>Ga0182024_10027250_pt1 | contig 10004 bp, 10 predicted proteins | sample P32metaG_FD_120480 | JGI IMG/M metagenome (GOLD analysis project Ga0182024, IMG submission 120480) | Permafrost microbial communities from Stordalen Mire, Sweden - P3-2 metaG (Illumina Assembly) | ecosystem: Environmental > Terrestrial > Soil > Wetlands > Permafrost | place: Sweden: Stordalen...
CGGCGGCGCCGGCGCTGATCGGCGCGTTGAACGATGTCGATGCAAATGTGGCGCGCGAGGCCGCGATTTCGCTGGGAATGCTCCATAGTGCGACGGCCGTCGAGCCGTTGATCGCTATTGTGAATAACCGCGACGGTTACTACCACAGCGTCGTGCGAATCGCGTCCATCCACAGTCTCGGTCAACTGCGCGACCTGCGTGCGGTCGTGCCGTTGCTCAACGCCATCAGGGACTCGGTCGCCGAAGCCAGCGCCGAGGCGATCCGATCGCTGGCCTCGATGCCCGACCCCAGAGGTCTTCCCGCTCTTCTGGAAGTCGTTCGCAACGAGCATGGCTTTTTTCTCGCCACCACGCGCCGGGCCGCAATCCTGGGACTGGCGCAGATCGGCGGCGAGCAAGCCACGTGTGAACTTCAATTTGTCGCCGCAAATCAGTGGGAGGATGCGGTGGTCCGCGCAGCCGCCATTGAAGCGACGCGCGCAGCTTCAAAGTCGGCCGCGAGCGCCTGAACCGCGCCCATTCAGATGGAAGTGCGATAATATTGCCGCGCGTGGCGGCGTCTCTTGAGAAGGAAGATGACTGATGAACGCGACTAAAGCTCTGGCAGTTTTCGTGAGTGATGACACGCAACGCTTCGAGCAGCTGCTTGAGAGCCAGCTTTCCTCAAATGTGAATGAGATCCCGGTAAGCGATTACATGGACAATGGCGGCTCGCCCGATCCGATGTCCTTCGATAATCGAATATTGAATATCCATGACGATGAAAATTTCATTTATGCCGATCTCGTCGTTCAATTCGACGAGAATCATTCAGCCGACTCCGCCGACTTGCTTCGCACGGACAGGTACACCGCCAAATTCAAGCTGCGGATTGATAAGGAAGGCGGCGAAGTCCATTTCGAAGATGGGGGCTATGCAAACACAACCGACGATCAGGATAGTGATGACGACGAGGATTAAGATGCGCCTTACCCGATAATTATCGTGTTGACCCCCAATTCAGCCGGCCAAAACACATAAATGCCGGTGAAATCAACGAAATAAATCTGCATAAGGTTTGACGGCGATCAACGTTAGCCGAGGAATTGCGGGATGAAAACTGCGGGGGATCGATATTTCGCGTATGATGCTCGGGATGTCCACTGTCGCCATGCCAATCGAACGACTGATTCTCGATCAGCTTGCTCGCGGAGAGATGCGCCTGCTGGCGCTCATTGTCGCCATTCGCAGAACGCAGGGGCGTTTTGAAGGCATCAAGTGCGATTTGCCCGCGACGGTCAAATCCGCGTTGCGGAAGCTGATCAGCCGCAATGTCATTGCGGATGTTGACGGCGTGTATTCGCTCTCGCCCTCCAGATGATTGGTGTGTCCTGGTCGCCAGCTCGCAAGACAACCATTTCCCGGCGGACTGTTACCGGCGCGAAATCAGCGCCGTTGCCGTTGAAGCACCTCGCCAAATAGAAAAACCCTCGAAGATCGAGGGTTCTCAACAGAAAAACGGAGAGGCCGGGATTCGAACCCGGGATACAAGTTTGACCCTGTATAACGGTTTAGCAAACCGTCGCCTTCAGCCGCTCGGCCACCTCTCCAGTGCGCTCAGCCGGAAACGGGATTATGCCAGATTTTAACCGCCTCTGCCAACTGAATTGAGAAACCGAATCGGATGCGGTCGCTCTCAGCTTATTCGCTTGACACTCGGCCCGTCGTGGATACCTTGTTTTTGTGCAGGAGCGAATGACTCTGATTTTCTCGACATCTGCCAATGCAGCCGGATTTTACTCCGGCGCGGTAGTAACCCACCGCATTGATGGGAACGGTCCTGCATGATCTTGTAAAAGCACTATCAGGCAGTTTTTTAAATGACCCGTTCCAAAATTGGAAACGGGTTTTTTTGTTTTATGAGTGAGGGCCAAATGTCCATACCTCTCGCGAAGCGCGTCAAAAATGTTCGCCGTTCGTTCGTCCGTGAGATTCTCAAAGCGGCGGCCAAGCCGGACATTATTTCTTTCGCCGGCGGATTGCCGAATCCGGATTTTATTCCCGTCGCCGAGATCGCCGAAGCCGTGCAGATCACGCTGGCCACGCAGGGCGCCGCGGCCCTGCAATATAGCGCGACCGAAGGCCATCCCCCGCTGCGGCAGTGGATCGCGGACCAATACAACGCCGTCGGCGTGAATGTCAGCACGGATCAAATTCTCATCACCACCGGCTCCCAGCAAGGATTGGATCTGCTGGCGAAGGTGCTGATCGATCCCGGCGATCGGGTGATTGTCGAAGATCCAACGTATATCGCCGCCCTGCAATCCTTTGGAATGTTCGAGCCGGTGTTTGCGGCGGCGCCCGTGGATGCCGACGGTGTCGATACACAGATGTTGAAGCGGGAAATCGAAGCCGGCGCGAAAATGTTCTATTGCATGCCGAATTTTCAGAATCCTTCCGGCATTAGTTACAGCGCATCGAGACGAGCGGAAGTGGCGCGGATTCTCGGCGATAGTTCGACGGTGTTGGTGGAAGACGACCCTTATGGCCGGCTGCGCTTCAGCGGCAACCCCCTGCCACCGATCGCGCGCAACCTACCGGGACGATCCGTGCTGCTCGGCACGTTTTCGAAAATTATTGCACCCGGGCTAAGACTTGGATGGCTCTGCGCTCCGCCGGAACTGATGGAGAAACTGATCATCGCCAAACAGGCGGTCGATCTGCATTCGGAAATTCTTGGCCAGTGGGTGATTCACCGCCTCGTTACGGCGGATAACTTCGAGCGGCATCTGGATACGATTCGAGATGCCTACCGGCGGCAATGCCGCGCGATGATCGCCGCGATTGAAAAACATTTCCCGGTCGACGTGCGCTGCACCAAACCCGACGGAGGTATGTTTCTCTGGGTGACGCTTCCCCCCAATATGCCGGCGTTAGAATTATTCGAGCACGCCATTCGCAGCGGCGTGGCGTTCGTTCCAGGATCGGCATTTTTCGCCCATGGGAGCGGCGGCGTCCACATGATGCGATTGAATTTCTCCAACTGTAATGAATCGCGGATCAACGAAGGGATTTCAAGACTTTCCGAAGCTATGCGCACGATGATGATGATGGCAACGACGATGCGGCAGTGATTCATTTTCATTTTGCGTGGCAATATATTTCGGGGAATTTCGCCGCAGATTTTTTTCGGTTGCAATGCTCGTGCCGTCCAACTTCGCCGATTCGTATATGACACGCGCTGCCGATTTCGCCGATCGCCGGCTGGCCCGTCAATGTTCGGGAATTCCTCTTGCGGCGACCGGCGCCGCGGTGTTTGGCGTTTTGAGCGTGAAATGCCTTCGCATCTGACGCCAAAGGCGTCGGCTCAATTCGCGGTCGGCTGCATAAGGAAGTCCAGACCATTTTCAGGCGAGCCGGCGATCCGCGAATTCGGGAGCGCCTGTCGTATTCGAGCAAACACCGCCGGCCGGCACGAAAATCACAACCGACCATACTCTTCTTCCTACTCTTCGTCATTCAACGATAACCTTCCGAATATCACTTGCCCCAAATGCGCCAATCGTTGACGCGGATAACCCCAATACTTAGCATTCTTAACAGATCCTTTTTGCTCTTTTTCTTCCTATTGGAGCTTTTTTTCATGTTTCCCAGACGCAAGACGCGCAAAGTGGTTCTCGGGGATAAGGCGCACGGCTTCGTGGGCATTGGCGGAGATTCGCCGGTGGCCGTGCAGAGCATGACCTCGGGATATACCTGGGATATCGACAAGTGCGTCGCGGAAATCAACAAGCTGGCGGCCGCGGGGGCGGATATCGTTCGCGTCGCCGTTCCCGAGCGCAAGGACACTTTGGCGCTGAAGGAAATTCTGCCGCGCGTGAGCGTGCCGATCGTTGCCGATGTCCATTTCCATTTTCAGCGGGCTCTGGAAGCGGTCGAAGCGGGCATTCACAAAATCCGGCTCAACCCCGGCAACATCAGCGATCGCAGCCAGGTGAAGGATGTCATCCAGGCGTGCAAGGCCCGCAAGATTCCCATCCGCGTCGGCGTCAATGAAGGCTCCATCGTCGAACGAAAAGACAAACAACGCCGGATGAAGGAACTGGGCGGGGTTTTTTCAAATAATAAGCATGGGCATTTCCTCGCGATCATGATCGCCAAACTGGAAGAATATCTGGACATCTTCCGCGATGAGGATTTCCACGATGTCGTCATCAGCGCCAAGAGCATCGACCCCGAACTGGTGATCGACGCCTACAAGGAAATCAGCCAACGCTTTGATTATCCGCTCCACCTCGGCGTGACGCATGCCGGCCCGAAAGAAACCGGCACGATCCGCTCCGTCGTGCCGCTCGGCCATCTGCTGTGCAGCGGCATCGGCGACACCATCCGCATCAGCTATGCCAACGATCCCATCTATGAAGTCGAAGATGGCCCGGCATTGCTCTACATCCTGGGCATGCGAACCCGCGCCGGGGCAGAGCTGACCGCGTGCCCTACATGCGGGCGAATTCAAGTCGATCTTTTCAAGCTGGTGCAGGATGTTCGCAAGCAACTGGCCAAGGAAATCAAAGTGCCGATCAAGGTGGCGGTGATGGGCTGCGTCGTCAACGGCCCCGGCGAATGCGAGGGGGCGGACATCGCCATCTTCGCCGGCGACCGCAAGGGAATCATCTACGTACAGGGCGAGCGCGTCGCCAACGTGCCCGAGGAAGAAATTCTGGACCGGCTGCTGATCGAATGCCGGCAGTTCGAGCAGAAAGTCCTGCGCGGCGAAGCGAAGCTCGGCGAGAAGAAGGTGGACATTCTTCCGCCAGACCCGATCGGAGAACTCGGCAGCGGCTGGGAAAAAGTGGAGAAGGATCGCCGGTCTTTGCCGGTGGTAGGGTAAATAATCAGACGTCAGTTGCCGCGCTTGGCACTGGGCGCGAATTCGTGCCGTGAGTCGTAGAGGCGGATGCGGTCGCCGTCCGAAAAATCCTTCAGCGCGATAGATTATCAAACTAGGAGCCGGCCATGAAATTCCTCTATCACCTCGTCATCTTCGCCGTGGGCCTTGGCCTGGGCATTTGGATCGGCGTGAAATATCCCGCGCAGGCTCAGAACGTCGCGGACACCGAGGCTCAGCAAGCCGCCAGGATTCAGGCCGCCGTTTCGCAGGAGAAGATTTCCCTTCTCAACAATTTCCTCGGCCAGGGCTCCAGCCGGTCGGAGGACGCCAAGGCTGAATTCAATCAAATGCTGCAGGATGAAAAGCAGAAGCTACAGGATGCGAAGGCGAAACTGGGGAATTAGAGCATTCTCAATTCAACCGTCGCGGTTGAATGCTTTACCCCACCACACTGGCGATCTGCCTCGTTTCCGCATTTCTGGAATCGATGCGGGATGCCGGGTTGTCCGTGAATATTACCGGTTTGGCCAAGCCCCATTTCCAGAGCCGAAATTGCAGGCTGGTGCGGAGCACGCCAAAGCCGTAGGTGACGGATCGGCGGAAGTTGATCGAGCTGGCTTCGCTGAAATATTTCGTCGGGCAGGAAATTTCCCCAATACGGAAATTGAACGCGGCGAGTTGCGCGATCATCTGGTTGTCAAACACGAAATCATCGGAATTGGCGAGCAGGGGCAATTCGTACAGCGCTTTGCGGTTAAACGCGCGATAGCCGGTATGAAATTCCGTGAACTTCGTTCCCAGTAAAAAGTTTTCGATGGCCGTCAGCGATCGATTGGCCACATATTTCCACAAAGGCATGCCGCCTTTGCGGGCGGTGCCGATTCGCGAGCCGAGGACTGCATCGTAGACGCCGGAGGCGACCATCGCGGCCATCGCGGTGACGAGGCGGGGATCGTATTGATAATCGGGGTGAACCATCACCACGATGTCCGCGCCGGCGCGGAGGGCTTCGTAATAGCAGGTTTTCTGGTTACCGCCGTAGCCGAGGTTTTCGCGGTGGAGAATGGTTTTAATACCAAGCCGCTTGGAGATTTCCGCGGTTTCGTCCCCGCCGGCGTCGTCGACCAGCAGAACTTCGTCCACGAGATCCAGCGGCAGATCGCGATACGTCTTCTCCACCGTCCGGGCGGCCCGGTACGCGGGAAGAACGACGATCACTTTCTGGTTGTGCAGCACTGACAACCTCAACAAGCGAAAATGAGAACGGCGGTTAATTTTGCATTGTATTTGCGGCAACCGATGCGATGCAAGTTTCTCTGCCGGCAACCAGCGAAGCGGAGCCGGCCCTCGTTCAAAAAACGTTCAACAAATCCTGACAATTAACTAATGCTTACAGCCGGCCACGATGCTATGATCGGTCCTCTTTATTATTCAAACCCGAAGGAGAATCACCCCATGGCCAGCAGCACAATGGATATCGGAAAAAAACTCGTCGATCTCTGTCGCCAGGGCAAAGCCCGCGAAGCAATCAACACGCTTTACGATCCAAAGATCGTGAGCGTCGAAGCCCACGCCATGGCGGGTCATCCGCAGCGTATGGAGGGGATCGCCGCCATCAATCAAAAGACCGACTGGTGGGAGAAGAACCACGAAGTTCACAAAGCCGAAGTGGAGGGCCCCTGGCCCCACGGCGATCGTTTCGTCGTCCGCTTCAAATATGAAGTGACGCCAAAGGCAGGTCCGATGGCCGGCAAGCGATTCACGATGGATGAAGCGGCCTTATACACCGTCAAGAACGACAAGGTCGTGCAGGAAGAATTCTTCTATCACATGGGCGGGTGATCGCTTCGCCTCGCCGTCGTTTGTCGCTATTATTCTTCCGCTATGTCCATTCGAATCGGCATCGCGGGAGTCAGTGGCTATGGCGGCGGAGAGTTGCTCCGCCTTTGCGCGGGCCATCCCCAGTTTGACGTCGTCTATGCGGCCGGTGAAAAGTCGGCGGGGCAAAAGCTCGGCCAGTGGTATCCCGGCATCGCGTCCAAGCTCGCGAATTTGACGATTCAGAAATGGGATCCCGCTTCGCTGCCAAAACTGGATTTGCTTTTCGCTTCGTTGCCGACAGGACAATCGAAAGCCGCGCTGGCGGCGGTGCCGCCGGGCTTAAAGATTGTCGATATCGGCGGCGATCATCGTTTCGTTGACGGCTGGGTCTACGGCATGGCTGATATCTGGCCGGAAAAGATTCGCCTGGCCACGCGTGTCTCCAATCCCGGCTGCTACCCATCGGCCGCGATTCTAGCGATCGCCCCACTGATTTCCGCAAAATTAGCCACGTCGGCGCAGATCATCGTCGATGCCAAGAGCGGCGTCAGCGGCGCCGGCCGCGGCGGTGGCGATACCAAATTCGGGTTTGCCGAGGTCAATGAAGATGTCATGGCTTATGGAATGTTCAAGCATCTCCATCAGCCGGAGATCGCCTCGGCCGTAAAGGAACTGGGAAAGTCCGACGAGGCGGGGATCATTTTCACGCCGCATCTGATCCCCATGACGCGCGGCATATTGGCGACCTGCTATTTGCAAGGGAACGCGACCGCGGATAAATGCCTGGAAGCGGCGAAGAAGTTTTACGCGAATCGGCCGTTCGTGCGCGTCGTCGATGTGCCGCCGCATACGAAATGGGCCACTGGCTCGAATCTGGCGTTTGTGTCTTACGCATCGGCGGGAACCGGAACGATCATCGCCCTGGGCGCGATCGATAATCTCGGCAAAGGCGCCGCTGGCCACGCCGTTCAAAATGCCAACCTGATGTGCGGACTGGAAGAGGCGGCCGGCCTCGAAAACGCACCCCTCTGGCCATAAGCCGCGGCGTTGACTCCTCGCACATTATGCCGCCTCGGGCGTTTGAAACAGCCTGCCAGACCGTACTTCTGACCGCGCCGGCGAAAAATTTTGCAGTTAAACTCTCATTGTCCCGCCGGCTTGGCCGAAATAATCTGCAACCAAGGGGCTGAACTTCGATCCCGAATGGTCACCAGATTTATGAGCATCAAAAACAAGATCGTCACGTCCCTCAACCCTGTCGCCAAGGCGCTGGTTCCCGAGCGGCTTTACTTCTGGCTATGGTCGCGCAACAAGCCCGATCGACGATACATGGAAGGCACGTTGTTGCCGGCATTCGCGAAGATGAATCCCGCTCATTTTCTCATGGTGGGCACGCGAAACTACTGCGCGCATTACGGAAAATATTTTGATCACGGCAAAACCGAATACTGGACCACCGACATCGAACCCGACGCCGCCGAATTCGGAGCGCCCGGCCGGCACATCATCGCCAGCATCACCGACGCCGACCAGCATTTTAAGCCCGATTATTTTGACATCGTTTCATTTAATGGCATCTTCGGATGGGGTGTCAACGAAACCAGCGATCAGATCAAGACGCTGATCAACCTCCGTAAAATTATGCACACCGGCGGCGTCCTGCTGATCGGCTGGAACAACGACATCACCAAAGATGAAGTCGTCGCGATGGCGACGGCCAATGGATTCAAATACGCCAACCCCCTTGGACTTCCCAATCGCAAGGAGTTCGGCGGCACGCACGTTTACGATTTGTTCACCGCGGCGTGATGCCGTCGCTAAACAGGCTTTTCTTCGGCAACAGCCGATCCGCTCTCCGCGCGCGGCTTCAACGCGTGTGCCACTGCGGGAATCAGGGAGATGACCACGATGGCCAGCACCACCAACTGGAAATGCGTGCGAACGAATTCGATCTGGTTGAAGTAGTATCCCGCGAGGGTGAGGGTGACCACCCAGAGAATCCCGCCACTGATGCTGAAGCCGATAAACCGCGCAAACGGCATTTGGCCAATCCCGGCAACGAACGGGGCAAAAGTTCGGATGATCGGGACGAAGCGGGCGAGGATGATGGTTTTGCGCCCGTGCTTTTCATAAAAGCCGTGGGCTTCCTGCAGGTGCCGCTTGTTCAGCGCCCATGACGATTCGCGGCTAAAGATCTGCGGCCCGATTTTTCGCCCGATCGTGTAATTCAAAATGTCCCCGCAGTTCGCGGCCACGCAGAGCAAAACGATGATCAGCGGAAGGCTGATGGGCGATCCCGCCGCCGCCGCCAGCGCTCCCACCGCAAACAGCAGCGAATCACCCGGCAAAAATGGCCAGACCACCAGCCCCGTCTCACAAAACACGATGACGGCCAGCAGCACATAAACACCGACCTGATGCGCGGAGGCAAAGTCATTCAGGTGCTTGTCCAGATGTAAAAACAGATCGATCGTTTGATGAACTAACGGCATTCCTATCCTTATTGAATGATGAATCACGGCGGCACGTGATGAGTCCCACTGGAAGCCCACGGGCCGCCTCTGCGTGCTACGACATTCTTTATCGGCGAAAGGATAATCCGAGGCAAGAACAGCCTTGCCCGGCCTTTGAACGATCCTGCTTTATCGAACGTATACCTTCAGCCGATATAACGGTGAGGCCTATGCCACTGGTGTGGGCTGGCGTCAAAGGCGCGGCTTGATTATGGGTAGTACCCCCCTACAATCGGTCGCCTCCCCGTTGCGGTCGCATGGAAATGAAGCGGTCGCGGTTAAACGTGGCGATTTCGGTGAGGGGTCGGCACCCAAACCTGCCGGCCGACTAGGAGAATGGACATGTTTGAACGTTTTACGGATCGCGCCCGAAAAGTCATGGCCCTGGCCAACCAGGAAGCACAACGCTTCAACCACGAATACATCGGCACGGAACATATTTTGCTCGGTCTCGTCAAGGAAGGCAGCGGCGTTGGAGCCAACGTCCTTAAGAATCTTGACGTCGATCTCCGCAAGGTGCGTCTGGAAGTCGAGAAGCTGGTCAAGAGCGGCCCCGACATGGTCACCATGGGCAAGCTGCCCCAGACGCCACGGGCGAAAAAGGTCATTGAATACGCGATCGAAGAAGCCCGGAACCTGAATCATAATTATGTGGGTACGGAACATCTTTTGCTCGGCTTGCTTCGAGAGCATGATGGCGTAGCGGCCCAGGTTCTTATGAATCTGGGTCTGAAGTTGGAAGAAGTGAGAGAAGAGGTTCTCAATCTTTTGGGAGCTGGTGTGGAAAGCGAAGAACCCCA
>Ga0182024_10027251_pt1 | contig 10004 bp, 9 predicted proteins | sample P32metaG_FD_120480 | JGI IMG/M metagenome (GOLD analysis project Ga0182024, IMG submission 120480) | Permafrost microbial communities from Stordalen Mire, Sweden - P3-2 metaG (Illumina Assembly) | ecosystem: Environmental > Terrestrial > Soil > Wetlands > Permafrost | place: Sweden: Stordalen...
ACTGAACCTCAATCGCGGCGATTTCGCATGGCAGGCGGCTGGAACGACGAGGACCGTTCGAAACGTTGGGACCTCACCAGTCGAATGGATCGAGTTCGAGTTGAAATGACCGGAGTGACACGTACAAACATCAAGAACTCCGCTACCGAATTTCGAGGCTCAGATTTCAAGCAGTTGGCCGGTGCAAATTATAGGGACGAAGGTCTTCGTACACGTTCATCGCGACCGGCCGCTATCCCCCCTTTGCGGTCATTCCTGAGCCTCGCCGGAGCAAGGCGGCCAGGCGAAGCAATGAAATGAAGCCAGGCCCCGCCAACGCGGTGGTTGACTGCAGCGATAACCCAGCGCTGAGGCAATCGTAGATGACAGACGGATCGCCAAGACCGAGATCGCGTAAGGGCGTGCCCTTCTCACGCAGGATCTGCCGCACCGTCAAGCCGGCGCGGCCAAGCAATTGGGTCAGCAGCAGTCGCGTCGGTGGGCATTTGAGATATTCGATGATATTTCCCGCCCGCTCCCCCGGACGGATCTTAATCCGTCACATTCCAGGCCCTTTTGCGGCGCCAAGGACAACGCCAGGGCGCGCCTCGGAGCCGGACTGAAGCAGCACGACATAGCCATCTGCGTCGCCTATTTTGTCCAATGAGACTTCCACGCTTTTCGCTTCGCCAGTCCACGTCGTGAGGGGCGGATATGCAATGTGCGCGACTTCGCAAGACGCTCTGTCAGTCACGAAAGCCACGAGTGAGAAATTACAATCGCCGTGTAACGAACCTCGGCGCGCCCGCGAATAAGTTTAGTGCAATTGCTGGCGACCGCCTCAGCCGACGGTGAGCCGCAGAGTCGGCGAGAGGAGATCAATATGTCTGTACGATCAGTGGCGCTCATTTTCATGAAGAGCGTCTTGTTGCGCCCCGCCGCCGGGCTTGTCGGCGCCTCAATTGCAATCGGCGTCGGAAGCGTTCAGGCCGCCGATTCCGGCCATCCCGTCGTCGTCGAGCTCTTCCAGAGCCAGGGCTGCTCGTCGTGCCCGCCAGCCAACGCCAATGTGAATGCGCTAAGCGTGCGCCCTGACGTGCTCGCCCTAAGCTTCGCGATAACCTATTGGGACAGCCTCGGCTGGAAGGACACTTTCGCGAAAGGCCGGTTCACCGACCGCCAATGGCAGTATGCCCACGCGATGCACCAGGACAATGTCTATACGCCGCAGGTGGTGGTCAATGGCCGCGTCGAGGGCGTCGGGGCGGAGCGAGGCGAGATCGAGACGCTGATCAGGCGGGCGGATCGGGCCGGCGGTCCCGACATTGCGATCAAGGGAGGATCGGTCGAAATCGGCGCTGCGCCAGGGCCGGCCGCCGATGTCTGGCTGGTTCGCTATGATGCGCGCACGATCGAGGTTCCCGTCCTGCGTGGCGAAAACGCCGGCAAGACTCTGCCGCACAAGAACATCGTGCGCGAACTCACACGTCTGGGCGGATGGAGTGGCGAGGCCGAACGCTTCGACTTGCAGACGGGCGACCCCGCGCTCAGCACAGCGATCCTCGTCCAGACCACCGGCGCCGGCCCCATCCTCGCTGCAGCCAAGGGGTGAGCCGCCGAATTGGCGCTTTTGCGGAGTACGACTGCCTCGGCCGTCGTTAAAGGAGGAAAACACTATGACAAAATACGCCCTGTACGTTCCGCTCAAGGCGAAACCGGGTAAGGAGAAAGAGGTCGCCGATTTTCTGCGTTCCGCCTTGCCGTTGGTGGCCGCTGAGCCCGGCACGGTCTCTTGGTTCGCCATCCAGGAGGGGCCGTCCTCGTTCGCCATCTTCGACACGTTTGACGACGCGGCCGGGCGCGACGCGCATCTCAACGGGAAGGTGGCGGCGGCCTTGATGGAGACGGCAAAGGCCGGCAATTTGTTCGCCCAAACGCCGGAGATCCATAAGCTCGAGATCCTCGCGGACAAGCTTCCGAAATGAGAGTCTGAATGGCATCGTCAATTCTTGGCGATGCAGGAGCCCCAGCGGTCGCGATGCACGGACGATTCACTTTGCCGGAAAAAGGGCCTTTGGTTACGCCCCTTAAGCTAGGGCGGGCGAACCGTGGCGGTCGCGAGGCTTCGGGCGCCCACGGGCATACATTTGAATTCCTCAAGCGAGGCGATACGCATGAGTTCGGCGAACGAGGGTTCCATTAACGTAGGTCCCGCGGCGCCGATTGGCGGGCGGGTGAATTATCGCCACACGCTTCTGGTGCGGATCACGCACTGGATCAACGCGATCTGTTTTGCCCTTCTTCTGATGAGCGGCTTGCAGATTTTCAACGCCTACCCCGCGCTCAACTGGGGCGCCCGAAGCGATTTCGACAAACCGCTTCTGGCCATGGGCGCCAGGCAAGAGAGCGACGGCTCGGTCAAGGGCGTGACGACCATCTTCGGAAAGAGCTTCACGACGACCGGGATTCTGGGCGCCTCGCGCGACGAGAGCGGGCAGCTCGCGGAACGCGGCTTTCCGAGCTGGATCACGATTCCATCCTATCAGGATCTGGCGACCGGCCGGCGTTGGCATTTCTTTTTCGCCTGGCTGTTGGTGCTGAACGGCGCGGTCTATGTCGCCAATCTTTTTGCGCGCCGACATTTGAAGGACTTTCTGCCCTCGGGCCGGGATTTGCGTTCAATCCCCGCTTCCATCTGGGAGCATGCGCGGTTGCGCTTTCCCAAAGGCGACGAAGCGCTGCACTATAATGTGCTTCAGAAGCTCGCCTATCTCTCTGTCATCGTTGCGTTGCCGATCCTGGTGCTCGCAGGCTTGACGATGTCGCCGGCTATCGACGCGACATTCCCCTGGCTGCTCAGCCTGTTTGGCGGACGCCAATCGGCGCGAACGATCCATTTCATCGCCGCGTTCTATCTCGTTGGTTTCGTCGTCGTTCATGTCGTGATGGTGCTGCTCTCGGGCTTCCTCAACAATATGATTTCGATGATCACCGGCCGATACGCCATTGAGGAGGAACGCCATGAAGCGTGAAGCCATTCTCAGTCGTCGGCAAATATTGACGCGCGTCGCCTTGGGCGGCGCGGCCTTGGGATTGGCGGGATGCGACCGCCTGTCGAATGCGAGGCAGAGCCGGTCCGTTCTCGAGGCGGCGGAAAACCTCACCCGCACCGCGCAGCGCGCACTTCTTGCGCCGCGCGAGGCTTTGGCGCCCGAATATGGACCGGCCGATCTTTCCCCCGGCTTCAAGCCCAACGGCTCCGTCGATCCTGACGACCCCGATTATGTGAAGGCGCGCGACGAACATTTCGTCAATTGGAAGCTCGATGTCGGCGGCCTCGTCGACAAGCCGATGCAACTGTCGCTCGCCGATCTCCGGCAATTGCCGGCGCGCGCGCAGATCACCCGCCACGATTGCGTCGAAGGGTGGAGCTTCATCGGTAAATGGAAAGGCGCGCCGCTCGGGCCAATTCTTAACTCCGCGGGCCTGAAGCCGTCGGCGCGCTATATTGCCTTTTATTGCGCCGACACGCTCGAGCAGACGCTCGACGGCACGGGGCGATATTACGAGACGATCGACCTCGTCGACGCTTTCCATCCCCAAACGATACTGGCCTATGAAATGAACGACCAACCCTTGCTGGTCGCCAATGGCGCGCCGCTGCGCCTGCGAGTCGAGCGCCAGCTTGGCTATAAGATGGCGAAATATGTGATGCGGATCGAAGCCATCGAGACCTTCGACAAGATGGGGCGGGGTCGCGGCGGCTTTTGGGAGGATCGCGGCTACGAGTGGTACGCAGGCATATGACCGCGCGGGTCAATTTTTTCGACGCCTGTCGCAAGGCCGGCCTCAGCCGCAGCCGGATGCGACCTGGACAACGAGTTCAGTTAGCGGGTTGGCATGATTTTGTGACGTTAGGCGGATTCGAGCGTTTCAAGGCGCTTCCGTCGCCCTTGTCGTCGAACGATGAAGGCGAAAAGCCTATCTCTTGCGTTTTCGAGTGTTCGCGGGCGGTGGGCGGCCGTTGTGAAGTATGCATGGGCGAATGAAACTTTCCGGCTCATTAAACCCCTCGTTACGCCGGAGTCCTCCGGCGGGCAGGCGCGGATGTGGAAAGAAAGCCGACCGGTGATGTAACAAATCCCGACCGCGACCGACTTTACAATCGCGGCGCTTGCCGTCTTTCAGGGAGAAAACACATGGTTGGCAAAATAGGTCTAGCGTTCGGCGTTGCATTGGGCATTTTGGCCGCCACCCCGGCTTTCGCCGATTGCGCTTCTGCAATGAAGTCCAACGACGCGATGATGATGAAATCGACCGACATGGCCAAAAAAGACTCGGCCATGAAGGAACAAAATATGGCAAAGGAAATGATGGGCAAAAAGGACGAAGCTGGCTGTATGATGCATGCGAACAAGGCAATGGAGATGATCAAATAGGGCCCACGCCTTCGTCTTGGCGGCGAAGGCCGCCAAGATAGCTGCATTCGTCAGCTCTCGTTAGAAAACAAAAAAGCCCATCAGCCGATGGTTTTCCCCTTGAGGTCGTCGAGGGTCTGGATTGGCGTATCCTTCCAGACCAAACAAGGCGATCGACGCGTTGAAAAAAGCCGGCAAGGGCGTCGAATCGGCCTAGGCGACGCCCTCCCTCGTGAATGTCGGGTCGATTGCCACGCGCGATGCGGCAGAGGGACGATGCAACTTACGGACAGGAGGCTCCCCTACATCGTCCTTGACGCTGAAGAAGGCTCGGATCCGATCCGACAAGTGGGACCTCAAGGCGATTCTGGGACAGGCCTGAGCCGCGATCGTTCGTTCGAGCAAGGCCTGCGCTTCTGCGGGCGTATCAAGCAGGAGCACGCCAAACTCCTCACCGCCGTAGCGGCCTATAATATCAATCCGGCGCAATCCGACAGATAGCGTATGGGCAAGCATCCGCAACACCTGGTCCCCAATTTGGTGGCCGTAAGTGTCATTGATGTTCTTAAAGCGATCGAGATCAATGAGCACAAGGCTCACCTCGGTCTCCGTTCGCCGGCACCGTTCAAATTCATGGTAAAGTCGCTGGATGAACCTGCCGCGATTAAGTAGGCCGGTTAGACTACAAACGGCGCCTTCGCGTCATGGGCATTCGCGACCGACCAACCGCGCCACGATCGCCATGGCAGAATGGACATGCTGAACGGCTGATCGGCTCGATCCGACGGGAATGCCTTGATCATGTCGTCGTCTTCGGCGAGCGACACCTGCGCCACATCCTCCTCTCGTACATGCAGTATTACAATGGCGCGCACTCACCTATCCCTGAATAAGGACGCGCCGATCCCGAGAAGCGTTCAAACTGTCGGACGCATTCTGCCGACGCCAATTCTCGGCGGACTGCATCATCAGTATGTTCGGACCTGATTTCCGACAAGGACAGGCGGCCAGTGTAGAAAGCGGCCGTCGAGATCGGCTCGGCCTGCAAATACCGTCGGGCATGTTCGAATGGCTGGCCGTGAACGACATAGTGAGCACCAATCCCGCCGATGTCTCTGGCGGAATAGCGCTTCGAAATCGGCGCGTGTTCGGTCTGCCTCGGAGGCCCTTCGAGGTTCAGCGAAGTGGCGGATGCCCGCGGTCTTGAAGCCAATGCCGCGGACGAGTAATCCGAAGGATATGCCCGCGATGGTCGAAGCCCTCTGTCGCGCCCAATACGTGCGGCAGTTCCGTGACTCGCATCGAAGAGGGGGACGACGAACTGACCCTTCCAATCCTCTTGCCGATGCGCCTGACCTTGACGACATGACAAAGTTTCCCACCTCTCATTTTATGATAACGTTAGATTGAATTTTGGCAGTGGAGCGGGTGCCCTTGTGCACACGGCGAGCTGCTTTGAGCACTTCCTCGATGTCCCGCGCAGGGATGGGTTTGCTGAAATGATAACCCTGCATTTCGTCACAATTGTTGTCGCATAAGAATGCAACCTGTTCGTCTGTTTCAACGCCCTCGGCGATGACTCTCATATTCAGTTTTTGACCCAGCGAGATCACGGCGCCAGCAACGGCCCTGTCGTTCTCATTTGTAGCAAGATCGTCGATGAACGACTTGTCGATCTTCAGTCGAACGACCGGGAAAGACTTAAGCGCGCTGAGACTGGAATAGCCGGTCCCAAAATCGTCGATCGAGAGCTGGACCCCCAGACCTTGTAATTTTTTCATCGTGGCGATCGACGCCTCGACATCCTGCATGATCAGGCTCTCTGTCAGCTCCAATTCGAGGAATTTCGCGTCCATTCCGCTACGCTGCAAAGCGCTGACGACGCGGCTGACTAAGTCCCCTTCCTTGAATTGCCGCGCCGACATATTCACGGAAATGTTCACTGGCGGCAGCCCCGCATCCTGCCAGGCCTTGTTTTGCCGGCAAGCTTCGTGCAGCACCCAATCCCCGATTGGCACGATCAATCCGCTTTCTTCGGCCAACGGGATGAATTTGACCGGCGGTATCACACCCAAAGTCGGGTGCTTCCAGCGTATTAGAGCTTCGACCGCAAAGACGCGTCCTGTCCGTAGTTCGACCTGCGGCTGATAGAGGAGGAAGAACTCGCAGCGGGCAATGGCGTTTCGCAACTCCGTCTGAAGTAGGAATTTTTCGTGGACCTTCGTATTCAACTCGCACGTGTAGAACTGGAAATTGTCGCGGCCGGTTTCCTTGGCGCGATACATTGCCGCATCGGCGTGGGCCAGAAGAGTATCGGCGTCTGTCCCGTCATTCGGATAGTTGGCGACGCCGATGCTGCTTGTTATCTTAAAATCATGGCCTTCGAGATGAACTGTCTCCGCGATTGCCGCCTTTAGTTTTTGAACACTTGCCGCGACAATGTCCGCGCTCTTGGGCTGATCGATAAGCAGGATCACGAATTCATCGCCGCCGAGTCGTACCACCGTGTCGGTCGCCCTGGTGCAATTGACCATGCGTTCGGCAATTATCTTCAAAAGTTCGTCGCCGGCGTTGTGGCCTAGGCTGTCGTTCACCAATTTGAAATTGTCCAAATCGATGAACACAACCGCTACCCCACGACCGTATCGTTGCGCATACAATACTGCCTGCGATAGCCGGTACTTGAGCAATAAACGATTAGGAAGCCGCGTCAGGGCATCATGATTGGCCATGAAATGAATGCGGTCTTCGGCCTGCTTGCGTTCGATCGCAATGCCGGCGATGCGGGTCGTGACATCGAAGAGGCTCGTCTCGGCCTCGGTCGGTTCGCGCACTTCCTTCGAATACATCGCGAATGTGCCGAGGACAGCGCCACGATACGACAGTATCGGCGTCGACCAGCATGAACGAAGCCCATGCGCGGCGGCCAATTCCCTATAATCCTCCCAGAGCGGATCGTGCATGATGTCCGCGACATTGACGGCTTCTTGCCGATAGGCGGCGGTGCCGCATGAGCCCACCTTAGGACCGATGCGCAAGCCGTCGATAGCCTTTGTATAGGCCTCCGCTAGGCTCGGTGCCGCTCCGTGCCGCAAGTGGGTCCCGTCGTCCTCAAGCAACAGGACGGAGCCAAATATCCCCTTCAACTGCGACTCGACGAGGCGCATGAGATGCTCGAGCACGTCCTCCAGCGGGGCGCTCATTGCGATCATTTCGAGGATTTGCGCTTGCCCGTCGCGCAGCAAGTCCGCCAGCCTGCGCTCGGTGATGTCACGGGAGATGCCGACCAGGCCGACTACCTCGTTCATGTCGTTGCGCACCGGCACTTTCGTCGTCAATATCCACTTCTTGTCGGCCAAGACATCAATGACGTATTCCTCTTTGTCGATCATTGGCTGTCCGGACAGGATGATCCTCTGCTCATCTTCGAAATATTGCCGCGCGGTTTCCGGAGGATGAAGTTCCAAGTCTGTCTTGCCAATCAAGTCTTCAGGCCCCGCCAGGCCAATTTGGGTCGCCGTGGCTTTGTTGGAAATAACGAAGCGGCTCTTAGCGTCTTTGACCCAAAGGTTATCGGGCACCCAGTCGATCAGGGCTTGAAGCGAGAGGCGCTCGTTGGCCCCGGCGCGCGTGACGTTGAGTTCGGTAATGTCCTCGTGCGTCGCCACCCAGGCGCCGTCGGGCATCGGCTGATATTGGATTTTGATTGTTCGCCCGTCCTTGAGTTCCGCGGTCTGAACTGAAGCAGCGTTTGAATTGCGCGAGGCGGTGACCAAAGCGATATAGTCGTCGACGGCCATCGCGGCCGTTCCGGCGGCCAGGCGGCGTTGCATGATCTCGCGCAACGTCGTGCCCGCAATAATCTGCTCGGGCGCAAGGCGGTAGATTTCCGCGTAACGGCGATTGCACAAGAGCAACCGCCCCTCGCCGTCGAAAAAGCAAACGCCGGGCGAGATATGATTGATCGCGGTCTCGTAGCGTTGCGTCTGCGCCTTGAGTGCGGCTATCGTCGCCCGGAGATCGCGCTCCACGATCTCCGTTGAGGCGGCTGCCAGCCTTGCGAGCGCGGCCAAATTTACCTCAGGGACCTCATCGGTTTGTCCAACCGGATTTCTGCGCAAACACTTCTCCTCTGCCCCGGCGATCAAAGAAAAATCAAATTGTTCGCGCGAGTTAAAAGAATTCACCTAGTTTGGTGAAAGTGTATTAATAGCGCGTGAATCGGCCAGTTGGGGATATTCGCTCGGGCGAGCGCGTCGTGGGCTGACGGATTGGATGTCGGACTGAAGCGCCGCTTAGCGTCCCTTTAGCGACCTTGACAGCGGCGGCGAACCTTGGGCTGAGCGCGAGATTGTCGGAAGCATCGCATAAGCTCTGGCAATTGAGCCCAATCGACGCTTTGATCCCGAACTTGTCGGGATCATTTAACCTGACCCGGTGGAGTCATAGCTCCTCCAAACTGCTTTTGGCGAGACTGTTCCAGGCTCGTCGCTCGCGCGCCATATCGGCGAACGAGAAAAATATGCGCGCGCTCGAACCCCATGTCAAATCCGTGACGCCGAGGTCGCGTAGAGCAGTCGCCGACCGGCGACCGGCGACAAAATCCTCGATTTCGCTTGTGGAGCGGGATCCGCACCGCCATCGTCATTTCAAGACGTATGCGAGGGCGCGCGCGGCAAACCGCGCACGCCAGGGATCAAACGTGCGCGGCCGATTGCCCATCGGAAAGGCCAAAAATGTTAGTGGCGTCTAATTCACTACGGCGCCGAGGCGTTCGTCGCCGCCGTAGACATGGGATTAACTGCGGGGGGCGCCCGCAGTTCCTCAAGCCTGGAGAGGAACAGCTTGAGAATCGGCGAGGTGTTTGCCTTGCTGTAACCCACGGCCAGATCGATCGTTGGCGCTTCACCCTCCAGCGGACGGCTGACCACGGACCACGGCAGCAGATTCTTCGCATAGGCGGGCATAAGCGCCAACCCGCGGGTGGAGGCAACCAGGGACATGGCCATCGCCATGTTGTCCACCCCATGATCCAATTTGATGTCGAGCCCGGAGCGGTGCAGATAGTCCTCGGTCACGGCGCGCAGCACTGTGGCTTTGTTCGAACCGCCGATGAAAATTTCGCCGGCGAATTCCCGCGGGTGAATCGCTTCGCGGCCGGTGAGGCGATGGTCGCTCGGCATTAGGACGATCAGCGGCTCGTGGTCCACCACCTCGTAGCACAGGTCGAAGCTCGGCTCGGCGCGCAGGAAGGCCACGTCGAGCCGGCCGCGGACGAGCGCCTCGGCGAGGTCCGGCGAATAGTCGCTCGAGATCGTGACCTGGATGTTCTTCAGCTCGTCGCGCAGCACATGCATGGCCCGCGGCAGCCAGTTCATCTCGTGACCGGTTTGGAAGCCGATGGCGAACGTCTTTCTTGCAGGCTGTGCGGCCCTGCGCGCCGCTTCCACCGCGGCATCGACCTGCGCCAGCGCCAGCCGGGCGTGGTCGAGAAAGGCCTTGCCTGCGGCGGTCAATTCGATGCCGTGCACGCTGCGGCTCATCAACTGGACGCCAACCTCGTATTCGAGATCGCGGATTTGGCGGCTGAGGGAAGGCTGCGCCGTG
>Ga0182024_10027252_pt1 | contig 10004 bp, 9 predicted proteins | sample P32metaG_FD_120480 | JGI IMG/M metagenome (GOLD analysis project Ga0182024, IMG submission 120480) | Permafrost microbial communities from Stordalen Mire, Sweden - P3-2 metaG (Illumina Assembly) | ecosystem: Environmental > Terrestrial > Soil > Wetlands > Permafrost | place: Sweden: Stordalen...
ACGGCTTTGTACGTCGTGTTGCCGGTGTCGAGGTTGGGGAAGACGAAGACGTTGGGCCCGGGCTGCCGGGCTGCCGGGCCGAGGCTAGTCAGCCGGGCCGAGTTAGTCACTCTGCGTTAGTGCACGCTCTAAGGTCGTCAGTGTGGGGTTGTGGCTTGACAGCACTGTCGTTAGGCGCCATGCGGCCGCTCGGCAAGAGCACGGACAATCATGAAGTGGGAGCGCAAACGGGAGCGCATTTCTGCGGACGCTTGCGGCGGGGCGGCGTTCTAGGGATCTTTGGGCTGGTCAGCGGGGTTGGCTGAGCGCTAGCTGTGGGAGCACAAATGGGAGCGCAATCCCGGAGTGCCGTCCGGGAGAGCACTCTCTACCCGGCCCTGGATGAAGTCAGCCAGTCGTCCAGAAGCGGAACTGCGGATCGCGACCCGGCGGCACACCCTTGATCGATCAGGGCTCTGGCTTGATTGCGCTCTGTAGCCGCCGGGCCAGGGTGGTGAGCCGCTTCCTGGTCGTGTGGTCGGCTGGAGCCCGGCCACCCCCAAGGAGAGTCCGCAGACGGCCAGCAGCGAGCCGTCTGGCTCAGCGAGTCAGTGCCTTTGGTGTCCGTGCTGCCTCCTGGCGTGATGGGCACCTGCTGTGACGAGGACGGAGCCGCCGTCGAGCGGTTCTCGCCTCGAGCGCCACCGAATCCGTGACTCCGCTGCGGGCCATCGGATCCATGACTGTCCTGCGGCCCGGGCCCGGGGCGGTCGTCAGGAGTGGTCTTCGAATGGTTTGGGTGTGCTGGACCTGAGAGCACAGCCGTTCTGGCGGTGGCAAAAATTGGTCAGTTAAGCGGCGTCTTCGTGACCGCCGCCATTGGCTGCACCTCGCTGGGCTTCGGGCGAGGCCTCGGCAAAGTCCATTTAGCAGTTCAGGATCGTCTGCAGTGGCCGGCCCGCCCGGCGGGGCGTGCTGGCTCAAGATGGCAGGGATGCTGGCGCCACCGGGAGAGTAGGTTGCTACTACCTGAGAGAATACTCGTGTGGTATTCTCTCAGGTATGAGCGTTCCGCTGACACTGCTTGGGCTGCTTGAGCGCGGGCCGAGCCACGGGTATGACCTGAAACGGGACTACGACGCGTACTTCGGCCAGGGCAGGCCGCTGCGCTACAGCCAGGTGTACGCGACACTGTCCCGGCTGGCCCGGGACGGGAAGGCAGTCGCCGGGCCGGTCGAGCAGGGGGCCGGGCCCGAGCGCCGCCGGTACATCATCACCGAGGACGGCGTCGCCGAGGTGGAGACGTGGCTGGGCGAGCCGGTCCCGCCCGACCCCGACCTGCAGAGCGAGCTGTTCACCAAGGTTGTGCTCGCGCTGATGCTCGGCCGGCAGGCCGACGGCTACCTGGACGCCCAGCGCGCGGCGCACCTGCAGCGGATGCGCGAGCTCACCAGCTTCAAGCAGCGCGGCGGCACCCTCGACGTGCTGCTCGCTGACCACGCCATCTACCGGCTGGAGGCGGACCTGCGATGGATCGATCACACCGCGGCCCGGCTGGACCAGGTCGCCCGGGCGGTGCGGTCATGACCGACATCGGGAAGCAGGCCGTAACCGGGAACGTCATCGAGGCGCGCGGCCTGTCGCTGTCGTTCGGCAGCACGCCGGCGCTGCGCGGCGCGTCGCTCGCCGTCCGGCGGGGCGAGATCGTCGCGGTCATGGGGCCGAGCGGGTCCGGCAAGTCCACGCTGCTGCACTGCCTGGCCGGCATCCTGGTACCCGGCGAGGGCGAGGTCTGGTTCGACGGGCAGCGCCTCGACTCGCTCAGCGACGACCGGCGCAGCGCGCTGCGCCGCGACCGGTTCGGGTTCGTGTTCCAGTCCGGCCAGCTGGTCCCCGAGCTGACCGCCGAGGAGAACGTCGCGCTGCCGCTGCTGCTGTCGGGCACCCGGCGCGGCCCGGCAATGGCGGCGGCCAGGAAGTGGTTCCCCGTGCTCGGCCTCGACGGCTTGGAGGGCCGCAGGTCCGGGGAGCTGTCCGGCGGGCAGGCGCAGCGCGTCGCCCTCGCCCGTGGCCTGGTCGCCGAGCCGGAGGTGCTGTTCGCCGACGAGCCGACCGGTTCCCTGGACTCGGTGTCCGGGGAGCTGGTGATGGATCTGCTCACCGCGGCCGTCCGCGAGCAGGGCACCACGGTCGTGCTGGTCACCCACGACGCCCGGGTCGCCGCCTACGCCGACCGCGAGGTCGTCGTCAGGGACGGCAAGGTCGGCACGCTCACCGGGAGCCAGCCGTGATCTCCCTCGGGCTGCGCCTCGTGGTCAACGGCGGCCGCGAGGCGGTCACCCGCCTGGTGATCCTCACGGTCGCGGTCGGCCTCGGCGTCGGCCTGCTGCTGACCACCGTGGCCGCGACCAACGCGGCCATCACCTGGAACAACCGCCACGCCTGGTTCTGGACCGGCACCTCGTCCGTGCCCGCCGGCCCGACCGCGGGCGTCGCCCCGCTGTGGTGGCACCCTGACGGCGACCTCTTCGACGGGCAGACGATCGACCGGTTCGACGTGGCCGCCACCGGCGCCTCGTCACCGGTGCCGCCGGGCCTCCCCCGGGACCCGGCGCCGGGCCAGTATTACGCCTCACCCGCGCTGATCGCGCTGATGCGCGCCACCCCGGCGAACCAGCTCGCCGACCGCTACCCCGGCCACCTGGCCGGGGTGATCGGCGACGCCGCGCTGCCGTCGCCGAAGTCGCTGGTCATCGTTGTCGGGCGCACCCCGGCGCAGCTCGCGCGCACTCGCAATAGCGTGCAGGTGACATCGGTCGCCGGGGCGATGCCTGTGGGCGCCGCCGGGCCTGGCTTCCAGACCCAGTGTTTCGGTTCAGGCTGCCCGCCGCTGCCGAACCCCAAGGGGCTGGACTACTTCCCGTCCGACCCGGGGGGCGGCGCCAACTCCATCAACCTCATCCTGGCTGTCGTGGCGCTGGCGATCCTGGCCCCGGTGCTGATCTTCATCGGCACCGCGACCCGGCTGTCGGCCGCCCGCCGCGAGGAGCGGTTCGCGGCGATGCGCCTGGCCGGCGCGACCCGCGGGCAGGTCTCGCTGATCGCGGCCATCGAATCGACGGCGGCGGCGGTGCTGGGCACGGCCATCGGGTTCGGGCTCTTCTTCCTGCTGCGCATCCCGGTCGCGGGCATCCCGTTCATCGGCCAGCCGTTCTTCCCCTCCGAGCTGACGCTCAGCCTGCCCGACATCCTCCTGGTCGCGACCGGCGTGCCGCTCTTCGCCGCGCTGGCGGCGCGGATGGCGCTGCGCCGGGTGAACATCTCCCCGCTCGGCGTCGCCCGCCGGGCGCGGCGCAAGCCGCCGGGCGCCTGGCGGGTCATCCCGCTGCTGGCCGGCCTGGCTGAGCTCGGCTTCTGGACCATCCACGGCCACCCGGCCTCGGAATCCGGGCAGATCCAGGCGTTCGCGTCCAGCTTCTTCATCATCCTCGTCGGCCTGTTCATCGCCGGCCCGTGGCTCACCATGGCCGCGGCCGTGGCCATGGCCCGGTGGACCAGCCGGCCCGCCACGCTGCTCGCCGCCCGGCGTATCGGCGACGACCCCAGGGCCGCCTTCCGCGCGGTCAGCGGCCTGGTGCTCGCGCTGTTCATCACCACCACGGCCGTCGTCGCGATCACCACCCAGGACGCCAAGGACACCACCCAGTCCGGCACCGTGGCGCAGTCGAACCTGGTGACCGACCAGATAGCGGCCCCGTCACCACCCGGCTCACGCGTGACTGACCCGGGGCCGGCCGCGCCCGCCGCCAACCTCGCGGCGCGGCTGGAAGCTATCCACGGGATCCACGGGGTAGTTGTGCTCCGGGCGGACCCGACGCTGACCATCCCCGGCACGTTCCACGACCTGGGCGTCAACGCGTTCGGCGGCAACCCCGGCGGCAGCATCCCCCCGATCCCGGCCGACGTGGCCTCGTGCGTGCAGCTCGCGACCGTTCCCGGCCTCGGCCGTTGCCCGGCCGGAGCGACAGCGGCGGCAATCCCGGCGGGCGTCTTCGGCCCTAACGGGTTCTTCGGCAACCAGGGCAGCGGATTCACCTGGCCGGCCGCGAACATCCCGGCCGCCCGGCTGGACGCCCTCGGCGTGGACACCATCGGCGTGGAGACGGACGGCACCACCACGGCGATCGAGCAGGCAAGGACCGTGCTGGAGACCGAGCCCGCCTACCCCGTCCTCAACGCGCCGTCCACGCCTGAAGACAGCGTCGTGGCGGACGACGCCGCGAACAACGGCTACCAGCAGCTCGCGAACGTGGTCATCCTGGTCAGCCTGCCGATCGCCGGCTGCACCCTCGCCGCGGGCATCGCGGGCGGGCTCGCGGACCGCAAGCGGCCGTTCAGCCTGCTCCGCCTCGCCGGCGCCCGGCTGTCCACGCTGCGCGGCGTCGTCGCGCTGGAGGGAGCCGTCCCGCTGCTGTCCGTCGCCGCCGTCGCGATCGGCACCGGCTTCGCCGGCGCCGCGATGTTCGCCCAGGAGGCACAGCAGCACCCGATGGTCGCGCCCGGCGCGGTGTACTACCTCCTCACCGCGGGCGGGATCCTGGTATCCCTCGGCATCATCGCGGCCACCTTCCCGCTGCTGGCACGCATCACCGGACCTGAGGTCGCCAGAAACGAGTAACAAGCGGGGCGCCCACTGGCGCCCCGCCCGACTCCTGTCGCCAATCCAACGTCATGCGTCGGCGGCAGCCTGCCCTGGAAACGGGCACCGAGACCAAGGGAGAGCCCGCGATAAAGCCGAAGATCTCATAGGTCGCCGCGCTACCGCGATAGCGGGACTGGCCGCGTCCATCGGCGTCCTGGCCGCCGATCCGCTGGCGACAGCGGAGCCGGCAGCCGCAGCGATGGCCGGGCCGAGCGTGCCAGCCCTGGACTGGCAGCCGTGCGACGGCGGCTTCCAGTGCGCCACCGCAAAGGTCCCGCTGAACTGCGCCGACCCGCACGGCACGCAGATCAGCATCGCCGTCATCGCCCACCTGGCGACCGGACCCGGCCCCAGCCTCGGCTGGCTGTTCTTCAGCGGCGGCGGCCCGGAACCGGACGCCAGCACGTTCCCCAGCACGCCCCAGGATCTCCCGGTCGCGTTGCAAGAACGGCACTGCGCACGAGTGACCACCAATCCCATCTTCATAGGCAGGCCAAGGCGCCGCAGCCATCAGTCCCGCAGGGGCAAAGGCTGCGGCGGGCAGGAGAACCAAGAGCTCATATCTGAGAGTCCTGACATACTTACTAACCACCGACGCCGGCAACGTCATGGTCATATGTAAGCCGCCGTTGCGGCCATTACCCTGATCGCCTACCTGTCAGTCTGGGGGCACCGGTACGGAACGGACCTGAAGGTCTACCGGGATGCCGTGAACTCCTGGAAATCCGGGCAAAATCCATATCTGCTGACCTTCACCCCCAGCGGCCTGTCCTTCACGTACCTGCCCTTCGCCCTTATCGCGCTCTGGCCGCTTGCCTGGGCACCGTTCCCGGTCACTCAGTGGCTCCTGTGGGCAGCAAGTCTCGCCGCCGCAACCGGCGCGGTCGTGCTGGTACTGCGCGACACGGGCGCCCCGGTCACCCGACGTCTGCCGTGCAACGCCTTCACCTGGGCGTGCGTCTCATGCATCGCGCTCGAACCCGCCAGGAGCGCGACCGACTACGGGCAGATCGAACTCGTCCTCATGGTCATCGTGATAGCCGATCTCCTGACAGCATCTCGCTACCGCGGAATCGGGGCCGGCCTGGCCGCAGCGGTGAAACTCGCCCCGCTGGCATTCGTGATCGTCCTCGCCGTCACTTATGACACTGGCCTCAGGCACCTTCATCGCCTGGCGGTGCGTAAACGCCGGGCAGCAAGCCCCCGCCATCCTCGCGATGGCCATGGCAAGCCTGCTGGCCAGCCCCATCTCCTGGACTCATCACTGGATCTGGGTACTGCTCATCCCCGCGTTGATGTCTCGTCATCGCACTTCAGGCATACCGCGACCTCTGCGCATCATGCTCTGGGGAATCCTCGCCCTGACGATCGCCGCACCCTACTGGTGGTTCAGCCATGGCATCCTGGCGGACGCCGTGGAAGCCGCCCTGCCGGCCTGGACCGCAGCCGTTCTCCTCGTCTGGAGCGTGACGGCAGCCGTGACCTGGCGAAGAAACCAGGCTTACCGGCTCCGACAGGCTGGTAACCGCGCTCATTAGAGAGTCAGAGACACCCGCAGTTCGAACCAGCTCGCCGGGAGCGCCCGAGCCGCTATGACGGACACTGTTACCCCGAAGCTCCCTGTTCACCAGCAAGACGGCGGCGTCCCCGTACGGGTCCCTCCCGGCAAATATCACGGTCTTCCGGACCGCACCTCAGTCATCAGCGCACCCGGCCTTCCCTGCCGCCATTGTCGTCGGGAAGCACGCGGGCTGCGGGCAGACACCGGGCGCCCTACGCCCTGCGGCACACCTCCCGCCGCATGGCGACGGCGACGCCCGCAGCCCGGAAGGACGCGAGCAGGCAACCACCCGGCAAACGCCCTGAATAACCCCTTAATGCTCTTCACCCGTAACGGTCCGGTGCTTCGCGTCGCCGGCTGAGGCGGAGCCGCCGATGGCGTGCAGGTGGCGGTCAACGGCGGCGGTGACGCGGGCGGTGTCGCCGGTGGCGAGGAGGTCGAGCAGGGCGCCGCGCAGCACGGCGAGCAGCAGGGTCCGCCCGGCCGCTGCGCCTAGCCTAGGGGGGCGTCCGGGCCGGGGGTGCCCGGGTCCGGCACCTGGCGCTCGGCGAGGAGGTCGAGCCAGTCGCGAGGAAGACGCCGAATCCTCGAAAGCCTGCCTCCGGCGCCGAAAGCCCCCACTCTGCACGAGTCGGCGTCCGGCTAGCTCGCTGGGTGGGCCGCGCGGTCGGGCGCAGGGATCATCCTGGCATGGTCACGCGATGGAGCTCGTGCTGTGTTCTAACGCTGGACTGTCGGCGCAAAACGTTAATATGAGCCTCATGAGCGAACTACCCGACGGTGACACCCACGACGTGATCGCTCATGGTGAAGAGGTCGTTGCGGTCGTGGTGCCACTGGCAGAGTACCGGCAGTTGCGGCGGGCGCTGGAGGAGCAGCAGGTCAACGAGGAGTTCGATGCTGCGCAAGCGGAGTTCCTCAGCTGCCGGAAGGCCGGGACGCTCCGCTATGTCTCCCATGAGGAAGCGGCCCGGCGTCTGGGCCTGCCGGTTCAGTGAGCTATCAGGTCAACTGCGGGTGAGCACTAGCTGCCGGGAGAGTGCTCTCGGGTCGGGCTGAGCGGCATTCGCCGAGGTCAGCGATGGTTTCGGGGCGATCTGCGTCGCCTGGGTGCAGGCCACTGGGAGCGCAAGTCCGAGCTGGTCTCTGGTAAGACGCCCGGGTCCGGCGGTGCGCTGCAGGTCTTCGGGCTGGTCATCGGCGTGACTCAAGGGCAGGCTCTGGGAGCGCAAATGGGGGCACTAGTGGGAGCGCAATCTAGGAGAGCACTCTCTCATGGGCTATTGAAGCGCCAGTCCCTCGTCTCGAGGCGGGACTACCGATCGGGTTTGGCGCGCCCTGGTCTTGATCAATCCGGCCCCTTGTGCTGACTGCGCTGTGTAGTCGCCGTGTCGGGCGGAGATCTCCATCTGGTGACCGTGACCCCTCTCCGGTAGAAGGCAGGACGGGGGCGCGCCGGGGGATGTTGTTCGCACACTGATGGCGTGCGGGCTAGCGTGGGCAGCAGTCCGATGCAGGCGCTGAACGGAGTGGGCTGTGACTGCGCATCCAGTTGCTGATCATGATCCGGATGACCCGGTCGAGGTCCTCGCCGTGCTGCCTGAGAGCTACCATGCGCAGTTCCTGGCTGAGTACACAGCCGCCGTGGAAAGTGCGCGGCGTCCGGAGCAGTTCCGTCAGCTGCAGGAGATGCTGCGACTGTGGCGGCTGCGGGCCGTCGCTTACTCCGGTCCAGGGTATGAGGAGCGGCTGGCCGCCGCCCGTCATGGCCGGGCGGCCGGTATCGCGCCTGCTGAGCAGGTGATCCCCGGCTGGCCTGGCCGCGGGCCGGCGAGGTGAGTTACCGGGTCGAGTTCGGCGGCGGGGCCCAGGTTCAATTCCACTCACTGCCTGAGCATGCGCGTGATGCGCTCGTCGACTGCGCTGCGGAGTTAGCCATGCAGCCCTGGGATGCGGTGATCCGGCCTCCTGGAGACGATCCCCGGTTCCGTGAGGCCGTGTTCGGTTCGGGCAGCGGCATCCTGGGCTTCTACCTCGACGAGGATGCGCAACTGATCCGGATCTTCGACATCGTGTGGATCGGTTGAGAGCCAGATGATGTCGAGTTGTTCGACGTTGTCTTGAGTTTCAGGTCCATCAGGGCATCGGCGACCCGGACCGGCACTTCCAGCGCGGCGGCCAGGGCCAGGGCGCTGCCGGGGGGCGCGGTGGCCTGCCGGGCGCCGGCCGGGCCGGTCACCCCGATCTGCGCCGCGAGTACGCCCGGTCCTAGTTCGCCGATGTCCACCCCGGTCACGGCCGCGCCGGCCGCGCCGAGCAGCCTGCTGGCCATGTCCTCGGGGGTGAATTCCCGGACCGGGAGGTCCCCGGGTGGCGCATGGCGCTTCGGCCGGGGCGGCTCGCGGCCGCGGGACGGCCCGTCCAGGATCCGCCACAGCGCCTTGCCGTGCCGGGCGGGCAGCCACAGGCCCATCGCCCGGCGGCCGGGGTCGTCGGCCAGGACGACGAGGATGCGCCGGGCAGCGGTCGTGCCGTCCAGCTGCGTGTCGAAGTGCGGCGCAAGGTGCGCGATGCGGACGGTGGTCATGGTTATCCTCCGTGATACCGCGGGGATGAGATCGGGGCGGCGGGCGGTGATGTGCTCGCGTAGCCGCCGCCGGGCCTTGTGCAGGCTGGCCTTGGCCGCACCGGGCGACCGGGCGATCTGCCCGGCGGGCAGGTCGGCGAAGTAGTACAGCTCGACGGCGCGCCGCTGCCCGCCGGGCAGGCCCGCGACTGCGGCGCGCAGCACCTCGGCGCGATCCAGGTCCTCGGCGGAAGGCAGCCCCTGCACCGAGGCCGGATGGAGATCCTCGGGCCAGTCGGCCAGCAGCACCAGCGGGGCCTGCCGGGCCGCGGCGCGGGATATGTTGCGGACGATGCCAGCCAGCCACGCGCCGAACCGGTCCGGGTCGCGCAGCCGGCCCAGGCCCGCGAACGCCTGCAGGAACGCCTCCTGCACGATGTCATCCACGTCGTCCGGATGCGCACCCAAACCGCGCCGCGAGAGCCCTCGCCGACGGGAAGCGCCGCTCAACCAGCAACGCGAACGCGCCAGCGTCACCGGCGCGGGCCCGCCGGACCAGATCACCGTCGCAGATGTCCACATTAGTAAGTGTCAGCCTGGCGTCCCCCGGTTACCCGCGAGCGCCCGGCATACGACCGACAGCCCCGGCCACCCGCAATGCCTGAAACCGCACGTCGTCCCGCCCGCACAGCGAGCGACCCCGCCCGCGACAACCCGGCCTCCAGGCGGAGCAGTGCGCACCGAACGGCGCGGTATGCGTGCCGCCATTGCTGCGAAGGACGCTGCCCCGAGGCCACCCGAATCGGTGATCTGGCGTCGTGCGGCACCCAGCTTGTGGTTGAAAGGGTGACCCTGCGTTACCGATCGGCACGAACCCCGATGTTCAAGCGTCACCGAGTTGCGCACTTCGGTACGACCGAGCAGCCCGTGTCGGATCGGCACGAGTAACCGGGAGGTGGGAGCGCGATTGGGAGCGCACTTTGCTCGCGGCTGCTCGGTGGTGCTCGGCTGTGCTCGCTTCTGCTCTGTTCTGACCTGGGTCGATGGGATGAGCGGCAGGTCGGGGGAGTGGTGGTGACAATCCTTACAAGCCTCTGATATCCCTGGTGGGACGCCGGTTCCGGGCGGAAAATTGAGGGTGGCCGCTGCCCGCTGACGCCGTCTCCCTCGCTTGATCGTCGAGGTCGTTTACAAGC
>Ga0182024_10027254_pt1 | contig 10004 bp, 15 predicted proteins | sample P32metaG_FD_120480 | JGI IMG/M metagenome (GOLD analysis project Ga0182024, IMG submission 120480) | Permafrost microbial communities from Stordalen Mire, Sweden - P3-2 metaG (Illumina Assembly) | ecosystem: Environmental > Terrestrial > Soil > Wetlands > Permafrost | place: Sweden: Stordalen...
GGACGGCTCGTTCACCACGATGCCCTTGCCACGAACATAAACGAGTGTGTTGGCGGTTCCCAGATCGATGGCCAGGTCGCTTGAGAAAAGGCTAAAGAGCGGCCTTAGGTTGCGCACGCGCGATGCCGCGACGGGATAAAAACCACGAGGTGACATACGTGTGCTTCTTTCTAAGCTGAGTGATCAAAAACAGGATCATCCACCGAAGTTCCTCAGCCTCAGTCCTCGTCGGCCGAATCCAGTCCACCCCAAGAGCGGCCTTCAGTTGGGGTCAGCCTCTTGTTCCTGCATGATGCTGTTGATCACGTGCGGATGAGGTTCGAACCGGCAGGACAAACGGAAGGATCGCAAAATCGATGAATCACCATCCCAAGCCAAAAACAGCTTGCTGCGATTGTATCTGTCAATCGTTGCCAGCGGAGTTTTGTCGAAAACTAGCTTTCCCCGGTCACTCGCCCGTGAATTCAGATACAACGGCCTTAAGCTTCCGGACATTGGGGAGGACCTGACGCCGGAGGAGGTACGGGCCGTTTACTCGAGATCCGCGCCCGCTTCCAGTAGGTGAGTGGCGAAGCAGTGGCGCAGAAAGTGGGGGTAAACCTTTTTCTTGATGCCCGCTCGGCGAGCGGCATGCTGCCCTACGCGCTGAAGGCAGGCGATGCCGCAACTGTCGACTGCAACCAGCAGAGATCGCCAACCCGGTTTTTGGACGTACCAGGCATAAGCACCAATTGCCAAGAAAAGCGTGCTTAACACATTCTTCCGCTCCGCCAACGTCGCCCACCTTCGCTTACTCGCCGACACCAATCGGGAGTTGCGACGCGCTTTGGACCGGGACTTCGACCTGAAAGATAAGGGCCTGTAAAACAGGTCGGGAGCCTTTCTTATCCGGGCTCCCGTTGTTTCCTCGCGATCGCGGTCGGGAAGCGCCTGCTATGAGCGCGCTGCCTCCGGGAACACCGCGCCATGATACGCGACCAAGCCGGTCCTGCTATCTGGTTCGACCAAGCTCCTGGATGAATCGTTCAACCTCAAGAGCTTCCACCCCGCGAGCGATCGCCGCGGTCGGCAATTGCGAGCGCGACTTGCGGTGGACTACGATCAACCGCCTTGACCGTCTGGCCAAGGCTCGACGCAATGAGAGTAGCGGAACGGCCATGGACGGCCGGACCGTCTTCCCAGCTTTGGCTTCAACCAACCACAGGTTTGAGTTAGGCCGTGGCACGAGGAAGTCTACCTCCAAGCCCTGCTGATCGCGAAAGTGGTAGAGTTCCTTCCGCATTCCTTAATTGGCCTGACTCTTGAGTGACTTCCGCCGCGACGAAGCCCTCGAACAGGCCCCCAGAAAGGGGGAACGCTCAAGCTCAGCCGAGGACGTCACGCCCAGCAGATAGCAGGCGAGCCCGGAGTCCCCCCAGTGGATCTTCGGCGAATTGGGATCACAAGGCCCACATGGGAACGACGCAAAGAGGGTTTGGGGTGCCGATTATCAAGTCGGCCGCAACAGATTTGTTTACAGCGGGTTCGGGAGGAAGAGTTGTTCCTAAGAGTAGGCCACAAATGGAGCAATTTCGGCATGCTGGTATGGACGCCTACCGGTTCGTGGTGCTCCAGATGGAGTCCTAAACGTCGCGAGCCGGCGAAATGGATGTACAATTGAATCGTTTCCCAGTCCGAATTCCCGGCCATAACTAGAGAAGACTGGTTTATGAGCATTTCGAAATACGTAATGATAGGCTTCCTGGCGATTGCAATGGGTGCAGTGGCGCAGCCGGCGACGGTCGAACCGGCGCCTCCGCAAACGCCGGCGCAACCCACAAGTTCTGCTGTCACCATGGATGACGTGGTGAACCGGGCGATTACGCGCGAGCATGCCTTGATGGACATGCTGAAGACCCGCACGCCCCTGATCGAGACCTATCTGCAGAACCTCAAACCCGATCAGACACTCGGCGCCGTTCCCAGCGGGGATCATTACTTCCTCGGCCGCATGGACCTCAGCGGGAACATCGACCGCCGCGACTATCTCCCGAAAAACGAAAGTTTCGAGAAGATGCTGTTGGGCGGATTCACCAAACTTTTCCATTTTCAATATCGGCCCCTGGGCTTCGCTTGGATGATCTTCGCCGACCGCCAGGACTTTGATCGTCAGCACTATGACTTCAAGTTCGTTCGCCGCGAATTTCTCGGCGATGTGCGCTGCTTGGTGTTCGATGTGACCCCCAAGAAAGACGCGGGCGATGGCCGCTTCCTGGGTCGCGTCTGGATTGAAGATGAAGCCTACAACATCGTGCGTTTGAACGGCACCTACGTGCCTCGTCCCAAAAAGGGCTACTTCTTCCACATGGATAGCTGGCGCCTCAACCTGATTCCGGCGTACTGGATCCCTGCCTACGTCTACAGTGAAGAAGGCGACTTCAGCTACGGCGCGAAGGACAAATTGGCTTTCAGGGCGCAGAGTCGCATCTGGGGCTACGATTTGAAGAAGGACGCCAGCGCCGAGGAACTGGCACAAATTCGCGTTGACTCCGTGAAGGACAACAGCGCCCAGGCCGAAGACGCTTCCCCGTTGGAAGCCGAGCGGAAATGGCAGCAACAGGCGGAAGACAACGTCATGGAGCGGTTGCAGGCAGCCGGCCTGCTTGCGCCAGCAGGCGAAGTCGACAAAGTTCTCCAGACCGTCATCAATAACCTGGAAGTCACCAACAACATTGATCTACCACGCCCGGTGAGCGCTCGCGTCATGCTCACGGCCCCGCTCGAGACTTTCAGCGTGGGCAATGTGATCGTCGTCAGCCGTGGTTTCATCGACACACTACCCGACGAAGCCAGCCTGGCCATGGTGCTGTCCCATGAACTTGCGCACATCGTTCTGGGACACAAGGTGGGCGGCAAGTTCGCCTTCAGCGATCGCCTGCTCTTCTCGGATGAATCCACCTACAGCAACTTTGGATTCCGCCACACCCCCGCGGAAGAAGCTGCGGCCGACGCAAAGGCGCTTGAGATCCTGAAGAATTCGCCGTACGCTCAAAAGCTCGATGTGGCTTCGCTGTATATGAAACAACTTTCCGAGCGCGCGCCTGAGCTTTCAGCGCTGCTGACCCCTCATCTCGGAAATAGCATCACCGACTCCAAGGGGAACATCATTCGTATGTCGGCCTTGCTGCAAACCGGCCCGGCATTGGATCGCACCAAGCTGGATCAGATCGCGGCGTTGCCTTTAGGCGGCCGCGTGAAGATAAATGCCTGGGACGATCACGCCGAGCTCATCAAGGGAGCGCCAGTGGCCATCACTTCTGCACGCGACAAGATGCCGTTTGAAGTGACCCCGTTCTTCCCTCATCTCACGCGCTTTAGGAATCCAGGAACCACGGACAACACCACGGCCGAGCCCAACACCACCAACCCAACTAGTACCGCACCCAGCAATGGTCCAAACAATTGAGGGGTTAGGAGATAGCTAGTCCCAAAGTTGCACTCCGCACCAGAACCACTGCTGCTTGAATCAGGCGGGGCGAGGCACTCTCGTGCGTGGGTGGTAGGGGAACTCGTCCCTAAACTTGCTGGATTGGCCTCGGACTTGGCAGATCGGCCCCGCCTTGTTGCGGGCTAAATCTTCTTGAGCGACGGTTGGTGGAGTCTCATACGACCGTCATCATCCCATTTGACGACCGCGTCATCTTCGTTAGCTTGCTCAACTGTGCCCAGTTCTCCCGTCGGCTTTCCGAAGTTGCCCAAACCCTCGACGCGATCTCCGGGATTCAGTTCCTGGTCGGTGGCATAGGGCTCGGCGAGCGGTGGCCTCTTGGCACGGTCTGAGTCAGGGGTCGCCCCGGGGTATGACAGGGGCGGTTGAGCAGCTTTACGCAGTTTGGGTACCGACTTATTGGTGATAGGGGTCATATTCCATTGTTTCTTTCCAGGAGGCCAGAACTGTGCCCTTCGCTTCGACTGTTCATCTCCCCAAGAGATACAGCATAGGCTTGGAAAGAATGGTTCGGCTGTTCCAAACTGCACAAGTCTGACAATTAATTTAGCTAAATGGGTAGCTCAAGTTGTTGTTGGGTTTGATGTGAACAATATAGCGGGAGGTCCAACCACCGCGACCTTGTTGGAGGTGCTGGTTGCGATGAAAATAACGCGGCTCTCCGGATTAGTTCCAGCAAATTCCTGATTTGCCGTCGCTGCCGGAATCTGGGTGTGCGCTTCAGGTTTGCCGGGCTAGTCGTGAAGGACGACATTTAGAAGTGCACTATGAACTTGCAGCCCGCTCTCGCCATAGTCAACGAAGCCCAACTTTCTGAACCGATTCATGAAAAAACTGACTCGCGACCGGGTTGTGCCTATCATCTCGGCCAGGGTCTCCTGACTGATCTTGGGGATTACAGTCTCGGGCACGCCTTCCTTGCCGAAGTGAGCCAGCAAGAGCAGAATCCGAGCTAGTCTCTTTTCGCTGGAATTGAAGAGTTGGTCCACCAAATCCTCTTCGTATCGGATGTTCCGTCCCAACAAATATGCCGTAAACAAGTCGGATAATGTATGTTCTTGGTGAAGCGCAAGCATCATTGCCTTTTTCTCGATTCGCATGAGTTCGCAATCTGTCATTGCGGTTGCAGACCCCATGCGTAAAGGCTGTCCTGCAAGGCCACCTTCTCCGAAAAACTCTCCCTTGCTCAATATGCCCAGGGTTGCTTCCTTGCCAATCTTGGAAACGACAGTGAGGCTAACCTTGCCTTCCTGGATGAAGAAGACTGAGTCAGCCGCATCCCCCTGCGTGAAGATTGTTTGTTTCTTGGGAAAGACCACGACTTTCCTGCCCTCGCCGATAGTGGCAAGAAATTCCTTGGGGTCGAAGTCGCGATTTTTCTTGGCCGACTTGGTTGGTGCCATCAAAAGGCTTCTCCTAAAAGCGTGGGATACTCCCTTATCGTGATTTTATCAGAATGGTGATACACCAAAAATGTTCACTTTTGCTCACAATTGGATTCTTTTCTCAAAGTGGGACGTCGCTTGCGGATATTTAGATTCATGGAGTTGCGGTCTGCGGCCCTTTGCAAAAAGCATTCTGGGCCATCAAAATTTACCGTGATTTGACCTAAGAAGCGGCACGTGCAACTGGTCGGCTATACCTAGAAGTGGATTCAGGAACCGTATCCAGCGGGATTCGTCCAGATTACCGTTGTACAAATCCCCATTACTACACCAATAACGCACCAATTCAGCCAGGCTAGTCATGAAGAATGACGCTGAGAAGTGAACTGTGGACTCGCAGCCCGCCATTGTAGTGGATGAAGCCCAGATTCCTGAACCTGTTCAGGAAAAAGTTTACCCGCGAGCGTGTCGTACCCACCATCTCTGCCAAAGTTGTCTGGCTTATCTCGGGTATCACAGTGTGGGGAACTCCTTCCTTACCGAAATGAGCCAGCAACAGGAGAATTCGTGCCAATCGCTTTTCGCTGGAATTGAAAAGTTGGTCGACCAAGTCTTCTTCGTATCGAATGTTCCGCGCCAACAAATAGGCCACGAACATATCCGACAACTTGTGTTCCCGGTGAAGTGCCAGCATCATGGCTTTCTTATCAATTCGCAGAATGTCACAGTTTGTAATTGCGCTTGCGGACCCCATGCGGAGCGGCTGACCTGCAAGGCAGCCTTCACCGAAAAAGTCACCGTCACCTGATATGCCGATGGTTGCGTCTTTACCATTGCGGGAGACAACGGTGAGTTTGATCTTGCCTTTCTGGATATAAAACACCGCGTCCGTTGCATCTCCCTGCGCGAAGATTGTTTGTTTCTTGCTAACATGCAAACTTCGCCTACCTGCCCCAATCGTTGAGAGGAGTGTCTGAGGATCGAAACTGTACTCGTTCTGTCGCACTACACTGTAATTCTAGACAGTAACAAGCCCTCGCCAGAGTTATCAGTTACACTCTGTTACGATTTCAGAACAATACGTTCCGCTTAATTTCGACCTCTCCGTTGCATTGCGTCGAAATTGCTAAGGCCTTAAAACACGCCGCAATCCTTATTAGGCTCTGCACGAGAATCTGGATAAATGCGCATACTACACGGCTTTCTGAAGAACGAGGGATTCGGTCTTGGTAGCGGCTAGGCGCTGCGCCTTCAGGAGCAGGTAGTTCATGTCGCGTTATCCCCGGCCGCGCCGGAATAGGGCCTTGATGTTGCCATTGGCCGCTTCGATGACCCCAGCGGTACCTTGGTGCGGCAGTAGTTCAGGATGCCCTCCAGATGATCCAGTAACATGCGCGCCAGCTTCTCGATCGGTTTCAGCCGCGGCCAGCGCAACTGATCGATGCAGCTCTGCAGATAACGCAACATGGCCCCTGCATAGGTTTAATTCCACAACTGCGAGAGGCTCTCCTTGAGGAGATAGGCTTTGAGCATGCGCCGGTTCAAGGCAAACAGGGCGTTCAGCTGCCGTCGCTTCGCACGGTCCAGGTTGAGCCAGCTGCTCAAAAACAGCCAGCGCTTTCCCCTAACAAAACGCGGGAACTCATGGTGTGTGCTGCGTTGACAGCGGTCGTCATTTTTCTTGGGGCCATTGTCTCGAGTTCAATCGCCGGCTACAGGGGGGAGCGATAAAGAGATCCGGGGAAGTGCATCGGTCCAAAAGCGGCACGGTAGTCTTATTGATTCCACAAGCCTACTTCGGAGCGGCAATGCGAGCGCATCTCACTGGCTTGTACGTCACTTGTATGAGGAAACTGGACTGGCTTTTGTAACGAGTGTTATTACTTCTTCGAAAGCTCGCACTCGAAATGACTTTCAACATCTTCACGACTAAGCGGGTTTCCTGCTTTGGTCAATACGACAGAATAGACGACCTCATTACCTGCAAGCTGAGCGGTGATAAATGCCCCGTCTTCCGGCAGTTCTTGATAGATGAATTTCACTTTTCTGCCGTCTTCAAGTGTTTTGACCCACTCTTCGTCTGGCATTTTCGTATCGCTTCAATCCCGATCTGTGTATATATCGCGAGTATACGTTGTTCAGTGACAGAAATCGCGGATGGGGAATGAAAAGTCGCCTTCTCTCATGCGCGATGTCGAAAGATGCGCAACTGAGTCGAGTTACACGGAACGGCATGGTATTGGGAGTATCCCAGCACAACCTTCCGGAGCCAGGCACCGACCTCGGTCGTACGATGATGCTTCCGGCGTTGAAGCTCAGCCTTAATGACCTTAGGCTTCGCGACCATCCGCTTCTTCGCCGTGATCCGCCAGACGATAAAAGCCCCGTTGCGGTGGAGCTGCCCACAGAAGTGGGTGAAACCCAGGAAGGTGAAGATCTCTGGTTTTCCCTCTCCACGCTGCTTCCGGTCTCGAACGGCAAACCGCCCTAGGAATCCGCGCCGGAAGCGCCGCGTTTCCTTAAAGCCTGGAGCGCCTCGATTACGTCGACCGCTTTCTCCCGCGCTGACTCAGTTGGATCAGCATTCAAGATGAGCTCCTCAAGGCCCCCTAAATGCACCAAGGCTTCTTCGGTCTGATCCGGCACAAGGAGAATTGCTACGCAGGCTTTTAGAACATTCACAGAGGCCTGCAGATGCGCAATGTCGCTCTGGACCTGCAACAATCGCTTGGTTAGGTCTAGAATCGCCTTTTCCTCGTCCATCATAGCGACGCGAATTATACGCCCGCCCGTAGTGTCCTAACAGTGCGTCTGACTACGAAGAAATGGTCGCAACTCTGACCCGAGGGTGGTCAGCGCAAGCGTGGGACGCAAACTCTTCGGAGAGTTGCATGTGGAAATTCAGCTTCATTTCAGCTAGTGATTTACCAGTCGGCGGACCACGAGGGTCAAATACCCAACCGCATTCAGAGCAACCCCACCCCCCGAAACCCTGCCCTTCGACCCATACCAATTTGCGGGATGAACTTTCTTGGCCCTTATGAAGCACACAGACCTCACAAGCGGACACGGAGATTATACGCCCCGGATACGGAAATTGTACGTCAATAGTCACGAAACGTGACAAAGGGGCAAACCACTGCTTTGCTGGGATTTAGGCATTCCTCGGAATTAGATCTTTGACCTACCCATCCTAAAAACTGATCACTTTTGACCAGTTCTGCGCTTTGGCTGTCACCTATCACTGCCTGCACAGCGGAGGAGGTCATGGAAAACTTGGCCGATTTGATGCAACCGCTCCTTGAAATCCAAAGTGGCGGAGGACTAAACAAGCCCAGAGCTGATCGCGGAAGATGAGCGATTGATGGAGGGTCTAAAGACGAGAAATAATCTGGCAGGAAAGCCCACACAAACGGTAAAGCTTAGCTAGGGATAGAAGCGGCATTGCCCTGTCACGTTTCGTGCGTATTGACGCACAGGCGTACAATTCCCGCGGTCCGCTTGTGAGGGCTGCGTGCCTCGTAGTACCCGGCAGCACCGCCGTTCAATCGTGGCCGGAAGTGACCAGGAAATCCGCAGCCGTATCGCCGGGGCCTGTTGAACTTCCCGATGGCGGAGCATGCCGGGCATTTCATCGGTGGGTGGCCGACAGAAGGTTCCAGCAGATGAGCGCACAGCCGAGCAGCACCAGCGCCTCATGGATGTCGGCCCGCTTTTCATAGCGAACCCGCAGCCGGCGAAACTGGTTTAGCCAGGCGAAGGTTCGTTCAATTACCCACCGCCATCGCCCCAGCCCGCTGCCAGGTTCGGTGTTTCGCCTTGCAAGAAATAAGAACGATGATGCGTCTGTCATGCAGACCTTGCCGGATCGCTTCCCCGTCGTAACCACGGTCGCCCAACACGCAATCAGGACGATGGTGCGGTCGCCCGTGTTTTCCCTGTAAGAGTGGGATCGCGTCAACGAGTGCGAGTGCTTGCTGCAAGTCGTTACGATTGGCCCCGGTGAGCTGGACAGCTAACGGAATTCCCTGGACATCCCAAATCAGATGGCGTTTGCTGCCCAGTTTGGCCCGGTCAGTTGGATTCGGTCCCGCCTGGCGCCCCGCAAAAACTGCCCGGATCGAACTGCCGTCCACGACAGCCCGTGACGCACAACTGGTTGGCGTTTCGGGAGGTCAGCCTCAGTGCTGAATTGACCGACAAGACCACCGTATCCATCGAGCTGGGGCAAATGTCGGCACAAGAGAGTTGTGTAAATTCCCTGTGACTCAGCGCGCGAATCCGCTCGCAATCCCGCATGGCGACGCGGTACAAATCGAGCACGCAAAGTGGTCTAATGTGACCAGACATCCGTTTTCGCCAGTTCTAACATGTTGGGTAAGTGAAGAAGTGAGACGACCGTTTACAAAGGCCAGTCCAGCTTCCTCTTTATAAGCGAGGTTTCAACATGGAAACCGTATTGATTGTTCTGTTGGTAGTGTTCTTGCTCGGTGGCGGGGGCTGGGGATACCGTCGTTGGCGCAGCTAGCCCGTTCACTGGATGACCACGCTGCATGATCCTATTTGTGGCGTTTATGAGGGTTTCGAATATGGAGATAGACCCGCGAACCCTCCTTTCAGGTTTCCTGAACTTAAGTCAGCCCACCTGAAGTTTTCTCTTCGTAGGTTCTCAGGAAAGCCGCGTATTCATGCATCCGAATCCGATTCTGGACGAAATTCAGCAACTCTACAAGGTAAGTGACCGTCTTGGCTCGCTGGCGGAACAACATCCCCTCGTCTCAGAAGCACTCATCACCATCGCGGAAAGCGTTCGTAACACCGCGACCTTGTTGGAGGTGCTGGTTGCGATGAAAATAACGCCGCTCTCCGGATTAGCTCCAACAAATTCCTGATTTGCCGTCGCTGCCGGAATCTGGGTGTGCGCTTCAGATTTGCCGGGCTAGTCGTGAAGGACGACATTTAGAAGTGAACCATGAACCTGCAGCCCGTTCCCGCCATAGTCAAGGAAGCCTAACTTTCTGAACCTATTCATGAAAAAATTGACCCGCGACCGGGTTGTGCCTATCATCTCGGCGAGGGTCTCCTGACTGATCTTGGGGATTACAGTCTCGGGCACGCCTTCCTTGCCGAAA
>Ga0182024_10027255_pt1 | contig 10004 bp, 7 predicted proteins | sample P32metaG_FD_120480 | JGI IMG/M metagenome (GOLD analysis project Ga0182024, IMG submission 120480) | Permafrost microbial communities from Stordalen Mire, Sweden - P3-2 metaG (Illumina Assembly) | ecosystem: Environmental > Terrestrial > Soil > Wetlands > Permafrost | place: Sweden: Stordalen...
CGGCTGCTCGAAGTAAGGTCATATTTCTCTCCTCTGTACCGGGCCGTTGGATGCGAATCCGGAGCAGGATGTTTACGCCAGATGGAGTGTCAGCCTCCGCAATCCGCCGTGATGCGCGATCCCGCCCCGCCGCATCCTTATCTAGGCAGAGGATCTTTCATGTTCGCCAGAGCATAGGCCATCACTGCCATGGCCGCGGCATTTTCGCGCAGCTCGCTGGGAACAATTTTGTCGAGCGTGTCGGCGGCCGTGTGGTGGTAATTGAAGTAGGTACGCCCATCCTGCATGATCCCAAATGCTGGCACTCCCGCATCGGACATGGCTGCGATGTCGGCGCCTGGAGGATACGTACTCGGTTGCAACACAGTCGCTCCAATGCTCAGTAGTACGGATTGCACCGGCCGAAGCGCTTCTATCGCCGCGGGAGAGATTTTGACGTCGAAACCCAAAGGGTGAGCCGCGCCCGCATCACTCTCGATTGCCGCCACATGGTGAGCGAAGTCAGAGGCAAACTCAGCCGTGTAGGCCTTGCTGCCCGACCCTCCCGTTTCTTCGTCCATCCACGCAATCACGCGCAAGGTTCGCGCTGGCCGCAAGTGCAGCCGCTGCAGAATCTCCGCAGTTTCCATGGCAACAACCACCCCTGCCCCATCATCAATGGCGCCCGTGCCCAGATCCCAGGAGTCGAGATGTCCCGAGACCACAACGATCTCTTCGGGATGCTCGGAGCCCTTCAGGTCGGCGATGACGTTGTAGCCGGTTTCATCAGGAAACTTCTGCGGGGTAAGGGTGAGGTGCATGCGCACTTTGCCCTCAGCCGCAAGATGAGCCATCAAGTCAGCGTCTTCCGCTGTAACAGCTCCTGCTGGGATGCCGGCGGGGTAGCTGAATCCCGTGTGAGGGAGCCGGTAGTCTGCGTTTCCTACCGACCGCACCAGGCAAGCCACAGCACCCGAATCGGCGGCCGCCTTCGCTCCTGCCCCCCGATAGCGAACCGCCTCCCCGTAGGCAGCGAACGACATGCCGGCTGCTGCTTTCTGTTTGTCGAAGAGTTCATTGAAGAGCACAATCTTGCCTGTAACCTTATCGCGACCTAAGGCGGTAAGTTCGTCGAAAGTGTTTACCACGACGACGTCCCCAGTCAGGCCCTCCGCGGGTGTAGAGGAGCTTCCGCCCAAAGCGGTGAGGACGATCTTTTGCGTCGTCCCCGGCACCATGCCGGGATATTCGACGAGCGCGGCCGTTTCCGCACCACGCACCCAGTGAGGCACCGTAACCGGCTGCAGCCGCACGTCCAAACCAATCTGCCGAAGCTCTGCCGCCACATATTCGGCGGCGGCATGCGCTTGCACCGAGCCACTTGGACGCGGTCCGATATTTTCGGTCAAGTGAGTGACCTCGCGGTATGCGAAGTCATCATTCAGCGCAGCCGACTTGATGGCGGAGAGCTGCTGCAGTAAAAGTGCGGGAAAGTTCCGCTGCTCGGCGGCCGAGGCTTGGGGCGCACCCATCATCCTGGAAGTGGGCGGCGGTGTTTGCGCCGGAGCTTGGGCGTCCGCTAGCAATGCCGACAGCAAAACGAACGAAAGCGCGCCGGCGATAAACGACATGGAGAACCCCGGTGCCTGGAAGAACGATCCAAATGGCTTGGTCATAGTTGCTCGACAGTGTATCTGAGAGCAACAACCGGCGAAAAGCGCCCGACCTTCGCCGCCAATCTACCGTGTGCACCCGATTCGTTCCGCCCCGGCAGATGCTAGCGTTGAGTCATGGACAAAAAACAGATTAATGACCCTAAGATGACGTGGAACTTTCTGATCTGGGTGGGTGGGGTCTTCATGCTTTTGCTGTTTGCTCTGTTAGCCCATTTTGTCTGGAGAGTCATTTAAGGTGCCTTTGCTGAAGCAAAAAAGTGGCCCCATTGCTGGGGCCACGTTCTCAAAGAGGCAAAATGGTAGGCGATGTCAGGAAAGGCAAAGAAAGCTTTCGCTCCGCCGGGCGGAACTGAGCTTCGGGAAATGGTGCGAAGAGAAGAGAGTGAGGGTCATTGTTTTGTGCGGCCTCTTAGTTACATCTGAATGAAGCATTTGCCGAGCCAAAGGCAGCTCCAGGCGGCGCGGACCGTCGGTTAAGGTGTAAACAGATGAGAAATAGGATGTTAGTTCAGAAGTAGCCTCGACTCTGCAGTATCGGCTTCAGGGAAAAGGTCCCTCGACAAAGTGCACAAGGCTGCACATTCGATGCATGTGGGTGCCACGGAGCCAGCTTTTGAGCCGCCAGCAAGGGCCAACGGCTCAAAGAAGACTGATCTAGCTGTTTCCCGCCACCGTTCGCAACTTCCCGGGCAGGAAGTGGTACGGAGGCCATGGTCCGCTGATCGCGACCTGGCAGTTCTTCAACTGCTTGGCGGCGGTGTTGTAGCGGTTCTGATATTTCTCGACCGACTTGGAGTCGATGAGATGCGCAATATCGATCAGCATGCCCTGGGGAGCGACTTTCTTGCAGCTCACTTCTTCTTCCAGTGGGTTAAATAGCTTGTGGACCTGCACAGAAAGAGCACGAGCCTTGGTCTGGCGCTCACGTTCGCGAGATGCCTTCACACGCAGCTTGGAAAGATAGTCGCCGCCCACGGTGTCCGGCAGTATGACGTCGATCATGGCTTCGCGCAGGGACCCGTCAGTCACGGTGAGCTTGATGTGCATTTCGGACTTGCCGCGGAGTTTGGCGACGCTCACGCCAAAAGCCCGCCGGTTGACCCGGACAGCCTGGCGCAGCGCGTCATCGCTCTCAAAAATGGTTCCGAAGCGGAAGGGAAGGACGGTGGAATTGCGGAAACAGCCGCTCACCACGCGAGCGTGGTCAATGGCTGCTTTCTGATCAAGTTCGGCTGACTTTGGGTCGTATTCGCTCACAATCACAGCAAACTCGCCGCTGGGATAGCTGAGGACAGGGGCACCGTTCACGCCTTGAACATTCTCAATTACGAAAGGGCGTCGGGAACGGGTGCCGTTTGGAAGGGTCTGGTGCTCGGTAAGGCAGTATGCATACCACGACATAGCGAACTCTCCGAACCGGGACGGAGGCTGACGAGCGGCCTCGTAATGTTGTTTTCCACAAGATGCTGACTGCTGCGAGTCTGGAAGTTTACTTAGCGGTACAGGGCCTAACTCGGGAAACCTACTGTCTTCCCTGTAGTCATATTACTTCCGTTCCTGAGGAAAATGCAACTTTTTTGTAACAAACGGCATCTTCGCGCGAAATTCTGCATTTTCCCTGTGCAGATCCGTGGCAAACGCAAAAACTCACCCGAACCCCCTCCATTAATTAGGTGTCTGCAAGCAGCCGATGAAGTAATGGATGACTCCGCCTCTGCTCAATGGCCAGAATTCGGAGAGGTGTCCGCAGCGAGTACTGGTCGCGGATGGCGATCCGGTTACTCGGACTCATCTGCAAGAAATACTACGGAAAACTGGTTACGACGTCATCGTTGCCGAAGACGGAATGCAGGCGCTGGAGTTGCTGCAAAGAAACAATCCGCCGGGGCTCGCGATTCTTGATTGGTCCATGCCGAAGCTGCCGGGGCCTGACATTTGCCACGCCATACGAGCGTTTAAGCTGCGGAAGAACATCTACGTGATCCTCATGGCCCAGTGGAACCAGGGAAAAACCTGGGTACAGGCCCGGGAAGAAGGTGCGGACGACTGCATGGCCAAGCCCCTCGATTTCCGGGAGCTGCAACTGCGGCTGCAAACCGGTTCGCGGATCGTGCTGGAGCGGGCTTATCGAGACAGTGAAGCGAGGTTGCGGGACGCATTCGAGCAGGCCGCCATTGCCATGGCTCTGGTCGATCTCACCGGAAAGTTCATGCAAGTCAACTCGGCCATGTGCCGGTTCGTTGGATATACGGCGAACGAGTTGTTGGGCATGCGCGTGGATTCTCTCAGCCATCCAGAGAATCAACCATCGACCTCCCAACTTGTCAGACAATTCGGGAGTGGAGAGCTGGAAAGTGGGGAATTCGAGCGACGATACCTCCGGAAAGATGGTTCCGTGGCGTGGGCATTAAATACCATCTCCCTGGTTCGCGATGGAAACGGAATTCCGGCCTGCACAACCGACCAACTCATCGACATCACGGAACGAAAAAAGGTGGAGAAGGCACTGCAGCGCAGTGAGGGATTGTTTCGCGCCATTGTCGACAATACAAGCGATCTGATTATGGTTCGTGATCTGCAATACCGCTGCCAGTATGCCAGCCCAGCCTACCTTTCGTTCCTGGGCTACAGTGCAGCGGAATTACTAGGTACCGACCCAGCTCTAATCGTGCACCCTGACGACCTGCACATGACGCAGCAAGTTTCGGCGGCAATGCGCCAGGACGGACAAAACCGGGTCATCAAATTCCGCTATCGGCGCCGGGATGGCACCACAGTTCACCTCGAGGCCAACATTGGGTTGGTGGGTGGTCCCGACTGCGCGGAGGGCTTCGTCATCATTTCGCGCGGGATCGACGAACGCCTCCTCGCCGAACATAACTTGGCCGCAGCGCATGCCGAGACCGAACTCTTCCTGCAGTCGGTTCCTTCCATTTTGATTGGGCTGGATAGTGAGGGCCGAATCTCGCGTTGGAATAGAGCAGCGACCGACGTCTTTCGCCGGTCCAGCGACGACGTGTTGGGGCACACTCTCGAAGACTGCGGCATCAAGTGGCTGCACCCAGATATGAGACAGGAGGTGGGGCGCTGGCTGCAAACCGAAAGCATGTACCGGGGGGAAGACCTGGCCTACGAAAGTGAAGGCAAGCGACGCTTCGTCGGTTTCAGCGCACACCGGGTCGAGTCCGTATCAGGCGAGCCTCCCCGATTTATTGTCACCGGCGCCGACATCACGGAGCGCAAGACGCTTCAGAGTCAGCTCCGCCAGGCGCAGAAGCTGGAGGCCATTGGACAGCTGGCGGCGGGAAGCGGCCAATGGAAACGCGTCCCGGGACTTGCTGGCTCAGTTCGATGCGCAAGTGGAGAATTCCGACCTGGACTACTTGATGAAAGAGATCCCTCGCGCTCTCGAGCAATCGCTCGACGGCGTGCAGCGGGTAGCCAAGATCATCAAAGGGATGAAGGAGTTCTCGCATCCCGGATCGGAAGAGAAGCGCGCCATCGACATCAACAAAGCGATTGAAACCACGGTGACAGTGGCGCGCCACGAGTGGAAATACGTGGCCGACGTTACCACCGAATTCGCTCTGGATCTTCCCTTGGTGCCCTGCCTGATCGGCGAATTCAATCAAGTGATTCTCAACCTCATCATCAATGCCGCGCATGCGATTGAGGCAGCCATCGCTCAGGGTCTGCGGGAAAAAGGTGAAATCGCCATCTGCACTTCGCGCTATGGCGCCTGGGTACAAGTCGCCGTAAAGGACAATGGTATCGGGATGAGCCCGGAGGTCCGGTCCAGAGTCTTTGAACCGTTTTTTACCACGAAGCCGTTGGGCAAGGGGACCGGTCAGGGTCTCGCGCTGGCACATGCCGCCATTGTTAACCGTCATCACGGCCAACTCTGGTTTGAAACGGAACCGGGACAAGGCACGACTTTCTTCCTCCGCCTGCCGCTAGAGGTTAACCGGGATCTGTCATGACCAAGCGCATTCTATTTGTTGACGACGAACCGCTGCTGTTGAAAGGTCTGGAACGCAGTCTGCGCGGTATGCGGAAGGAGTGGGAAATGGAATTTGTACTTGGCGGTCCACAGGCTTTGGACGCCATGGGACGAAGACCTTTCGATGTCGTGATTAGCGACATGCGAATGCCCGGTATGGATGGCGCGAAACTTCTGGAGCTGGTCAAGGAACATTTCTCGCAAACCGTTCGCATGGTGTTATCCGGGCAATCCGACAAGGACGCAGTATTCCGGGCGATTCGCCCGGCTCACCAGTACTTGTCGAAACCCTGTGAAATCGAAGAACTGAAGCAGAAGCTGAAATGCGCGTTGGCGCGACGTGACGTACTGGACAGCCCGGAACTGAAGCAAAAGGTCTCTCAGGTGGAAAGCATCCCGAGCTTCCCCTCGCTTTACCAGGCACTTCGGCTGGAGATGTGCACCGCCCACCCGAGCGCCCAGAATGCGGCCGACATCGTAAGCCGCGATCCGGGTATGACTGCAAAACTTCTGCAAGTGGTGAACTCGGCGTTTCTCGGTTCCGCGTCTCGTATTTCCTCTTCCAAAGAGGCGATCTCGGTGCTTGGCCTGGACAATCTCCGTTCGCTGGTTTTATCGGTTGGCTTGTTTTCAGAGCTTCCGAGTTGTTTTGAAATTCTCGCTCCGCTATGGGAGCACGCCTGCAAGACTGCCCGACTTGCCCAAGCTATAGCTCGCTGCGAGAACGTGAGCGAGAGTATGGTGCAGGATTGCTTCACCGCCGCGCTATTGCACGAAATTGGCTGGATCATCCTGGCTACATCCTACGGCGAAAGATTCCACGAGTTGCACATCACTGGATCGGGGGGTCCCGACCGTGGGCGACGAACGCACTGCTTTTGGAGGTACCCATGCGCAAGTAGGAGCTTATCTGCTGGGCCTGTGGGGGCTGCCGGACTCGATCATCGAAGCGGTCGCTTGGCACCATGCGCCCGCTCAGGTCCGTCCCGCCGGGTTTTGCCCGCTCGTCGCTGTCCATGTAGCTGACAACTATGACCGCCAGATGCACCGATCATTACCGTTGAACGCTGGTGACGGGATCGACAAGGACTGGCTGGCGCAATTGGGTCTGGGGGAACGGCTCGCAGTCTGGCGAAAACGATGCGAAGAAATCGACGGAAGAGAGGAATACTATGCCTGACAAAATTCTGCTGGTCGACGACGATCTCAACATTCTTGAAGGGTTTCAGAGAAGTCTGCGTCGCGAGTTTGAGCTCGAGACGGCCCGGAGCGGCGCGCAGGCACTGAAATTCCTCGCAGAAACCGGACCTTACGCCGTCATAGTCTCAGATCTAAGGATGCCAGAAATGGACGGCATTCAGCTGCTGAGCGCGGTGAAGACGCAATCGCCCGATACCATCCGCGTCATGCTTACCGGCAATGCCGACATGGACACGGCTATCGAGGCCATCAATGAAGGCAGCATCTTCCGCTTCCTCAACAAACCTTGCAGCAAGGAGGTCATGGCCAAAACCTTGACAGCGGCCCTGGTGCAATACGGCTTAGTGACCGCCGAAAAGCAGCTTCTGGAACAAACTTTGAGCAGCAGCATTCAGGTTCTCACGCAGGTGCTTAGCCTGGTCAATCCCACCGCCTTCAGCCGCGCAGAGCGCGCCCGCCGCTATATCCATCACGTGGTGACCGTCATGAAGTTGGGAAATCCCTGGCAATACGAAGTCGCTGCCATGATGTCGCAACTCGGCTGCGTCACGCTGGCTCCGGAAACGATCGATGCCGTTTACAGCGGAGAAAAGCTCTTACCCAATGAGCAGAAGCAGTATGACGCGCACCCTAGCGTAGCCTACGATCTTCTTTCAAAAATCCCACGCCTGGAACCCGTCGCCTAGATGATCGAACACCAGAACCGGCCAGTACTCGAGGCGCATGGCACCGAACCGGATATACGCATGGGGGCAGAAATTCTGCGGCTTGTTCTGGCTTACGAGCGCTTGATACACAAGGGGAGTTCCCGGACTGAGGCGGTACACGTATTGACGCGGCAAAACCCAAGCTTTAATCCGGATTTCTTCCGCGCCTTAATCACGTTGGACCCGAATGCTGAAGAGGGCGAGATACGAAGTTGCCGCATCGAAGAACTCTCGCCTGCCATGATCGTCCAGGAAGAAGTTCGCACTCACGATGGCGCGCTGCTGGTCTCCAAAGGTCAGGAAGTGACCCCAACCGTCATCTTCAAACTTAAGAACTACCATGCGAGGCGGGCGATCGCGGGCACCCTGAGAGTTTCTATGCCAACAACTTGTCTAGCCTTTGTAAAAGGCGCTTCCGCAGGGACTTGCACACGTTAGAGAAAAAGGTGGCGCTACTCATACCGCAGGCTCTCCACCGGGTCTAACTGTGCGGCGCGGGCGGCCGGGACGGTGCCGAAGATCACTCCGACCACCGACGAGACCACAATCGCGATGAGGCCGGAGAGTCCAGTGATGGGAACCCTATACTCCGTGAGGAATCGAACCGAGTAAGGAATGGCGTAGCCGATGACGATTCCGGCGAAGCCTCCGATCAGCGAGATCAGCATGGCCTCGGCGAGAAACTGAAAGCGAATCTCGCGATTGGTGGCGCCGATGGCTTTTCGAATGCCAATCTCGCGAATACGCGAGGTCACCGTCGCCAGCATGATGTTCATGATGCCGATCCCGCTAACCAGCAGCGTGACCATCGAAATCAGCAGCAACACCCAGGTCAAGCCGGTTGCAATCCGATCCGCCATGGAAAGCAGGGCAGTCAGATTGGCAACGTCGTACACCGATTCCGAGCGGTGCCGCGACTGCAACACGCGCTTGATCTGTGCCGTGGCCGAGATCACCATCGAAGGATCTTCCATCGAAAAATAGAGCAGCTTCACGTTGGGAACTTCCATGAAATAGCGGCTCACCGAGTAAGGGATCAGCATGGTGTTGTCGACTATTTCCGATTGTCCGAACGTCTCCACGCGCTCCTTGAACGTTCCGATGATGGTGAAGGGCAACCCGGTGAGTTTGATGACTTTGCCGACCGCAGCCTGTGTCGAGCCATAAACTTCGACCGCCATCTTCTCCGTGATGACGCCCACTTTGTTGTGCGCCTGCGAGTCTTCCTGATCGAAGAATCGTCCTGAAGGAACCACCAGATTGCGAACCCGCAGATATTCGGGACTGACGCCCAGGATAGTGACATCCTTCTCGCGGCCGTTGCCGACTGGGACGCGATCAGAAAGCTGAGTTACAGGCGAGGAAGCCACGATGCCCGGCACGACTTCCTGTACGGCGTGCAGGTCGTCGATAGTGAGCGGATCGGGATTGGAGTTGCTGATGTGCGGCGCGCCGCCAAGATATTCCGCCCAGATTTCGTTGGTGCCGATCGCCTGAATCTGATTAAGCACGAATTGCTTACCCGTCATTCCGATTGTCACTACGAGGATAAGCGACGCGGTGCCGATCACCATGCCCAGCGCCGTGAGGATAAACCGCAGTTTGTTGCTGCAGAAAGTGTCGTAGGCGAAGTTAATGATCTCGCCAAGAGCCATCTTGGGCCGAAGGCGCTCGGGCATAAGGGCTGCGGCCATGTCTCCTTAGATGCTACGTAGTACGGAGAAGAGTCGCAAGCCATCTGCAGAAGTAATAAACTAAGGGCCGCCGAAGAAAACGCAAAAAAAACAGACCAGATATGTTTTGTTATGGAAAAACGAAGGCGCATCTTAGCAATCGTGCCCGCCATGCGAATGATCTCTCAATCACGGCTGGAGCTTGCGGCTAGTGGTGATGTCCTTCCATGGATCGGCGAGCGTAACCCCGGACCGGTAGCAGACGTGCCGGAAACTGTGATCACATCAATCTAGTGAAGAAAAACCTTTCCGACAAACTAAACACTCTTTTCGTATTGCTGTTGCTGACAGCAGGCGCGTTCCTGGTGGAGGGATACCATCCGTTCTCTGAGGACGCAGAGATCTACCTGCCAGGCGTCGAAAAGATTCTGCATCCGCAACTGTTTCCAACCTGGCGTGTATTTTTTCTCTCGCATGCCAGCATGACATTCTTTCCGAATGTGGTCGCTTTCTCCCTGCGGATAACTCACTTGCCGTTCGAAGCCGGATTGTTTTTGTGGCACATCACGTCAATTTTTCTGCTGCTGCTCGCTTGTTGGGAATTGTCCAGCTTGTTTTTTCCGAGTCCGCGAGCCCGGTGGGGCAGCGTCTGTTTAATCGCCGCGCTATTGTCGATTCCGGTCGCCGGCACCGCGCTCTACATCATGGATCAGTATTTGAATCCGCGGAATCTAGCCGCGTTCGCAGGCATATTCATGATAGCGAGAAC
>Ga0182024_10027256_pt1 | contig 10003 bp, 6 predicted proteins | sample P32metaG_FD_120480 | JGI IMG/M metagenome (GOLD analysis project Ga0182024, IMG submission 120480) | Permafrost microbial communities from Stordalen Mire, Sweden - P3-2 metaG (Illumina Assembly) | ecosystem: Environmental > Terrestrial > Soil > Wetlands > Permafrost | place: Sweden: Stordalen...
CTTGCGCAATTCGGTGCGCACCTCGTCGAGGTCGGCGATGCGCGGCGCGACGTAGAAGACCTGCCCGCCGCGGTCGCGCTCGCGCAGGATCGCCTCGCGCACCACCACGGGGTCGAACGGCGTCACGAAGGTGCGCACCGCGAGCCGGTCGATCGGCGGGGTCGCGATGATGCTCATCTCGCGCACCCCCGAGAGCGCCAGTTGCAAGGTGCGCGGGATCGGCGTCGCGGTCAGGGTCAGGACATGCACGTCGGCCTTCAATTGCTTCAGCCGCTCCTTTTGGGCGACGCCGAAATGCTGCTCCTCGTCGACGATGACGAGACCCAGATGCGAGAAGCGCACGTCCTTGGCGAGGAGCGCGTGGGTGCCGATGACGATCTCCACCTTGCCGCCGGCGATCTCCTCCTTGACCTGCTTCGCGTCCTTGGGCGCGACGAGCCGCGACAATTGCACGATGCGCACCGGCAGCCCGGCGAAGCGCTCGTTGAAGCTGCGGTAGTGCTGCCGGGCGAGCAGCGTCGTCGGCACGACGACCGCGACCTGAGCGCCCGAGAACGCGGCGACGAACGCGGCGCGCAGCGCGATCTCGGTCTTGCCGAAGCCGACATCGCCGCAGATGAGGCGATCCATCGGCTTGCCCGACGCCAGGTCGGCGAGCGTGTCCTCGATCGCGCGCAGCTGGTCCTCGGTCTCGGGATAGGGGAAACGCGCGGCGAATTCCTCGTAGATGCCCTCGGGCGGGGTGATCGCCTCGCCCGGCCGCAGCTGACGCTCGGCGGCGACGCGGATCAATTCGCCGGCGATCTCGCGGATGCGCTGCTTGACCCGCGCCTTACGGCCCTGCCACGCCGCGCCGCCGAGCCGGTCGAGCTGCGCGCCGGCCTCCTCGGAGCCGTAGCGCGAGAGCACCTCGATATTCTCGACAGGCACGAAAAGCCGGTCGTCGCCGGCATAGAGCACCTTGAGGCAGTCGTGCGGCGCGCCGGCGACGTCGATCGTCTCCAGGCCCTCGTAGCGGCCGATGCCGTGCTCCTCGTGGACCACGAGATCGCCCGCGGCCAGGCTCGTCGCCTCGGCGATGAATTCATCGACATTGCGCCGTCGCCGCGGCACCCGCGCCAGCCGGTCGCCCAATATGTCCTGCTCGCCGAGCACCACGAGCGCGTCGGTCGCGAACCCCTGCTCCAGCGGCAGGATCGCCAGGCCCACCGCCGAGCGCGGCAATTTCTCCAGCGCGACGCCGTCGGCGACCGGGCGCAGATCGCTCAGGCCGCGCTCGCGCAGCACCGTGGCGAGCCGGTCGGCGGCGCCGGCGCTATAGGCGGCGATCGCGGCGCGCTTGCCGGATTTGCGCTCGGCGTCGAGGTAGTCGCGCACCGCCTCGAACAGCTGGATCTTCGGGTCGGCGCGCTCGGCGGCGAAGTTCTTCGCCGGCCGCGCGCCGGCGTCGAAGAAAGCGGCATCGGCGTGGCGCGACCCATCCGCCGCTTGCGGAGGGTTGGGGTTGAGGTCGGTGGAAGCTTCTTGGGGGCTGGCGAACGGCGAGAGCTGGATGACCGACCGACCGCCCAGCACCTCCCGCCATTCGCCGTCGGCGACGAACATCTGCTCGGGCTTGACCGGCCGGTAGAGCGGCGCCGCCGCGGCGCCCGTCCGTGAGGCGGCGATGCTCTGCCGCGCCGCGTAGAAATCGGCGACGCCCTCGAGCCGGTGGGCCCGCGCCTCCTCGCTCTGCCAGTCGAACGACACCGGGGCGCCGGGCAGATAGTCGAACAGCGTCTCCAACGTCTCGTAATAGAGCGGCAGCCAATGCTCCATGCCGGCGAAGCGCCGTCCGGCGCTGACCGATTCGTAGAGCGCGTCGTCGCTGCCGACATTGCCGAACAGCTCGCGGTAGCGGGTGCGGAAGCGATGGATCGCCGGCTCGTCGAGCAGCACCTCGCTGACCGGCTTCAACACCAGCGCTTCGAGCGCGCCGGTCGAGCGCTGGGTCAGCGGGTCGAACGACCGCAGACTTTCCACCGCATCGCCAAAGAAATCGAGCCGCACCGGCTGCGCCGCGCCCGCCGGGTAGAGGTCGACGATCCCGCCGCGGATCGCGAATTCGCCGGGCTCGCGCACCGTGTCGGTGCGGGTATAGCCGTTGTTGCGGAAAAAGCTCTGCAGCCGGTCCAGCGGAATGCTGCCGCCGGCGCCCAGGCTCAGCACCCGACCCTCGAACAGCTTCTTCGGCGGTACGCGCTGCACCACCGCGTTGACCGTGGTCAGCACGAAAAGCGGCGACCGCTCCGCGCCCGCCAGCCGGGTCCCCAGGGAAGTCAGCGTGTCGATGCGCCGGCTGGTGATCTCGCCGTTGGGCGACACGCGGTCGTAGGGCAGGCAATCCCACGCCGGGAAGGTCAACACATTGAGCCCGGGATGGAAGAATTGCAGCGCCGCCGCGAAGCGCGCCATGCGCCCGTCGTCGCGGCAGACATGCAGCCAAGAGCCGGCCTTGCCCTCGCGCAGCAGGGCGCCGAGCGTCGCCGCGTCGTGGCCCTCGGGCGCGCCGAACAGCGTCGCCCGCCGCTTCAGGCCGCCGAGGATATGGCTCAGATCGTCGAGCGGCATCAGGTGGCGCGCGGAGTATAGCGAAAGGCGAGCAGCAAGCGGGTCACGTCATGGTCGCATTCAACCGGCGGCGCGGCGCGGCCGCTGATCCAATCGAACAAATCGGGGTCCGGGACGTCGAGCAGCGCCTCATATCGCTCAAGCTGCGCCTCGTCGAAACCCGCGAGATGCTGATCGGCGAACGAGCCGAGGATCAGGTCGGCCTCGCGCGTGCCGCGGTGCCAGGAGCGAAACAACAGGCGCTTGCGGCGCGGGTCGGGCAAGTATGTCATGGTTCGGCTTGGATATAGTCGGTTGCGCGCGTCGCGTCAGCCGGCGACGGCGAATAGCGGACACAAGATAAAGTGCGCCCTGCCCTTCTCGACAGGCTTTTCGCGCCGGTGACGACGTTGAGCGGCATCGGGCCGCGGCTCGGCCGCCTCATCGAGCGCGCCGCCGGGGCGCTCATCGTCGATCTTCTGTGGCATTTGCCGACCGGCATCGTCGATCGCCGTGCCGCGCCCTCGGTACGCGAGCTCGAAGACGGCGGCATCGTGACCTTGAAGCTCAAAATCGAGCGCCACGAGCCGGGCGTGGGCCGCCGCCCGTACCGGATCATCTGCTACGACGGCACCGGGTTCATCACCCTCATCTACTTCAGTGTGAAGGGCGATTACCTGCAGCGCCTGCTGCCGGTCGGCGCCGAGCGGATCGTCAGCGGCAAGGTCGAGTTCTATGTCGGCATCCCGCAGATCGCCCACCCCGATCATGTCGTGCCCCTCGACCAGGCCGGCAACGTCAAGCCGATCGAGCCGACCTATCCGCTTACCGCCGGCCTGCCGCCGCGGGTATTGCAGCGCGCCGTCGCGGCCGCGCTGGAGCGCGCGCCGGCGGTGCCGGAATGGATCGATGGTCCCTTGCGCCAGCAGCGCGGGTGGCCGAGCTGGAACGAGGCGATCGCCGCGGCGCACGCGCCAGAGAGCGAAGCCGATTTGTCGCCCGCGACCAAGGCGCGCGAGCGGCTGGCTTACGACGAGATCTTCGCCAGCCAGCTCGCGGTCGCCCTGGTGCGCGCGCGGCGCAAGCGTCGAGCGGGGCGCGTCACCGAGGGCACCGGCGGGCTGGCGACAAAGATCGAGGCCGGGTTCGGCTTCGGCCTGACGCAATCGCAGCGCCTCGCCATCGCGGAAATCGCCGCCGACATGAAGGCGCCGCAGCAGATGATGCGCCTGTTGCAAGGCGATGTCGGCAGCGGCAAGACCGTCGTCGCCCTCTTGGCGATGCTGATCGCGGTGGAGAGCGGCGCGCAGGCGGCGCTGATGGCGCCGACCGAGGTGCTCGCCCGCCAGCACCACGCGACCTTGCAGCGCCTCGCCGCGCCGGCGGGGATCGAGGTCGCGCTCTTGACCGGGCGCGAAAAGGGCCGCCCGCGCGACGCGCTGCTTGCCCGGCTCGCCGCCGGGACCGTGTCCGTCGTCGTCGGCACACATGCGCTTCTGACCGCCGACGTCGCCTTCCGCGACCTCGCCCTGTCGGTGATCGACGAGCAGCACCGCTTCGGCGTCGAGCAGCGCCTGACGCTCAGCGAAAAGGGCGGCAACGCCGACACGCTGCTGATGAGCGCGACGCCGATCCCGCGCACCTTGATGATGACCGTCTACGGCGATCTCGACACCTCGCGCCTGATCGAGAAGCCGCCCGGGCGCCAGAAGATCGACACCCGCGCGATGCCGCTCGAACGCTCCGACGAAATCGTCGAGGCGGTGGCGCGCGCGATCCGGCGCGGCGCCAAGGCCTATTGGATTTGTCCGATGGTCGAGGAATCGGAGACCGCCGACCTCGCCGCCGCCGAGGAACGCCACCGCATCCTCGCAGCGATGCCGGCGTTCCGCGGCCGCGTCGGCCTCGTCCACGGCCGCATGAAAAGCGCCGACAAGGACCGCGCGATGGCCGATTTCGCCGGCGACGGCAGCGATCTCCTGGTCGCCACCACGGTCATCGAGGTCGGCATCGACGTGCCCGCCGCGACGATCATGGTCGTCGAGCACGCTGAGCGCTTCGGCCTCGCCCAGCTCCACCAGCTGCGCGGCCGCATTGGCCGCGGCAGCGAGGCCTCGACCTGCCTCTTGCTCTACCAGGCCCCGCTCGGCGCGGTCGCCCGCGAGCGCATCTCGATCCTGCGCGAGACCGAGGACGGGTTCCGCATCGCCGAGGAAGACCTCAGACTGCGCGGCGGCGGCGAGGTGCTCGGCACCAAGCAGAGCGGCCTGCCCGCACTGCGCCTCGCCGACCTCGCCGCGCACGAACCCCTGATCGCCGTCGCCCACGACGACGCCCGCCTCGTGCTGGCGCGCGACCCGATGCTCGACACCCCGCGCGGCGAAGCGCTGCGCACCCTCCTCTACCTCTTCCAACGCGACGAGGCTGTGCAGTATTTGCGGGCCGGGTAATCCTCTCCTGTCATGTCTGCGGGCAAGGCCCGAGCCGGCGATTTTTGCCCCGGCGCGACCGCCACATGCCGCTTTGGCTCGACCGTTTCTTCCTGTATCTTCATAAAAAATGATCAGTAGCCCGAATGGGTATCGTCGGCCAACGCGCCGGTGGCGATGACGAACAGGGAGTTTGACGATGACGCAGATTCACGCGTCCGCGACCGAACACGCGCTGGAAAATCAACCTCTTGGCGGCTTGCAGATTCGCGTCGCGGTGATCTGCGGTCTCATTCAGATGTGCGATGGCTACGACGTCGGTTCGATCGGCTGGTCGGTACCGTCGCTGACCCATGCCTGGCAGGTCGCGCCGTCAGCGTTCGCGCTGGCCTTTCTGTGGTCGAATATCGGCGTGATGGCGGGCGCCCTGCTCGCCGGCCCGATCGGCGACCGCCTTGGGCGCAAGCCGTTGCTGCTGATCAGCCTGGCGATCTTTGGGCTTGCCTCGCTGGCGAGTGCGTTTTCTCCCTCGCTCGGCTTCCTGGCGGGGACGCGCTTCTTCACCGGCGCCGGAATTGCCGGCGGGTTTGCCGGGACGGTGGCGTTGACCGGCGATTACACGCCGCAGCGCCTGCGCGCGATGATGATCATGCTGACCTTCACCGGGGCGCCGCTCGGCGGTTTTGTCGGCGGCCAGGTCGTCGCCCTGCTGCTGAGCCAGGGTTTCGGCTGGCCGATCATCTACATTATCGGCGGCGTATTTCCATTGGTGCTGATCGCGATCGCCGCATTGTGGCTTCCTGAATCGCCGCGGTTGCTCGCCACCAGAGCGAACCTCGCGCCACACCATCACACATTGCTGGAGCGCCTCGGCATCACGCACGGAGCAGACGCGCAGTCGATCGATGTCGCGCGGGGCAATCCGATCCGAATGCTGTTCGGTGAAGGATACGCGCTGCAAACGACGCTCCTATGGATCATCTTTTTTTGCAGCCTCTTGGATCTCTTCCTATTCATTTTCTGGCTGCCGGAGGTCCTGCACCTGATCGGCCTGACGCCGGCCCAGGCGGTATTTGCGACGAGCCTGCAGGCGCTCGGCGGGATCGCCGCGGTGCTCTATCTCGGGTGGGCGATCGACCGCTTTGGCACGAGGCGGTCGCTGGCGGTGCATTACGCCGTGGGCATCGTGTTTATCGGGCTGATCGCACTCTTTGTGCTGCCCTACCTGGCGCTGCTCGCGGTCGTGTTCCTGTCCGGCGTGACGATCATCGGCAGCCAGACCGGCTTGAACGCCGCGTGTGGAAAGCTCTATCCGGCCCGCATGCGCACCAGCGGCTACGGGTTCGCGACCGGCATTGGGCGGTTGGGCGGCATCGCCGCGGCGCCGCTCGGCGGGTTTCTGCTGTCACGCGGGCTGCCCCCGACTTTTGTCTTCCTCTCTGCCTGTGTGTTCGCGGCGATCGCCGCGATGGCGACCGCCTTCCTGGCGTTGCCCGGCAGGCAGGCGAGTCGCGTCGCGGCGATGCAGGTGGCGTCGTGACAGGCTTCGCCTTCGGCTACGCCGCCGCGGTATAGCGGCCGCGGCCGAACAGCCGGTCCTTTTCCGTGTCGCCGGCCTTATCGAACTGCGTCGTCTTGCTGCGCACGTCGTCGACCGCGGCGAGCGCCTTGACCACCGCCGGGCGCGCGGCGATGCCGGCGACCCAGGCCATGATCTTCGGGTATTCGGCCTCGACGCCCTTGCCGAGGAACATGCCGGTGGCGCGCAGCCACGGGAACGTCGCGATGTCGGCGATCGAATAGGCGCTGCCCCCAAGGAACGCCGAGGTCGCCAGCCGGCCCTCGACGACATCGAGCGTCTTGCGCACCTGGGTGCGGTAGCGGTCGAGCGCATAGTCATTGCCTGGATAACCTTTGCCCTGGGGCGCGAACCGCCAGAAATGCACGTACTGGCCCCACATCGGGCCAATCGTCGTCATCTGCACCATCATCCATTGCAGCGCGTCGTAGCGCGCCACGCCGTCTTTCGCCAGGAACCGGCCGGTCTTGTCGGCGAGATATTGCAGGATCGCGCCCGATTCGAACACCGTGTAGGGCCTGCCGCCCGGCCCCTCGCCGTCGACGATCACCGGCACCTTGGCGTTGGGGTTGAGTTGCAAGAATTCGGCGCTGAACTGTCCTTCGCCGAACACGTCGACCGGGTGAACCTTGTAGGGCAGGCCCATCTCCTCGAGTGCGATGTAGATCTTGACGACATTCGGGCTGCCCATCGCATAAAGGTCGATCATCGGAAAATCTCCGGGGGAAGTGGCATGCCGCGACCGGCAATGCCATGTTGAAGCTGCGAATTCATGACAATAGCGCGAGCGAGGCGATGGCGCACCAGTGGGACGCCGAACACTATCTGCGGTTCGCCGACGCGCGGACCCTGCCGGCGATCGACCTCTTGTCGCGGATCGCGCTGGCGGCGCCGTGCCGGGTCGTCGATCTCGGCTGCGGTCCCGGCAACAGCACCGCGCCGCTGAAAGCCCGCTGGCCCGATGCCGCGGTCACCGGGATCGATTCGTCCGAGGAGCTCCTTACCGCCGGTCGGCGCGACCATCCCGGCATCGCGTTCGTGACGGGCGACATCGCGCGCTGGGCCGCGGCGGAGCCGGTCGATCTCGTCTTCGCCAACGCCTCGCTGCAATGGGTCGGCGACCACGACCGGCTGATGCCGCGTCTCTTCGACCAGGCCGCGCCGGGCGGGGTCCTGGCGGTGCAGATGCCGCGCAACCACGATTTCGCGACGCATCTTCTGATGCGCCAGGTTGCCGCCGAGGGCGAGTGGCGCGACCGCCTCGCCGGGGCGCGGGAAGCTTCGCCCGTCAAACCGCCCGAATTCTACTATGACCTGCTGGCGCCGCGCGCGGCGGGATTCACGCTCTGGGAGACCAACTACATCCAGATCGTGGATGGGGTTCCGGCGATCATCGCCTGGCTGCACGGCACCGGCCTGCGGCCCTTTCTCGCGCGGTTGACAGACGCCGAGCGGCCGGTGTTCCTCGCACGCTATGCCGCCTTGCTCGCCGAGGCCTACAAGGCGCGGGCCGACGGGAGGATACTGCTGCCCTACCCGCGCCTCTTCTTCATCGCATCCAAGCCGGGATAAGGCTAAATTCCGGGCACATAATTGGGAGACGCCTGATGCTGCAGATCGCCGACCGGATGAAGACGCTCGGCACCGAGACCGCGTTCGAGGTGCTGGCCCGCGCCAACGCGCTCGCGGCGCAGGGCAAGTCGATCATCAATCTCGGCATCGGCCAGCCCGATTTCGCGACGCCGGATCATATCGTCGAGGCCGGCCGCAAGGCATTGGCCGACGGTCATCACGGCTACACCCCGGCCAACGGTGTCCTGCCGCTGCGCGAGGCGGTCGCCGCCGATCTCCATCGCCGCCATCAGGTCGAGGTGTCGCCCGACGACGTGCTGGTCGTGCCCGGTGGCAAGGTGACGATGTTCTTCGCGATCATGATGTTCGGCGAGCCGGGGGTGGAGATCATGTATCCCAACCCCGGCTTCCCGATCTACGAGAGCGTCATCCGTTTTTCGGGCGCGACCCCGGTTCCGATGCCGCTTTACGAGCGCGCCGGGTTCTCGTTCAGCGCCGAGGAGGTGCTGGCCAAGATCACCCCGCGCACTCGGCTCATCATCATCAACAGCCCGGCCAATCCCACCGGCGGCGTGGTGCCGAAAGCGGAGCTCGACAGGCTGGTCAGAGGCTTGAGCGACCACCCTCAGGTCGCGATCATGAGCGACGAGATCTACGGCGAGATCCTTTACGACGGCGTCGAGCACCATAGCCTGTTGCGCTATCCCGAGATCCGCGACCGGGTGATCCTGCTCGACGGCTGGAGCAAGACCTACGCGATGACCGGCTGGCGGCTCGGCTACGGCGTCTGGCCGAAGGCGCTGTTCCCGCATGCCGAGCGGCTGGCGATCAACTGCCATTCGTGCTGCAGCGCGGCGACGCAATTCGCCGGGATCGCCGCGCTCAAAGGCCCGCGTGAGCCGGTCGAACGCATGGTCCGCGCGTTCGCCGAGCGGCGCGAGATGGTGATCGCGGCGCTCAACAGCCTGCCCGGCATACGCTGCGCCAATCCGGGCGGCGCGTTCTACGCCTTCCCCAACATCGCGGGCACCGGCTACGATGCCAAGACCCTGCAAACCGAGTTGCTGGATCGAGCCGGGGTGGCGACGATCGCCGGCACCAGCTTCGGCGCGTTCGGCGAGGACTACATCCGGATTTCCTACGCCAACAGCCTCGAGGCGCTCGGCGAGGCGATCGAGCGCATCCGCCGCTTTCTCGGCAATCTACCGGGCACTAGCGCGTAGTTTCGCCGGCGCGGGAAAGAAGCCGTCATCCCGGGACGACCCGTGAGGGTCGCACCCGGAACCCGTGAACACCGACCCGCGCCCGACAGCGTCGAGCGGCACGGCTTATCGGCATCCGCGACGAGCCCCCGCATCAGCCCCGACCGCGCTCAAAAGGGATCGCGCGGCAATCCGCCCTTTGCTTCTGCCTAAAACTTAGGCATTCTGCTGGCCGATTGCACGGCCCGCCTGCATCAGCCCGGGTCGCCGTGCATCTGTTCGGTGCCGGTGGCTGGCATGGGTTATGCTCAGGCTTAAGGCGACAGCCGGGCGCTATTCGGCATGGGAGGTCGGTTGCAATGAAAAAGGTCGAGGCGATCATCAAGCCGTTCAAGCTTGATGAGGTGAAAGAGGCGCTGCACGAGGTCGGCATCAAGGGCATCACCGTCGTCGAGGCCAAGGGCTTCGGGCGGCAGAAGGGCCATACCGAGCTCTATCGCGGCGCCGAATACGTCGTCGACTTCCTGCCCAAGGTGAAGATCGAAGTCGTCATGGAAGATTCGATGGTCGAGAGGGCGATCGAGGCGATCCAGCAATCGGCCCATACCGGCCGCATCGGCGACGGCAAGATC
>Ga0182024_10027257_pt1 | contig 10003 bp, 8 predicted proteins | sample P32metaG_FD_120480 | JGI IMG/M metagenome (GOLD analysis project Ga0182024, IMG submission 120480) | Permafrost microbial communities from Stordalen Mire, Sweden - P3-2 metaG (Illumina Assembly) | ecosystem: Environmental > Terrestrial > Soil > Wetlands > Permafrost | place: Sweden: Stordalen...
GCCGCGACCTTCTATCGAGCGCTCGATCACGGCTTGCGCGTGCGCTCCGGCCACGCGGAAGGAAAGCTGCCGGCGCAGCGCGCCGCTCTGGGTGAGTTAATGAAGCGATGGACGGCGATCCCTCTGGACTCGCTCGGCGAAATTCGCGAACATACCCGCGAGCTCTATGATCGCTCCTTCGGCTAAGTGTCTTGTAGGGCGGGCTATCCAGCCGGCAGCCGCCTTTCGAGGCGGCTCTGGGTGAATGTGCAGAAGAGCCCGCTGAAAGCGGGCTGCCGCCAAGATTGGCCGCCCCACAAGACTAACCCACTTCGCCCAGCAATTCTTTCAATCGAGCATGCCCGGACCGGCTGACCGGCAACTGGGTCCCGTCCGTCAACACTGCCACGCGGCTGTCTTTCGTATAGGGCTCAATCCTCGCGATCCGCTCCAGGTTCACGATGTACGACCGGTGTATGCGCACGAATTTCTTTGGATCGAGCTGCGCCTCCACGCTCGAAATCGTCTGCTGCTTCAGATAATTTTTCTTCTCGCTCCGCAGCGCCACATAATCGTCCTGCGCCTCCACATAGTCGAGCTTTTCCAGAGGAATAATGTGTACCTTCGCGCCGTCTTTGACGACAATACGCTCCAGCTTCTGCTCCGGAGCTCTCGCCGCCGCCGACAACTCCGTCCCTGAAACGCGAGGCTTTACCGGAGCCGGTTCGCCCACCCTCTGCCGCGCCCTCTCCAGCGCTTTCTTGAAACGATCCTGACTGAACGGCTTCAGCAGATAATCCACCGCGTGCGCGTCAAATGCCCGCATCGCGTATTGATCGTAAGCGGTGACGTAAATTACCGCGATCGACGGGTCGATCAGCTCCAACACTTCAAATCCGTCGAGCTTCGGCATCTGCACGTCCAGGAACACCAGGTCCGGCTTGCGCTCCGCGATCGCTTTCACCGCCTCGAATCCGTTGGCGCACTCGGCGATCACTTCCACTCCGCCCGCCTGATGCAGATACTCCCGCAACAGGTGTCGCGCCAGCTCCTCATCGTCGACAATGACCGCGCGAATCACACCGGATCGCGTCTTCTCTCCCAAAGGATTACGCTCCAGGCCACGCAGATCGACCAGCAGCTCCTTCGCCGATTGATACCGCCGGTCACGATCCTTTTCCAGGCACTTCCGCACGATCCGCTCGAACTCTTCCGGCAGCTCATAATTCAGGCGCCCCAGCGCATCGGGCGGCGATTGGAGAATCCTCGCCAGCGTTTCCTGGGCCGATGCGCCCGCGAAAGGAAGTTTGCCGCTCGCCATCTGGTACATCACCACGCCCAGACTGAACAGATCCGTTCGATGGTCGATATCGCGTCCCAGGGCCTGTTCCGGACTCATGTAGGAAACCGTGCCCAGCACCACGCCTCCGCTGGTCAGAAACTGCGTCGCCAGCTGGCTCGACGCTGGAATCTCCGTGCCCGCCAGAGGCAATATCTTCGCGAGCCCGAAGTCCAGCACCTTCACATGAGCTCGCGGGTCGATCATCAAATTCGCGGGCTTGATATCGCGATGCACGATCCGTCGCATGTGCGCTGCATCCAGCGCATCCGCCACCTGACTGGAAATCGCGACAATCTCCGCCATCGGCAGAGGCTCGCCCGAAAGGCGCCTTTCGAGCGTCTGGCCCTCGATGAACTCCATCGCCAGAAAGTGGCGCCCATCGGCTTCTCCGATCTCGTAAATATGAGCCGCGTTCGGATGGCTCAGCGCCGAGGCGGCCCTCGCTTCCAGCACGAATCGCGCGAGCTTTTCCGTATCCTCCGCCACCTCCGGCAGCAAAACCTTCAGCGCGACTTTACGATGGAGCCGCGTATCCTCGGCGAGAAACACCTCACCCATCCCGCCTTTGCCGAGCAGGGAGAGGATCCGGTAATGGGCCAGCGTTTCCATTTATTGTTCCGCTCGATTGTAGGGAACCACCATCTCCGCCCGAAACTGATTATTTTCCACGTGCGCGGTCAAGCGCGCCGCATCTCCGAATCGGGTCGCCAAGCGGCTGCGAACGTTTCGCAATCCCAATCCATGGCGGCGCGGCGAAGGCGAATCGGGGTCGAAATCGTTTTCCACGCTCACTTCCATAGACCCGTCGACCACATGCCCCTCCACCCGGATCAAACCTCCGTCGACCATGGTAGCGATCCCGTGCTTCACCGCGTTTTCGATCAAAGGCTGTAATACCAGAGGAGGCACCATGCAATCGGAGCAATCCTCGTCGACGTCGATTTCAACGCGCAGGCGGGAGCCAAAACGCACCTGCTCGACGTCAAGATAGGTGCGCGAAAGCGCCAGTTCTTCACGCCACGAAATGGTTTCGCGCTCTCCGAGGCCGAGCGTGTTCCGCAGAAAGTCCGACAACCGGATGCACATCTCCCGCGCCTTGGCCGGATCCACCGTCGTCAGCGCGGTAATCGAATTGAGGCTGTTGAACAGAAAATGAGGATTGATCTGCGCCTTCAGCGCCCGCAGCTCCGCGTCCCGCGCCAGCAGTTCCGCGTCGCGCGATGCCTGCTGCGCCAGGTACATATAATGAAGCGCGATCGACACCGTGTACAGCAGCAACCCCACCACCACCAGATGCGGAACCTCCGCCTGAAATCGCGCGTTCGCATGCATTCCGTGCCGCGCGATAATATTCGCCAGCTTCACCCAGACCCCGGAAACGAGTAGAGCCGCAGCCAGATGCTGCACGACCAGCTTGATGGGATGCGTCGTGCGCAACGGTAAATGCCGGCACGTGTACCAGGGCGTCAAACAAAAGAACGCGTACAGCACACTCAGCGCCGTGGCCAGCTCGGCGGATTCGGCAAGCGACAGGGTTCCCGGCATCCGCAGAAAACTGGTCATCAGTCCGCCGATCAGGACCCACACCACAATATAGGCTTCGACCCGCGTTTTCTTGGCAAAAATCGGATGCATTTAGTTTTGAATGGTCACGCCGCCGAACACCGCGTACCCGTCGATGATCAGATGCGGCCGTTTTGCGTCCGGCTCCAGGCGCGAGTCCATCGTCTTGTCTTCATACCCTCCGAAAATCCCCGCGCCGCGCACCGTCACGTTCCAGTTTTCCGGCACGCGCATTTCGACGCCTCCGAAGATAGCGTTCACCTCCACCCGAACTTCCTCGCGCGTGGTGCCCGCCTTGCGCAAATCGATCTCGACTCCGCCAAACATCGCAAATACCTCCCCGCCCTGGAAATCCTGCGAATCGATGCGCCGGCGCGTGCCTCCGAAAACCGCCCATTCATTCAGGTAGTTCAGCGTGCTCCGCGACCCTTTTTGATTCCAGTCGGAAACGATTCGATCCCGGATCTTCTCCCCCATCCGTCTGGCGTCCTCAGCGTGCACCGCCCCATCCTTGCCTCCGTACGCTTGCCGGTCCAGCGCCCGCGCTAGCATCGCAAACCCAATCATGATCAAAATCCCGGGCCATATAATTCGCCCGATGCCGGCGTGAATCATGCCGAGGTTGTTCAGCAAGAAAATGATGCCGACCACCACTACGGCGCCGCCCCACACCTTTCCGCCTATCCCCATCGACCGCGCCGCTTGCGCACTCCCCACCACGATCAGGATCACCGGCCAATACCGCTCCAGGTCCTCGAAATAAGGGATGCCCAGGTTCTGAAGCAGCAGTAATACGCCGATACCCGCCAGGATGACGCCGCCCACCAGGCCTCCATGGCCGTGGTGGCGATTCCGCCTCCAGCGCTCTCGAACGTAAGGGTCCATATCGAAAATCCTTCCCAATGCGATCGTAACAGGCTGAGTCAACAGGGAAAGCAAAGATTCGGCGAACGGCACCACCAGATCGGTGAGTGGCACAGTGGGATGCTATAGTACTCGCTTGGGTCTCATGAAAGTGCGCGATTGGTGGATTTATGCGGCCCTTTTCCTGGCGATCGCCGCCGCCTACGCGCAGGTGTATGACTTCCAGTTCGTCAATTACGACGATCAGGACTACGTAACCGAAAATCTCCACGTCCGCGACGGTCTAACCGCCTCCGGCATCGCCTGGGCCTTCAAATCCACCGAATATGCGAACTGGCTGCCTCTGACCTGGCTGTCCCACATGCTCGACGTCGAACTCTACGGCCTGAACAGCGGGCGCCATCACCTGACCAGCGTCGCCATCCACGCGGTCACGACTCTGCTGCTATTTGCGCTTTTCAAAAAAATCACCGGAGACCGCTGGCCCAGCGCCTTCGTCGCTTTCCTCTTCGGCCTGCATCCTCTTCACGTCGAATCCGTGTCTTGGATCGCCGAGAGAAAAGACGTTCTGTGCGGGTTTTTCTATATCGCCACTTTGTGGGCGTACGTGCTGTGGGTGGAGCGGCGAAATGCCGTCCGCTACGCGGCGATCATCACACTCTTTGCCTGCGGCATCATGGCCAAGCCCATGATTGTCACATTGCCTTTCGTGGCCCTGCTGCTCGATCGATGGCCTCTTCGCCGCTTTTCAAAACAGGCCGTGGTCGAAAAGATTCCTCTGTTCGCGCTCTCGGCCGTGGCCTGCGTAATCGCCTACGTAGTTCAGCAACACGGCGGCGCGGTCAATACCCTGGCTGAAATCCCTTTCGGCCTGCGCCTCGAAAACGCGGTCGTCTCTTACTTCACCTACGCTCTCGAATTCTTTTTACCGATTCCCCTCGCGGTGTTCTATCCGTTCCCCCAGGCGATTAAGGCATCGTCCTTCATCGAAGACATCATTATGCTCGCTGCCATCACGCTCGCCGCCTTTCGCAGCCTGCCTGTCAGGATCGGCTGGCTGTGGTATCTCGGCACTCTCGTCCCTGTCATCGGATTGGTAAAAATCGGTCTCCAGTCGCATGCCGATCGTTATACCTACATTCCGCTAATCGGCCTGTCGATCGCCGTCGCCTGGGGTGTTCAATCATTCGTGAGGCGGCATCCCTGGGCTACCGTCCCTGTCGCAATCTGGGCCTGCGCGACCTGCGCGGGAACGTTCTTCCAGGTCTCCACGTGGCGCAACAGCACGACTCTTTTCGAACACGCCATCGCCGTCACCAATGGAAACTACGTCGCGCAAAATAATCTGGGAGTCGCTCTCCGCCACGCAGGTAAGCGCTCTGACGCGTTAATCCATTTCGAGGAAGCGCTCCGCCTGCGGCCCCAATACCCCGAAGCGCAGACCAATGTAGGCGAAGCCCTGCTATCGGCAGGCCGGCTCGATGAAGCGATCCCGCATATCGAAGAAGCCCTGCGGCTCGATCCGAGGCTGCCCGAAGCTCATATCAACATGGGCTCGATTCACAACAAGCAAGGCCGGTCCAAGATAGCGGAGGCGGAGTATCGCACCGCTCTCCAGCTGAAACCATCGAGCGCCGAAGCGCACGACGGCCTGGCCGTGGTTTTGGCCGAAACCAACCGCCCGGAAGAAGCTCTTAAGCACGCGCTCGAAGCGATCGCCCTGGACCCCGATGACGCCGACTCTCATTACAACCTAGGCCGTTTATATGGTCTGACTGGACGTACCGACCAGGCAATCGACCAGTTCCGCGAAACGATCCGCCTCGAACCCACCAATGCCGAAGCGCACTTCAATCTGGGAACCGCCTACGCCCAAAAAGATCAGATGAAGGAAGCCGTCACCGAATTCCAGGCCGCCGTTCACGGCAATCCCGGCTATGCCGCCGCCCATTTCAATCTGGCGAGCGCCCTGGCCCGGCTGGACCGCTACGACGAAGCGATCGTCGAATTCACCGAAGCTCTCCGCCTAAATCCAAACCTGCCAGGCGCCAGGGAAGCCCTCGAGTATTGCCGCACCCTCCGCTAGCTTCGGCTTCGGCTTCGGGGACAGTCCGCCATGTTCCGAAGAGAATAATCCTCCCGAGCTTCCACTATATTGTCGATGCCCCGACTTGCTCGTGCGATCGCCGTTGGCTTTCCTCATCACGTCACTCAGCGCGGAACCGACCGTGAGTGCGTCTTCTTCACCAAGTCCGACCGCGAGATCTACCTCGACTTACTCCGGAGCTCCGCCCGCCAGGCGAGCCTCCGCATTCTCGCCTACTGCCTCATGCCGAATCACATTCATCTGGTGGCCGTACCGGATGAGCCGGATTCTCTTGCGGTGGCGCTGCGCCGCGCCCATGGCCGTTATGCCAACTACCTGAACGCTCGCCGCGGCCGCACCGGCCACCTCTGGCAGAACCGGTTCTTTTCCTGCGCACTCGACCGGACGCATCTTTCGGTCGCGCTGCGCTATGTGGAACGAAATCCTTTGCGCGCAGGACTTGCCGAGTGCGTCGAGCACTATCCGTGGTCGAGCGCTGCCGCACACCTTTCCGGTCGCGATCCGAGAAATATCCTGGATATGGCTTTCTGGGAGGAACGGGGCGCTGCCGAAGAATGGCGATCTCTGCTCGCGACGCCCGAAGAACTCCTGGCCGTCAGGCTGCTCCAGAAAGGGACGTTTACCGGCAGACCCGTTGGAAGTGAGAGCTTTATAGGCCACCTGGAGACGCAACTAGAAAGGACGCTGCGTCCACATCAGGGCGTCCACGCCTGTGCCGCGGCTGCCTAGCGGGACAGCAATCGGGCACTTCGGAACATAGCGGACTGTCCCCGAAGTGACGGGCCAAAACCAAAATGTTCAAACTCGTTGCGGTTGCGAAACGCATTTAATCAGGCGGAAGTTTTGTGAAAAACTCCCGCATCGATGGTTCCAGGCCGGGCGTGCAAGCGATGCAGTTCCCTTCGTAAATCGACCGCTTTCCGTTGAACGCAAAAAACATCGCGCCCGCTTCTTCCAGAATCACCTGCGTCGCCGCCATATCCCACGGAGCGACCTTCGGTTCCACCCACGCATCCATTTGTCCCCCCGCGACCATCATCGCGTCGGGTGTTCCACCTAGACATCGGAATGCCCAGAATAAACTCAAATAAGATGTCATCAGCCCCGCATTCTTGATTCGATTGAGGCTGTTCAGCGAGATCACCGCATTCTCCGGCTTATCGATTGCCGACACGCGCAGCCGCGCGTCGTTGCGATACGATCCTCCGCCGCGAACGCCCCAGCACGTATTTCCCATCAGAGGCAAATGCACCACTCCCGCCTGCACTTCTCCGTCTTTTTCCAAAGCGATTAACACGCTCCAGAGTGGATTGCCCCGCAGGAAATCCCTGGTGCCATCGATAGGATCGATGATCCATCGGCGCCCGTTCTTTGATTCTTTCCGAGCCCCTTCTTCGCCCAAAATTCCGTCGTCCGGAAAGGCTTCATCCAGCAACTTTGCGATCAATTGTTCGCACTCTTTATCGGCAATCGTGACCGGCGAATCGTCCGGTTTTATTTCCGCGGTTACTCCTGTTTTTTGATGCCGCAGAGCAAGCTGTGCGGAGAGGTCGGCGACCCGGCGGGCTGTTTCAATCTCTTGACTGTACGGCATTTTCCAGCATGGTAGCATTGTCCCGATGAAGCCTCGGACCGTATACACGGTGCTCGAAGAAACGGCCGCGATGTACCCCGATAAACCAGCGCTGCACCAACCTCTGGGAGGCGGAAAATACCGCACCTGGACGTGGCGGGAATATCGCGATACCGTGCAGCAGATCGCGGTTGGCATCCGCGAACTGGGCGTGCCAAAAGGCGGCTTGGTCGCACTGCAATCCGATACCAGGGCCGAGTTCTATCTGACCGATATCGGCATCATGACGGCAGGCGCCATCTCGGCCGCGCTGTACACCAGTTTGCCTTACGCCGATCAGGCGAAAACTTTGCGGGCTTCGGACGCGACCGTCGTCTTTGTCGAGAACGAGAAGGTCATGAAAGCTCTCCAGGCCGCTGGGCCATTGGATGTGAAGTGGATTTTGCTGACGGATGACTCGGTGCGCGCCCTCGGCGAGAAAAAGATGCGGGAAGATCCCGGCGTGTTCGAAAGGATTCGCGCCGAAGTCAGTGAGTCCGACATGGCCGTGCTGTACATGACTTCCGGCGCCACTGGCGAGCCGAAGATGGGCCTGGTTTCTCACCGCGCTCTGGTCGCGAATATGGATATGGCGCCCATCGCGTTTCCTTTGTCGCCTGAGGACTGCACTATCGCGTTTCTGCCGTCCGCGCACATCGCGCAGCGAGTGGTCGTCGAGCTGCTGCCCATCCGCGAGGGAGGCGTCATCTGGTTTTCCGAAGGCCTCAATAAAATGCCGCAGGAGCTGCGCACCATTTGTCCGACGTTTTTTCTGGCCCCTCCCAGAGTGTGGGAACGCATTTACTCGACGGTCTCCGCCGAAATTCGAAAACGCCCCGCGGCTGTACGGAGGCTGTTCTATACCGCAATCGGGTTAGGTTCGGAGGCGAGCCGCCGCAAGGAACAAGGCAAGGAAGTGCCGCGATGGATGCGAACGTCGCTGCGAATTTTCGATCGCCTCGTATTCAGGAAAATTCGGGAGCGGCTCGGCGGACGAATGCGGCTCGCGGCCAGCGGCGCGGCTCCGCTGGGTAAAGATCTGGCGGAGTTTTACGGAGCGATCGGCATGCCTTTGATTGAAGGCTACGGATTAACTGAAGGAGGCGTGGCGGCATTCAATCCGCTCGACCGGCCGAAAGCGGGAAGCATCGGCAAACTGCTGCCCGGCATTGAAGGGCGCATCGAAGAAGACGGCGAGCTGCTGCTGCGCGGCGCTTCCCTTTTCTCGGGTTATTACAAAGATCCCGAAGCGACGGAGGCGGTGCTGCGTGACGGCTGGCTGGCAACGGGCGACATCGCCGAAGTGGATGCGGACGGCTATTACTACATCACTGGCCGCAAGAAAGACCTGATCGTGTCCTCAAACGGAAAAAAGATTTATCCGTCGCGGATCGAGGGGATGCTGAAGAAAGAACCGGCGATCAATCAGGTGTTACTGATCGGGGATCGGATGCCGTACGTGACCGCTCTATTTACCGTGAATGGTACGCCCGAGGAACTTCGAAGCTCTGTCGAGAGAGCGGTGAAGACGGTAAATAAACAGCTCGCCTCCTTTGAACAGGTGCGGAAATTCAAAATCCTCGAGCGGGATTTTTCAATCGAGCAAGGCGAGCTGACTCCCACGATGAAAGTGCGGCGAAATCGAGTGCTGGAAAATCACCGTACCCTGGTCAGGGAAATGTATATGGGAAAAGAAGTCGACGCCTTGTAGGGCGGCCAATTCTGGCGGCAGCCGCCTTTTCAGGCGGCTCTTAAAGCGCGTCTAGCTCCGCGGCGAAGCCCAGCAACAGCTCGGCAAATGATCTCGTAGCCCCGTGCGGTCAGTGGCGTAGATATACCTTTGTGCCTCACCAGTCCCCACGCTTACGCATGGGGTTATAGCCCCGGGCGTCAGTCCGGGGACTCTTTCCCATAGAAACGATCCCGTAAACCGAAAAAGGAGCGCTGAGGGATGAGTGATCGCTGGCGACGCTCCGGCCCGCTCGCGGGCAACTCGCGCCACGGTTCCCTCACTGGGCTTGCCCGCCTGGGCATCCTCGAAGCGGTCCGCGATCAGGTTTTGATTCTTTGCCCACCACTCGCCCACCTCGTGCCTCACGCTCTGACGCCTGTAAACCAACGAGGTCTCCCGAAACCGCCCGGACGCTTCTTCTATCTCCTCTTCTTTCTTTACTTTGAAGCTTTCAGTGATATGGCGTGGGCGTTTTCCCCGTGTACTCTCCAATCAGAAGGAGTCCTCCACCGAGGCTCTTTTGACAGTTTTTTCCTGCGCAGGAAATGTCGTATTTACGGTGGTCCTGAACTTCCGGAGGCCGTTAACGCCTTGCGGCTACCAACTATAAGTATGGGGTCGACGGAAGAATTTTAGGATCGATCCTGATAGCATCCTGGGAGATCGGATAGCAATGATTGCCGTACCCATTGGGTTTCAGAGGGCTGTGCATCGAAAGCGTGGAGCACCGGATGACCGAAAGGCATCCCAGGTTCCCGCAAGAGGCAGTCCAATCCACTAGCGGCCGGTCTAACCGCCGGCCGC
>Ga0182024_10027258_pt1 | contig 10002 bp, 18 predicted proteins | sample P32metaG_FD_120480 | JGI IMG/M metagenome (GOLD analysis project Ga0182024, IMG submission 120480) | Permafrost microbial communities from Stordalen Mire, Sweden - P3-2 metaG (Illumina Assembly) | ecosystem: Environmental > Terrestrial > Soil > Wetlands > Permafrost | place: Sweden: Stordalen...
CACTTTGAAATTATTGGGGTGCAAAGGGGGATATCTATCAATAACTTGACTCTAAATTACTGATTGCAAATATAGATTGGCTCCTCAGGTAGGACTCGAACCTACAACCCTTCGGTTAACAGCTAGAAATGTGCCTTGCGCGGCATTACTCATCATTGCTCTATCTTGCTTGTTTTTAGACTGTTACAGCGATCCATCCGGCGAGACTGACTGTAGGGACTACCCGTTTTTACCCGTCTTTTTCTAGCACTTTCCCTACAAAAGTCCCTACAGTGGTCCGGACTCATTTTGTGGTCTTGAATCCTGAACTCTGGTTTGATTGCGCCCGCCCTGCTCCTCAGGTTGTCGCGTGTGCTCTACTCTCTGTCAGTCATTGGGCTCGATTCTTGTGTACCGAGGGCCTCTTTGATGTCAGTGTCCCAAGCTCGCGCACTACGCGTTCCAGCTCATTCACGATTCGGTTACGCGGGTGCGAAAGATAAATCCCGATTAGCCCATTGAAATACCAAAGTTGTTGATCTGCGCCGCGCTTAAATCTTTCCCAGATTGCTCCACCAATTTCCTTGAAGTCATCCAGAATTGCCTTCGCGTTGTAAAGTTTGTCAGCGGCGGAGATGAGAAGTACGTCATCCGCTTCACCACGCAGCCGCTCGATGTATGCGCGCTTGCGTTCCTTCCACTCTTCCTTCTGATGTTGGTCCTCCGCAAATGTGTCAGAGAGGCCCGCCACCATTCGGGTTACGTTCGCTCCGAAAGTCGATTCTATTTCATGCAGGCGTGTTAGTCCGCCGTGATCCTCCACCGCATCGTGAAGCAGTGCAGCTATTACCATGTCCTCCGTGACAAGAACTCTGCCTCCAGCTTCACCCATGACGAGTGCTGCAACTCCAAGAAGATGGGCCATGTAGGGGATATCAGTTCCTTTGCGGAACTCGGTGTGCAGTTGCCGTACGTATTCGATTGCTTCAGTGAACCGTGCAGTTAGGAAGAGGCGGCTACCATGTGCGCTCACGATTCATTCACCTCGATAGTCTTGGTGCAATTCGTGGATATGGTGTCTTTTGCGCAATTTTCCGCCAGCGCAATTGTACGGTGCGTTGAAAAGCTCGAAGCGAGCTAAACTGCCGCTGCCAGCTTTCGTGCCGGGCGTCGTGCGCTTGCCGTGGCCCGGATGCTCACACGGCGGCTTCGCCCATCTATGGGCCGTACAGCGATGCTCGTCTGCAAATGCAGCCGGTCGGCATAGCGTAGCAGCTTCTCGATGCTCACTTGGGAGATTCGGCCCTTGAGCAGGTTGCTCACTGACGGCTGGTACTCGTCCAGAATGTCTATAAGCTGCGCCTGCGTGTAGCCCTTTGCCCGCACATGCTCAAGGATGGCGGACAAAATCTCCGCCTTGATTTTCAGAGCGCTCGTTTCCGACGCCGAGAAACCCAAGGCGTCGAAAATATTTCCCTTCACGATATGGGTCGGCCTATTTTTCGCTGCGCTTTTCATGTGCTCTCTGCTCCTGCAATCGTTGCCTGACTAGCTTAAGGCGCTGCCCGGCAACATCAATGTCTCTCCGGTCAGTCTTGCGGCTCTCCTTCTCAAAGCAGTGCAACACGTAAATCGTGTTCCCCACCTTGGACAGGTAGATCGCCCGGTACCACGCGCGCTCATCGGCCTCCTTCAATTCGTAGACACCGGGACCGATGGAACTCATGCTGCGTGTTTGCGATGTCGGCTCCCTGCCGATTTGAAGCTGCCGCAACGAGAATCCGAGCGCCCGTTTGACCTCATCGGGGAAGCCCGACAGCACCTCCAGCGAGTCCCCTTCAAAGTGGAGTTCGGCGGCTGATGGGGTTTCTTGTCCGCTTGCCATCACACCGATGGTATCGCAATGAACACGATTATACAAGATTTACTATATACTTATCAGCCTATGGTAGGGCGCTCTGGCGGTTCTCACACTGCCAGCGTTTCCGGACTGTTTTCCAATGATCTGCGGATGGCACGAAAAACGGTCTTCCCGATCTAATGCAGTGCGAGAGGCACGGGAACGGCACGGGTTGCGGGTTTACCAACCTAAAGGGCGTTCGCATTTTCAGCTATCCGACCGGACTAATCGAAAATGTGTGCTCCGGCTAGCTGGGCGTCTGCGTAGAGACGGACTTCGCAACGGCTTGGGCTTCTCTTACAAGTTGCCCGATGGACGCCTCCGAGTATCCGCCACTGTCTGAATACAGGCCAGCAAAATCACTATCCGCGAAAAATGACGTTGTGCTCATTGCGGCAATTACATCCATTCGGCTCGGTCGATTGATTCGTGCATATTTAGGAAACGCGAGTACAGCCCGCACAACCTCAGCAGCCTCGCGCTTGTGCCCACAGCCTATGAGTAGCTGTGCAAAGCGGAGTAGAGCAAATGGACTCAGATTGCATAAATAGCATTTCAGGTAGGTCGATGCAGTTTCGCGCCAATTGGCCGGACAATCATCCGACTCAACCTCTACTGGAATGACCAGACCACCCATAGCCATCGGAATTGCTTTCCAGTGATAAGTGGCGCAGTTTGAAAGGCCAGCCTCGAACAGTGCCCGTTTGATGGATTCAGCAATGTCAGGATGGAATGACATCTGCTCTCCACCTTGCTCTTTTGCAACTGAGTCTGTCATCTTCGCAAAGCGCGCAAGTGTATCGTCTATCGCTGCCTGCTCTTCGTTTGTATAGCCTGGGAGTCCAGATGCCCATTCATGCAATTCGAGTGACCTTGCAAGCCGTACCACGAAGTCCGGCCCAAAGTCCGTGTATGAATCAGGGTCTGATTGCTCCCGTCCGAACAACTTTCCAAGAAAGCCCATTTGTCGCCGTCCGTTCTCGTTCATTACCAGCCAAAGTAAGCTGCAACTTCATCGCTCAATGGATGGACCAGGGCCTGACGCAAGTCGGGCTGAGCGAAGTATGTCTCAATTCCAGCGTCGTTGAATCCAAGATATTTGCGAAGGTCAGCGGCCAAGGCTTCTTTGTTTGGGTATTCCTTAGTTGCCATTGCCGAGGCACTCCGACTGAATGGACAAATCGCAATTTGGAAGGTTGGGGCAGAATCAGGCTGAGACTCATCGACCGTTCCGTCCACAAAAATCGTGTAATCCTTCATCTCCACCCCTCACCGAAAAGTGTACATCTCTACGACAAACATGCAGACCGACCATGTCCTTGCTCTGCCGCTTGGCGGAGCCATTCGATTCCCCCTGCCACGCTATTGGTGCTCAATTCATAACAATGGAACTGCGCCTCCGCCCATCCCGCCTGCGCGGATCTTTGGAACCACTGATCGGAGTCCCATGCACCAAATGGCAATGTTCTCCAATCAACGCCGAGTTTTTCTGCAATCTCGCTGCCGTCGCTGCATAGAACTCCCATCCAATACATCATCTCCGGATGAGCGGGTTCGATTCTTAGGCCCGCGATAAAGCACTCATGTGCTTCGATCCACTTTTCCTGGTTCAAGAGGCTTTTGCCCCTTTTCTAGCCACAGAGCCGCACTATCACCTTCATCGTCCACGTTCTTTGCCATCCAATGCGCCATATCGAGAATCTGGTCTTCGCTTACCAGATCTCCGTCGAAGAGGACATGCTTCATCGTGTCAGCGTGGGCTTTGATTTTCAACTTTGCCATGTCGCTGAGTTCGTTCCGGTCGAAGCCATACTCTTGCAACGTATCAAAAGCTCTATTGAGGGCGTCGGCCATTTGCTTCTGAGCCTCCAGCAGCCTCACATGAAGGTTGCACTCCTCAATTTCATCGACGCTGAAGATCAGGGGAAGGGCCAGAATATCGGCTAGGCTCGCGTCTTCGGGAATGTCGATAACCCGCCGGGCAACTTTCCGCGCCTGAATGTCAGGATGCAATGTGGACATCCCTTGAAGACGGAATTGTCCTTCCCAGACTCGTATCCGAAAGGTTTTGTCATCATATGTTGCACTAGCGTGCTCCATCTTGAAGAGAACACCGATTGGAATGCTGAAACTGCCTACTATTCGCGCGTCAATAGGGACTTCAATGCTCCTGCCGGTCACGACGACCGTAAGAGCCGAACGGTTTGCAGTCATGTCCACCAAATCCGTGGAATCAGCCTTGCGCCCCTGCAAAATCTGCCGCAAGGCATGGTCGAAATCGCGTTTGGCAATTGTAAAGTCCATAGCTGTCCCTCCTTTGTTCGCTGAAGCGGTGTTCTAGCCGTGTTGGTTTGTCAGGACGTTGACAGAGCGCCAAATTTGCTTGCATAGCGTTGTGCTCTCGAAGCGCAACATACTCTCTCGCCTGTCGCGGTGGGAGAAGATGTTGAGGGAGCCGTGCCAGAGAATGCGCCCGTCTATGATCGCGATCTTTTCGTGAGTCAGTTCACGCAGAGTCACAGACGCGCCGAGTCGGCGCAGTTCTTCCACAAGTCCGCTGCCGTGCGGTTCTTCTGGTCGAAGGGTGATAACCGGAGTGTCGTCACGCAGGTTCAAATCCTCCACAACCGTGAATCGGAAAGCCCACGAACCTTCGGCTTGGCCGACGTATTGGCCGTTATGTAACTCGACTTGCGCCCCGCCGCCCATCCGTCGGAGCGAAGCGACTTCAAGTCCGAGTGCGTCGATTATGTGTGGCAGCAAATTGTTTCTCTCGATTCTGATCGGTCCATATCGGTCGAACGCGACAATTACGACGAAACCGCGTCTCTGATTCAGGGACAACCGTGCAGGCTATTTCAACGGACACAAGCCGTCAACATTGCGAGTATTATCAACTTTCAGCCCCATGAAGACGAAAATCTCGTTTCGGCTGTGGACCAAGACATTGAAAGCTTCACCCGGCAGGTTTGGTTCATCTGGCCTTACGACCGATTCAGTACTCGCACAGAGAAGGTTGGCGATATTCTAAACGGAGCAGCCGAGGAATGGGCAGCGGGGAAGGAGTGCCCCAGTGACGTTTGAGCAAGAGCCGATGAAGTTGCCAGAAAGACGCTGGCCGAAGTTGTCGCCAGAGAGCAAAGACGCGGTGCTCAGGGAGGTCAAGCGGCAGCAGGATGAAGGTTTTTTATCGCCGAGAATGGAACCTTCTCTCCTCGGTCTCGATTGGTCTTCGTTTGAAACGCGCAAGTTTCCGGAAAACGCGGGTCAGGACAGCTTTCGGAACCCGCCGGAGTTTATCTCCTATGGGTTCTCGGCTCTCGACGCCTACGCCACTGCCATCCTTGCAGCTCACTTTTCCTATCGTTCTCTTGGAGTGCTGAACTTCACTTGCAGTCTCAAGCGACGCGATCCAGAGTCTCAGATGCACCTGGAGTTTGCGACGATACCGGAGCGAGGCCGCATTAACCCAGACTCGGTAATGGTCGAATTGTTGAATTCGTTTCCACGGTTGTTGCAGACCAAGCGCATCGAAGCAGGCACAGTCTTTTTTCTGGAGGGCGAAGGATGCGGAATGCAGTTCGCATATCCCGGCCGAATGGTGGCCGAAACATCGCCGTTCCTCCGGAATCGACCCGATGAACTTTGGCCCCAAGTCTCACTCAGCCTGACTCCCACGGATGAGCTGAGAATCCGTGCGCAGGATATTTTGGCTTTCCTGCTTAGCTCTACCTCGATGGATGGTAACCCGAATTGACCTTGCCGCAAAAGCGTAGTCCGCCTTATCCCCGATAAAAGGCGCGCGGGTTCACGAGGTATGGGAGAACACACAGCACGATAACCCCCGCGAGAGAGTACCATGGGCCGGGGAGTACCCTCTGGAGAACAATGTCCGTGACAGTGACCGCGACAGAGGCTATGGCACTGAAGCCTAATAGGCCCCAATAATTCAGCTTCTTTGGCGTCTGCTCGATTGTGTAGAGCCGTTTCCAGATAGTGCGCAAAGCGGAAGTATGAAATTCGGAGTTTTCTTTTGAAGCTTGTTCTGCTTCCTTTAGCTCTTCCTCGTAGGTTTTTCGAAATGTCGGATCTGTGAGCAGGTGAGCGGAAAAAACTGCATGTTGCACGTTCCTTGTGGAATCCAGTTCTTCACGAAGTTGACGGACTTCTGATGCTAAGTCTTTCAAAATCGAGATCAGTTCTGCATTTTGAAGTTCAGCCATTAGGGTTCCTTTCCCGCGTGGAAGCGCCAGTAGTCTAGCGGAAAACCATGACAGAAACCAATTTGAGCACATAATGCGGCACTCGCGGGGTTGCTGCCGGGCGCGCCGCTGCGGCTCCTTACGCAAATTCCATCTTGGGGTCGCTTCAGAAAACAGACAATAAAGCACGTTTAGAGAATTTTATGCACATAGAATCAACGACTTGCAGAAAGAGAAAAAGAGCTGGACGGGCGCATTTTTGAAACCGCTCTAAGCCGTTTATTTTGAACGCATGGGTGCTCCAACAATGAGCCGAAAGAAGCCGAAAACTTGTCACATTGGCCGTCACTTCAGCAAAGCTCCGCAAACGGTGGCATGGGGTGACAGTCAACGTCGCAGTATGGATCACTTTGGCCGATTTTGGCTTAGACCCCCATGCGGGAATCAACCCTGTCCATTATGCGGGCCGAGCGGAAGAAGCAGCGGACATTGCAGTCCAAGCAAAAGCAAGAGTCAAAGCGCCTCAAGACAAATCCATGAGCTGCGAATGACGTGGCTGATTGGCCACGACAATGGGAGTTCGTAGGATATGAAAAACCCTCCCCCTCGGCGTGGCTCAACACAAAAGTCAGTGCAGAGGGCGCAGTTACCAGGGGGAGGGCCGCAAATCTATTCGGTTTCCTACTTCTTCTCCATCTTGTGAAGCTGCGTTAACATCCTGGCTTCTTTCTCGTTCAGTGGAAGACTGTTCCAATCCGTCCCAGCCTCTTTCGCTACCCTTATGGCCTCCACTGTTGCCGCAGCTCGAATCTGTTCTTTCTGTTCTTCACTCATATCGAAAACTCCTTGGAACCGCACTGAGTGCGGCATGGGTTGGCAAATCGATGTAATTTCGCCCGCGTCAGTTACGATGCGAACGGCCTTTTGCCCTACCATTGCCCAGCCAAGTGGACGTCGTCAATCTTCTTTGCCCTAAGCCCCCCGGTGGGGCGATACACGGTGGGCAGATTGCTCCGTCTCATCCAATCTTATCAAATGGGGTAAGATACCTGGGCGTTTGACAGGCAAAAGGGTTCAAGAAGCATTGTGCACTCGACAAGCTGAATACGACACGATGAAACCTCTGCAGGGCGAAGAGGGAGCAATGAAGAACGTGCTGTCCCATGAGTTCACAAAGCGTATTTGCATTGACGCAGGGGGATACAACCCGCCAGTGCAGATTGTTCTAATGAAATGGGCAAAAGGGATTATGACTATGATGCTGAAGATTGCTGAAAAGCTATAAGCGGGACGAGGGTCTCTCTTTCCCCGCTTCAACTGTGCGAGCTGGGCTACAAAGGGTAAGTTTTGACCCACGACCGCCGCCCCGCGTTTTCAAGGGCTTGCATGGATCAAATGTCAAGGCCATTATTAACCCATGAAATACGGCTATGCCCGCGTATCGACTGACGACCAGAGTACAGCCTTGCAGCTCGCTGCCTTGAAGCGGGCCGGATGCAAGACGCTTTTCAAGGATGAGGGCTTGTCAGTAGCCACGACGAAGCTCCCTACCCTGCTCCAGTTTGATCGCAATAGTGGTTGGCGGCTACCAGTTCGCGCGCGGTGAACCCGGCGCCAAGAAGACTGATGACATTCCCCGGATATTAGGACAATAAGCCGAGGCTGGGAGGCCGGTGTCAAGGCTCTTCGACCGCGGAACGCGGCGCGCGCAGCGCGGCCTTGACTCCGGCCGGGCCTCGGCTACACTCTGGCTATCCGGGGAATGTCATTTTGGGGTCTGGATTACATGCCCATACCAAAGCCCGGTAATAATATACTTGACAAACTAGGGCGATTCCGCTGCTCTTAATTCATCGAACCGACCGCCTTACAGGAAGCCGTTCTCTTCTTCGCCGATCCCGTCAACTGCCGTGAGTACCTAGTTGCGCGGCGCTGGCCGAAGGGTGTTTCCTGCCCACAGTGCGGGAGCCTACGCCAGCGGCAAGCTCGGCGGCGAAGTTGAAGCCGACGAAACCTTCATTGGCGGTAATGCTCGCAACATGCACGCCAGCAAGCGGGAGCGGCGCATCTCCGGTACCGGTGGCAAGGATAACTCTTAGAAATGAGGGCGTACCTGTGGTACGCCAAAATCAATATTCCTTGTTACGGCATATCTGCTGGGGGATGTTTCTAAATCACAACCCTAGCCGGACATGGATTCTAGCCATGACAGAACTTGCTCTGTACCTCGACGACGGTGGGCATCCAGATGACCAGCCATATCTTGTCGTGGCGGGGTACGTTGCAACGGAGGCCCAGTGGATTGCATTCGAGTCGGCATGGCGACAAATTCTCAATCGGTTCAAGCTCGGCTCAGAGTTCCATATGACAGATTTCATGCGGGATAGGTATACCACTCTAAAGCGCGATCAAATACTCGGCGAACTCGCGCTGACCACGAAGCGGCATACTTTACGACCGTTCGTTTGTGCAATCGATATCGCGGCATGGAAACGCGTCAACAGCGAATTCGCACTTGAAGAATGCCACGGTGCGCCGTTTGCAATTGCGGCCAGAGGGCTGCAAAAAGAACTGCGTTTCTGGGAAGCGGAAAACCTCGGAGCGGGTGATCGAATGCTCGTCTTCGTAGAGGAGGGAACCAAACATTATGGACAAATGGAGCAAATATTCAAGCGCGACAAAATTCCGTTGCCTGCGCGTGTTCCAAAGTCCATGCCACAAGTCCAGCCATCTGACATCCTGGCATGGGAAATGTTCAATTGGTTGAAAAACGGTAGCCCTCGCCATGCGGGCCGGAATCTTGACAGGCTCACTCGCCCCATTCGAAAACAGCAGGGGTTTGGCGCCATTTTTTACGAGACAGATCTAAGAAGCCTCTGCCGCGACAGCAACGTTTTGCTTCGTGCTTCACTACGCCCCGGCGATACAATCGTGTTTCACTCTGAGAAAAAGCGTTTGCGGAAGAGGACCATCAAATGACACCAAGATCACCAAAAACCGACGAACAAAAGTTTGAAGAATGGGCGACGCGAACGGCAAAGGCTCACGTCAAAAACGGCGGCAATGACGGCGTCATCTTCATACGTCGAGGAGCGGACGACCCCGTCATTAAGGCGATAAACGAGGTGTTCAAGAAGGCCGCGCGGCGGAAGATCAACTAGCGCTCATTGAGAACAATCAGAAGGACGAGAAACACAACTATGGCGACCAGGACGCCGATAGCCAGCCACATTTTAGGATCGCGCATTGAGCGGTAGACACCGGGTTTACCGTCTCGCTGGGGATTGGGCACGAAACTAGTATTCAGGTTCTTTCTTAATTCAGTCAACATCGGCAGTAAGCGTTAAACTGGAGGCGCGATGAAAACGCAACCACCACCCGAAGTATCCGGCAAGACGGAAGCTGAGCGATTCGACAATGCCGTGCGCAAAACGTTCACTGTCTCGAAAGAAGAGATCCAGCGCCGCGAAGCCGAATGGCAGAAGACACAGGGCAAGAAGCCTCAACGGTCGAAGTAAAAGCGTCCTTCGAAATCTTCGCTCAAACGTTTTGGTTTGCGAAGTATAGTATTACCCAAATCCCTGACCGATCTCGTGCTTTTGGGCGGGCTGCTGGTCGAAGGATTGCTCGATGGCCTGTGATGCTGGGGTCTGTTGGATGGCGGGCGCGTGGGATACGTCGCGGCTGAGTTCGTGACCCAGCGTTGCCGCGTCATTCGTGAAAATTTGCGCGTCATGTGCGCCGCGCGAGACGGCGACGTAGGCCATGCGGCTATTGAGAAGGTCTTTTGCTCCCAGCTCAGTGTCCACGTGGATTAGGACGCGGTCTGCGGTTTGGCCTTGACTGGAATGGCTGGTGACGGCGTAGCCGTAATCGAGATGGATGTGTCTGTTCGGATCGAGTTCGACTGCGCGGCCACCG
>Ga0182024_10027259_pt1 | contig 10002 bp, 9 predicted proteins | sample P32metaG_FD_120480 | JGI IMG/M metagenome (GOLD analysis project Ga0182024, IMG submission 120480) | Permafrost microbial communities from Stordalen Mire, Sweden - P3-2 metaG (Illumina Assembly) | ecosystem: Environmental > Terrestrial > Soil > Wetlands > Permafrost | place: Sweden: Stordalen...
CCGTTTTCATCGCGCATGGGGGTGGATTACTGGGCGATTTCGCTGCTCGTCCTGGGGATCGGGTCGGTGGGGGCGGCGATAAATTTCATCACAACGGTGCTCTGCCTGCGCGCGCCGGAGATGACGCTGCGGCGGCTGCCGCTATTTACGTGGATGAATTTCATCAACGCGTTCCTCGTGCTGTTCGCGATTCCCGTCTTGAATGCGGGGCTGGTGATGCTGCTGATAGACCGGCACTTGAATACGCATTTCTTCCTGCCTTCGGAGGGAGGATCGCCGATCCTCTGGCAGCATATTTTTTGGGCGTTCGGGCATCCGGAGGTTTACATATTGGCGCTGCCGGCATTCGGGATAGTGTCGGAGATCGTGCCTGTGTTTTCGCGGAAACCGATTTTCGGGTATGAATTCGTGGCGGGGTCCACGGTGGCAATCGCGCTGCTGAGCGCCGGCGTATGGGCGCACCATATGTTTACAGTGGGGATGGGGCATACGATGGATTTGTTTTTCGCGGGCTCGACGATGCTGATCGCGATCCCGACAGGGGTGAAGGTGCTCAACTGGACCGCGACTCTCTACGGGGGGCGGATCAGGATGAAGACGCCGATGTTGTACTGCATTGCGTTCCTTGTGCAGTTCACATGCGGAGGCCTTTCCGGGGTGAGCCATGCGATTGTGCCGCTCGATTGGCAGACCAAGAATAGTTACTATCTCGTGGCGCATTTCCATTATGTGGCGGTCGGGGGGATCCTGTTCGCGATCCTTGCGGGGGTGCATTACTGGTTCCCCAAGATGAGCGGGCGGATGCTGTCGGAGCGGCTCGGGAAATGGTCTTTCTGGCTGATGGTCATTGGGTTCAACGGGACATTCCTGATCCAGCATTTCCTCGGGTTGGCCGGGATGGGGCGGCGGATTTACACCTACCCGGATTTGCCGGGATGGGGATGGATGAACATGGTGTCGACTATATCGGCGTTCTTCATGGCGGCGGGGGCGCTGGTGGTGCTGTGGAATATCGTGAGGGCGTTGTTTGTTGGGCCGGTGGCGGGGGATAACCCATGGGAGGCGTGGACCCTGGAATGGGCAATGCCATCGCCGCCGCATGAGGAGAATTTTGACGAGCTGCCGCCCATCCGGAGCCGGCGGCCATTGTGGGACGATGCGAATCCGGATCGGCCCGATCCCGTGGTTGGGCCGGAAGATGTGGGAGAAGAAGGAAGGTTCGATAAGAATCGGTGCGGGATATTGGCGTTTGTGATCTCGGAGTTGGGATTCTTCGCGGTGCTGATATTGACGTTTATTTATTTTAATTTGCAGCCGCAGGCGGGGCCGGCGGCGAGGGATCTCGACCTCGTGAAGACCGGAATTTTCAGCCTTTGCTTGTTTGCGAGCAGCTTTACGATGTGGCGGAGCGAGAAGGCGCTCCATCGCGGGGATAATATGCGGGTGATTATGTGGCTCTGGTGTACCATCGGACTGGGTGGGATATTCATGGGGGGGCAGGCGATGGAATATGGGAGTCTGCTCGGGCACGGGGTTCAGGTCGGGACCAATCTATTTACGGCGACGTTTTTCACGCTGACTGGCTTTCACGGGATCCACGTGGTCGTGGGTCTGCTGGCGCTGCTCATTGTGATGGAGCTGGCGGGGGCGGGGGATTTCAAGGCAACGCCGGCCCCGGCGGCGCTGGCGATGGTGGGCGTGTACTGGCACTTCGTGGATATTGTGTGGGTGCTGGTTTTGACGGTGGTTTACATCATTCCGCATCTGGGGGGGTTGGGATGAGCACAGCACAATTCCTGAGTTCCGAATGGGTACGGAGTCCGGTGGGGGCGGCGTGTGCCGCGGCCTGCCTGCTGTTTTATTTTTGGCGATTTGGATGGAGCGCGCGGGCCTGGTGGATGATGGCGGCGGCGGCGGTGGTGGTGCTGGTGCTGATGTCTCCGCTGGCGGCGCTTGCGGATGGCTATTTGTTCAGCGCGCATATGGCGCAGCATATTTTACTGCTGCTTGCGGCGCCGGCCTTTGCGTTGCTCGCGTTGCCGGCGGGGACGCGAGCGCCCAGTGGAGTGGCGCGGGCGTTGCATCCGGCGATATCCTGGGGATGCGGGGTGGCTGCGATGTGGGTGTGGCATGTGCCGGCGCTCTGCGATGCGGCGGCGGCATCGCGGGCGGTGTCGGCGGTGCAGACGGTCTCGCTGCTGGGGCTCGGGGCGGCATTTTGGTGGCAACTGCTGGCGCCGGACGAGCGGGAGCGGATCGGGCCGCTCCAGGGGGTGGTCTATTTGTTCGCGGCATGCGTGGCTTGCACGGCGCTGGGGATTATCTTGACGTTCTCGCCGGCCACGGTGTGCCGGGCTTACCTGAGCCCGGTGGACAGGCTGGGGATCGAGCCGATGATTCTTGGGAGCTGGGGGATGACGCCGGCGCGGGACCAGCAATTGGGAGGATTGATGATGTGGGTGCCGATGTGCCTTATTTACCTTGGCGCAATCTTTGGACAATTGGCGCGCTGGTACGCGGCGCCGGGAGAAAGGGCGACGGCCAATGCTTGAGACCCCACGGACGAAGGCGGGATGGACGAAATTGCCCCCCGGCCACCTGCCGCCGCCGACCTATTTCCCGGCTGGATTGGCGATGGGGGTGGCATTCTTTTTTTGGGGATTGATTACCTCGTGGGTGATCGTCCTGGTTGGCGCGGGCCTCTTCGCGGCGGCGCTGGCGGGGTGGATTTTGGAGATTCGCAATGAACGAAAACGACACTAAGATGCCCCAACCGCCGCTGCCAAAAGGCGAGCCGCTGGAAATGCTGCATGGACGGCTGCAAATGCAGACGCAACAGGCAGGCGAGAGCGTGCCGGATTGCCTCTCGCGGCGGACTTTTTTCGCGAAGCTCTGCATCGGGCTGAGCGGAGTGTGCGGACTCATCCTTGGTGTGCCGCTGGTCGGTTTCATCCTCGCGCCGCTGCTGCGGAAGGTGCCTGAGAAATGGATCACGCTCGGGCCGGCCGGGGAATTTGAAGTCGGAAAGACGGTGAATGTGAATTTCGTCGATCCATCGCCGCTGGCGTGGGCCGGGATGACGGCCAGGAGCGCGGCGTGGCTGAGGCGGGTCTCGGAGACTGAGTTCATCGCGTTCTCCGTGAACTGCACGCACCTCGGGTGTCCCGTGCGCTGGCTGCCGGATGCGGAGCTGTTCATGTGCCCGTGCCACGGGGGCGTCTATTACAAGGATGGGACGGTGGCGGCGGGGCCGCCGCCGCGTCCGCTGATCCGGTATGAGGTGCGCGTGGTGAACGACCAGGTGCAACTCAAATCGCAGGCCATCCCGATCATCACGACACTATGAAGGGGCTGATCATGGCGGTGTGGAGATGGGTGGATGACCGGGTGGGAATATCGGACCTGGTGGGGCCGGCGATGAGCCACCTCGTTCCGCGCGACGCGAAGTGGTGGTACGTGTTTGGAAGCGCGACGATGCTGGCGTTCATCGTGCAGGTGGTGACGGGGGTGGCCCTGGCGTTTTGCTATGTCTCCTCGTCATCGCAAGCGTATGAGACGCTGCAATTCATCACCAATGAGGCGCCGTTCGGGCGATTGCTCAGGGGGATGCATTATTATGGCGCATCGGCAATGGTGCTGATGGTGGGGGCGCACCTTGCGCAGACGTTTTTATCCGGCGCGTACAAGTTCCCGCGGGAGATGAATTGGGTGACAGGAGTGCTGCTGCTGGGGATGACGATGGTGATGGGATTCACGGGACAACTGTTGCGGTGGGACCAGACGGCGGCGTGGTCCGTGGTGGTGGCGGCGGAGCAGGCGGGGCGGGTGCCGTTCATCGGGGATTGGCTCGCGCGGTTTATATTGGGGGGGAATACGATCGGGGGGGCGACGTTGACGCGTTTTTTTGCGATCCATGTCTTTCTCATCCCGGCAATGCTGTTTGCCTTTATCGCCATGCACCTGTGGCTTGTCCTCCGGCATGGGATATCCGAGACGCCCGTGGCGGGGCGGCCGGTCGAGCCGAAGACTTACCGGCAGTGGTACCATGAATTCCTCGAGAAGCATGGGCACCCGTTCTGGCCGGATGGCGCGTGGCGGGATTTTGTATTCGGGACGGCGCTGATCGTTGTGATCGCCCTGCTGGCGTTCTTTGTCGGGCCGCCGGCCATCGACCGGCCGCCGGACCCGAGCATCCTGGGCGCCGACCCCCGTCCGGACTGGTATCTGCTTTGGTACTTTTCACTGCTGGCGCTGATACCGCCCCAGGTCGAGGGGTATTTGATGATACTGGTGCCGGTGGTGATCGGAACGATGCTGCTCGTGGTTCCGCTGATAAATAATAAGGGGGAGCGCGCGCCGAGCCGCAGACCGTGGTCCATAGCGGTGGTGCTGCTAAGTGTGATTACGATAGGATCGCTATGGGCGGTCGGAATAACGTCGCCCTGGTCGCCGAATTTCAATCCGGGGCGATTGCCGGTAAGTGTAATCGGGACGACGACTGGCGCGGTGTTCCAGGGAGCGGTGTTGTTTGACGAAAAGGGATGCTTGAATGGCCGCCTGGTATGCGGGCAAGGCGGCCGGCGAGTAGCGGACCTGACTTATGTGGGGGATAAGTTGACCAAGGATAACATGGTGATCCGGATTGTGAACGGGGGGGTGAATATGCCGGCGTTTGGAAGTACGTTAAAGCCGGCCGAGATCGATGAACTGGTGGCGTTTCTTTCGAGCCGGAAGAGAGTGGAGAAGAGCGGCCAGAATTTCTAATTCAGCGGGGTGACGCCTTTCTTCAGGAGTAGATTGCCATATTTGCGGTTTTCGCCAGTGATGAGGATGGCGAAGGCGGTCTTGGCGCGGTCGTAAAAGGCGAAACGGTCGATGCGGACGGGGGGCTTTGCGGTGGGGACGTGGCGGTGGACGGCGGCCATGTATTGTTGCTCGACGGCGGGGTCGAGCTGGTCGCCGGGGACGGCTTGCATCATGACCATGGGGTCGGCGTAGTTATCGAGCTCGAAGAGGGGCAGGAGTGCGTCAAGCAGGGTGGTGATATCGATGCCGTCCGCGCGGAGTATCCGGGTCTGGAAGGAGTAGCCGGGGAAGTGGGCGTCGGCGAGGATGATTTCCTCGCCGTGGCCCATTTCTGCCAGGGTTTTGAGGAGGTCCGGGGAGAGGGCGGGGTGGATACCTTTGAGCATTGGGATTGGGTCGGTTACTTGAACTTACGCTTTAACTTGAACATACACTTTTCTTACACTTACACCTCAACTTGAACTTCGATGGCTTTGCATAAGTGTAAGTTGAAGTTCAGGTGTAAGTTGAGTTCAAGTTCAAGTTAAGGTGTAAGTTCAAGTGAAGAGCACGGAATGGGCTGTGCGTTGATTGCTTGGGAGGTGCTATTGCATGGTGCGCTTAGAGGGCGGAGAGCTCCTCGTCGAAGCAGACGGCTACCTTGCCGCACTTGCCGGAGGCCATCAGGGCGTAGGCTTCGCTTACTTTATCCAATGGGAAACGGTGGGTGATCAAGTCGGCGGGGTGGAGATTCCACCGGACGAGATGCTCGACCAGTTCCATCATCTTCCATGTCGAGGTGACCCATGAGCCAAAGAGGGTCTTCTGGTCGTGGATCATATCCGGAGAGGGATTCAACTCCATGCGCCCGCCTTCACCGATCATGACCATTTTGCCCCATTTGCGCGTGGCGCGGATCGCCATGGCGCGGGCGGCGTGATGTGCGGAGCATTCGACCGCGCGCTCGACGCCGTGGCCTTTGGTCAATTTTCGGATGTCCGCTTCGTTATCCGGGCCGGCGACGAGGACTTCGTCACAGAGGCCCAGTTCCATCGCGATGTGGTTGCGCTCGGCGATGGCGTCGACGCCGATGATCTTGTTCGCGCCGAGCTTGCGGCAGAGGGCGGCGGCGGCGAGGCCGACGGGACCGAGACCGGTGATGAGGACGGAGTCGTTGCCGCTGACGCCGATTTTTTCGAGCCCCTCATACACCGTGCCGAATCCGCAGGCGACCTGTGCGCCATCCGCGTAGCTGAGCTCGTCCGGGAGGAGGACGAGGTCTTTTTCCTCGGCGATGAGATAGCCTGCCATGGCGCCGTCGCGCTGCCAGCCGTAGGCTTTGCGAAGCGTCGGATGCGTGCATGAGATCATATAGCCGCGGCGGCAATCGTAGCAGAGGCCGCAGCCGGAGATGTGATAGACGATGACGCGGTCGCCTTCCTTGAATTGCTTGCAGCGGGGGCCCACCGCGATGATCTGGCCTGAGGGCTCGTGGCCGGCGATGACGCCCTGGTAGCCCTCGGGGCCTTTGCCAAGGTGCTCATGGTAAATGCAGCGAATGTCCGACCCGCAGATGGTCGAGGCTTTGACACGGAGGAGGACCTCGCCGTGGCCCGGCGGGTTGACGCGGTATTCGCGTAGAGTAGTCGTGCTATTGCCCGGGAGGACGGCGCCGAGCATGGTGTCTGGGATGGACGTGGTCATGTGAATGGATCGGAAGGATTATTGGGCGATTACGCCGTCGAGATCCCAGAGGTCTTCCCAGCTTTTTGCGGCTCGCCAGAGGAATACCTGGCCCTTGATGAGGCGGCAATTGCGGTCGATTTTGGCGATGGCGGCCATTTCATCGCCGGTGAGAGGGTCTTCGACAGCGGCCCGGAGATTGGCGATATAGTTGCGGGGGTTGGCAGACATGGGGATGGGGACCTGGCCGCGCTGGACCGCCCATTTAATACAGATGAGAGCGGGGTGAAGGCCATGGGCTTTGGCGATGGAAACGATGACTGGGTCCTCGATATCGACAGTATCATCCGGTGTCCGGTCGCGGTCCGGGCGGCCCGGCGAGCCCAGGGGGCTGTAGCCAATGGGAAGGATGCCGTGGCTGACGATGTAATCGAAGAGAGCTGGCTGCTGGAAATGGGGATGGAGTTCGAGCTCGTTGCAGGCTGGTTTTACGGATGCATCACGGCGTACCAGGTCGAGCTTCGCGATAGTCATGTTTGAGGTGCCGATATTGCGGACGAGGCCGGTGGCGAGAAGTTTTTCCATGGCCTCCCAGGTCCGCATGAAATCGGCGTGATTATAAGGGCGGGCATCGGGGCTGCGGGACTCGACGGTGCAGCCGGGCGGGTGGAAGTTCGGGAAAGGCCAGTGGACGAAGTAAAGATCGAGGTAATCGAGCTGGAGATCCTCGAGGGAGCGCTTGCAGGAGTCGATCACCGCGGCCGGGGCGTGGCAGTTGTTCCAGACCTTTGAGTTGATCCAGAGATCGGAGCGCGGGACGCCGCCGGCCATAATCTGGCGGAGGGCGTTGCCAATGTGCGCCTCGTTACCGTAAACGGAGGCGCAGTCGAAATGCCGGTAACCGGCGGCGGCGGCGCCAAGGACGGCCTCGGCGGCGGCGTCATGGGAGACGCGGTCTGAGCCGAACGTACCGAGGCCGATGACCGGGATCTGGCCGGACGGCATTTTGTGGCGCGGGACACGGGAGGGATCGATGCCTTCCATGGATGATGAGTGGGCGGAGCGGGATTGAGAGGTCACGGGAGCGCCGAGTGTAAAACCGAAACCCGAGGCAGGGCAATGAGAGTTGACGGGGAAAATATTGATTGCCGATTGGAGATTGCCGACTAAATTTCCATCGGTCCACGACCAAATTCACCCGCACTTTTCGATTACTCTCTCAGGCCGCGCATTATGCTGCGCACTATTAACCACTATTCATTGATCGCTTTCGGGTGCCTCGTCATCGGGGTGCTTGGGGGCTTTCTCACCGGGCATCGGGTCGGCTTTAGCGAAGCGTCCGACCGGACGCGCCTCCTGCCGAATGGGCCTGTCCGCTGCAATCCGGGACCGTGGGGGGAATTGATTTATACGCCGTTTTCCATCGCGGCGCCTGATGACATCCTCCCGATTGAATCGATCGAGCAGCAGGGGACGCGGTGGTTCCTGGCGGGTTATACAGCGGACCGTTTTGTCTCATTCCTCCAGGGGACGAGCATGACGCCGGAGCAGCAGCAGCAGTTCCTGGCGCCCGGGGTGATGCAGATACGGCCGGATGGCATCGAGCTGACACCGTCGCCGGACCTTGTATTCGCGCTGCCGGAGGACGCACGGGGGAAAATCTACCAGTCGCTGGCGCAATCGACCGAAAACGAAAGCCAGGTCAATTACCTGGCAAAGGAAGACCTGAAGGAACAATTCGCGAATGCCGGCCTTTCCGAGGAGACGATGATGCTGTTCAACAAGCTCTGCTTTGAGCGTGGGGATTACCTTATGTTTTCCGGGGTGGCGGCGCTGCTCGCGCACATACCGACGTTTGACGAGAAGGTGCATTTTGCCAAAGCGCTGACGCGGCAGCGCACGATGGTGCTCAATCTGCATTTGACGCCCGGAACGGACATCGACGCGCTGGAACAATACTGGGACAGGGGGTGCTGGGGGACTGACGTGCGCACAATATTCCGGTCAATGGCGGCAATCCCGGGGGGCACTTGGATGAATATCCTGATGATCCTGCCGGATTTGCCCTCCTCGGAGATTTACGATTACCCGATTGCCGTGGACAACCCCCTGGTCGGGCCGCCGGTGAACCGGGATTGCGCATGGACCGCGTTGAATTTCTTTCAGGAGACGCCGAACAATAACTTTGGGAAGATGGATTATGTCCGCCAGGAACTGGATACGAACTACGTGCGGCTGGACGGCAGCCCGCGGTATGGTGACCTCGTGCTCATCGCAAGGCCTGATGGGTTCCTGGTGCACGCCGCGATATACATCGCGGACGACATCTGGTTTACCAAGAACGGGAGCAACATGGTGCACCCCTGGATGCTATCGAAATCGGACGATGTCCTGAAGCAGTTCGAGTTTCAGATCAATCCGGACCAACATTTGACCGTCGCTTACTATCGCGATAAGCGAATACAATAAGCGGACCTGAGTACGTCGAGTGCCGCGCTCCCGGTCACTCTTCAACCGGGCCGGAGGGGAGGCGCGTCCCGTGCGCGATTTCGTCCAGGAGGGTGCGGACTTTCGAGAGAAGCTTCTGCTGGGTTAGGGGCTTGGGGATAAAGCCGCGGAGGCCGTTGGCGAGCATCACGTCCAATTCCTCCTGCTCAACGAAGCCGCTGGTGAGAACGGCCGGGACATTGGGGTTTACATTCCGCAACTCGTTAAAGAGCGTGTATCCGTCCATGTCCGGCATCTTGTAATCGAGGATTACGAGATGGATCTGGGATTTAAATCTTTTGTAGGTCCTGAGAGCCTCGCAACCGTCGCTGGCGGTAATCACGCGATAGCCTTCCGTGGTTAGGACGCGTTCAACCAGGAGGGTCACCAGGGCATCGTCGTCGACAATCATGACGAACTCACGGAGCCCGTCTGGCTTTGCGATGCGAAAAGTGGTCTCCTCCGGCATGTTTGTTTAACAGGATAGTCGATTTCCCCAATGCGACCGGACTCCGTAATACGCCGTATGGCATATTGCAACTTCTTTCCCCCGCCCATTTCTACTCTGGACGGTTCAACCGGACAATTTCTTAACATTCAAGAAGTCACATCTCCCGCGTGGGAGGGGATTTGAAGGACCGGAGAGCGGTCCAGCGTCCAAGAATAGCGACTTCCTGCATCGAGGTGCAATTCCGTGCATGCATCGATTGCCGTTGAGTGGTAATCGTTATCCCTGAACATAGCCAAATTGAATTCTAAATATGTGTTAACGGGAGTGAATCCGCTTCACTCTCGTGTCTGTGTGGCCGTGCTTATGATGATGGCGGGCATTAAGCCCGCGGTTTTTGCGAGTCCGGCGTACGTCCCCATCGCGGGGCTGCCGCTTCCGCCGGAGAATCCCGCGGCCGCGCTGGCGCCCGATGGATCGGGAAATTTTTGGGGAACGACCGCGTTCGGAGGAGGCAGCGGGGCCGGGACGGTGTTCAAGGTCAATCAGAGCACGGGCGCAACACTGCCGGAGGTGCAATTCAACCCCGCGTTGACAAG
>Ga0182024_10027260_pt1 | contig 10002 bp, 10 predicted proteins | sample P32metaG_FD_120480 | JGI IMG/M metagenome (GOLD analysis project Ga0182024, IMG submission 120480) | Permafrost microbial communities from Stordalen Mire, Sweden - P3-2 metaG (Illumina Assembly) | ecosystem: Environmental > Terrestrial > Soil > Wetlands > Permafrost | place: Sweden: Stordalen...
CCGGGCACCACGATCCTCTACGCCTACGATCCCGACGGCAACCGCACCTCCGTCAGCGACAACGGCGTTATGACGAATTACGTGTCGAACGATGTCAACGAGTACACGAGCACGACGACCAACGGTGTGACCACGAGCTACCGATACGATGCCAATGGCAACCTGATCGCAGCGACGACGAATGGCCAGACCACGGCGTACACGTTCAATGCGCTGAATCAGCTCACCGGAGTGAGCGGCTCGACCGGCACGTATTCGTACTCTTACGACGCCCTGGGCTACCAGATCTCGTCGACCGCCAATGGCCAGACGACGAACAACTTGATCGATCCTTTCGGGCTGGGATACGTCGCGGCGCAGTTCGACAGTTCGGGAAACTTGATCGCTGATTACAGCTACGGGCTTGGACTGGCCAGCCAGGTCAGCGCAAGCGGGACCTCGTATTACTACGACTACAACCTCCAGGGCTCGACGGTCGGGGTCACGAACTCGGCGGGCGTGTACGTCAACCAGTACAGCTACGATCCGTTTGGGCAGGTCACGAAGATCAGCGCGGGGATTGCGAATTCGTTCACCTTCGTGGGGCAGGATGGGGTTTCGAACGATGGAAACGGGCTAATTTACATGCGGGCTCGATATTATGACCCCGGCACGGGAGAGTTTGTTTCGAACGACCCGCTCGGCCTCGAGGGGGGCGATACAAACATACGCAGATATGTATGGAACACCACATCAATTCTAATTGACCCGATTGGTCTGGAGGGAGAAGCTTGTAGTAGGGTCGGCGTGCCAGGCCAGCAAGACTGGATGTACCAGGGTTCACAAGACAACTACAATTTACTGAATGGGGGTCTCGAGCAAGAATCTCAGACTTGCCACGCGTGCCAGGGAGCAGCCACCCCAACACCCACGCCGAGTCCCAAGCCGACACCTACTCCGAAACCTACGCCGACACCGACTCCCAAGCCGACACCGACACCTAGACCTACGCCAACACCGACTCCCAAGCCGCCGCCTCTCCCCTGCGCTAGCTGCGGAGGAGGAGGCGCCAGCTCCAACAACCAGGTATCCCACGACCCCAACGACTTGATCGGCCCGGGCGGCTATCTCGCGGTGGGATTCATCACGCCCGGTGGTACGCTCCCTTACACGATCGAGTTCTCCAACGAGAGGACAGCTACGGTTCCAGCGGACGACGTCATCGTCACAGAGCAGCTCAGCCCGAACCTCAATTGGAACGCGTTTCAGCTCGGCACGATCGGGTTTGGCAGTTACGTCGTCAAAGTGCAGCCGGGCTTGACGTCGTATAGCACTCGAGTCGATGCGACGGCCATGCTCGGCGTGTATGTCGATATCGACGCAAGCTTGAACCTGAGCACCGGCCTGCTGACGGTCACGTTTACCTCGCTCGATCCGACGACGCTCGACACGCCCTCGAACCCGCTCGTCGGCTTCCTACCGCCCGACACCGATCCGCCTAACGGCGAGGGCTACATCAATTACACGATCCAGCCCAAGGCCGGCCTGGCCACCGGCGCAAAATTGGGCGCCCAGGCGAGCATCGTCTTCGACACCAACGCGGCCATCGCGACGCCGCAGATCGTCAACACGATCGACGCCAGCCCACCGGTAAGCGCCGTGACCGCGCTTCCCTCAACCACGACCACTCCCAGCTTCACCGTCTCCTGGTCCGGCAGCGACGGCGCCGGCCCAGGCATCGCCGATTACAACGTTTACGTCTCCGACGATAGCGCTGCTTACACGCTCTGGCAGTCGGACACCACAGCTACGTCTGCGACCTACACCGGCCAGGTCGGCCACACCTACCGTTTCTCCAGCGTCGCCACCGACAACGTCGGCCTCGTCCAGCCGACGCCGACAGCCCCGCAAGCGACGACCACAGTTATCAACGCATCAACCCCGACGCCCACACCGCCCGCGCTGGTCACAGGGAAGTCGTTGCAGGTGGAAACGATCAAGGTCGGCAAGGGCAAGAAGGCGAAGAAGGAAACAATACTGGTTCTCGATTTCAGCGGAGCGCTCAACGCCGGCGCGGCCGACAATGCCGGCGCCTACGAGCTCGCCCCGATCATCAGGGTGAAGGCCACGGGTAAGGGCAAAAACAGAAAGCCGGCGACAACCAAGCTGGGCGCGCCCGTGCCGCCGGTCTCGGCTGCCTACAGCGCCTTGAACAACTCGGTCACGCTCACGCCCCGCAGCAAGTTCACGGCGACCAAGCCCGAGGAGCTGATTGTCAACGGCGCGCTCGTGACCGACGCACTGGGCCGACAGATCGACGGCAACGACGACGGCCAGCCCGGTGGTGACTACGTCGCGACCATCAGCGGAACTCGAGCGACGCCCGGCGGGCTGCCGTTGGCCCGAAGCCTGCCGCATCCGGCCAGCTTCCAAGACGCGATCGACGTCTTGCTCATCCGCGGCGCGCTGACTGACGTGGCTCGCTCGCTCCGAGCTGCGCGCGAGGGGCATCACCCAGTTTCATGAATCAGCTTGCGTGAGATCCGACGACGAATTTTCGGCGTGGAGTTCTACAGGAAAGGGGAAATCTCCGATGAATGCGCGAACGCTTTGCTTCATTATCCTCTCGATCGTGTTCGGGTCGAGCGTTTGTTGGGGCCAACCGCTCAGGAACCCTGACACTGGGACCCTATGGCTCTACGGTCCAAACGGCCGAACCGTGATGGGCGACCATCTGCTTCCCAAGGGGCCGACGTACAGCCCCAATCGATCTACGCCAACTCGGCGCAACGATCAGCGGCAGTCTTTCAAGCCCGTTTCGAACCGTGAGTACTTCGCGCCCAATCTCAAGATCCACTTCCAACTCGTGCGAGTTGGTGGAGCGGCTGGTGCAAGATTAACACAAACCCCACCCAGAGATTCGGGCGTCTCGAACATCCGGGTCAATGGCTCGCCCGTTTACCTGGAACCGGACGACGTGATCTACAAATTGGACGCGCTTCCCCTCCGAAGAGCCGTTGACGTGATGAACCATCACGGCCAAACGGCCGTCTCGTTCATCGACCACCGCACCGGCCGGGCCTTCAGCGGAGTGATGGATCTGCCTTCGTACACACCACTCCCAGACGACGTGCCAAAGGAACTTTTCGCCAAGAATCTGGGTATGTATTACCAACTGATCGCGCTGGGAAGCGGCGTCTTCGGCGCGCGGTTGAGCCGCACTGCTCCCGCGAGCACTCCCGCGGGAGCGCTCCGATTGGAGCGAGGCGACATGATCATCAGGCTGGACGGCCAGCCGATTCACGGGCCGGAGGACGTGCTTGGCCATTTCGCTGGTACAAGCGTCGAGTTCATCAACATCCGCACGGGCAATAGGCAAATGGCAAACGTGCAACTGCCGGAAACCTTGCCAAGCGGACTGGCTGAGGCGCGATGATCACCACACTGGGCGAATTGACGTTTCCTGATCGTTCACGACGGCGCAAGGGATGAGGGGCCATAATGAATGACTACGCTTTTGACCAACAACTAGAACTGGAGAAACGCAGGTTTTCCCACGCGGCTAGCTTAAAACGCTGGGAACGACAGGGAACCACGTTTGCCGCGCTTGCAACGGCGTTCGTCGGTACTGCGGCAGCGATTGCCGCCTATAGCAAGGCAGTGGACATTCCCGAGCTCGCCTACTACCCCTTGGCCCTGCTGATTAGCTTCTCTCTCAGTTGCAGCTTTCTGCACGATGAGTTCGTGTGCTGGAGAACTGAATTAGATTCCCTCAAGAATTTCCGTCTCTCGCACTACCCCGAGGGAACCGATCGATTCAGCGAAATGAACAAGTGTAGACAGTTCATGCTTCCGACGGTCCCCGGGCTCATGGCCTGGGGACGCTCGGGTATCTTCTTCTGGCCCCTTTTGTCCTTCCTATGGCCGAACTTGAATTTGGCCAGGGTGCTTTTCACCGTTGGTTACCTTGTCCTAATTGGCTGTTTTACGGCAGTAACCGTGGGATCCAACGTGGACTGCGTGCGCTTGAGAAACCGGGCTCTAGGCCGAATCGAGTGCAACGTTTTTCCTGCGCCGTGAGGCAGAACGGGGTTCTCTAACTGAAAGAAGGCAATCCTGACGTGCTTTCGTTCGGCTCACTCGAAATCTGAGAGGGGAAATCTCGCTGATTCTGGAGAATGCAGCACGACGTTCTCGAATCTCCCTAGGAATAGCGGTGAACTCGAATAAAAAGCCCCACAGAAGGACACGCATTGCAATCCTCCTGGTCGAATACAGCGGCCGATTATTCCGCGCGCGCAAAACTGTGATTTCAGCCGAGCTGTCGACGCTCTTCGACCGGCTCGGCAGCACCGCCGATAGCTGGTCGTCGCGATTGGAAAACCTGAGCCGATGCCGGCTGCTGGGATGTTACCTCACGGCGAAACGAGAGCGCCTGCGCGAAGTCGTGCGCGGCTTGGGAGTCCATCACCTCGTGAACCCGGGCGGATGCCCGGCGCGATAGCGACGGGCCGGTTGGTTCTGTCCCGCCCTCGCCGCACTGCCATTACCCGCCGGCAAAGGTTCTGTCATCTCGTCAGCCGAGTGGTGCTCTTGCGGTCGCTCTGGCGTGAATCTCTCGGCCGCGTGCCGATCGAGGCGATGGCCAACGGCATACCCGTGCTGGCGAGCGACCGCGGTGCTTTGCCTGAGATGTTGGGAGAAGCGGGCTTCGTGCTCACGATCCCCGAACACTGCACGCCATCGAGCGGGGTGGTGCCGACCGCGCAAGACGTCGCGCCATGGGTAGCCATCATCGAACGACTGTGGGATGACGACGATTTTGCAGCCGAGCATCGCCGTCGAGCACTGGCCGAAGTTGAACGGTGGGGATTCGACCGGCTCGCAAGACAGCATGAGGAGTTTTTTCTCTCGGCGGCCGCAGGGCGAGCACCCGAGCGCCGGCTCTCGATTCGAACGGCGGCGAAGGAACGGCGCATCCGGGAACGGCGGGGGTGGCGGGCAGGGGGGCGACGGCGATCGGCGGTATCGGCCGGCGGCAGCTCAGGCAGCCCGGCGGCGGAGCAGGGCAGCGATTCAAGCCCGCGCCTGTTCGATCGTCCGCCTCAACCTCGCAGCCGTTCGCGGTCCAAGGTTATTGGACTGGATTCGGATAGATAAATCGCGCGCGGTCGCATCGGCATATTCGTGAATCTTCCGATTCACGTAATCCTCAACGGTGTCCGGAGTGAGTCTCTCTTCGAGAACGAGCTCGGCAACGCATATCGCGGATTGAATCGCCATCGTTTCGGACGCATGAGGAAGCCCGAGTTCTTTTCAGTCCTCAGGGCGCCTGGGTCGCCGGGGCGGGCTACCACTCCCGGTTGCGCGGAGGGTTGTTTCCTCGTTCTTCTGGATCACTAGGAAGCGGCCAAAGAATTCCGACCGCGGCGCTGAAATGGTGAGGGAGCGGCCGGCGGTGGGTTGCGGCCGGGCACCCGCAACCGCCGCCGGTCGATTTTCTGACCATTTCGGCATTATTAATGTATAACCTGCTGTCTATCAATCAGCGCATTGGAGAAAACCCCATTCCACTACCCAACGCGTCCACCCATGGCGCCGACCAGAACTCGCTCGTCGGAGCAATCAATACGCTGGCAGCCTCGCTCGGGCCGGCTGCCCAGCGCACGATCGCCGGCAACTTGACGGTCGGGAACATATCGCCGGATTGGGGGATCAACGGGACGTCCTTGACCGAAGTGGACTTCAGTTTGATCGTCGCTCCGACCGGCTCGGCCGCGGTGCTCGATGTCTTGACCTCGAGCGACGGCTTGACCTTCACCAGCGCGACGGGGGGCGCCGGGGTGACGATCCCCGCCGGTCAGACGAGTGCCAGCTTCGTCTCACCGGGAGTGCCTCTTTCCGGTTCCAATCTAGCGCGGGTCACAGTCTTGCAAGTCGGGTCGTCTGTTCCCGGAACGACTCTTACGGTGACGGTCAGCGGTAGTTTGCTCTGATGCTCGGCGGCGATCGCGGCGACGTCGACGACGGCCGGTGTCCAAACGAAGAAACCCGGCATCCAAGCCGGGTTCTTTTTTTGCGCGCCAGACGCGTCCTATCAATCGCTTACTTGTAGTTCTTTTTGCGGTTCTTCGATGCCGCGTTGCCGTTGGCCTTCTTCTGCGAGAGTTGCATGTCACGAAGAGCCGCGATCTTTGGAGCGGACCCCTTAGCGCCAGCTCCACCGAACGAGGAGAGCATGGTGGGCTTCTTGACAGTAAACCGGCGCGATGTCGCAGGGATCGGTTTTCTTGTCGGAAGAGATCGAACCCCTCTCTTTGCTAGTTTGTTAGTCTTCTGATTTTCGGCTAACTTGTGAAGTTGCCAGGTGGATTCGAGGTTCATCCAATAGATCGCGGACGGACCAAAGACCTTTTCCAACTGGGAAGCGGTCTCGGGCGTGATCGCCTTGTGCCCGTTGACGATCATGTTCACGGCCTGAAGCGGACGTCCCATGCGTTCCGCAAGCTCCTGCTGAGTCCAGCCACGCTCTTCCAGCTCTTCGCGGATGAAGTCGCCGGGGGGAAACGCCTTTGCTAGGGTTGGCAATGTGGTTGCCATGGCTTGCATCTATCCTCGGTGGTAATTTTCCATGCCAGTGATGGCGAGCCGGTTTAGGTCCGCTCCGGCGGATTCGATCTGAAAAACCAAGCGAAAGGACCTGTCGATTCGGATTGAGTACTGGTGTTTACGTTTGCCTTTGAGTTTCTCGAAGTGAAGCGGTCCGTTGTTACGAAGATCGTTCTCATTGTCGGCCGCCACAATCTGCTGAATGCGCATCCGGAACTTGTCGGCAACGGCGTGACTGAATCCGTTGTCGAAATTCGGATCCCTTTCCATTTTCTGAAGGGTCTTATCAGTGCTCAAGTACAACATCGCCGTTGCTCTATTTCACTGAAAGCATGATATCGCGAAATTGAAAAATTTCAATAATCCGATCCGGTGCTTTCTATTCTTCGGCCGGCCGATCCATCTTCGTCAGACTGAAGTGCGGTAGATGCCGATCCCGGCGGCTCGGTCTCAGCGGGCTCAAAAGCGCAAATAGAAATCATCGAGCCGTTCTACAGTCGAAAACACGTAGAATACGGGTGATTTCCAGGGTGGATCTCTGTAACGCAAAATCTTAAGACAAGAGTTTACAACGCGATCCTATCCTGACGATGGCTAGGTCACGCAGCTCAGCCGGGGATAAGCCTCGATGTCGCTTTCTTGCCAGACACCGTCTTGCGCTCGTTTATTTCCTCGGCGCTCGCCATATTCTTTTTCCTCTGACTCGCCTTGTAGAGCTGGTATGCGCTTTCCAGATTCAACCACAGGATCGCCGACGTTCCGAACGCGTTGCCGAGTTCGATCGCCGTCGCGGCCGTGATTATCTTGTGCCCATTGATAATCCCGTTCACCGTCTGTTGCGGCCGTCCTATCTTGTTCGCCAGGAACTGTTGCGACCATCCCCGCGCCTGCAGCTCCTCCCGGATGAAACGCCCCGGTGGGGCGGCCGGTCGAATCGCAATCTGTTTCGTAGCCACCGCTCGATTCCCCTCTCCAGGTTCAGTGATAATCCTCGATGCCAGTGATCACGAGCTGGTTTTGCCGGTCAACCTTTTCGATCTGAAAAATCAACCGAAACTGGTTGTTAAGCCGCATGGAGTATTCGTGCTGACGCTTGCCCTTGAGTTTCTCGAAATGAAGCGACTTCAAGGCCTCAGATCGTTCTCGTGATCGGCCGCCCGGATGAGTTGCATGAGGTCGCGGAATGCAGCAACGACGCTCGGTCCGAAAGCGCTGTTGTACTCGGGGTCGTCATCGATTCGCCGGAGCGTCTTGTCGGTGTGCCGAACGAGCATCGGGTGCCATCCTATCAATGATAGCATGATACCGGGGAAAATACCCGGCGGCCAGCTCTGATGCGGCTGTAGGGATGCATCCAAGGCCCCGGGCGCCGTCGTGGCACGTTCGCGTTCGTCGGCCGGTGAATCCTCGTCGATTGTCGCCGGCGTCGCTACGAGGCGCCTGGCCCGGCGGCGGCTAGGCCGGGCTTGCGGTGCTCATGTCCTGGCAGCATCCTCTCGTTGGTATGCTTCCAGCCAGCTTCGCACAAGCTTGAGCGTTTTCTCGCCTTCATCGGCGTTCCTCTTCAGAAACCCGTCAAGGTGGCCTTCTGTGTAAGGTTCTGGCGGGCTGCAAACAGTGGCATACATGGCGCAAATCTGAGGCGCGATGACGCGCCTCTCAAGTTTCTCCACGACGTCTTTCGGAAGACTGGTATTGATGGTGGTGCAGACGTTGCAGATTGCCCCGTAACTTTTGCCCGTACTTACCAGGGGCGTTCGCATGAAGGGTATCTTGATTCCGATGCCCGCGTGCTGTTCACCCACGACATGGAACATGAGTGCGTTGCATCTGGTGCAAGCATACAGGAAGGAAACAATGCGTGTAATGATGTTGATTGGAAACGCACCCCAACCCTGTTCAAGGCTACCGGTCAGAACCCCGTTTGGATCGCGGTTTCCCAACTGGAAGCTCATTGGCATCTCCTTGTCGCGTGTTTGATGGCTGGCGGGCTGAGGGTGGCGCAACCTGGTAGCAACCCCTGCCCCGGCGGCGGCATCAGCCCGCCTTCGTCTGACCGGCTGCGTTCTCTTCCACAATCTGGAGTCTCGGCAGCTCCTTGTCGAGGATGTCGACCAGAATAGCCGACGGATTGCTTTTCTTCCTGATCGCCTGCAACTCGAGCCGTTCGAAGACAGAATCCGGGATCTGAAACTTGCGGCCGCGGATCTTACCTTCAGGCTTCGGCCGGCGGCGGCGGGATCGGGTAGAACCAGCCCTGCTCCCGTTCAGCTCGTCGCCGGCCTGGTCGTCAACTAGCTCGCCGCTTGTTCAGAGCGGCGCCGCGGTTCGTGCCAGGATTCCGTCTTGCAGCCCCAAACCTCTGGCCATCGGTCAGCTCCTTAACCAACGCGTCGAACGCAACAGCCGCTGGCCCGATCAACATAATCGACGCGGAATCCGCGAGCTCTAAATATGATGAGCCGATCTCTCGCGCCAGAGCACCTCAGGCGCTTCCCCGCCGCTTGTTGTTGGTGCGCGGCTTGCCCGACCGAGGCGGCTCCTTGGCCGGCGCCGGCGGCGGCTTCTTCTTGACGGCTTTGTTGGGCGCGAGCTTGGCGGGCGGCTTGATCTTGGCCGACTTCGGTGCCTCTTTCGCCCCCTTCGCCGAGCCCGATCGGCCTGGCGCCCGGACCTCGTTCTTGCGATTCACGGCAAACGTGCAAATCTTGCGCAGCTCGCATCGAGGGCAGTCGGGCTCGCCCTCGGTGCACGTGTCGTTCGTCAGGTCTTCGATCAGATCCAGAAACTCGGCGCCGCGGTTCTTGGGCACTGCTCGCTCGAGCACCCCACGCACAGCCGAAACCTCCGGTTCCGAAATCCCCAATCGTTCGAGCGCCCGCCGGCCGGGCTTGTCGACCGGAATCGCATGGCCCCCGAGCGCATGTTGGATCACCGTCGCGGTGACGTAATCCGACTCAAAGGCTTGATACGTGCGCAGCGTCTTGAGCGCTTCCTTGAGCGGCTTCTTGGCAAGCGCATCGAGGGTGAAGGCATAGGTCCGATTGAAAAGCTGCCTCAGAAAGCGGCGGATCCGCTGGGCCCGCGTCTCGGGATCGGGGATGCCGGCGAGCGTCTCCTGGATCTCGTCGACACTGCTGACGCGAATCTCATTCCAGTCGAAGAACTCGTCATTGAACCGCGAAAGCGCCTGGTTGGCGTGCTCGCGAGTCGTGTCTTCGTGGCAGATTCCATACACGACAGCCTTCAACACCGAAAGCTTGGAAGCATTGCGATCGACCTTGGGCTTGTATCGCCGCTTCAACAAGGTGTGAATGGTGTTCAGAAGCTGGGTCTTGCTTTGTGATGCCATGGTCACCAATACAGGTTTGAATGCCCCTTCGGCTCGGCCGGGGCCTTTCCGAAGGCAAACGG
>Ga0182024_10027261_pt1 | contig 10002 bp, 14 predicted proteins | sample P32metaG_FD_120480 | JGI IMG/M metagenome (GOLD analysis project Ga0182024, IMG submission 120480) | Permafrost microbial communities from Stordalen Mire, Sweden - P3-2 metaG (Illumina Assembly) | ecosystem: Environmental > Terrestrial > Soil > Wetlands > Permafrost | place: Sweden: Stordalen...
CAGTGTAGTAAGATCGTGTGCAGACCCGATCATGGTTTTGGTTTTCGAGAAAACCGAACGGGGACTGTCGGTTTGCCCGATTTATCGCCAGCGGCGATGCCAGTCTTAAGAATAAGCGCGTCGTCGTTCATGAGGCGCCCCTCGATGGCAATAGTTCCGCCCGTAAATCGCAACTTGATTGCGTGATCTTGGGAGTTAAATTCGTAGGTGCCATCCATCACCGGACCTTGTTGGGTTCCAGGTCTGAACTCAGCGAAGACGTGACCGAGATCGTCCAACAAGAGGGAGACTGGTCGATCGTCGAAACTGCCAATCCATTCCCCAGCAACCGGGCTCGCCTTTTGGCTATTTTGGCTATTACATGCCGCCAAAAGGCAGAATTGAATCGTAACAAAAAGCAACGCCAGGGGGCGGAATTGGAAGCGGTGGCGAGACATGGTAACAATCCTCCGAATACTGGCGAACGGTTTAGTACGCAGCGTTTTCGATCGGCCCTAATTCCGCGCGGAGTTGGCCAAGATTATCCATATATGCCCGCAAATCGGCGAGGCATTCAAGGTGTTCGCCATGCTTATACCGCTTGTTTGCCTCCTCCTCCATCCGGTAGTCCTTAGTTTTCGCCAAGAATAGATTTACCACCGCTGGCGACAACTCGGTACGAAGTCGTTCTGTAGATGTTGTAAACCACTCATCGTATTCGGGCTTCCATTTGTCCCACGTAGGGCCATTGCGTTCGTATAAGTGCCGGCTGTAGAGATCGGCAGCCGCGTTTAGAACCTCCGATACGCAAGCCAACTGCGTAGCGCGCTTGGCCCGTTGATCCAACGTTTTTCGAGCCTCGTCAAGTTGGACCGCCGCATAATTGATTTTGGCGATAAGCGCAGCCTCCGCCGCGCGCGACGCATTTGCATCTTCAACGTGCATCTGGAACGGCGCGGCAATGATGCAGCAGATCATCGCCACACCCCAAGCGCCGCCGAACCCAACCAGCGTGAAAGCAGTTAGCTCTCCAACTTTCGACGACAGTTCTCCGAAACTGGAGTGCTGCGAATAGAAAACCAGGCCAATCAACAGCCCCGTGACAGCGTAGACTATGGTGTGTTTTGTCGCGCCGAATCTAACCAGCGAATTGTTCAATGCCGTGCCGACGAGTCGTCTATAGTACTTCAGCACGGCGCGCTCGCGCTTGACGACAAGAGCCGAGAAGCGTCCATGCTGCGCATAAATTCAGCGCAGCTCTCTCGGCCCAGTGAACAAAAAACTTAGATGCCGCCAGCGGCAAACTGGCGGCTTCATCAGTTTAGCGGCAATGTGTCAGGCTGCCAACAGATTGTCGAGATTCCAAAGCCGAGCCGTGACCCCCCGCAGCCATCGCCGGGGTGATTCGCATTTCACCCGGCCGCCAGCAGAAGTTGTAGTAGGTCACGAACATTGCCACTTGAGAAAGAGGCCGCACAACACGCGCACTCTCTGTCCGGCCGGGTGTGGCTCAGCTTGAGGAATTGCGCTGGCTCGTCAATCTCTCCACTCAGCCCGCGCCATCCACCAACCTAGGGTGGGGAGGCTCTCCAAGCGGCGGCTGTATTTGTTGGTTAGTTTGGATAGTCGCCGTGAGAAGGTTTTGTAGATACTCCTCAAGTGAAGCGTAGGATTTAGCAAGAGCCTTGGTCTGGATTTGGCGAACTCGCTTGTACTCCTCGCCCAGCTTCTTGAAAATCTCGTCCCGGATTCCACCGTACTGTTCCGCAATCATAAAAACGTCTGTCTCCGCCCCGACTCCTGGCGCTACTTCTGCATGTTTCTTCGCCGTGTAAGCCAATACCAGAGCTTGTGGGACAAACCAGTACGGAGTATAGCCCTCAAACATAAACTCCGAAGTAGCGTGGCGCTGCCCATCGCCAATCGCCGCAAATCCGATCGTATTGTGGCAAAGCGGACGCGCAAACCGATCAATCGTGTAGAGTTGCGGCGATCCGCTGTCAATTCCGCAGATAATCGTCTCAACGTCGGCGCGCTCCCTTTCAATGGAGGATTTCAGCACCGAAACAAAATCGATTGAAAGGGAGCCTTGCTGGGCCAAAAACGACTGCATGGTCAATCCGAATGGCGCGAGTATTTTTATTTCGGCATTTTGATTGTTGTACCGACAAAGCTCGGCGACATAAGCTTTAACAACATCGATGGTCGAAAGTGGGCGATGTTGAAGAATGTTCTGGCAAATCTCCGTCTGAGCAAATACATCGCCAGCCACGAGCGCTACGCACTTGGGCAAGAATTGCCACACCTTCCGCATCGGCGGTTCAAACTGAATGTCGCCGGCGGTCAACTTTCGGTCGGTCGCTCCGATAATCAGCCGATAAGGGTTCTCGAACGTAGAGCCGACACCTTGGCAAATTGCAGCGATGCAGACGGTCACAGGGTTGCTCCTGGCGGGTGGAATTTTACCAGAGTGGTCTGCTGGATCATCTACGTCAAGAAAATTGTTTGCCGATAGGCCGTTCGGCAAATCAGGACACTTCACACTTCACCATTCGGCAAATTAGGACACTTCCACTGCCGCCGCAATCAAAATCACGACCCGCCAAATCCGAGAAATCTTGCCGAATTCTCGATCTCACGGGAAAGAAGAATTTGACAAACGGCCGACATATCAGTAAGTTCTTATGCGTTGGAGAATCCGTCTACGGTTTGACGCGAAAGGAAGCAGCCATGTTGACGATCCTGGGAAATTCAGGTCCGAGCACGGGGTTTTGCGATCACGTGTCGCGACGCGGCTTTCTGAAAATCGGCGGCGCCGCCATGGGCGGAATCGCGCTCAACCAGATCCTCGAAATGGAAGCCTCGGCGGGCATCGTCAATTCGCACAAGGCGATCATCAACGTTTATCTTCCCGGCGGGCCGCCGCATATCGACATGTGGGACCTGAAGCCGAATGCTCCGGCTGAAATCCGCGGCGATTTCAAGCCGATCAGCACCAATGTGCCGGGCATCCAAATCTGTGAGATGTTTCCAAAAATCGCGGCGATGATGGACAAGTTCGCCATCATTCGCACCCTCTCCGACTCCGACGGCGATCACGACGGCTACCAATGCATGACGGGCCGCAAGCGGCGCGACCGCGGGCCGAGCGATGGCTGGCCCTCGGCCGGCGCTTGGGTTTCGCGGCTTGGGGGCAAAGCCGATTTCGCCGTGCCCGCCAACATGGCCGTCATGTATCAAACCGGCCATCCCCAGTGGGGCGAACCCTACACGGCCGGCTTCCTCGGATCGAAGCACAATCCGTTCAACGTCGTCGGCCGCAAGGCCCGCGAAAAATCCGACGACATGCTGCTCCACGGAATCACGCTCGAGCGGCTCCGCGACCGCGATCTGCTCCGCAAGTCGCTCGATCAATTCCGCCGCGACGCCGATCCCTCGGGCCGAATGGACGCTTGCGACAACTACATGCAGCAAGCGCTCGGCATCCTCACGAATTCGAAACTTGGCGACGCCTTGGACCTCTCGAAGGAAGACCCAAAAATTCTCGAACGCTACGGCAAGAGCGAAGAAGCTTTTCAACGCGACGGCGCGCCGCGGATGGTGGAAAACTTCTGCATCGCGCGGCGGCTGGTCGAGGCCGGTGCCCGGTATGTGTCGATGAACTACAGCCGTTGGGATTGGCACGGTGGCGACGGCATGAATTTCGTCCAGGCTCGCGAGGATTTCCCGTTGCTCGATTCCGGCCTGTCGGCCTTGGTCACCGATCTGCACGAACGCGGATTGGATAAAGACGTTTCGGTCGTGGTGTGGGGCGAATTCGGCCGAACCCCGAAGCTAAATAAAGACAACAGCCGCGACCACTGGCCACGGTGCAACGCGGCGTTGCTCGCCGGCGGCGGCATGAAAACCGGCCAGGTGATCGGCGAAACGAACAGATTCGCCGAGGAACCGATCTCGCGGCCGGTGAAGTTTCAAGAAGTGTTCGCCACGCTCTATCACAAGATGGGCCTCGACGCCCATCGCGACCGCGTCTTCGACAGCTCCGGCATCCCGCGCTACCCGGCCGATTCCGATATCGAGCCGATCCATGAACTGATCTAAGCGGCGTGCCGCACCGGCGCGAGGAACATCCGCCATGCCCAAACTCGACTATCGCAACATCGAACAAGACCCGTCCCGCTGCGGTGGGCAACCCGTGGTCGTCGGAACGCGCGTCCGCGTGGGGATTATCTTGGGCTGTTACCGGCAGGGAATGAGCGTTGAAGAAATCGTCCAGCAATACCCCTCGGTCAAACCGGCCGACGTTCACGACGCCTTGGCCTACGCCTACGACCACCTCGACGAAATCGAAGCCGATCTGTCGGCCGACGATGAAGCGACGGTCAAGGCCCGAAACGCCGGCAACGCATCTGGATGAGCACCGCGAAGTTCTTCACCGATGAAGACGTGTACGCGGCCGTCGCCCCGGCTCTTCGCAAGGCCGGACTGGATGCCGTAAGCACGCCCGAAGCCGGCCGATTGGGTGAATCGGACGAATCGCAACTAGCCTGGGCCGTCGGCGACGGACGCGTGCTGCTGACATTCAACGTGGCCCATTTCGCGGCGCTGCACGCCACGTGGATGCGGCAGGGCCGGCATCATTCGGGAATTGTCGTATCGAGCCAACGCCCCATCGGCGACTTGCTCCGCCGGCTGCTTCACCTTGCCGGCACGCTGAATGCCGACGCCCTCCAAAACCGGCTGGAATACCTGGTCGACTGGTAATCCCACAGCGCGGCAGAGCCGCAACCAACGTTGGAGTTCACGCTTCAGCGTGCTGTCCGCAACACGCTAAAGCGTGAACTCCAACAAAATCGTCGCGCCCGGTCAAGTTTCAAGAAGTGTTTGCGACGCTCTATCACAAGATGGGCCTCGACGCCCATCGCGACCGAGTCTTCGACAGCTCCGGCATCCCCCGCTACCCGGCCGATTCGGATATCGAGCCGATACGCGAATTGACCTAGAAATCGGCGCTTCGACATCCGAATTCTCGCGAATTCAGCCTGGGCGAAGCTATTGCTCCAAAGTCCCTCATTAGACCTACCGCGCTTCGCATAAATCATTCGAGCGGAGCTGGGTCGTCCACTATATCCCGAACGTTGATTTCGCGCACGCTTAAATCCCGCAACTCGGGATCGTCATCTATTTTCAGCGCTATCGTTCCTTCTTTGCATCGCCACGCAAGGTACGTATACGTGTTCTCAACTAAACCGCCACCGGTAACCGGTATCGGTCCATTTTCGAGTATAGAGTGAACAACTTCTTGTTCAGTCGCTGTCCACATTCGGTCGGGCTGCCCGAACGCCTTGATTAAATCTGCGCCGTGCGGGAGTGGCACAATCGTGGCCACACCTGGCTTTGGAGGATTACGACCATCGCCCTTCTGAATGGCTTCGAGCCGACGCCGGAATTCGATTAGCGTCATATAGAGTGCTGGCTTCCCTTCCGCACCATTCAACCAAGCTGCGCGTGGCATCTTCTTGTTGTTCCGAGACAGACCACTACTCGGTTGAATAAGGCCTTCCGGCTCGGAAGACGCCGTGAAAGTTGTTGTCGACGCCACAGGTGGTGTTGTGGCAGCAGGCGTATTTGCGGCGACGAATGGTGTTGCTGCAGGCACATGGGTAGCTGTGAATTTGTCTCGCAATATAACGCCGCAACATAAGCCAGCGGCGAACAGGCCGGCACCCTTGGCAAGCTTAATCAGGCCGATCTTGTTCCGCACGGCAAACGGCACGATCGCGGCGCACGCGTCTCTGGCCAATATGGCGATAACCTTGGCGACTAGAATTAGCGTTTCTTTGATCTTCATGATGCATCCAAGGTTCCGCGCCGCAACTGCTCACAGCTTGAGTCAACCATCGTCGTGTTCGCCGTCCAATTTGCGAGAGATGCAGCCACCACAAGCAGCAGTTTTCGCCCAGTCAACCGAATAGTCCGGCCAGCCGAGTTGTCCGACCAATAGGTTCAAGCCGCCCAACCAAGAGACAAACATCTCGATGTACGGAGAATTCAAGTCGCTGCGGTGTCCCTGTGTTTGGTGACAGATCGGCAGCAGATTTTCGGGGAGCAGCTCGGCGGTTTTGCCAAAATAATAAAAATGCCACGAAAGAAGGGCGTTCTTACCGCTGAGGTCCGTGGCTTGATTATTGGGTCCATGCACTCCAGGGCGTTGAACAGCCGTACCGCTCGAGTAGTCGTAGATGCAGTCTCCAAGGCGTTCCGATAGATCAGCGCTATCGGCCCTTGGAATCCGTTGTGGCCATTCCATTCGCGCCTTTTGGTCGTATTCCTGAAGGGTAAGTACTTGTTCAACTCGCATCGCATAAACGAGACGACCGCTGAGATCGCCGCTCGGCGCGTTTCTTGAGCCAAGGCCAGCTACCCAATCACCCACCTTTGCTACTCGACGAATTCCCGGCTTGCAGATCGACAACGAACAGAGGCCACCAAACGGATTAGGTGCCGCACCATCGTCTACCGGGATTGTATAAGTGAACAAGCGTGGCATTAACGGAAACCCCAACTCAACGACCGTACCTGCGATTGCGAGGGCTTCATTCTACCGTACCTAAACTAGCAAGGCGAGCAATCGCACGTCTGGGCAAAAAATGTCGCTACCACCAAAGACAACTAAAGGGAGCAATGAGGAAGCTGCCGCGCACTTGACCGCAACTTCAAACCATAATTGTCGGGCAAATCAAGAAGCTCGTTGAGGGCGATCGATCGCCCGTTCGCGGCGGGAATTCTTGCCCAGGCGGGCAAGATCGCCGAGCAATATCAGGTCATTCTCGCTGCCGAAGATGGGGAGTGGTATGGTCGGCGGCTCGAATTGCCGCACGTTTTTGCCGACGGCAAAACGCCGGCTCAATGCGTGGCCAACACGCGCGACGGTATGACAACCGCGGTGGCGACGTTGTTGGAACGCGGCGACAAACCACCCGCGCCGGCACGTTACGACGAGGACCATTGACGGATCCGCTTCACCGAAGCTATTCTGCGACCGGTGGATCGCTGAACAGGTCAATGTAATCTTTGTAGCGATAACGGCGGTTGCGGGACTGGCCAGTGAATTCGTGAAGGATGCCCGCCTCGACCATCTTGGCTACAAGCTGATTTGCGGCCGGATAGGTGGTGCCGATCAACTCTTGAACGTCGCCGACCGAAACGATCGGGCGTTCGTAGAGCTGCTCCAGAACTCGGTAGCCATTGCCCGCAGCGCGGCCGAGGCGTTCGGTGATGGCTGCGCGATGCTCTTCGCGCAGCGCCAGAATGCGGCGGGCGGTTTCGGTGGCTTCGTGACTCACCTCGGCTACGCCGCGCAGAAAGAACGCGAGCCACTCTTCCCACGCCCCCCGGTCGCGAACCGCTTGAAGCCGGTCGTAATACTCCGACCGATTGCGTTTGAAATAGTGCGACAGGTAGAGCACCGGCTTGCGTAGAACTTTCTGCTCGCACAATAGAAAGGCAATCAGCAGCCGGCCGACGCGCCCGTTGCCGTCGAGAAACGGATGAATGGTCTCGAATTGGGCGTGGGTCAGGCCGATCTTGATGAGCAACGGAAGTTCGGCATCTTGGTGGATGAAGCGTTCCAGTTGGCCGAGCGCAATCGGAACCTCGTGCGGCGGTGGAGGAACGAAGGTCGCGTTGTTTAGAACGGAGCCGCCCGGACCGATCCAGTTCTGGCTCGTGCGAAGCTCGCCGGGGATGAGATGCGAACCGCGCGATCCGGCAAGTAGCCGCTGATGAATGGCACGAATGAGGCGAACCGAAACCGGTAGCTCGGCGAGTTGCTCCAGACCGTAGTTCATGGCATCGACGTAGTTCACCACTTCGGCGACATCTTGCGGCAGGTCGGGCGAAAGGATTTTGGCCTCGGCCGCCAATAGATCCTGTAGCGAGCTCTGCGTCCCTTCGATCTGACTCGACAGCACAGCTTCCTTGCGGACATACATGTACACGAACAAGTCGGGGTGGGGCAGCGTGTGGATCGAGCCGTCCAACCGACCGAGCGTCAGATTGGCCTGCGACAGAAGAACCTGTAGCGCGCCTTCCAGACGGATTGCCGGAGTCGGCGGCAGTGGCGCGGGGATAAAGGCCCGATATCCGGTAGGCTGCTGAACGTAACGTCCAACCCGGTGGGACATTGCGGCGTTATCTGGCGTGCCTGGCATACGTTTTCGTGCCTTTCATATAGCTGTGGCACTCGATCCATAGTAAACGCTGCCTTTAGTATAGCCGCGCGGCCGGCCGCTTATGCAAGGTTCTTTGCCCTCTCTTCCCAAGCCAGGATCGGTTTGGTACGCGCACCCATTGACCTTTCAAAGTCTCCGGCGTAAACTTGTCTGTGTTACAAACCGATCTACACCACAGACATCAAGGACTTCCCATGCGCGACCCCACTACGAGCGATGCGCTTCCCACGCCGGACCAGATGCGCAACTATTTCGCCGCCGCCAATGCGGCCTGGCAAACCCGGCGGCTCCGGGAGTCGTCGAGAGCGATCATTACGGGCAATATCGCGTTCTTCGCCTGTCTCATCAGCGTCGTTCTGGTCGTCATGCACTCGGATTGGTTCGACGGCACTGGCCCCTTCGTGATGTGCGGGCTGATGTTTGGCTACATCGCCTGTCTGCTCGTGTCGCTCCGCTGGATGAAGCGGCAGAGATCGCGGAATTCCGTCATGGTCATCGACCGGCGACAGGCGGCGGCGGAGCAGGCCATTGGTCACCCGCGCCGGGTGGCGGTGATTATCTTCGCCTTCTTCGTGTTTCAGATCCTGACCATGACTCTTTGGAATGTCGCATTTCGACACATGTCAAATTCAGCGATTCTGGCGGCATTGGCGATTGGTCCCGCCCTGGCAACCGGCTTCTTCGTCTACCGGTTCGTGGTCTTTCGATTCTGGGAAGACCTGCTGTTTGCGGCGGCGGTTGTGATGGCCTACACGCCCTTCTTTCTCCAGGACTGGCGTCTGACACCGCTGAGTTTTGCCTCGCTAGCGGCAGTGGTCGTTGGGACAGTTTGCCTGCACCGCCGCTGGGTTCACTGGGCGCGTTCGCTTCCTTGCGAGGTTACCGACGAAGCTGCCGCGGAAGAGGTGTTATCGTGAGCGAGACCCAACCGATTGCTCTCGATCCGCTAATCCACGAGGCCGCACGGCTGGTGATCGTGTCGGTGCTTGAAGAATGCGGCGCGGCGAGCTTCAACTTCGTGCTCGGCACCACCAGGCTGACCCGAGGCAACCTCTCGGCACACATGGCGAAGCTAGTCTCCGCCGGCTATGTGGCGGAGAACAAGCAAATCGTCGACCGCAAACTGCTGACGGAGTATAGCCTCACGCCGATCGGGCGCAAGGCGTTCTCCAAGTACCGCGCCGAATGGACGCAACTCACCGCCGGATCGAACGGACGCTCGACCTGATCGAGAAGAAAGAGGAAGAGAATCGCCCCTCGCGAATCGCCATAACCCGCTGCGGGGCTTAGGAAATTCAAGAAAGGCGCCGGTGGGAGTCGAACCCAGTGGCGATTCCGGCGCAACAGACAATCTACCTTGCGGTTGCGTAATTTGCGGGGAGTGCGGCGCTGCAGGGGCGCTGCAAAATGGTTGCTCCAAGTGGCTCGATATGTCATCACTTGACGCAGATTTGCAGGCGGTAATTGTCGAGTGGGCTAATTTGCCTGACCCAATACAAAGGGCAATCGTCGCTCTGATCCATCATTGAAATCTCATATTGCGAGCGGCTTCGATCTCAAAATCGATCTACGTCCGGGCAGCTCAAACCTCAACGGCAAAACCCGTCCACCAGTCCGCGTTCTTGCGGCGCCTGGCAATTCGCGGGAATCTCGTCGCCATTTGTTCGGCGGTTGGACAGCGCCATTCGGCTCGACTACACTATCTTGCATACGTCTCGCCGCTGGGCTGTCGGCAGGTCACTTCCCCGTCTTACCGACGTGCTCCGGCGAGGCGTTTTTTATTTGCCGC
>Ga0182024_10027262_pt1 | contig 10002 bp, 7 predicted proteins | sample P32metaG_FD_120480 | JGI IMG/M metagenome (GOLD analysis project Ga0182024, IMG submission 120480) | Permafrost microbial communities from Stordalen Mire, Sweden - P3-2 metaG (Illumina Assembly) | ecosystem: Environmental > Terrestrial > Soil > Wetlands > Permafrost | place: Sweden: Stordalen...
CACAGCCCACAACGTCGCAAAGGTAACGGGCAGTCCCAAATACCCATAAAACTTCGAGACTCGAATGGTGCGCGCCCAACGGATTTGGTGCCTCCAGACGTCCATCCACCCACCACCCAAGTGAGTTTCGACAATTACGTCCGATAAGACGCATTTTAGGCCTAAATTATGGATGCGGTGGCCGAGTTGATAATCGTCGGCTAAATAGCCGGCGATGCTTTCGAATCCCCCGATTTTTTCGAGGTCTGTTTTGCGAAAAGCCAGCGTCGATCCCATCGCGAATTCATCGACTCCGACCATGCGCGCCACTAGCGTGGATGGCGCGAAATCGGTTGCTACTCCCAGGGCTTCAAAGCGCGCTGGAAAAGTATCGCCTACCGCGCCATAAAGGCATGTTACTAATCCGACTTTGGGATCGGCTAAAGGAGCCGTTACGCGCAAGTAATCGGGGTCTACGCGGATATCGGAATCGTTGACAATGATGGTGTCGTGGCTCGCCGCTTTTACTAGGTCGATGAGGACTCCGACTTTTGCGTTGGGCGTTACGGTTGAAGACAGGATCAGGCGGGCTTTTGGAAATTCCCGAATGATCGCAACGGCGGGATCGTTGAGAGATGAAACACCGCATAATAATTCTGCATCGAGCTTTGAATGCGATGCCAGGGCTTCCCGCAAATTTCCGCCCGCGCCGCTCACCGGCTTCAGGATCGAAACATTCTGGCTCCTGGCTCCTGGCTCCTGGCTTCTTCTTCTCCACAGGCACGCGAGGATCGCGAATAACTGATACGCCGCGGGGATCAGGAAAAAAATCACTGCGCTAAGAGTAGTACACCGCCCAGCACCAGGAGGGCTCCTGCCCAGCGCCGCGCGTCGACACGCTCTTTTAAGACGATTCTGGCGAGGATTGTTTCAATCACTATGCTCGCGGCGGATACGGGGACGGCGAAGCTTAGATCGGCGGTTTCTAGCAGCGTGATGAAGGCGAAAAAGGAAATCGCCATGAAGAAGATTCCCAGAATGAGGAATTTTTTTCTCGCCAAGGTTGCGAAGAGCTTGGGGAGTCCGCGGGGGTGGAAATTTTGAATTTCTCCGTGGCGCTTCATTTCGATGCTCTGCAATAAATCGCCTAGAACGGTTGCGCCGACTACCATCGTTACTAACAGCCACGAGCTCATAGTTCGTCTCCGGCGTGGGTGCCCATGCCTACCAGGATGGTGCCGGCTACGATCAGCAATGTTCCGGCCCAGCGGTGCGGGGTGATGTGCTCGTTCAGGAAAAAATGGCCGATCAGGGCGCTGGCTACGTACCCGAAGCTGGTTACAGGGAGCACATAGCTTAGATCGGCCCAGCTTAAAAGAGCCATTCTGGAGAGCAGCCAGAGGATCAGCAAGGTGATGCCGGCCATTACCCAGGGCGTTAAGATCGCCGTTACGTATTCAAAGGGCGTGTTGGTGACACGACCGTGCATGCCCCGGTCCAGAAAGAAATTTCCGAAGGCGTTGCTGAGAATTACGATGATCGCGAATACGCGCGTCTTCCAGCGCAGGCGCGCGTCAGGTCTCATTCGATTCCGACGGAGTCCCCTCCCTCACGGACGGGGTTCGGTGGGGGCACGGGACGGTCATTTGCTAGGCGCGTTCGGCGGCGGCTAAACGACCTGCTTTTTGCTCAGCTACGTACTTCTTGCGCTTTCTGCGGAGGCTCAAATAATCCTTGGCTTCCTTGTAGAGGCGCTTGCGCTCGGAATTGTCGAACAGGGATTTGCGGACGATACGCCAGGCGGCTTTCGGGCGGAAATAATACTCGGCGTAAAAACGCTCCACCCATTCCACCATCTCTCCTTTATCGAGGATGCCGGGGTAGATGACGTTGGGCAACTGGTGGCCTTCCTCGTCTGCCATTTTGATGCTGACGAGATTGTTTTTCTTGGCGTAATCGTAGAACTCGGTGCCTGGGAAGGCGTGGGCGATCGAGACCTGAATGGTTTCGACGTCCAGTTCCTTGGCGAAGTTGATGGTGTTGCGAATGGTTTCGCGGGTTTCGCCGGGCAGGCCGACGATGAAATCGCCATGGACAGTCAGGCCGAGTTTGTGGCAGTTCGCGGTGAAGCGGCGGGCCATGTCGATGGTCGCGCCCTTTTTGATGTTACGGAGAATCTGCTCATCACCCGATTCATAACCGACGATGAGGAGACGGCAGCCGGATTCCTTCATCGCTTTGAGCGTTTCGTAATCGGTGGTGACGCGAGAGGTGCAGGACCAGGTGAAGTTTAATTTCTTCAATTCCGCGGTGACTTCCAGCGTTCGGGCTTTGCGGTAATTGAACGTATCGTCGTCGAAGAAAATTTCCTTGAGGCCGGGGAAGCTCTCCAGTGCGTACTTGCACTCGGCGGCAATATCCTGCGCGGAACGCAAGCGCCAGCGGTGGCCGGAGTGGGTTTGGGGCCACAGGCAGAACGTACACATCGCGGGGCAGCCTCGCGTGGTGTAGAAGGAAATGTATGGATTCAGAAGAAACGGAACGTTGTAGCGCTTGAAATCCAGATCGCGTTTGTAGACTTTCGAGACCCAGGGGAGTTCGTCCAGATTTTCGACGACGGGGCCTTCTGGATTGTGAACATTCTTGCCGTCTTTGCGGTAGCTGACGCCGGGGAGTTCGCTCAGAGGAGTTCCCTTGGCGTAGGCGACAATCTGATGATCGAATTCGCGGCGGACGATGAAATCGATGGCCGGGGACGAGTCGAGAACCTTATCGGGCTCAATGGTTACGGGCGGTCCGACGAAGCAAACCTGCATCTTCGGATTCGCGGCCTTCATCATGTTGGCGATTCGGACATCGACGTGGAAGCCGGGCGAGGAAGTGAACAGGACTAAGAGCTCGTAATCCTTGGCCATGGCGACGGTCTGGTCGATCGAAACACCGTGGGCGGGGGCGTCCAGCACTTTACTGTCTTCGAGCATGCCTGCTGGATAGCACAGCCACACGGGATACCAGTAAGATTCGATTTCGCGCGTGGAGGGCCAGCGCGAACCTGCGCCTCCGTCGAAACCTTCAAAGGAAGGGGGATTCAGAAAGAGCGTTCTCAATGACATTGAATAAAGGATTCTCCTCAGCGGGCAGCGGGTTCTTCTTCGGCGATCTCCGGCCGGGTGAAGTTAGTGAAGTCCATATTTAGCTCCGCGCGGCCCACCAGCCGTACGTCCGCCGTGCTTGCGAGGTGTTTCGGAATGGCGATTCCATCGTGAATTTCGTATTCCTGCGTGAATTCTACCTTTTTTAGGAAGACCGAAGGGGTTTTGACGAATACTCCGGATTCCCTGACCGGCATTCCGGTTTTCGCGTCGAGCCATAAATCGCCTTTAAAGAGGCCGACGCGTTTCTTCTTTGGAATGATCGAAAACATTTCGGTACGATGACCGTTCTGCTCAATGGTACCTTTGTGGCGGAATTTGTAATTAGCTGGCGTGATGGCGACATCTTCGCTGCGGGTCTGTTCAACTTCGGCCTGGATGAAGCGGGCGATCACTTCCTGCTTAATGGTGTCATCGCCTTGAAAACCAAGGATCTTATAGCCGATTTTCCCGAGCGTGGAGATGGTGCGGAGGGCGATCAGCTTGCCTTGTTTTTCGAGCCTGGGGAGTTTGGCGTCGATGGCGACGTTCATTTGCGCGCCGCGGAGAGCGGCCTGTTGCGTCTTGATCGAAACCTGGTACTGGGCGATGATGGGCAGATTTGCGTCATCCGCGGCGACCATTGCCCTTGCAAAAGGCAACGCCACCAAAAAGGACGCTAAAACTCCGGCTGATTGACGCAATCGGAAACCCCTCGGAATGACCATAATGTCACCCTTCTTACTGACGTTATTGTATCAGATTCGGGGTCCAAACCGACCCGGCGACGTGAGAGCCATTGGACCACCTGGTGGTGTCCATGATGAGGTGCTGCCCATCGGTGCGGACGGTGATAAGGCCATCGAGGTCGGTCCGGAGGACGGCTGAGTGGCGGTCGTGGAGGCGGGTTAGCACGTCTTTATTGGGGTGACCGAAGGAGTTTTCGAAGCCGTCTGATATGAGAGCGATGGAGGGGGCGACGGCGTCGAGAAAGGGCTGGATTGTGGACGTTTTCGATCCATGATGGGCGACTTTCAGGACGTCGGCGTGGAGGTCCTGGCCCAGCGAGAGGAGGCGGGCTTCCATGGGCTTTTCCATGTCGCCGGTGAGCAAAAAGGAACGGGCTCCGTAGCGGATTCGGAAGGCCAGGGAATCGTTGTTGACGGCTTTGGTGGGCGGGAAGTCCGCGGGCGGGGACAGGATTTCTATTTGAGCGCCGGAGAGGTTGAAGGGGGGCTCGGCGTGTTGGTTGATTACTTTGATGTTCAGGCGGGCGGCGTTTTCGAGTAGCGCTGGTTGGGGGTTTGCGCCTACCCAGAGTTCTTTTGGGCGGAAGTTTTCGAGGATCGCGGGGAGGCCTCCGATGTGGTCCTGGTGGGCGTGGGTGGCTATTACTATGTCCAGTCGGGCGATGCCCCTGGACCAGAGATAGGGGGAGACTACGTCTTCGCCGGGGTCGAAGGTGGAGCGGCGGGGTCGGCCGAATTGGAGGTGGCCTCCGCCGTCGATTAGCATGCGCAGGCCATTGGGGAAGATTACCAGGAGGCTATCGCCTTGGCCTACGTCGATGGCGGTTAGTTCTAGGGTGTTGAGACAATTTGAGGAAAGCCGGCTCGAAAGCCGGCTGCCGCCAGGAATGGCCGCCCCACACGGCGGAAGATTGAGGCGGTTGGGGGATTGGCTGGCAGAGGGGTTGTTGGAGGATTGGCAGGGAGAGGGATTGTTGGGAGATTGACAGGGATTTTGGTTGGGGAAGGGCTGCCAAATCAATAGGGTGAACAGTGCGACGGCGGCGGCTAGGGCGGGCCATCGAAGATATTTATTGGTGAGGAAGATGGCCAGGATGATTAGCGACGCCAGGAAAGATAGTGCCAGCCACATCGGGGGGTCGGGGATGCGCCAGTTGGGGTCTAGTTTCGCGTGCCAGTTCACTACTTTGGATGAGATATTTAGCATTTCGGCGGCTAGGGCGGCGGGCGCGTGCCAGCCGGTGAAGATCGCCAGGAAGCCAACGGGGACTAGCGCGCCCATTAACGGGGTCACGATCAGGTTGGAGGAGAAGCCGGAGAAGGAGACTCGGTGGAAGTATAGGGCCATGGGGAGAGCCAGGCCGATTTGTACGACCGTCGAGACTACGGCCAGTTCGTAGGCGAAGAGGGCTACGCGAAGGAAGAATGCCAAGGGTGTGAGGACGATGGGATGAATTGTCTCGGCGATTAAGCGTAATTCGACGCGGAATTGGGCGGAACGCGGGGGCAGGTGGGGGTCGGCATCGACGGCGGCCGGGTCTTTTAGGGCTCTTGCGATGGGGATGGATGTGGCGTTGAGCAGCGGCGCGGCGAATGCTCCGATTACGGCTACGCAGAGGAATGAGAGTTGAAATGCCGCGTCGAAAAGCTGGGCGGGGTCATAGAGGAGATACATGATGGCGACGGCGGATAAAAGGTTTAGTACGCGGCCTCGACGGAAGAAGAATTTTGCGATGGCGTAGAGGGTGAAGCCGGCGGCGGCTCGGACGGCCGGGGCGTTGCCGCCGGAGACTAGCGCGTAGAGCCAGGCGGCCAGGCAGGTAATCGCTAGGGCTTGAGTTGGATTCAGATTGCAGATTCTCAACAGGAAGAGGAGGCAGCCGGCCAGGATCGTTACGTGGAAGCCGGCGATGATTAGCGTGTGATAGGTGCCGGTGCGGCGGAAATTTTCTATCCAGACTTTTTCCAGTTTCGATTTTTCGCCGATCAGGACGGCTTCCATCATGCCGGTCGAGTATGCGTCAGCTTGATTCAAACCGGGGTAGAGTTTTTCAATGCGGTCTACTGCGGCGGTGCGGATTTTATAGATGATCGACCAGAATCTTGAGCCGCAGCGGCCTGGGAGGAGGCGGGCTGTCGAGTGACGGGCCATGGTCGCGGTCCAGTAGATTTTCTGCCTTGCCAGGTAGAGGGCGTAATCGAAGCTGCCTGGGTTGCTGTAGTTGTGAGGAGGACGGATTCTTGCTTCGATTTCTACTCTTGTTCCGTAGTCGAGGCGTTGGGGTGGGGCCTCGTCGTCCAGGTTGAAGGTTACTCGGGCTCTGGCGCCTTCGGCTAGTTCCAAAGTGAATTGTTCGCGGTCCTTCGAGAAGACTGTGGGTTCTACTACGCATCCTTCCAGGATCATGATTTCTTTGGAGGTGGCATCGATGGTCGGTGGATTGGGAGGACGGTTTAGGGACTCGGTTAGACATCCGGCGAAGAAGACGGCTAAGAAGGCGGCGGTTTTTCGGAGCCAGCCTGAGGTTGCTGCTAAGGCAAAGGCTGAGAAGGCGGAGAGCGCCAGGGCGGATTCTTTCGTGGAGACGTCTAGATAATGGGCGGTGAAGATGCCGGCGGCTATTCCTAGTACTGCGGGGATTAGGGGATCTCTCACGTAAGAACGTGGGGGAAGGGAAAAAGAATTCTCACGCAAAGGCGCTAAGCTCGCAAAGAAAGGCAAAACATTTCACGCAGAGACGCGGAGGGCGCAGAGAAAAAAGAGATAAACTGTTGCCGTGAGTACTCGACGGGATTTTTTAATAATCGCTGCGGCTGTGCCCGCTGCTGCGCAGCATGAGCATCCTGACACTTCGGTGGCGGTGGCTTATACTACGCGGGTTTTTTCTCCGGACGAGATGAAACGCGTGGCGATGCTGGTGGATTTGATTATTCCCCGGACGGATACGCCGGGGGCAACGGACGCGCATGTGCCGGAGTTTATCGATCGGAAGTTGTCTCTCGATGCGGCGTTGAAGGAAAGATTTTTGGCGGGCCTGCGGTCGTTTGATGGGGATTTGAAGGACTCGGATCCGTTTTCGAAGTTGCTTAAAGGCCTGACGGTCGATGGGTACTACACTTCGAAAGAAGGGCTGACGCAGGAGTTGGGATGGCATGGGAATACGTTCCTTGCGGAGTTTGAGGGGTGTACGCATCCGGAGCATCAGTCATGATGCAGGCGCAAGAAGTTCATGACGTGATCGTCATCGGGAGCGGGGCTTCCGGGGGGATGGCGGCTTGGAATCTTACGCGGCAGGGTGTGGATGTGTTGATGCTCGACGCGGGGACTCGATTTTCGCGGTCGAAATTCTGGACGCATGTGAAGCCTTGGGAGTGGAATGCGCGGGTGGATAAAGGGGATTTTCCTCCACAGTTTTATCTCGACACCAAGGAGCAGCCGTTCGATACTCCGCCTAGTCAGCCGTTCGATCTGGTGCGGGTTTGGGGGCGCGGGGGCAAAACTAATGTTTGGGGTCGCGTCGCGCTGCGATATTCCGACGTGGATTTTGCGGGGCCTGATAAGGATGGGTGGGAGATTCCTTGGCCGATACGGTATGCCGACATCAAGCCTTATTACGATCGCGTGGATCAGTTCATAGGCGTTTGCGGGGGGACGGACGATCAGGATTCACTGCCTGGGAGTCCTTATATGTTGCCGGCGGCGGCTCCTCGATGTGGAGAACGGCTGTTGCAGAAGGCCGCGAAATCGATTGGAGTGTCGATTGTCGCGGGCCGGCGGGCGGTTCTTACTAAGGCTCACAACGGGCATGCGAAGTGTCATTTCTGCGGGAGCTGTGGGCGCGGGTGCGATGTCGGGGCATTTTTTAATTCGTCGGATTATCTGATCGAGCCCGCGATGGAGACGGGCAAGCTTAGGGTGATGGATAACGCGGTTGTGGCTCGGGTGCTGGTCAATGATGAGGGGAAGGCGCGCGGGGTTCAGTATTTTGATCGCGTCACTAAAGAGGAGCACACGCTGAGGGCTCGGGTGGTGATTGTGGCGGCGTCGTGCATTGATTCTACGCGGATTTTATTGAACTCGAAGTCGCATGCTTATCCAAATGGAATCGGGAATTCGTCGGATGTGATCGGGCGATATTTGAGCGAGCAGATACGGTTTCACATGTATGGATTTTTGCCGGAACTGATCGGTGGGCCGACGCAGAACGACGATGGGATCGGCGGGGAACATGTGTATATGCCCCGGTTCAATCATCGGGGGGCGAAGAGGGATTATTTGCGCGGATTCGGGTCGCAGTTCTGGGGGTCGGGTGCGCAGGCGGATGCGGGGTTTGCGAAGGCTCTGCCGGGATTTGGGGTCGATTTTAAGACCGCGGTGAAGAAACGGTACCCGGCGCTAGTGGCGCTGCATCCTTACGGTGAGGTTTTGCCGCGGGCAGACAATCGCGTACGGGTCGATGAGAAACATCTGGATCGGTATGGAGTGCCGGTGTCGCGGATCGAGTATAAGATCGGCGAGAACGAGCGGAAGATGGCGGCGGAAATGTACGACACCGCGGAGCAGATCCTGCGGGCGGCCAAGGCGGAGATCGTGCCGTTTCAACGTGGGCATCTCGATGTGGCGGGGAGCGCGATTCACGAACATGGGACTTGTCGCATGGGGGCGGATCCGAAGCGGAGTGCGCTGAACGGGTTTTGCCAGATGCACGATGTTCCGAATGTGTTCGTGGTAGATGGGGCGGCGTTTACTACGGCTTCGGAGAAGAATCCGACGCTGACGATCCTGGCGCTCGCGTGGCGCGCTACGGATTACCTGGCGCAGGAGATGAAGAGCGGGCGGGTATGAAGGACCGTCCCGGTCATTCCGTCTGCCCGCATGCTTACGCATGGCGGTTCCGTGTGGACGTCGAACGAAACGACCGGAGCCGCCATGCGTGAGCATGCGGGCCAAAAATTAGTTGGATTGTCTCTCGTTCTGATGGTGGGGTGGGCTGCGGGGGCGGATCGGTGGATCGATTACCGCATTGGGCCGTTTCATGTGATCAGCAATGCGGGGGATAAGGCTGCTCGGGAGAAGCTGAATCAGATTGAACAGTTGCGGTATGCGCTCGGGAGCGAGCTGGGGAAGATTGGGATGGGCAAGGATGGTCTGGTTACCATGTGGCCCATTGATATTGTGCTGTTTGCCAATCAGCGCGAATATCTGGCGCACACGCCTGGGAAACCTTTCATTGATGGGGGATCGGCTACGTTGAGTGCCTGGAGTGGGGATGCTCCTTTGCCGCGGGAGTGGCTGCGGGCACTGGCTCGGATGTTCATTGACGAGAATGCGGGGCGGATGCCGGATCCGATTGAGACGGCGCTGTGCGATTTGTTCTCGACGATCAAGGTAAATAACACCAAGATCACGCTCGGTGCGCCGCTTCCCGAAGGGGAGCTTCCAAAAGACAGAATGCGCGCATGGGCGAAGATGCAAATGCTCGCTACGCTGCCGGATTATAGCGGGAAGCTGCGGGTTTATCTGAACAACATTCAGCAGAATGGCGACGAAGGGGTCGCGGTGCGCAATGCGTTCGATATGACGGCGGCGCAGCTCGATGTGAAGCTGGATGCGTACGTGAAGGCGGGGAAGTTTGAGGCGGCGACGGCTGGGGGCGAGCCATTAAATCCCGATCGCGATTTTGTGGAAAAGCCGGTGGAGCAGGCGTGGATGGATGGAGTATTTGCGGAGCTGGCGGCGGGTGGGAAGAATTTTCCGCCGGATAGTCCGCGGGGGTTGGTGGAGAAAAACACGCACGCTTCGCTGGAGCTGGCGATTAAGGCGAATCCGAAGTGGGCGGAACCGCAGTTTAAACTGGCGCAGATTGAAACGGATTCGATCGCGAAGATGAAGGAGCTGAAAGCGGCGGCAGCGCTCGATCCTCGCAATGCGTCGTATTGGCAGGCGCTGGCGGAGGCGCAAGCGGCGGCGGATGATTACGAGGGTGCCGCGAAGTCCTGGTCGCTGGCTGAAAAAGCTGCGAAGGACGAACCGGAGAGGGCGCGGATTCATATCGCGAAGATGGCGCTCGATGCGGCGCGCGCGGATTTCACCGAGGCGGAGAAGAAGCGTCGTGCGGAAGAAGCGGCTCGGGATCTGGAGC
>Ga0182024_10027263_pt1 | contig 10001 bp, 12 predicted proteins | sample P32metaG_FD_120480 | JGI IMG/M metagenome (GOLD analysis project Ga0182024, IMG submission 120480) | Permafrost microbial communities from Stordalen Mire, Sweden - P3-2 metaG (Illumina Assembly) | ecosystem: Environmental > Terrestrial > Soil > Wetlands > Permafrost | place: Sweden: Stordalen...
GGTTCCAGCCTCGTCCTTCCGCCCTTGCGCCAGGACGCTGGAGACATAATATCGATAGCGCACGCCGCCTTTGATCGCATAGCTCGGCGTCATCTTATTCCCACGATCGTCGAACAGCTTGCCCAGGAGCAACGCGTCGGATGGCTGGCGACGCAACTGACTGCCGCGGCGATTCTCGCTGAGCCTAGCCTGGACCTGATCGAACAGGGCTTGATCAATGATCGGCTGATGCTCCCCGGGATAGCTTTTGTCACGGTGGTTGATCTCGCCCCGGTACATCCGATTGCGTAAGAGATGGACCAGAGGTCCGTTGGTAAGGGGAACCCCGCCCCTGATTGTTCCTGACGAGAGGCGGCGCCTCCGGGTGACGATCCCCTGCCCTCTCAACTCCCGCTGTAGGGCCGGCAGCGATCCCAGCGCCAGATAGCGCTCGTAGATTAGGCGTACGATCTTGGCCTCCTCTTCATCGACGATCAGCTTGCGGTCTTTGAGCTCATAGCCCAGCGGAACCACCCCGCCGACCCATATTCCCTTCTTCTTGGAGGCGGCGATCTTGTCCCTAATGCGCTCGCCGGTGACCTCTCGCTCGAACTGAGCGAAGGACAGCAGCACATTCAGGGTCAATCTCCCCATGCTGCTGGTCGTATTGAAGGACTGGGTCACCGAGACGAAGGAGACGCCATAACCATCAAATAGCTCGACGAGCTTGGCGAAGTCGGTCAGCGATCGGGTCAGGCGATCGCGCCCATCGAGAGTTCGCCATGGCCTCGGGCGAGATGACCGACGAGGAGTTCCTCGCCTTCAATGTGGCCTGGGGCGGAGCTGTCCTTCCCCACCTTTGCGAGGGCGGGGTCTTTGGGACCTTTATCGATTGGCGCGGCCATCCCACTGTTATCGCCGCGGCCGCCAAGCTTGGCCTGACGCCCCTCAATCTCATCGTCTGGGCCAAGACCAACGCCGGCATGGGCAGCCTCTATCGGTCGCAACATGAGCTTCTGCCGCTGTTTAAAAAGGGGGGCGCCCCGCACGTCAACAATGTCCAGCTCGGCAAGAGGGGGCGCTGGCGCTCGAACGTTTGGACCTATCCCGGCGCCTCCTCTTTGGGCTCCGACGCCCGCCGTGGCCTGCAGGATCACCCGACGGTCAAGCCGACCGCCATGCTGGAAGATGCCCTTCTCGACCTCACCAACCGCGGCGAAATCGTGCTCGATCCCTTCCTTGGCTCCGGCTCGACCCTCATCGCCGCCCATAAGGCCGGTCGCGTCTGCCGCGGCGTCGAGCTCGATTCGCTCTATGTCGACGTCATCATTCGCCGTTATGAGGCCGTGACGGGCCACGCGGCCGTCCTTGCTCAGACGGGCGAGACGTTTGCGGATCTTGCCGCGCGCAGGGCGGGGGAGGCTTACCCATCCTCATGACAGGGCCGCCTCGACAAAGCGGGCGATCGCGAGCAGACGAGCATCGCAACGCAGTCCGGCGACCAACTGGGCGCCGATCGGCATGTCGTGCGGCCCCAACCCAGCCGGTAGGGTGAGACAAGGCAGCAGTAGCAGCGTCCAAGGCCGGCAGAATACGGGATCGCCCGTGGCGCCGAGACCAAGCGGCGCCTCATCAAGGGCGGCGGGGGCAAGCACCGCATCGAGCCCCGCCATGGCGATAGCGACCGTTGCGCCGATGCGTTTCGCGTCTTCGCGGGCCGCGTCATAGCGTGCAGGGTCGATTGCCGCCCCGTCGTCGAGCGAGGCGGCGAGCGCCGGCGACAGGGCCGCGCGGTGGAAAAGCCGCTCATAGGCGAGCGCGCTCGCCGCCTCGTAGGCCATCACGGTCTTGTGCGCCTCGATCAGCCGTTCGAATCCAGCGGGCAGCTGGAGCGGCCGGAGGGTGGCGCCGCGCGCCTCGACCCGCCGTGCCGCGGCCTCGATCAGACGTAGCGTTGCGTCCGATGGCGATGCCGCGCCGGGCAGGGTGAGGCATACACCGATGGTCGGGGCGGCGGCAGCCGCCCCTGGCCTATTGAGCTCCGGACGCCCGCTGAGAACGGCTGAGAACAGCGCCACGTCATCGACGCCGCGGGCCATCACACCGACCGTGTCAAGGCTATCGGCCAGCAGCTTGGTTCCAGCGCGCGGTATCGCGCCGAAACTCGGCTTGAAGCCGACTATGCCGCAGAAGGCCGCCGGCCGGATGACCGATCCCGCGGTCTGCGTGCCGAAGGCGAGCGGCGCCATATGGTCTGCGACGGCAGCAGCTGAACCGCTTGACGAGCCGCCCGGCGTGCGCGCCGGGTCATACGGATTTGCGGTCTTGCCCGGATGACTGGCCGCAAATTCTGTTGTGACCGTCTTGCCCAGCACCAACGCGCCGGCCGCCCGCGCCAGGGCCACAGCTGCCGCATCGGCGCCAGGCCGGTGGCCGCGATAGATCGGCGAACCGTATTCGGTCGGCAAATCGACCGTGTCGATGAGATCTTTTACGCCGATCGGCACACCGTGAAGGGGGCCACGCCGCGTCGTGGCGTCGAGCGCCCCCGCCGCCGCCAAGACCTTGCCAGGGTCGAGATGCGCCCAGGCGCCGATGGCCGGTTCGCGCTCGGCGATGCGAGCTAGACACGCATGCGCCGCGGCTGCGACCGTCAGACGCTCGGCGGCGATCTCATCGCGCAGCTCTCGCGCGCCCATTCGGCTCGGATCAATCCTGCTGTTCATCGTTTTCATTCGACATTTGCCAGATGGACGGCCCACGACACTGCTAAGTCAACGTGCCTTGGACACTTTGAGGGCGATGTCGGATCATGAAACTGCGCGCTCCCCTCTACCGTCGACATCGATTACCAGCAGAACTCGACTCCGAAAGCGATTATCGATGACATGCGCCGCCAGGGTACGCATTCGAGAGGGTGATAAAGCTGAGATCAGCTGCCTATCTCCTCATCAACTCTACACAGGAGAAGCTTCCCGGAGCTTGCCGCACACCCAATCCATGATCTCAAGAAAGCTCGCGCCATGGTCGGCGCTGACGGCGGCGAGCCGAATGTATGGCTGCTTCTCCAGCGCGTCAGGGAGAATCATCACGCCTGGGATCGTGTTCAGCTTGTCCATGAGCTCTTGCCGGGAGTTTGTCGATGCGAAGGGCGGCTCCAAGGAGGCGATCTCGGTTAGGCCGGCCCCGCGCCGGCACGCAGCCAGGAAACCCGGACGCTGAAGCGGCGGGCGACGTAGGGCATATGCTTGAACGATCGAGCATCCATTTTTGGTCGTGGGGTCGAAATTAGCGCCCTGTCCACGTTGAAGGCGAATGGCGCTCGCTCATCGCTTTTTACCGCGTCCGAGCGCATGCGCGCGATGACTCCCTTGCCGCCGAAGCTGTGCTTCGGTCCATCCGTGCTCACCGATTAGAGGCACGAACGTCACGTCCTCGAGGTCCTGCTGATCAAATTGTTTCTGCGAGCGGCGGACCAGTTTGACGAGATGCTGACGGTGGATCGCGTGGCCAACCGGCATGATTAAGCGACCACCGATTGCAAGTTGATCGCGAAGACCATTCGGCACGGAGGGACCGCTCGCCCCAACTAGGATGGCTTCGAATGGCGCCTGTTCCGGCCATCCGCTGGTTCCATCGCCGAAGCGTACCTCAATATTGTTGTAACCCATACGATGGAGCCGCATTCGCGCCAGTTCCGCCAGTTCGTCGTGGCGTTCGATGGTAAACACTTCCCGGCACAGACGGCTGAGGAGGGATGCCGTGTAACCTGAACCTGTCCCGATCTCCAGCGCGCGATCATTCGGCTTAAGCTCGGCCGCTTCCAGCATGTAAGCGACGATATATGGCTGCGAGATTGTTTGCCCCGCTTCGATCGGCAGTGGCGAGTCTTCATAAGCGAACTCGGACATCTCATCGGCCACAAACCGTTCACGAGGCGCCTCCCGCATGGCGCCAAGCACGCGCATATCCCGTACGCCGCGCCCCGCGATCTGCCGATCGACCATTTGTTGACGGGCCAGAGCGAAATCCAGCATCGACGCGCCTCGGATGTCCCTTCCAACAAAACGAAGTTTACGCCGCTGCGTTCCGACACCCAAGCTCGGTTGTAGGTTTAGGCAAGAAACGCCGTCTAGCCGGGTCAACCGAACGCGCGCCGGACAAACGATTTAGTTAGCTTCTTACCGACCCACGAGCAACGCTTGGCCGTCGATCCCGCATTGTCGTCTATTTGCCTTAGGAACCCCGCAAGGGGTTTGTGTGTTATCTGGTTCCTGAAGCGGTCGCATAAGATTGCCAAGCCGATTGCGTTGAGGGATGGCCGCAAGATCGAGAGCCTGCGCGACGCGCGTACGCTCATGTTCTCCCTTCCCGCGCTCACCAGGGGAAGGCGCATTGGAAGTATGCCGGCGAGCTTCTCTTGAAGGCGGCCGACCAAGGAGAGAAATACGCGGTCATGGATGCGAGGGCGCAATTCGAACGGGCATTAAAGGCAAAGGGGCTGCTATGACGCGGGGACTTATCATTCACACCGCCGCCCTTGACGTTGCCCTCAAACGCGTCGCGAAACTGAGTGGAGATGAAGCTCTAAATCTTGAGTCGTTGTGCGACTTCGGGTGCAAAACATGATCGCCACAGAAAAATCAAAAGCCTCGGGCAAGATTATTCCCATATTGGAAGCGTGCGGCTTCGGGCGTGCTCTTTCTCCCTTAAGCGCGGCGCGTGACGTCGCGCACCAGGCGTTTACGAATGGCGGCCTCTGCGACGAAGATGGCGCCTACCCTACCGCTGAGGTGGTCGCTCTTCATCACGCCGGCCTTCTCGCGGCCCCTTTGCCGCGTGAATTTGGGGGCGCCGGCATCGGCGGCGCGGCCCTATCCGAGGTGCTGCGCCAAATTGGGTGGGGCAGCTTGCCGCTCGGGCGGCTGTTCGAAGGGCATGTCAACGCTATCGGCCTTGTGCTTCGCTATGGCAGACAAGAACAAGCGCGCCTCATCGCGCGCGAGGTCCAGGAAGGGCGATTGTTCGGCGTGTGGAACACGGACGATGCGCAGAACCTTCGGCTGATTTGCGAGCAAGGGAACTGTCGCCTGGAGGGCCGAAAGATATTGGCGTCGGGCGCGGGGCGCATTGAACGCCCTCTCGTGACGGCGACAGACGAACAGGGGCGTCGACTGATCGTCATGCCGCATTTGCGGTTGGCGGAAGGGGCCGACCTTTCGCGTTGGACGGCGCATGGGATGCGGGCGTCAGCGACGGGAGCGGTCGATTTTTCCGGTATTCCGGTTCAGCCGATCGAAATCGTGGGAGTTGCTGGAGATTACGAGCGCCAGCCGGCTTTCTCCGGCGGCGCGTGGCGCTTCGCGGCGGTCCATCTGGGTGGGATGGAAAGATTGCTCGACCTTCTTCGCGAGCACTTGCGCCGCACCGGCCGCGGCGCGGATCCGCATCAGGCGGCGCGCTTGGGCCAAGCGGCGATCGCTACGGAGACGGGGCGGCTCTGGGTGGCACGCTCGGCCGCAATTGCGGAAGACCGCTCCGAAGCTAGATCGCCCGATCAGATCGTCGCGTACGTCAATCTCGCGCGGCTTGCCGTGGAGCGTGCCGGTCTCGATCTGATGGAGCTGGTGCATCGCTCGGTGGGCCTGCCAGGCTTCATGCGGCCGAGCCCGATCGAACGCATTTCACGCGATCTTGCGACTTATCTTCGACAGCCCGGACCCGATCGCGCTCTAACGAACGCAGCGACGTGGGTTCTCGAACGCGAGACGCCCTCATCCGATTTGTGGAGGTAATGCCATGGACGCCGGCCAAATGTTGGAGGCGGCCCGTTCTTTCGAGTTTTCGACTTTGGATCAGCGTCTTGGTTTGGGTGGCCTGGTGGTCGTTGCACCCCACCCGGATGATGAAAGTCTTGCCTGTGGAGGCCTGATCGCGGAAGCCTGCCTACAGCGGCGCCCCACACGTGTGGTGATTGTGAGCGACGGAACAGGATCACATCCTGCCAGCAAGACCTATCCCGAAAGCCGATTGCGAAATTTGCGAGAACAGGAAGCGAGCCGGGCGGTTCGCGAACTTGGCCTCGATCCCCCCGATATTGTCTTTTTGCGTCTACCCGATCGGTTCGTTCCTAACGAAGGACCGGCGGCCGAAGCGGCGGCTTCTAAAGTGGTTGAATGTGTTCTGGAGGTTTGCGCCCAGGCTCTTTTCGTCAGTTGGCGCCATGATCCGCATTGCGACCATCAGGCTTCCTACAGAATCGCGCGCGCCGTCCAGCGGAGGCTGCCGACCTTGAGGCTGTACGAATATACCGTTTGGGGCTGGGCGCTTCCCCCCGAAACGCAGGTCCAACCGATCACAGATGGATTCCGTCTTCGGATCGAGCGACAACGGGAGAAGAAGCAACGCGCCATCGCCGCGCATCGGTCCCAGACGACCGATCTAATCAAAGACGATCCGAAAGGATTTCGTCTGACAGAGGCTGATCTTGCGCGATTTGATCACCCTTTTGAGTTCTTTTTCGAAAGTCCCGAATGACCAGAGCGTCCCAAACCCTGGAGCCGGCTTATTTCGATGCGAAATACGCGTCGGAACCCGATCCTTGGAAATTTGCGTCGAGCTCCTACGAACGCGAAAAATACAGGATCACCACGGCAGCGCTCCCGAAATCGCGCTACGCATCCGCGCTTGAAATTGGTTGCTCGATCGGTGTTCTTACCAAGAGTCTCGCCCCGCGATGCAATTCACTGCTAGCGATCGATGCGGCGATTGCGCCGCTGAACGAGGCCAGACGCCGATGCGCCGAATTTTCGTCCGTACGTTTCGAGCAAATGTTCGTGCCGGAACAATGGCCCGACGGCGCCTTCGACCTCATTATTTTGTCCGAGGTCGTCTATTACCTGCACGCTAAGGACGTTGCGCGTCTCGCATCGAGAGTCACAAAAGCGTTGGCGCAGGAGGGAAACGTCGTTCTGGTCCATTGGACGGGGGAGACGGATTATCCCCTAACCGGCGACGAGGCCTCCGAGCTCTTCATCAATCTTATGGACCAAACGGCGTGCGTTGTGCGGCGGGATCGGTACCGCGCCTTTCGTCTCGACGTGCTGATCCGGTAGGGCACTCTTTTGGAGACGGTCAAGAGCGCGCCGAGCGCCCAGTATTTGGCCGGGCAAATCTGCTGGCGTGAGAAGGCGCCTTTCAAACAAAGGGCTGGTTGACTCTATTGCGCTCCAGGCGGCGCCGAAAGCCGATGCCGTGGCGATGCGCTGCGCGTGATGGGCAGAAACTCCAAGATCCCTTGCCCATTCTCCATCCACGGCAAGTCCGCCGTGCTGATACGAGCGTCGCAGGCGGCCGCGCCATCTCGCACGCCTCATAGCAACGCGGAATGGTTCTAACGCTCCATCGCAAAACGCGTCGGGGTCGACGCTTCGCAGTCGCAACGTATCGGCAACGCCTCCGGGCGCCCGGCCATCCAGGCGGCCGGAAGTGATGACCTGAAGCTCCGGGCAGAAACGAATTCTGGCGTCGTGGCGGAGGAGCGCTGCGACGAACGCCTTATCTTCCCCCAGCGGTACACTGGGGAGGCCGCCGACCTGTCGATACATGTCGCGAGTTACGGCAAGACTAGCGCCCGATATAGTGGAATGATGCGGCCAGGGATTGTGATCGAGGGGATCGAGGAGGGCTGAAAGCTCTGTGAGCAAAGCCTCATAGGCGCTCTCAAGACGTCCACGGCGGTGAAGGAATTGGGGCAGGAGATCGCCTTCGCTATCGAGAACGATGCGCCCGAGTACTGCATCCGCGCCGGCATCAATGGCCGTCAGATTTTTTGATATCCAATCTTGACATACTTGACTGTCTGCGTCGGTTGTCAAAATCACGCTCCCGCTTTGGCGGTCCCTCTCAAGCCATGCGCCAGCCAGATTCATTGCCGCGCGGCGTGCGCCCCCGGCATGCGCTTTGGTGGAGGGCAGCCGCGTCTCCACAATTCTGACAGGGAACGGCAAGCTTTCGGCCAATGACCGAGCGAGGCTCGCGCTTTGGTCGCTACAATTATTGGCGAAAATCAAAACGCCAAACGAATCGCGAACGAGGGGCCTGCCGAACCCATCCTGTTGTTGCGCCAAAGCCCTCAGGCAACCCGGTAGCCGCTCTGCTTCATCCTTTACAGGTATCGCCACCACGCAGCCTCGACGAGACCAGCCAGATCTCTTACGTGCAAGATGTTGTTCCGGCGCCGGCGTCGCTTCAGCCGTCCAGTCGACCCCATCTTGGCCGCCATTGTCGTAGTGCAGCTGCAGCGCCAAGGGTGCAGATCGCGCAGTCAATCGTCGGCACATGTTGCCGAAATGATCGGTGAACGTCTCCACTGGAATCGATGGGGTCGTGCGAAACTCGCTTTCATGGAGAATGTTCCCACGCCGCGAAGGATGGACGTCCACCTCGGCGATAAGCGTGGTCGCCTGACACAGGTCGAGTTCATATCGAACCCATAGGGAATAAGCATGCAACCCTCCGAATTTTTCCAAAGCGAAAAGTCGGCGTGATAACAAAGGAAACGACCGGCGGTTCCCTCCATGATAGCCTTCTACAGCGTCATTTCGCTCGGACCGGTGCTTATCATCGTCGTGGCCATTGCGGGTTTCGCTCGTCGTCAGCGCAGCGTTGAACGCGCTAAGCGCCTAAATTGACGTTTATTTACCTTTCGGAAGGCGACATTATACTTGACATGACCAGCCCCAACAGACTGATTCGCGTGGCGGCGCTGAAGCCTTGTCAAAGGACATGAGTAGAATCCGTCTCTAGCATTCGCCTGGATATGGTGGGCCAGATATGGCCTACCGAAATCAGGCAAGGATGCTAAGCAAATCAGAGAGATATCGCAAAGCTGGCGCGGCGTGCCGCAAGACCGCAAAAACGTCCATGACTCCAATAGAATGGCTTCGTTTTGCCGCCGATTGGGACAATATGGCCGTGCAGGCTGAACATTTGGCCGCCCGCGACAGAGAATTCACGATCGCGCGGTTTGCCGAGAACGCGATGGAACCCCTCACAAGACATTAGCGCGTTAGCCCCCTGATGATTTAGCGGGGCCTCTAACAACGCCCGATGGCGGGTCTTCGATAGTTCCAAGGCCTCGCGCAGAAGGATCAGCAATTTGTCGGCCGCGATCGCGAGTTGAATGTTTCCTTTTCCGACTAGTTCCTTTGAGATCGCCAGGAGTAGGGTCGGAACCAACTTATGCCTCTGCCTGCTGTGGCCGATCGGGTGCACCGACAATTTGGAGCGCGTCGGCTTCGCGCATCGTCGCGACGCTCTCCTTGATTGCGTCCAGCGCCTTTCGCCACCGAATGGAGCCATCTGCTCGTTGCCAGCCAAACGCGCCCATCATTTGATTCTGGACGAGCGTAGGTACTTTCCGAACCTACCGCAGCATGACCTCAACTACTATGTTCTCAGCAGCAATCTCGAACGCGCGAAGCTCGAAGCTTGTTGCGCGTTGCGATGAAACCCTGCGGAGAGTCTAGCCATGGATGAGAACAGGATCGTCGGTTCGGCCAAGGAGATTAAGGGTGCGGCAAAGGAAGGGATCGGCAAGGCGACAGGCGACGCCAAGCTACAGGCCGACGGCAAGGCGGACAAAGCGGAAGGCAAGGTCCAGAACGCCATCGGCAGCGTCAATGACACTGTGCGGGATGTGCTGAAGAAGTAATTGAGGCGTCGGCCTTCGCCAAAGTGATCAAGTTCGTTCAGCGGCTAGGCTTTGCCGATTTATCGGAGGGTTGGCCAAAGGAGGCATTATGGATACGACAACGCTTCTAATCATCATCGTCGTTGTGGTTCTACTTGGCGGCGGCGGCTGGTACGGCCGGGGACGCTGGTACTAGCTTAATCCTAGTCGCTGCATTTGCCGGAGAGCCGCGATTGTCATCGCGCTCCGGCGTGTCAGTGGTCTCGATGCGGCGCCTTGAGAACCTTTCTCCCTTTCAAACGTTAAGCCGGAGCGAACCGTCCCGGAC
>Ga0182024_10027264_pt1 | contig 10001 bp, 9 predicted proteins | sample P32metaG_FD_120480 | JGI IMG/M metagenome (GOLD analysis project Ga0182024, IMG submission 120480) | Permafrost microbial communities from Stordalen Mire, Sweden - P3-2 metaG (Illumina Assembly) | ecosystem: Environmental > Terrestrial > Soil > Wetlands > Permafrost | place: Sweden: Stordalen...
TACGGCGCAAGCCGCCGGAAGAAGGTGATCGGAGAGCCGGATGCGGGAAATCCGCACGTCCGGTTCGATGAGGGGAGGCAGGAAACGTGCGTTCGCGCGGCGCGCCTGTCTCCTACTCTACAGAGTCCCCAACTTCTAAGTGTTGTCTTCCAAATGTGTTTCGCATAGGCCTAAACTCTGCCTCCGCGCTGCATTTTCATTGGCCGAATTCTTGGCGTCCACGAATGGCCGGATTGGGGTGGCCACCGAGGAGAAGGCGGGCCAGCGGACGAAATAACCGTCAATTCCAGGAGGCTCAATGACCGTGAAATAACTATCACGTCTATGCGTGGCGGCAAGTCAGTTCTGTCGCAAGACTTAGTGGTCAGCTCGGATGGAAAAATACTTCGAGTAACACTCAACGAGGTAAACGCCCAAGGGCAACTGGTTGAAGGTTGGATCGTATACGAGAGAAACTCTGAGTGAAATTCTCAGTCAGGCCAAGAAACTGCCTAGCGGGCATCTTCGATATTCTTCACGGAGTCGAAGTCGCGGATGCATCCGCACCTGGCGATGGAAGTCGAAGCGGCATAGCCGTAATTATATCCGTAGCGGCCGGGGTGGACGAGTCGTCTGATGGCCCCGCTGGTTCGTCCGATTCAACCGGAGTATCCGTTGACGGTGTTGAACTGGCGACCTCTGTGATGGGCGTTGAGGTTGATGATGATGTGGCCGTCGTTACTGGATCAGCAGGAGCGGCGGTGCCCTCATCGACTTGAGGTGCTGAAGGAGGGGGCGCGCTCTCCACAACCAGCGAAATGGCTTGCGTCGTGCCGTCTGAGACGGATAGTTGTTCATCCGGCGATGCGAAGGAGTGCCAGTCGAAGGTCAGGGCAGTTGTCGTAGCAGCAGGAATATTGATGCTAAAACCGGCGGCAGTGATATCGGAAATGTTATGTGCCATAAAGGCGTTCAAAATATCGGCAGTCACGATGGGCTGGTATTGATAGGCCTGCGCAAAAGTGATGCGCACGCTGGTTTGTCCGGCCAAAATCTCGGCCTCACCCACGCTATCGCCCGAAAAGTTGCTGGGGGTATAGACGCTGAGATTTGTGGCTGTGGCGTTGCCGGTCAGGCTGCCTTGCAACGCGGTAATTTTTTGGTCAAGCGCTTGAATGCCGAGCAGTGCCACGCCAGAGGGGTCAATGGTGGAAATGGAAGTTGAAGCGTTGCCGATATGGAAGATATTCCAGAAATCTTGAGCAACCGGGCCAATGTGCTTCACGCTCGGCCCTTCTGTTTTATAGTCCCACTCGGTCACGGGCAGCTCATCAATGTCCTGGAGCATGGTAGCTGGACTGACTGAGGCGAAGTTCTCTTTGAGATTTCTATCGGAAGCATTGGTCCAAGTTCCGCCGGCAGTAACGTAGGCGCCGGAGGCCATGGTCAAGGGGCCGAGAGTTGGCGTTGTGGTGCCGATACCGACGTTGCCTTTTATTATCATCCCATTTGTCGGTGCACCTGTCCCAATCCAAGTAGCGTCGCCAATTGCCGCGTTGCCGTTTATATTAAAAGTAGAGGCCCCGACCGTATTGCCGTTTGCCACAGTTACCGTCCTTGGCGAATTTTGCATATAAAGCGTTGCGGTGTTGTTCGTGCCTAAAGCGGTATCATAGGCATTAGTGGCACCGATGAATTGAGCTGTAGAAGTCGCTGGTCTCATTGCTAATTCAGCCACTCCATTGGTCACAGTAAGACCGTTGTTATTATTGGCTACTTGGACAGTTAAACCGGTGCTTGGTGTTGCTGTGCCGATGCCAACAACACCCTGGATTATCATTCCATCAGTGGGAGCTGCATTATTATGAGAATATGTCGAACCGATGCTGGCATTGCCGTTCACGCCGAACTTAGAAGCGGTCGTATTTGACCCGATATTAACCCCTGACTCACTCTGTAGATATATTTGGGTTGTGTTATTGGTGCCCACTCCGACATCGTAAGCGTTATAGCTGCCAAAAAAACCTGCCTGTGTATGTGCCGGTTCTATTACATACCTGGCAGTTCCGTCAGTGGCTTCAAATCCAATAGAAGTATTGGCAACATTCGCAGTAGCAGCACCCACGACATATAAACGGCTGGCCGGGGTCGTTGTATTTATTCCGACATTCTGGCCATTGGTAACCGTAAGCCCCACAGCTTGCGAACCAAAACCGGCATTGCCGGTAGTGATATTTACACCATCATAACCTGCCAGATTCAAAACATTCGCCCCTCCTACTGCTCCCAACAAAGTACCGCGATACATCCCAACATTGGTAGAAGTACTTTGAGTGTCTCCTAAAATTACTTCTCCATGAGTCTGGTCATCGGTTCCTACTTTTATGTTTCCTTCTACTTGGAACACAATTCCACTAGGATCCACCTTTATTTCATTGGGCAGCCCGATTATGTTCCCGCCACCGTTGAAAGTGATGGGTCCATCCGTATAAAGCCCCCTGGAATTTACCTGGGCCACTCCGCCTGAAGTATAAGAAACGATGCTGCCGGTGCCCGGACTTGATATTGTAGACTTAATCACTTTGGGAGATGACCAAGTCGTCCAGTTGTCATAGCTGTCGGTATAGTGAAGGCCGCTCGCATCATACAGCATCCGCCAGTAGCCGCCGACGGTATTTTTATACAGCATCGGGCCCTGTGAGCTACCTAATCCCATCCAGTCCGTAGTGCCGTCATGAGTCGCCGTCCATCCGGTCTTCAAACTGGCACTTGATAAATAACCGATATACTTGGTGGTCTCATTTTTGAACCACATGATATAGGTTCCGGTCGGAGTTTGTGAAGGCGGCATCGTAAAGGTGTCTATCATATCAGAGGGGAAAGTGCCGGTTATGGAAGTGGGAGCCGACCAGGAAGTCAAACTAACATTTTGAGCATCAACAATCACGGGCTGAAAACAGGTATCATAAGTACAGTTAGTTTCGGCGTTGACAATGACATGAATGGAGCCATCGTCATCCACGAACCATCTTGGATTCCATACATTAGTTTGCCCTATGGGAGAAGTAATGGCAGTTACATCCGTAAGCCACGCCCAGGTATTCGTAACGCACGATCCATCTGCCGCTTGAGTCGCTTTGGCTATTCCGAACTTTCCGTCAGTCCCGTTGTTCCGTTCAAAAGCCAGCCAGCAGCTGCCGTTATAAGACATGATGGAAGATGCCCCGTTTTCAGTGGCGGTTCCCACTCCTCCAGGTCCGGGAATTGTCCAGGCTGGATTCGCGAATGTAGTCGGGTTGGTGAATGTTACCCCGTTGTCGTTGCTGACTAGAATGTCCAATACTGGAGTTATATAAGTATTCGGAAAAGTGGAAATTACCAAAGTGGGAGCCGTAGATAAAGTGACAAAAGCGCCGGTTGGAGACGGATTCAAAGTTCCATTGATATTCAAAACCGAGGTAGATGCAGTCCCTCCATAAGACAACGAAGAAATAACTGAAGTAGCCTGAACAGTGCCATTGACATCTAATGAATATTGCGGGTTGATTGTTCCAATCCCCACGTTGCCTGCGAAGGTTGCGCTCCCCGTGGTGCTCAGCGTCGTTGCGGTGACCGTGGCCAAGCTGCTTGTAGCTGTGACGATCAGGGTGGTGAAGCTCGGAGTTGAGGAGACGGCAACAGTTGAAGTGCCGGTGAGACTGATGTTTGATCCGGCGCTTAACAGCGAACCGATATCAGAGTAGACCGGATAAGCGGAAGTTCCCGCCGAGCGCAACACTTGAAACACCGTGCCAGGCGTGATGGTGGCGACGGCGCTCGTGCCGTTGCCGGCCAAAAGGTCAAAGGCAGTTAAGGCGGAGGCGCCGGTGCCTCCGCTGCTGATGGGCAAGCTTGCGGCCAGCTGCAAGTTCAAAATTGTGGTGGTGGCCAAGGCCGAAGCTCCCGCCACGCTTAACGTGCCGGAGATGATTTGATTTCCCGAGGTCGTGGCGTTGCCTGTGACCAGGGCGTTGCCGGCCACGGTTAAGAGCTGGCTTGGCGTGCTAGTGCCGAGCCCGAGGCGGTGGTTTGTTGAATCATAGAAAAAGTTGGCGTTGTCCTGGGACAACGCTGATGTGCCTTGAAAAGCCACCGAGCCTTGCGTCAAGCCTGGGTTCAAGCCGGTGACAGTGAGGCCGGCGATCGTGGTTGATCCCGAAAACGTCGCCGTCCCGGAAACAGTGAGAGTGGAAAGCGTGGTGGTGGCCAGGGTGTTCTCGCCGGTTGCATTGAAATCCCCGGTCAAGGTCGTAGCGCCGGAGACGTTCAGGTTGCCATTGATGGTGCTGTTGCCAGAAGTGAAGGTCCCTGCCGAAAGAGTTCCAAAGCCAGCGAGTGAGGTGCCGGTAAAACCGCTGGCCGCCACGGCTGGGTAGTAGCTCACGATGGGCTGGCCACCTACCACGGCTGTGGTCTGGCCGTTGCCATTGTTGACCAGGCCTGAACTGGCGGGACTTGGCTGGCCTTGCGGACCGGCCGGCCCTTGGGGGCCAGTTAGTAAACCTCGAGCAAGCATGGTTTGTAGGGACTGGGTGATCAGGTTTTGGATCTGTGTTGGTGTCACAGACAATGTTGTGCTGGTGCCGAGCACTTGGGACTGCGCGGCTATTGTTGACGCCGTAGTAGTGGAGACAGGGCTTTGATGCCGCTGTCCAGGAGGCGGGCGCTGGAGGGATGCTGCGGCAAGCGTGTTAGAGTGGATTTGTTGCGCTGGATCAAAGCCGGCCTGCATGTGGGAAAGCGCAGTGCCGATTAGCGCAACAGCCACAGCAATGACGCTTAAGGCCGCTGAGGTCCGCGAAAACGTGAAACGTCCCCTCTTGGGTTCTCGCGTTTCCTTTTCGGGCACGATGAAATCGAAGCGGGTCATGGCCGGACCTCCGCTTGTGCGCTGCGCAAGTTAAGCAAGGCTTGCTCATGGCGAGCGGCCTGGCTTTTGAGGAAGCGCTTTAGTTCTTCTTGAGTAATCAGCCAATCGCGGCCGATTTTGGTGGCGTCGATTTTGCCCTGCCGCGCGAGCTGCCGAAGGAAGGTGGCCGTGTACGGGGTCAACTTGGCCGCCTCAGTAATCGACATCAAGTGCTGCTGGGCACTTAAGCCAGAAGACATGGAGGTTTTGCTATTTAATTGTGTTTTGGTTTTGTTGGAGCGGAAGCTCCGGGAACTTTTTGTTTCGGTGGGTTTGAGCGGAAGCTCGTTTCGCTCAAAAAACTACCTTGTTTGTATTATAGCAGGTTTCGCCAGTATTGTCCATAGATACAATGACTTACGGGTCGGAGGTGCTCTGGGGGATAGCTCGAAAGTGCTGACCCATCTCAACTCCCGGGGTTTTTAGTTGAGCAGTGCTCGCGGCTCAGACTGCCGGGACGCACCGATGGTTCTCACGATTCGTTTAATGGCAACTTGGTCGCATGATACGCTCTAATCAGCTCAAAGCTGTCGGAGTTTTCCCCATGGCCAACCGCATATATAAGATGTAGATCTCAGTCGTTGTCGACGAAGCAAAGCGGCAACGAATCATCGATACGGCTCGGGAATTCTACGCCAGATCTGGCGGCGTTCAACTGAGCGATCATGGTTCGGAAGTGCGTGTCTCCGCAGACGAATTCGTCGAAACTATTCATGACGCCCTCATGGAATTGCTCCAGCCTGTGTAGTACTGAATCTCAGGGCCGAGGGCGGCGATGAAGACGTTGTGGATTTTCATGTTCAGCGTACCCTCGGGGTCTTCGACTTCCGCTTGGTGGCGGGACTGAAAACCTGCGGCATAAGCCTCGACCGCCGTTTTGACGAGGGCGCGAATCGCACGATTCGCATCCTCGCGAGATGCAGGGTCCATGAAAGAAATGGGTTAGTTTGTTTCTTGCGGGCCGTCGCCGCTATGACTAGTGAGGTAATCCTACCGTGACCTCAACTTTTTGGCAAATCAACCGCTATTCCCAGATTCTCTGATGAGTTGTTCGGACGCGCGTCACATCCGGTTTGAACGGCTGCAATCCGGAAATGTCGCCTGGCTACCGGGGGTTGTTTCCTTCGAGTCAGTAAAAGCAGCGGCACGGTGCTGTTGAAGCTTGAGGACACCTGCAGCTACAAAATTGACTACAGCGGGTTTTTCCCAGGCCGCGCAGGAGCCCACATCTAATTGATTTGGTTGGTCGGGGCGGGGCGATTTGAACGCCCGACCCCCTGCGCCCAAGGCAGGTGCGCTACCAGGCTGCGCTACGCCCCGACATGTGCACGAAAGGCCCGTCGTTACGTGCTTTCGTGCATTTCTGAACCATTCTAACATTCGCTCGCTGGGTAATGATTGGGTAATCGCTCTACTCGGTACCCGGCTCCTCGATTATCTCATCCAGACCAATCGCCGCCGCAATCTGTTGGTTGTATTTGCGCCGGCGCTCGACGTTCTCCTGCGTGTACCGAGCAGCCATCTTCGAGTTGTTCCAGCCCGCTCCGGCCTCTCGGTCTGCTTGTGGCATATTGTTGCGGTCGCCCTGCGTGGCCCAATATCGTCGAAAACAGTGACTTGCCACGTCGGGCATGCCGACCTGCTTACCCGTCGTTTTGAGCCGCCGTCAAATTGCTTTTCCGTCCATCGCTCTGCCGGTTTCCGAGCAGAAAACAACATCGTTCGGTTTGTTAAATGGACTGACTGCTTTCCAGGACAGCAACATCTTTACTGTTGTCGGAGGCAAGCCCATGATTCGTTCACGGAGCGGATTCTTACCTTTTGCAATTACGATAGAGCCTGCGGGTAAGTTGCGTCCCGCAAACGTGGTTGGCTTCCCTGTTAAATTCAAGTGGCACCAGCGTACCCGCTGGCATTCGCTTTTGGTCATTCCTCCTGACGTCACGGCGAGCGTAACCATTTCTCGGATTGGTGCGACGAAGCTTTCGGGCGTCGTGCTTGCACCGGAGGGCAGAGCGACTAAGAACGGTTTCATTTGCTCTGGTTCAGGAATGAATTCATAAACCGCTTTTTTTGGCTCCGGATCACGCGGCGGCAAATCAACACCCTTGACGGGATTTTCCGGAATAACGTGCTCTCCGACTGCGAATCCGAAAATTTTCGATAAGGTATTGCGGAAGTGCTTCACAGCTTCGTACCCATACTTGCCATCACTCCTGGTGCGAGACTGCGAGTCCAGGAACCGCTGAATACGGCGGCGCGTGAAATCGTGCATGTAAATCGCCCCGAGCGCCGGTAGGATGATACTAAGCCGCCACTCGTAATCCTCTCGGAGCCGCTTGGGCATTCGATCCATTACCTCGGCGAAATAGATTTCTGTGAAATACTGAAACGTCATCACGGCAGGAGCATCATCGCGTGACAAGCGCGCGATCCATTTCTCGTTCAGCTTCTCAGCTTCTTCGCGGCTCATCTTATCGATACGACCGAGTGTAATGTGCTTATAGCCGCGTCCGCCGCCTGGCTTGTTGACCGGTAGTAGCGTTGACCAGCTCCGGTGATGGACGTGCACACACCCTCTTGCATTGTGGTGAGCGATTTTCTGCGGCATAGGTTCCGATCCAATTGGAACAGACAAGAATGTCTTGCCGGAAGTAGTATCCCGTTTAATCGTGGCTAAGTACCGGTCGCAAAATTCGTCTAAATCGAGTACTTTGCGGAGATCGTAGACCGTGCATACCGCGCCCTCTTCGGGGCCGATGCGAGTGCCGGCGCATTTAATAGGTATGGCAGATTGAGAGGGATCATTGTGTGTGTTCATGGCCTTCGGCCGGCATTACAGCACAATCAATTTGACTCGGTCAATATCAGGCGCCTAGCTATTTCAGATCGCTGCTGGGCGATTGCAAAGCCTGTTCCCTTTGTTGCCCCGGCCGGGGGAGGACCGGAAGCGGGGGAGGAACACCGCTGCGTCTGCGCCCGGGGTTGCCGCCACTGCAAAGCGCCGCACCGTTGTCTTGCGGACGGCCGGCGCGCCGAAGCGGGAGAAACACGGCGCAAGCCCTCTTTAGGCCAGCAAAGTTTTCGCTCTGCCCGCGCGGCGGGGCCGCTCCGAACGCCCGGCGGACACCTCTCTCTCCGAAGCGGCTACCAAAAAGCACACGCAGGGGAACGAAAGGAACAGGCTTTGCCAAACTCCTCCAAAGAAACTCCGTCCGGAGAACTTTAGCGAAGCGTGTTCCCTTTGTTCCCAGCCGCCCAAAGGTGAGGCGGGACGGCCGCGCCGCGCCCGCGATCCGCTACCCCAACGCTGCCGCACTGCATCTTTGTCCCGGAGAAAAAGGCAAAGGCGCGCGCAGGCATCTCCCAGCAGCGGCCAAGAACCTCTGAATCTGCCGCCGCCCGACCCGGACCCGAGGCCCGGCAACCGCTTCCCTGGCTCCTGGCGAGACAGCACACGCAGGGGAACAGCGGGAACAAGTTTCCCCAAACGCTCTGGGAGAAGCCAAGCCAGGAGAACTTTAGCAAAACGTGTTCCTTTTGTTTCCCCCCAACCGCTTAAGGGCAGGCCGTACGCCCGACGCCTCTCGGCCAGCCACCGCGACCGCCCGCAGCCGTGGCTCTCTCGTTAGCCGAAACGGCGGAGGCACCGCAGAAGAAAAAGCTGCGCGGCAACAGAGAAGCCGCACCCCGTACCCGCAGCAGCGAAACAACAACGCCACCCGCGCAGAAAAATCTCTCCCTCCGGTCCCAACCCGAAGTGCGTGCGCCGACGCGACTCCGATCATGTGCGCGCCGCACCTGCCGCCGAAAGCAGCAGCGCGCAAGGAAACGCTGCGAACCAGCTTTGCCAAACTCTCTCCCAGGAAGCGAGGGGGCGCGAAGTTTACCGCAAGCTCGCCACCGGACCGGCCGGAGAGAAAACAGCACACGCAGGGGAACAAAAGGAACAAGGTTTGCCAAACTCCTCCGGAGAGTGAAGCCCAGAAAAGTTTGCCAAAGCGTGTTCCTTTTGTTGCCCAGCGTGTGCATGGCGGGAACACCGCGGAGCATTATTGCGGCGCTCGGCCTCTCTCGGCTCCTCCGATCGCAGCATCCCGTAAAACGCCGCCGCCGGCCCGGGAAACGCGTTCTTCTCGGTGCCGCCAGTCATACCTGGACGTTGGCTCGCCAGTTCATCGCCGCAAAGAAAGTAACCAAAGAAAAAGAAATAATATATGGGACGGGTGTGCATGGGCGCACAGGTACCTGTGCACCAGCGCACAGGTCAAGTTGGAATGATGATCGTTACCGTCGTGCAGCGACCCGACGGCGCCCGATGTCAGGCCGCATTCTGATCCTGTGGGCCAGGAATGCTGGCGGCGCACTGCTTGGGTGCCGCCGGAGCGAAACAGCACACGCAGGGGCAGCCTCGCCCACCCGCCGTCTGCACCATTTCACCAATTTCACTATTTTTCCAAAACCTTTCTAATGGCACGTGCTATAAGGAGTTTCCGGAAAATTAGTGAAATTGGTGCACTGGTGCGGCCCTCCAGCAGGTAACTCGCACGGCGCGGCACCCTCCGAACACCTCGGCGCTACCTTCGCCATCCGCCCAGCTAATGGCGCCAAATCAGCCGCGTACAGCGGGTACAAAGACGACGCAGAGCCGCTAAGCAACGTACCTCCGGGAATCCCGTGCCGAACTGCGGGTTCCGTGTTTCAGGAGCGATCTACATAACCACGAAGGAGCTCGTTTATGTCCTGGGAATTGAGAAAAAAGCCCGATCCGGCACCTCCGAAACTGCCACAGCCGCGGAAACCGCCTTCGTCGCCGAAACCTCCAGAACCGAAGAAGCCAGCAAGACCGCCGCATCCGACACCACCGCCCGGCCACCACTACGTCTGGCGCGATTGATTCCGGTGCAGCTTCAGATGACTTTCGCTGCGATGAAACGAGCTGCGCGCCAGCCCACGCGATAATCAGCACGAATCGGGTCTCTGCAAGACGCGGCCCAAATGCCGATCACCACAAAGCCGACGCAGATTCCCTACGACCACCGAACGACCAGATTGCCCCTTACAATTGGAGCCA
>Ga0182024_10027265_pt1 | contig 10001 bp, 9 predicted proteins | sample P32metaG_FD_120480 | JGI IMG/M metagenome (GOLD analysis project Ga0182024, IMG submission 120480) | Permafrost microbial communities from Stordalen Mire, Sweden - P3-2 metaG (Illumina Assembly) | ecosystem: Environmental > Terrestrial > Soil > Wetlands > Permafrost | place: Sweden: Stordalen...
ATGGTATCCATCGACGAGGACGTGGAGACGGAAGAAGGCTCCATGCCGCGGGACCTCGCCGAATGGAGGCCCGACCCCGAGATGATGTACGGGCAGTCGGAGCTGGCAGAGATTCTGCGCAAGACGATCCAGGGTTTGCCGCCCGGTTTCCGGGTGGTGTTCGTGTTGCGCGACGTGGAAGGGTTATCGACGGAAGAAACGGCGGAAACACTCGGGCTGAGTGTGCCCGCGGTGAAGTCGCGGCTGCTCCGAGCGCGGCTGCAGTTGCGGGAGCGGTTGAGCCGCTACTTCCGTAAGAATGGGGATGGGACTAAATGAACTGCTCAGAGTTTTTGGCGCAACTCGGTGATTTTCTGGACAACCAGGTACCTACCGGCCTGGTCGCCGAACTGCAGACCCACCTCGAGGGATGCGAACACTGCTTGATCACCATGCAGACGACGCAAAAGACTATCCAGATTTATCGGAATCACGAGGTTTATGAGCTGCCGGCTGGGCTGCGCGAGCGGCTGCAAGCGGCGATTCTGGCAAAGTGCAAGAAGGGTTGCTGAGGGTTGAGAAGCTGGTTGGATGCTGGGTTTTGTTTTGTATCAGGGCCGTGACTTTAGTCGGGCCACAAAGGATGGAAACAGAATTGGGCTTTACAGGCTGCGGAAAAAGGGTGATTTCGATAGGAGTAGCAGCCCTCAGCGGCCGGATTCATTACACAGCAGTTATGTACGGCCTGAAGGCCGTACCCTTCAAACAAAGCGAGTTTTTCCGCAGCCGGTTTACCCCCTGCCAGACGCCCATCCTGCACAAAATGCATGTCCAGAGATGATTCAAGGCCGAAAAGAGGGCGCAGGGGCTAAAGCCCGGATCTTTGTTGGGCCTTTACGGCCCGACTAAAGTCGTGCCCTGATACAAAGCATCAGAGCCGTGACTCGGGAAAAATTCGCGCGTTCTCACGCAGACTCTAAAGCCCGGATCTTTGTTGGGCCTTTACGGCCCGACTAAAGTCGTGCCCTGATACAAAACATCAGAGCCGTGACTCGGGAAAAATTCGCGCGTTCTCACGCAGACTCTAAAGCCCGATCTTTGTGGACTCTTTACGGCCCGACTAAAGTCGTGCCCTGATACAAAACCGAGTTTTTTAGCGGCCTGTGACAGTCTCTTCCCAGGCATTAGGGTCAGCGAAGGGCTCAAACAAATCTACTGCCAAGTTTGGCCGCACAACGAAAAAGGCCACCCGGAATGGGTGGCCTTTTCGCTGAATGAAGGGCCGGTTAGTTGTCGTCCCGGCGTTGCAGGGTTGGACGGTCGTTGCCGGGCTGCTTGTCGGAGTCGGACGCGTTGGGATCGCTGTTTGTGGAACTTGCGCGGCGGAGAGTTGGCGCGTTGCCCTTTCCACCGTCGTTCAGCTTGCGCTTATTCTCAATGCGCGCCAGGCGAGCCTTGACGTCGTCGAACTCGGAGGTCGTCACGACATACTCCGCACGCGGAGGCAGTATCGTGGCAATCTCCTTTTGCGTTGCCTCGATGCGATCGGGGGTCTGCGGGTGGCTGGAGAAGGCTTTGGCAATCAGGTGCGGCTTGGTTTTCTCCAGATTCTCAAGCTTCTCGAAGATGGTTACGAAAGCCTGCGGATCGTAGCCCGCACGGTACATATACTGCACGCCGAGGAAGTCGGCCTGCGACTCAAAACCGCGAGAGAACTGCAGGAAGGTCAGCGGAATGCCTATCTGCGCCGCCTCGTAAATGCCATACCCTGTCCAGCCGCCGATGAAAATCAGCGGAATGGTGCCCAACTGAGCGTAGTTCATGCGGGTCTGCTCACGGACAGCATGATGAGCAGCTACGTGCGATATCTCATGCGCGATCACGCCTGCCATTTCAGCTTCGTCGTCGGCGGTCAGAATGAGGCCGCTGTTCACATACATAAAGCCGCCCGGCAAGGCCATGGCGTTGACTTCATCAGAATCGATGACCTTGATGGTGAAGGGCACCTTGGCGTCGGAGTTCTTGACCAGATTTTGCGCGACGCGGTTCACGTATTCATTCACCACCGGGTCGTTGATGAACTTAACGCTCTTTTCCAGCTGCATGGCGTAGGACTTGCCCATGCGAATCTCGGTTTCGGTCGAGTACCAGTTGCCCATGCCACGACCGCCGATATCGCGCGTGCCCACAGCGTTCACGTCGTCAACGCTGCCTTGTTTTACACCCGGCACTTTCTGGTCGGTCGCCGACGTAGGGTCTGAGGCGGGGGGAGTGTCCGACGGAGCCGGCTGACTGGCCTGCGGCGGAGTAGCTGCCGGTTGACTTGCCGGGGGCTGGCTGGTTTGGGGAGTGTTCTGTCCGTACCCTGTGAGGGTGAAGCTGGGCGCCAGCAGCAAGCTGCTCGCAACCATTAATTCTGCCGGTATCAGGCTCTTGCGCAGCATATTGCTCATGACGACCTCTTTGTCGCTCCTGGATATAACCGTAGGCCCACTTCCGCTATGGCTATTAGACCAAGTATGCGCGCTTTCGCTAGCCGATGGCCCGGAATTTCGCCAAAAGAGCAGAAAGTCTTTGCGTGTGATGGTTCCGGCTGGAGACACCGGTGAACTACCCCGCGTGTGCTTTGTTTCGTACCAGCTGGGGACCGGTCTCGCTTTGGCGCATTCTTATCAAAAAGGAGTTCACCAGCCGGGCCAGCGTTTCGGGGCATTCTTCGTAGGGCAGATGACCGGTGCCGGGAAGAAGCTCAAACTCCACCCGATCAAAGCATTGGCGCAGGTTCTGGGCCGACTCCAGAGACACGGCCCGGTCCCGGTCCCCCCACAGCAAAAGTGCCGGGATGTGATGCACGTTCCCCAGAGCGCGCTCTAACCCAGCCATGTCATCAAACCAGGTTCTCAGCATGTCGAGGACATAATCAACGGTTCCCGGAACGCGCAGGGAATCGATGTACTTTGCCAGGGAGCCGTCTTGTACCTGGGTAGGATCTCCGTACATGCGGCCGAGGGCGAGCGATTGCATGGACGCAGGCAGGGTGGCGATGTGATGCGCGAACCAGGTCCCCAAGCCCGAGAGATAGAAGTTGATCAGGGGGTCGCCAAGATGCGAGAAGGGATTCGCTGGGGCATGAAGCAACAGATTTCTAACCCGGTGCGGGTATTTCGCAGCCAGCATCACAGCTACGGCGCCGCCGTGCGAGGTGGCCAAAAAGTCCGCCGCGCCGATGTGCGACTCATCCATGAACTCGATCATCCGATCGGCCTGGGCTTCCGGTCTTGCATCGATGCCCGGCACCCGCTCCGATTCGCCGATGCCCAGGGCATCCACGGCGTAAATCGTCGACTCCTCAGCCAGACGGGGGATGGTCATCTCCCAAGTCGAGGCTGTTCCAAGGAGGCCGTGCAGCAAAATAAGCTCTGGGCCGGCACCTGCCTGGAGGCAGTGCATCTGGTGTCCCTGCACCTGGACCCAGTGCTTATTGATCTGGATTCGCCCGAACGCGTCCAACATCCAACGAGCTAATGCCATTTGACCTCTTGCCCTCCAGTGCGAATCTCCCGGATTCACATTCTATTCATGCTAGCTAAGAACGCAATGGTGGAGCAAAAAGATGCCTAAGCGAAAGCCACCGAAGCCATCCGAAATTCCCAAAAATAAGATTTATCAATATGTAGTGTCATATCCAGCTGGTGGAAATCTGCAGATCTGATGTTACGGGAATAACCAGGCTGGTAGCGCCCGGATCGATCCTCGTATATCTCTTCTTGAATCAAGGGTATACTGGGGCCGTAAATGGGCAGTCCCTTGAGGTCTGCGAGGCGGTCGGACTTTCCTGTTGGTCCGTAGCGTGCTCTTGTGTCCTGGGAGCCTCTGTTCTTCCTCGCAGCAACGCGATGCTTAAGACGTTTCAAATTCGGGTGGCCGTCGTTCTTCTCGCCGGGTTTACTTTGGCGGCCGCGGTTCTTGCCGCCCTGAATTTTTCCAAAGAGGGCTCCTATCCTCAAGCGACAGACCTGGTGATTTGGCAGGAAGCGCCAGGCGGTCTGAAGGCGCAGCGGGTCACAGCCAACGGGCCAGCTGATCGAGCCGGGATCAAGGCCGGGGATCTGCTGGTTTCGGCCAATAATGTTCCCACTCCTCGCATTTCGTACCTGACGAGGCAGTGGTTTGCTGCGGGCACCTGGCAACATGTGGACTACCGCCTCATCCGGTCGGGCGTTCCTATCCATGCATCGGTGATTATTGAACCGGCGGACCGCACCGAGAACCAGGGCCTGCGGTTGATTGCGCTCGTCTATCTCTCGATCGGGCTCTACGTCCTGTTCCGGCGGTGGACAGCGCCCCGCGCGACTCACTTTTATGTCTTTTGCCTGGCGTCCTTTGTTCTTTATTCGTTTGACTACACCGGCAAGCTGAACGGCTTTGACTGGACCATCTACTGGGGCAGGATTCTGGCCGGAGCGCTGCAACCGGCGTTGTTCCTGCATTTCGCGTTAGCGTTTCCAGAAGAGCGGCCGGCGTCGCGGCGGCACTGGCTCAACTCCCTGATCTACCTTCCCGGCCTCGGGGTCATCGTCCTGCAGGTGGTGGCCATGCTGCGCTGGGAGGCTACCGGGTTGCTCAAAACGCGCCTGGACCAGCTGGCCACGGCTTACCTGGCGATCTACTATGTTTTAGCTGCGCTGGTTTTCCTGCGCAACTACCTGCGGCAGACCAATCCGCTCCGCCGCCAGCAGTTAAAGTGGCTAACCCGCGGAACGTTGCTCACCGTCATCCCTTTCACGGTGCTGGACGTCATCCCGTTTCTCACCGGCATTCCTGTCCCCGGCGCTCTGGCCAAGCTGGGTGGGATTTGCCTGGTCTTTTTGCCGCTGACCTTTAGCTGGGCGATCGTTCGCTACCGCTTGATGGATGTCGACCTGATCTTCAAACGGGGTGTTACCTACACCCTGGCGACGGCGGCGCTGGTGGGCCTTTATTTCGGTGCGGTAGCGCTCGTGGGGGAGCTGGTCCACACCCGCGTGCCCAGTGCGGGTGCCTGGGGACTAATCGCTGCCATCATCATCACCGCCCAGCTCTTCGAACCGCTCAAAAAGGCCATTCAAGACCGGGTCGATCGGGTTTTCGACCATAAGCGCTACGACTATCGGCAGACCCTGATCACGTTCGGCCGCGGCTTGAGCTCGCAGACTGATTTGGGCAGGCTGCTCACTTCCATCGTGGATCGCTTGTCAGAAACGCTTCTGGTGGCGAGGGTGGCCATCTTTTTCCCTGATCGGAATGGCGCATATCGGCTGATGGCGGCTCACGGCCTGCCGGCACAACTGCTGGGCCGGGAAAGCCATCCGGGCCTGGATTTTCTCAATTTCGATCAGCCGGATGCGGCCACCCACATTTTCCTGGAGAATCCACAGCAGGCGCTCCACCTGACGCCCGAAGAACGCCACTCCGCTGCCTCGCTCGATCTGAACTATTACCTCCCTTGCCGCTTGCAGGAAAAGACCATCGCCATTATCGGTCTGGGGCGCACCACACATGGAGACTTCCTCTCCAGCGAAGACGTGGAGTTGCTGGAATCGATGGCCAGCTATATCGGGATCGCGATCCAGAACGCGCGTCTGTACGCCAGCCTGGAGCAGAAGATCTCCGAATACGAGCGGTTGAAGGAGTTCAACGAGAACATCGTCGAGTCGATCAATGTCGGCGTGTTCGCGGTTGACCTCGAGGAACGGGTCGAGAGCTGGAACGCGCAGATGGAAGTGATGTATGCCATGTCGCGCCAGGAGGCAGTGGGGCAATATCTGCGCGACATTCTGCCGGCAAATTTTGTGGCAGAATTTCTGCGTTTGAAAGATGAGCCTGGCGTGCACAACCTGTACCGCTTCCGGTTGCAGACGCGCAGCGGCGAGAACCGTTGTGCCAACGTGGCCATCGCGCCCCTGGTTTCGCGCAACTTTGAGGTGGTCGGGCGCATCATTATCGTTGACGACATCACCGAGCGCATGGAGCTGGAAGCACAGCTGACACAAGCCGACAAACTCTCCTCCATCGGACTACTGGCAGCGGGTGTTGCCCACGAAGTCAACACTCCCCTGGCCGTGATTTCGTCGTATACCCAGATGCTCGCCAAACAGGTGCGGGGAGATCAAAGAGTGGCGCCGCTTTTGGACAAGATCACGCAGCAGACATTCCGGGCCTCGGAAATCGTGAACGGCCTGCTGAATTTTTCGCGCACCGGTGCGGCGGAGTTTACGGCTTTGGATCTCAATCACGTGATCGAAGAAACTCTGAAGCTGCTGGAACACCAGTTCCGTGTTTCGCAGGTAGAGCTACAGACTTCATTCGAAGATAATCTTCCGCCGATTCTGGGCAACTCGGGCAAACTCCAGCAGGTCTTTCTCAACTTGTTTCTGAATGCCAAGGACGCGATGGCGGCCGGCGGTACACTGCGGGTAGCCACGCAAGCGAACGGGCATGTAGCAGTTGACGTTTCCGACACCGGCTCCGGCATTGCGATGGAACACGTGCAGCGCATCTACGACCCCTTCTTCACCACCAAGCTGACGGTAGGCGAGGGGCAGCGCAGGGGCACAGGATTGGGGTTGGCAGTGAGCTACGGCATTATCCAGGAGCATGCGGGCAAGATCCAGGTGGAGAGCCAGGTTGGCAGCGGCACCACTTTCCACCTCGAATTTCCTATGGCAAGGAAACCCGCGCATGTCTGAGGCCGGCATTCTCGTTCCACAAAGCAAAGCGAACGTTTCGAACCCCGAACCGGCATCCCGCATTCTGATCATTGACGACGAAGCAGCCATTCGCGAATCGCTGGAGACGCTGCTGGTGCTGGAAGGCTATGTTGTCGATCTGGCCCCTGAGGGCCAGGCTGGTCTTAGGGCTATCGATAGCCGAAACTATGACCTGGTTCTGCTGGACCTGGCACTGCCAGGGCTCAACGGCCTGGAGGTTTTGGCGCGGATCCGGGAGCGCCAGCCAAACCTGCCGGTGATCATGATCACCGCCTATGGAACGGTCGGCAACGTAGTCGACGCCATGAATGGCGGGGCGCAGAATTTTGTTCAAAAGCCCTGGGACAACGAAAAGCTTCTGGCCGATATCCGCGCCGCGACCGCCCGGCAACGCGCGGAAGAAGAGAATGTCCAGCTCAAGCGGGCGCTGAAGCAGCGCTACAACTTCGAAAACATCGTGGGCAAGAGCGAGCCCATGCTGCGCATCTTCGACCTGGTGGCACAGGTCGCTCCCACCCGCTCCACTATTCTGATTCAAGGCGAGAGCGGAACCGGCAAGGAGCTCATCGCCAAGGCGATCCACGCTAACTCTCCCCGCCGGGACAAGCCCTTTGTACCGGTGAATACCGGGGCCATGTCTACCGATCTGCTCGAGTCCACACTTTTTGGTCACGTCAAGGGGGCGTTCACGTCCGCTGTTTCGGCCAAAAAGGGACTCTTTGAGATGGCTAATTTTGGCACCCTCTTCCTGGATGAAATCGGCACCATGGGAATGGATACGCAAGCCAAGGTGCTGCGGGTACTGCAGGATCGCCGCTTTATGCACCTGGGTGGAGTGCACGAGATCCAGGTGGACGTGCGCATACTGGCTGCCACCAACGTGGATCTGCGGCAGGCGGTGCGTGAAGGCAAGTTTCGTGAAGATTTGTTCTACCGGCTGAATGTGATCACCATTGATTTGCCGCCGCTCCGTACCCGGCGGGAAGACATCCCTCTGCTGGCCGCGAGCTTTCTCAAGCGCTATGCGGAGGAGAACGATTTACCGCCACGCACGCTGGCGCCGGAAGCGATGCGGGTGCTGATGGATTACGACTGGCCGGGCAATGTGCGCGAGTTGGAAAACGTCATTGAGCGGGGCGTGGTTCTCTCCTCAACGCCCAGCATTGGATTCGACCTTCTTCCCGGCCACCTCACTGGCCGCAGCTACTCCTCCAGCCTGCTGGAGCATAATCCGGACGCCTCCTTATTCGACATTCTGGAAGATATAGAGCGGCGCATCATCATCGACAAACTGGAGCGCTGCAAGTGGAACCAGACGGACGCGGCGGAGCAGTTCCGCATTCCACTTTCCACGTTGAACCAGAAGATCAAGCGGCTCTCTATTGAGATCAAGAAGCGGATGAAAGACTAGACCGAGGCGTGTGGTACCCTCGGCTTGGGTATGCCATTCGACTCGATTGAAAGCTTGGCCAAGAAGTACGTGGTCGCGGTACAGGACTATGCCGTACTCGCGGGCCGGGCTCTCGCCAACATTTTTCAGCGTCCGCACTACTTTGGCGACCTGATCACCCAGGCTGACTCTATCGGGATAGGCTCACTACCTATCGTCATCCTCACCGGCTTCTTTACCGGCGGCGTCCTGGCCCTGCAATCCGCTTCCTCGCTGGCTCAGTTTGGCGCCACTGCCATAACCGGGGAGCTGGTCAGTCTTTCGATGATCAAGGAACTCGGACCGGTTCTCACCAGCCTCATGGTGTCCGGGCGGAATGCGTCTGGAATGGCCAGCGAGCTGGGCTCCATGATGGTGACCGAGCAGATTGACGCCATGCGTGCGCTGGGCACCGATCCGCTGAAGAAACTGGTGACGCCACGCGTGTACGCCACGGTTTTCATGCTCTTTTTTCTCACTATCATCTCCGACACCGTGGGCACATTGGGTGGGGCGTTCGTGTCGGTAGTCATGCTGGGACAGAACGGGTCTCAGTATTTCCATACGGCTTACCAGACGCTGCGTTTTCCCGATATCCTTCAGGGCCTGGTAAAGCCGATCGTGTTTGGCTTCATCATTGCCACCATCGGATGCTTCTATGGCATGACAACACGCGGCGGGACGCAGGGCGTTGGCCGCTCCACCACCCAGGCGGTGGTTGTCTCTTCCGTGCTCATCATCTTCGTCGACTTTTTGATCAGCCAGTTCATGATCAACGTCTTCGGCTTCTGAACGTATGGTGACCGCGCCCCAGACCGCACCCACGGCAACAACAGACGATCCTTCGCAGCCGGTCGTGGTCTTTGATGACGTCTCGATCGGCTTTGAAGGCAAGCAGGTGCTCGAGAATATCTCGCTGACCGTATCTCCGGGGGAAACCAGAATCCTTCTGGGACCCGCAGGTAGTGGCAAGAGCGTGCTGCTCAAGCTCGCAAATGGATTGATACGGCCTGACTCCGGAACCATTACGGTTTTCGGCGAACGAGTCGATAACATGCCGGAAGAGCAGCTCTTCCAGTTGCGGGGACGCATTGGCATGGTCTTTCAAGAGGGAGCCCTGTTCGATTCGCTCACGGTACGGGACAATGTGGCCTACCGCTTGATGGAGCAGAAAATTCCCGAGGCGGAAGTCACGCAACGGGTGACGGAAGCGCTTCGCTTCGTGGAACTGGAGCAGACGCTGGACAAGTTTCCATCCCAGCTTTCCGGCGGCATGCGCCGCCGGGTGGCGATTGCCCGGGCGATTGTGAACCGGCCAGACTTGATCCTCTACGACTCCCCAACCGGGGGTTTGGATCCGATTACCTCGACGACGATCGTTGAGCTGGTCATGAAACAGCGCGACGTTTATCGCACCAGCTCACTGCTGGTGACGCATCGTTTGCAGGATGCCTTCATGCTGGCCACGCACACGTTTGACCGCGAACAGAACCATATGGTTCCCATTCCTAATGGGGGACTGGATTCGAAGACGAATTTCCTGCTGCTGCATGATGGGCACTTGGTTTTCGATGGCTCTACGCATGACTTGGTGCATAGTGACGATCCGTTCCTCAAGGAATATCTGTCGTAAGCGTTCCCATGACGAAGCCCGGGTGGTTTTCAGCCGTCCCTTCGGGACTGATCGGGTTGTTACCTTCACCCAGGACTGCGTCCTGGGCCTGAAGTTTCTACATTTTTCGCAGGCCGAGGCGGCTCCCCGTTCCCTTGCAGTGCTACGCTTCTGATTGGATCAGGACTGGCTTTGTATCAGGGCATGGCTTCCAGCCATGCCGCAACACTAC
>Ga0182024_10027266_pt1 | contig 10001 bp, 8 predicted proteins | sample P32metaG_FD_120480 | JGI IMG/M metagenome (GOLD analysis project Ga0182024, IMG submission 120480) | Permafrost microbial communities from Stordalen Mire, Sweden - P3-2 metaG (Illumina Assembly) | ecosystem: Environmental > Terrestrial > Soil > Wetlands > Permafrost | place: Sweden: Stordalen...
GGGATCGGCAGGTGTTAGCGGCGGGGGTGGTGCTGGGGATGGGGGGTGGCGGGGTGGTTGGTGTTGTCGGTCCAGATTTGGGTGCCTCGCCAGGGGCGGGTGGCGGTTAGATCGACGCGGTAGGGGCCGAGGGCGCGGTTGGTGGGGAGCACCGCGGCAAGGCCGTCGCCGAACTGCGGGAGCGCGGCGGCCAGGGCGAGCATGCGGGCCGTGGAAGCCATCCCGGTGAGATGGAGGGTGTAGCCGGTCGCGTCGAACTGGCCTTCGAGGATTGCGGGGTCTTTGCCGCCCAGAGCCAGAGAGGTGGGCTCCAGCACGAAGCCGGTGGTGGTGGCGGGTGGTTGGCCATTGGGCGAGTATGCCGCCGGGATGACGCTGGCAGTGGAGTCGGGCAGGAAGCGTCCGTTCTTTGCGAGTGGGGAGCTACTGGCGGTGGATGCGGGTGTGAATTCGCCGGGGCTGCCGGGCGACGCTGGCTGGTATTTTGCGTTGCGAGTCAGGGTGGTCGCGGGGAGCGCGGAGCCGAGGGCGACATCGCCGACGACCAGCGACGTGGAGCCGGCGCGGGGGGCGATGAGGCTGGCGTCGGTCATCTTCAGCTCGCCGGTCCAGCCCCGGGTGGCGGCGGCGGCTGGCGAGCTCGGGTTGTAGGCGAGGTCGCCGGTGAACGAGCCGGCGACGGCGATGTCGGCGGGGACGCGGGAGCTGGCGACGTGCAGCCACTCCAGCAGTGTGGCGGCGGGCAGACCGGGGGCGGCGACTTCGAGGACGACGGAGCGGGGTCGGCGAATGTCTGGGAGGTCACCGGCGATCACGAGGGTAGGGGCGCCGGAGGACGCTGCCGGAGGCCAGTTGCAGCGGACGTTGTCGAAGGAATGGAAGACAGCCGTCGCAGTGGCGAGACACTGGAGGTCGATGGTGAGCGAACGCTCGGGGATGAAGTCGGCTCGGCGCGCGTCGGCGAGCCGCAGGCGCGCCTGAACGGTGTTGTTGCCGACGGTCCCCTGGGCGCTGGCGGAGAGGGTCATTTCACCGCGGAGGCCGGCGTCGCGGCCAAGCAGGACGCGGGTGGCTTCGCCGAGCGGAGCGTTGCTCCACTCTCCTGTGAGATTGATGGGGACCTGGCCGAGGGAGGCGGCGCGGCCTAGCGTGCCTTCCACTTGCAGGGTGCCGGTGTCGGAGGCGTCGGTGTCGGTGCGGGCGGGGTGGGCCTTGAGGCGGAGGTGCCACTGCTGGGGGTCGGGGAGCCAGAGGGCGAAGTCCGCATCAGTGAGGGAGATGGGGGTTTTTTCCTGGTCGATCTTGAGGTTCAGGCGAGCGCCGGTGGCTTCGATGTAGGGAAAGCGCGGGGCGGGACCGGGCTTCTTCTGGGCGGTGGGGGCGGCAGTGATGTGGGAGGCGCGGAGGAGGATGCTCTCGAGGTTCCACGTGCCGTCGGAGTTGTGGACGAGGTTGACGCTGGGCTGGTCGAAGCTGATGGTGGAGAATTCGACGCGGCGGGTCCAGAGGGAGCTGAGGCGGAGGGTGGCACGCACGGAGTTGGCGCGGATGACGGGCTCTGAACCGAAGGCAGGGTCTTCGCCGACGACGAGATTTTCGAGCGTGAAGCCGGGCAGGGGGAGCAGGTTGAGGGTGACGCGGTCGAGATGGATGGGGCGGCCGAGGCTCTGGCTGATGCTGGTGGCGATGCGGCGCTGGAAACGGTTGACACTGATAAGTGGAGGGATGAGCAGGAGGACGACCACGGCCAGGGCCGCGAAGGCGAGGTAGAGCAGGCGACGACGATGGTGAGGCTTGAGGAGTTCTGTCTCTTCCGCGTCGATCTGCTGATGCTCGTAAGTTGGGTGGATTTCCTGCATGACGATTGTGCGGCCTGCTTCTTTTGATGCGGGGATGGTGGGAAAGAAGACTCGGATAAAGCCCTGTGCTTAATCCTAAAGCAATGCAGGCGTTCTTTCCGATTCGTTATGGGATTGGTTGTTTGATTTGGCCTTCTGAAGGTTGCCGGGGAGGGCGAGGAGGCTTGTCTGGCGCTGGCCCAGGTTGGGTAGCACGGGACAATGCCAAACAACAAAAGCGAAACAACGGCAACAACAGATCCTGCATGATAGAAACAAAGACGATTGGACATCCACGAAGGGGTCGTGGATCGGTTTGAATCACAGACAAAAAAAATGATCGGAGCGAGATAACCGAGGGGACATCTCGCTCCGATCGCAGGGTGAAATTACCGGCTAGCGCGCGAACTTGCGACGCGCTGCTCCAGCAAGGCCGAAGAGGCCCGTACCCAGCAACAGAAGCGTGCCTGGCTCAGGAACAGGGGCCAGATCGGCGGAGAAGTCGAGGCCTTCCGCATACGACCCAGTCTGCTCTACGACGAACGTCAACTTGTCCGAAGCGGTCAGGGTCAAATTCAGAGGCACGATTTCGGGCACTGTGCAGTTAGGCTGGGCGTCGGAGCACTTGCCATCGCTACCGATCGCACCGGCGAAGAGGAACGGAGTGGTGGAGTTGTTGAGGAACACGGCCACGGTATCGTCCGCCATGATGTCCAGCGAGCCTGTGTAAGCTCCCGGAGTGGCGGTGAAGGACGTGGTGTACGTGTAGTAGCCGTCCGGAGCCGTGTAGCTGCCGCCTGGTTCAGAGCCTGGATTATTGGAGATCCAGCTCGTACCGAGTATCGCGGCTGTCCAGACCCCGCCATCGCCGATGTTGGAGACCGCGACACCAGTGTTAGAGGTGATGTACGCGTATGGGTTGGAGGCGTTGTAGGGGGCGGTACCCTGCGTGTAGCCGTTGTAATTGACCGGAGAGACACCACTGTTGATGATGATATCGGCAGAGGCAAAGGTAGCAGATGCGATCAGTGCGATAGCGGCCGCGCTGAACTTCAAGAAAGTATTCATTGTTCTCTCCCATTATTCCCGCTTGGCGCGGGGGTTCGTTTAATGTCTGAAAGCAGGTGTAAACAAAGTTGTTTGTGCAGAATGTCTCGTACTGACTATGGCAACTGCATAGCCAAACGGTTTTCCCTTATTTCTTGGTATCTATTGACCTTGCAATATCTCGCACACAAATATGCGCAAACTTTTGCATAGTATTGTCGGCATTACTTTCCCTTTTGGGGCTGCCAAGGGCTGATCGCGTGGATATCCCTGGGTGGATATCGGAATGCTGGCTAGTCGGCCAACCGCCCGGTGATTTCAGGGGCTGACCCACTACCGAAGAAGACGCAATACAGAGGTCTTCCCTTTTCCGGCATCTTTAGCTCGTTATTTGATCAGGTGGAAGGTGCGTTTCCAGCGGGTTTCGTCGAAGAAATGGAGGAGGATGTGGCCCATGAAGCCGATGCGCTGGCCGATGCCCTGTTTGTCGATCTGGTCGGCGGGGGTTTCGAAGGACCAGTAGACGAACATGGGGCGGCCTACGATGTTTTCGCGCGGGACAAAGCCCCAGTATCGACCGTCGAGGGACTCGGTGCGGTTGTCGCCCATGGCAAAGACCTTGCCGGGGGGAACGACGAGATCGCCGTTCTGGATATGGTTGGGAAGATCGTTGGCCCAGGTGGCGGTGAGGCCGTCATAAGGGCCGGGAGGAACACTGGGAAAGTCGTCGCGGTAGGGCTGGTAGGCGTGCTGGGGGTTGTCGTCGACGAGGGGCTTGCCGGCGTAGGGCTCGTTCTGAGCGACGCCGTTGAGATAGACGATGCCGTCGCGGAGATGAATGCGGTCGCCGGGGATGCCAATGGCGCGCTTGACGAGGTAGAGGTCGGGCGTCTCGGGATTGGGCTTGAGGAAGACGATGATGTCGCCGCGGCGGATACCGCGGTAGTAGACGAAGGGCGCCCATTTGGCGGGCGGTGCAAGGACGATGCGGTCCACCAGGACGTGGTCGCCGATGAGCAACGCCTTCTCCATGGAGGCGGAGGGGATCTCGAAGTTCTGGAAGATGAAGGTCATGACGAAGAGACCGATCGCGAGGACGGTGCAGATCGAAGCTAGCGACTCAAGTGGGGTTTCAGTTTGGTCCTGCTGGGTCGTCTCGGGTTCTTTTGATTCGATTTCCGTCGTGTTAGTCAAAACAGATCTCCACAGATGCAATTGACAGTGTATCGCGGGGAGCGGGGGTGGTGGGCTGAGCAATGGCGAAGACGAAATGCGGGGATTCTTCGCTGCGCTCAGAATGACAGGCAAGAACTGAGAATCTGATAAAAGCTGCAAGTCCGTGACCCCAATTGGAGGAAAACAAACAACAACAGAGGCGAAATGCGGGGGTCTCTCCACTCCGCCGCGCGATAAAACCGCGCGGCTCCGGTCGAGATGACGCTTCTTTTGTAGTTTTTAGACAGGTTGTAAGACAACAGCAACGACAACAGCAGATTTCTCCGCTGCGCTGCGAAATGACAAACAAGAGGACAGGCAACCGCAACCGCAACCGCAGCAGAAGCGGCAAACAGCTATTGCAACCATCGCAATCGCGACGGAACGGTTGTTTTAGCGGACCACCTGGAGGGTGCGGCCCCAGCGGGCGAAATCGACGACGGCGTCCATTCTGCTGGGGGGGCGGTGAGGGCGGTTGCGGGCGGAGGAGGTTTCGGTCAGGGTGCCAGGATCGTCGTTGGAGTGCTGCTGCAGAGAGAAGTAGATGAGGAGCGGCTTGCCGACGATGGCGTCGCGGGGGACAAAGCCCCAGTAGCGGCTGTCATCGCTGTCGTTGCGGTTGTCGCCGAGGACGAAGTAGTCGCCGGCAGGAATGATGAGCTCGCCGTTGTCGATGAGGTTGCGCATCTTGATCCACCAGACGGAGTTGATGTCGGGGTCTGGGCTCTGCAGGCGGGGGAAGTTGTCGCGAAAGTTGTCGGGTGGGCTGGGGCGGTAGACGGCGTACGGCTCGCTGAGGGGGCGGCCGTCGATGTAGACGCGCTGGTCGTGGAGGCGGAGATGGTCGCCGGGAAGGCCGATGACGCGCTTGACGAGATGAAGAGAGGCGTCGACGGGGTCGTGGAAGACGATGATGTCGCCGCGGTGGATGGTCGCGGGGGAGAGCAGGCTGTCGAAGCCGCTGGGGGGACCGGTTTGTTTGTCGACCAGGAGGAAATCGCCGACGAGGAGGGTCGGTTCCATCGACTCGGATGGGATGCGGAAGGGCTGGACGCAGAAGGTGATGATGAAGATGGCGATGACGATGATGGAGAAGAGAGATTGCAGGGCGGGGAGGAAGCCGTGGGTTTCGTGATGGCGATGCGTGACCACAGGCGTCGAGGGTTGAGCGGCGGCGGAGGCAGGCAGGGCCGCCGGAGTGCGGCTCGGGGCGTCGGTGTCGGCGACTGGGTTCACTGCGCGACCTCCTCGGGAGATCGGCCAGCGGTTGGCCCGCTTTCGGCTTCGAGGCGTTGGAAGGCCAGGCGCGCGGCCTCTTGTTGGGCTTCCTTTTTTGTCGCTCCTTCGGCCTCGGCGAGTGCGGTGAAGCCGCCTTCCCTGTCGTCGACGCGGACCTCGATGCGGAAACGCTTCTGGTGATCGGGGCCGCTCTGGGCGGTGAGGGCGTAGTGGGGCTGGCCGGAGCCGGTGGACTGGAGACGCTCCTGGAGAGCGGATTTGTGGTCGCCGATGGCTCCGCTGAAGGCGCTGCCGGACTGCAGGGCGAGGTTGAGGTCGGGCAGGGCGGGGTCGAGGATGTGCTTTTCGATGAAGGCGCGGGCGGCGGGGAGGCCACCGTCGAGATAAAGGGCCGCGATGACGGCTTCGATGGCGTTGGCCAGGATGGCCGGCTTTTTGCGACCACCGCTCTGCTCTTCGCCGCGGCCGAGGAGGAGATGAGCGCCGAGGTCGATGCGGGCGGCGACCTCTCCGAGATGGCGGCGGCTGACGAGGGAGGCGCGGAGACGGGTGAGCTCGCCCTCGCGGGAGTTGGGGAAGCGGTGGAAGAGAGCGTCGGCGACGGCGAGGCCGAGGACGGCGTCACCGACAAACTCGAGCTGCTCGTTGTCGGCGGTCGGGTCGGGAAGGGTCTCGGGCTTGGTCTCGTAGGCGAGCGAACGGTGGGTGAGGGCCCAGGTGAGGAGCGCGGGGCGCTGGAAGGCGTGATCGAAGAGGATTGGGTGGGCCTCGTTCGACTGCGCTTGACCGGTTTTTTTGTGACGCGGCGTCATCGGGCTCCCCTGCGCTTTAATGTACTGGACGGACGGCTACTGTGGGGGCGGCGGCGGTGGACGATAGGCGTCCTTTTCGGCTTTGCCGCTGGGGTCGAGTGGGGCGTCGTCGTCGGATTGGGCGGGAGGCTGGTGCTCGGAGGGTGGGGCGACGAAGGGCTCCTTCAAGCCTTTTTCCGCGGCGGCCTTGGTGTCGGGCTGGCCGTCGCGGACGGTGAGGGCGGCCTGGTACTCGGTGAGGGCCTTTTGCCGCTCGGCGTTGACGTCGTAGAGGCGGCCCAGGTAGATGTGCGACCAGGCGAGCATGCGGGGGTCTTTGGAGGAATCGAGGGTCGCCTGGAAGTCGCCGATGGCCGCGCCGGGCTGACGCTGCATGAGGTCGACGCGGGCGAGGACGTAGTGGGCGTGGGCGTGGTCGCCGTGGGGATCGGCGAGGGCGGTGTTGGCCAGGGCGGTGGCTCCAGGGAGGTCGCCCTTGAAGATCTTCAGCTCGGCGAGTTCGAGGCCGGTGAGTTGCTGGGGGGCGCGGCGAAGGACGTCGCGACTTCCCTCGGGGAGGAAGGCGATCTGCTCGTCGCGGTGCTTCTCGCGGTCGATGTCCATGCCGTAGACCATCTCGCCGATGTCTTCCTTAAGGCTGATGTTGTCCTTCTCCATCTGGCCGAGCTTGAAGTAGAGGTAGTCGACCAAGGTCCAGCCCTGACGCATGTCGAGATCGACGGCCTTGCGACGGACGTCCTCGGCCTGACGGTTGTAGACGGCCATCTCGGCGTCGAAGCGCTCCAGGTCGGCGCGCTCTCTTGCGCGTGGCGTGGGTTTGGGCTTGACCATGCCGACGTCCATGGTCCTGGCCTCGATGGCCTTGATGAGGCACTCGGTGATGAACGCCACGATGTCGGACTTGTAGGTGAACTCGAGCGGCGCAGCCTGGACTGGCTTGAGGAGCGGAAGCAGACGGTCCATGGCCTGGGCGCGCGAGTAGATCAGCGGCTCTACTTCGTAGTGCAGGTAGATGTGGCGGATGTCGATCATGTTAATGCTGGCGGGCGGCTCTGCGGCTGGGGACGCGACGACAATGTAGTCGTTCGCGTAGATGCGGGCGTTGGTTGTAGAGGGCGCGAGCATGGGCTCGAGCAGGACAAGGAAGCGGCGGCCGTCGTAACTGCTGACCGGCAGACGGAGATAGATGTTGGTATTCAGGATGGTGCGGGTCAGGGGGTCGTGGATGCGGTTGACGAGGTCCTCGTACTCGGGGCGATGCTCGATCCAGATGGTATGGAGATTAATCGCTGAGTCGAAGGCGCGGAGGAGGGGAAGGATGTTGACGACTTGCAGCGAGTCGGGAGGGAGCTCGGTTTCGTCGACGGTGGGAGTGAGTTCGGGAGGCGGCGTGAGGAAGAGAGAGAGCGAGATGTACTGGGCCAGATTCAGTCCGCTGTCGTTGAGGGTGTGCTCGCGGACGTAGACGCAGAGAGCGTCGCGGCTATCGCGGGCTTCGGCGGAGGTGGTGAGTTCGGCGTTGATCTCGTCGCGGACCTTCTGGCGCACGGGACTGGAGGCGGCGAGATCCGCGTCGTAGCCGCAGACGTTGAGCGCGACCGCTAGATCGAAGAGAGGCTCGCTGGTCTCGAGCGTGATGGCTGAGCCGCCGGCCTCCACCGGGGCGATTCTAGGGCGCGGCGCGGGTTTTGTGTCCGTGGTGACGGAGCCGTCCGGGGCACTGCTGCTGGAGGAGGAACTCGACTGAGAGCCGGCCTGCGCTGATGCGGAGACACAGAGGACAGGAAGGAAGATGGAGGCAGCGAGGCACAGACCGAGGGCGGCTGCGTAAGGATGGGATTGCGATTTGGTTGGAGAAGACACTATAGGGATTCGACGCTCCTATAAAGCTTAAGGGAGCGCGAGGCTGGTTGCAACTTCGCCTGTGGGTGAGTGGACTTCGAGTGAACGGTGGGCTTCGCGATGGGAGGTGTTGGGTTGGCTCTGGTAAGCCGGTGCTAGAGGGAGGAAAGACGGTTCGCGCGTAGCGCGAATGCCCACCTTAGCCGCAAAAAGCGCGGCGAAGATGGGGCACCCGGCGGAGATTTACCGGATAAGGAGAGGATGTGTGGGGAGATTACCGACCGTTTTCTCTTTGCACGCGCTTTACTCTTTGCACACTGATTCTCGCGTGCGTCAGGTTTTTCTTTGTGGTGAGGACTAGGAGTGGACGGAGATGCCGGAGAAGGTGAGGACGACGCGGCCGCGAACCGGAGCGCCGAAGACGCTGGCAGGCTCGAAGACGCTGTTCAGGAGTTGATCGACAACCTGGTTCCGCACCGCGGCTTCGATCGGGCCCGACACGATGTTGTAGTCGTAGACGCGTCCCTGCGAATTCACGAGCGCCTCAACGACGATCACTGTTTCGTGGCTGGTCACGATGGCGTGAGGGTTGACCGCGGAGTACAGGTAGTGGGGAACAGTGATGGCGCCGAGGGGTTCATCGTTGGCCAGGACTGGCTCCGGCGCGGCGACCATACCCAGAAGAAGGGCGATACCGCCAACCAGGACGACGGCTCCGGCAAAGCCTGCGGATACCTGGAGCAGCATGGGGCGGACGGCGTTGTCCCATTTGAGGCTGACAGCGTCGAGCCAGCTTGATTTTCTCTGGGCGTGTTCGTGCGAGATGGCGAGCCTGAGTTTGAGGCCAAGATCGGCAGGGGCCTTTGCGGGACCAAGGGCGGCGAGAGACTGCTGCATGGTGCGCAGGGCGGAAAACTCCTCGGTGCAGTCTTCGCAGCTCTTGAGGTGCCGGGCGATCTCCTGCATGCGGCTGCCGCTGACGGCGCCGTCAAGGTAGGCGGAGAAACAAGACCGGGTTTTCGCGCAGTTCGGATTCACGCAGTTCAGAGAGTTCATCGCGTCACCATCCCATCGGATGTCTGCGTTACAGGGTAGGGTGCAGAACCTTCCGTTGCAATGACACTTTTGTTTACCAATAAGGCACGCAGGGCGGAGCGGCCGCGGGTGAGGCGTGACTTGATGGTGCCGAGGTTGACGTTGAGGATTTCGGAGATTTCTTCGTAAGCGAAGCCTTCGATTTCACGTAGGATGACGACGGTTCTGAAGGCTTCGGGGAGCTGCCGCAGCGCTGCTTCGACGCGCTCGCGGGTCTCGACCTGGGCGGCGTGATCGAAGGGGGAATCGCCATGGTCGGCCAGAGTTGCGCTGAGACACAACCCAATTTCGTCGCCATCGGACTCGGTGGGTGAGTCGATGGTGATCTCCTGCTTTTTGTGGCGCGACCACCAGCGTCTCTGGTTGGAGGCCTCGTGGAGCGCGATGCGATAGAGCCAGGTGCGCAGGCTGGCTTCGCCGTGGAAGCCGCGAATGCTGCGGAAGACCTTGATGAAGACCTCTTGGGTGATGTCGGCGGCGTCAGCGGGATCGTTGAGGCTGCGCGCGATGAGGGAGTAGAGCGGCTGATGATACTGGGCGATGAGAACGCCAAACGCCTCCTCGGAACCGGCCTTGAGGTCGGCGACGAGGGCAGCATCTTCAGTCGGGATGCCAATCGCGCTGGCTAGATTGCCCACTATCGTGCCCGCCTGCATATCGGGTGTCCTCTACACTACGACTTTTGTGAATCGGGTTGCAAGTTGTTGAGCTAGCGAGGCTCTGGATTGAGAGAAATTGCGCCGCCGGCGGCAGAGTGCTCGCTCACTCTACTATTGTTAGACACCGGGGCATGGCAGATAAGTTCCCCCGACGTTGACGAATGGCGTGCACTCCTCCAGAATAGAAAGAGTCCTTCCTAAGAGTGGGCCTGTGGCGCAGCTGGGAGCGCGCTTCCATGGCATGGAAGAGGTCA
>Ga0182024_10027267_pt1 | contig 10001 bp, 15 predicted proteins | sample P32metaG_FD_120480 | JGI IMG/M metagenome (GOLD analysis project Ga0182024, IMG submission 120480) | Permafrost microbial communities from Stordalen Mire, Sweden - P3-2 metaG (Illumina Assembly) | ecosystem: Environmental > Terrestrial > Soil > Wetlands > Permafrost | place: Sweden: Stordalen...
ATTTCAAATAGACTTGTTAACTTGATGGGTGGGCGAATCTGGGTCGAGAGCAAACTTGGACGCGGTTCTACATTCCACTTCACCGTTCGGTTGGAGCTCGGATCATAGCAAGAGGCCTGCCTCAATCGTCTCTCATTCCGTCGATGCCCGGCCAGACCCTGAAACGCCGACATTGTTAGAGATCGATCTGAAATCGGCATGTTGATTCGACCACCACGCGATAATTCCTGTATGGCTTGTAGGAAGCTATCTCTGCGCTTGGCATCGATCCTGGACGGATTACGGCCACTCGGAATGTATGGTCCGCACTACATCTCTCGCGTCGAAAACGGACACACGGTCCCGGCTTTCGAAACGTAGCTTTGCCCGTAGACAATGCGTCCGAACGGTGCGCCTGAATCTGTCTGTTCCAGCACAAATCTGCCGGCTGTGACTGCTGAAGTCTTGCCCGGAAGCGTGATGTAGACGAAGCATTCCCGCCTTGGATTAGAACTCATTGTCGAGATCTCCACTCTTGCGGGCGCGCTTGCCTTCCTTGGCAGACGCCAAGGCAAGGCCTTCCTTGTCAGCTAAGGGATCCGCCAGCTCTTCGAGCGGACTGAGCAAGTCATACGCCCAGAGCAGGGCCGCGTAGATAGCCACGCCCGTCGATGCTTTGCCCCTCTCGGCATCCCGGATGGCGCGGGGTCCGGTGCCAATTCTTTTGGCAGTCTCTTCGATGGTCTGTCTGCGCCGCAGCCTTGCCAGACGTAGATTGCGGCCGACCTTTTTTAGCGCCTGCTCAACGGCGTAAGGCGGGGCTTCGAGCAGATTGTTGCGAGCAACCATGTTCCCTCAAGAGCACGTTCCCAGAAGAATCTTCCGTTCAACAACTTCCGTGAACTTAATACATGCTCAAACATTCGATCGAGAGCCGAATGCTCTACCCAAGTCCACCCAGGCCCCACCATTCAAATCCAGTATTTATGCGGCAACAACAAAGCGGGAGTGCGAGAGGAGGAGAGCCTATGCTCTTCCTTGGCGACAACAAGGGCCTTGACGCGTCGCTGATAGTTCCTCCATTATGGAGGAGTTTAGGAGTAACCCTATGGCAGTTTTGAACATCAAGAACCTTCCCGACTCTCTCTACAGGAAGCTTCAGGCAAGAGCGAAGCGCCAGCACCGATCGGTCGCTCAGGAGGTTACTCATCTTCTCAGTGACGCTCTTGAAAAGCCGAAACCTCTGTCGATTCTTGGTCTCAAGGGGTTGGGCAAAGAGCACTGGAGAGGAGTTGACCCTTCGAAACATGTTGAGCGAGAACGGGCCTCATGGGATTGATGGCCGATCTCGGGGGCGCCCTGTAGGGGCAGACACGGCCATCTTCATCTACTTCATTGCAGAACATCCCCGGTTTCTTCCGCTGGTTGAGCCCCTTTTTAGAGAAGTGAGTGCGGGCCGCAAGGAGTTGGTTACATCGGCGCTTACCTTGCTCGAAGTCTTGGTCGTTCCGTACCGCTCTGGAGACGATCTGCTGGCCGGGCGATATGAAGCTCTTCTCACACAGAGTCGCGGCGTCCACGTTGCAGATATTTCTCGTGATCATCTGCGCGCCGCCGCACAGCTAAGAGCCGCAACGGGAGTCAAGACACCTGATTCTCTCCAGGTTGTGGCGGCATTGGCGGGCGGCTGCACAGCTTTCCTTACGAATGATCGCGACCTTCCGATCATACCCGGTCTTCGTATCCTGCAATTGTCTTCCTACGTTAGGTGATCCTGCACGCGCGCAGCATCCTTCCACGCAAGTAAATATGCGGTGATTCGCACTTTTCCCCTTTCGGGGAATATATGCGTCCATTCTCGCTATTGCCTTTCTCCGGAATTTCCCGCAAAGCCTTTTGTCAACGATTTGTCAGCTTCCGGAATCGCCATATGCCGCCGCCGACGTCACCGGAGACACCATGACCTGGCGCGGGGATTCACGGACTGCCTGAATTTCTTGCTGACGGCCACTGCTCCACGGCACTCAAGGAACGGAAAGAACATAAACGTTCATTCCCGGCATATTGGATTGTGGAAGTCCCCCCTCCAAAACCAGCGTTCACAGATTCGAGGGGTAACCGTCATCGACACTTGCGTTATTTGGACCATAGTCCGCCTTATCAGGGACGGGCAGCCTGCGGGCAATCGTCGGTGCTGGTCTTCGAGTGGGAATGGTGCGCCATTGACAAAGACCTGAGAATTGGCATAGGCTGTGACATATGCCAAGACGACTAGTCACAGCCGAAAGACACGTGAAGGTCTTTAAGAATGGGCGAAACCGGGCTGTGCGGATTCCTCGGGAGTTCGAATTCCCCGGTGAGGACGCCGTCATGCGCAAGGAGGGAGACCGGCTGATCATCGAACCTGCACCGCCCAAGTCCCTGTTGTCCGTTCTTGCCACCCTGAGCCGGCTCGATGAGAATTTCGCACCGATTCTGGATGTGCCTCCTGATCGGGTCGATCTATGACGGGCTATCTGCTTGATACCAACGTGGTTTCGGATCTGGTTCGCAATCCACAGGGCACTGTTGCGCAGCGCATCAGGAAAGTGGGTGAAACAAAAGTTTGCACCAGCATCATTGTGGCCTCAGAGCTCCGCTATGGTGCAGAGAAGAAGGGGTCGCAGCGGCTCACGACACAACTCGAAGTGGTGCTGGGGGCTCTGCAGGTTATTCCTTTCGATTCGCCCGCAGATGTTACGTACGGCCGGGTTCGAGCACAGCTTGAGCGGGTCGGCAAACCGATCGGCGGCAACGACCTGCTCATCGCGGCTCATGCTCTTACGCTTGGTTATACCCTGGTTAGCGACAACACAAGGGAGTTTGCCCAGGTGCGAGGCCTACAACGAGAGAACTGGCTTCGTCCCATCTGATAAGGGCGAGGTCGGTGGTTCAAGTCCACCCAGGCCCACCATAAATCACCAGTATTTATGCGGCCATTCTCACTTTTTCTGTTTGCCGTTCTCTTGCTCAAGAACGCATTTGCCAACTATTTGCCAACTTTCCGGGCGAGCCGACAAAGGCGCAATCGGGACATTCTGCGTCTGCCGTTTGCCAACTCCATCGTCAAGAGAAGGGAGACAGAGCGCAGGGCGGAAATCCCTCTACACGACCGTAGGCTCGCTCCATCGCAATAAGGACGAACCAGACCCCCAGCGGATTGCAAGAACGTGCACCCGGACGCACGGAAGGGTCACGGAAGGCCTTTTGTCAGCGCCGGTGCAAAAATCCCCATAGTGCCGGTTGAATTTTCCCCACCCCTTAACGTGGTAAACCGGAGCCCACTCCACACGGAGGAGATTCCGAAACTTGTTAAAGGGGGAGAGACGTGCAAGAACTGAAAGAACTGCAACGGCCAGGCATGAGCATCCAGGCCATCAGCAAGTTGACCGGCTGGGACCGCAAGACGATTCGCAAGTACATGCAAGCGGCGGGGTTGGCACCGGAATATGGCCCACGGTCAGTACCGCCGAGCAAGCTCGATGCGTTTAAGCCGTATTTGGAACAGCGGCTGCGCGCCGGAGTGTGGAACGCGAGAGTGCTGTTGCGTGAACTGCGCGAGCGGAACTACACCGGCGGCTACACGATTCTGGCGGACTGGTTGCGGTCGCAACGCAGCGCGGCACGAGTGGTGACCGTGCGGCGCTTCGAGACGGCTCCGGGCAAGCAGGCACAAGTGGACTGGGGACATCTGGGCACGCTGGAGCTGGCCGGGCAAGGTTTCACCTTCTTTAACAGGTCGCCTCGGACGCAGCACCGTCAAGCAAACCATACCGGCCACACACCTGCCCATCCAAAATCTTTCCGGAGAGCTCTCTTAAAAAGCCACTATCTAGCAAACTCTAGATTTGTCTTGAAATCCCCGCCAGCGGTTTAGAATAAAGTCCAGAGGCACACCATGGCGAACCCAGCGACGGTCAAGATAGGTCCTGCAATCAACGCGAAGCTGTACAAGGAATTCGTCGCGATCGCGAAAGAAAACGGGCAATCGCAGAGATTCCTGCTGGAGAAGGCGATTGAGCATTACATCCATAACGTGGTTCCCTCTCAGCGCACGGTACGACCGGAAGTGATTGAAGCATTCCGTCGCTCCAACGAAAAATTCCAGGACCTGTATCGGAAGTTGGCCGAGTAAATGGCGGAACGGATCTACCCAACCGTGGGCGAAGTGCTGCAGATCCATCACCAACAAATCGCAAACTACGGCGGCGCTCATGGACTCCGAGACAAGGGGCTCCGCGAGTCCGCCGTTTTCCGCCCACAGATCGGGTATTACAATACTATCGCCGAGGAAGCAGCGGCGCTGATGGAATCGCTGGCCAACAATCACCCCTTCTTCGACGGCAACAAGCGTATCGCCTTCGCCGCTGCGCACACCTTTTTGCTCGTTAACGGATATGACCTTGAAGTGAGCGCCCTTGCAGTGTACGAGTTTATGATGCAATTCATCGCAAGAGGAGAGTTCCGTTTCGGGCCAATTCTCGAATGGATCAACAATCACATTCAGCAAGAATCGTTGACGTGATAGATGGACGGAGAACTCTAGTCGGTGGACGGGATCTTCGTCGTGTTACCGGATATCAAAATCCGGCAGCCCGAAGACGCATAGCGGGGACGCTGACGCAACTACCTTCCGGTGCACTCCGAGGCGCCGCAGCGGTTATAACCAGCCAGGGTGAGCTTATTCAACGGGGGTCGTTTGTGCAGTCAGCTAGACAGCGAAGGAGTCGTAAGGCGTAGGTAGTGGCGCTGGCGACTCCGTTTTGATTCTATTGCATCCGTTTCTAAATAGCGTCTAGCATGAAGGCATGGGTAAGGCCAAGGAATTCGACTTTGAGAAACCGGCGCCTGTCATTGATGAAGAAGACGAGGCAACCCTCGCCGCCATCGATGAAGGCTTACGCGATGCGAGAGCCGGCCGAACCGTTCCAATGGAAAGGTTCGCAAACTTCTGCCCCAGTGGATTACCGCCTCCTCTTCACGCAAAGAGCTATGCCGTTACTAATCCCGGGCCAGGACAGATTACTTCCGGTTTGCCCACATTCACGAACTGACTGGGCGAGACTGAGCATGATTGAGAGTTAATGCCAACTATCGAATTGCACCTGACTTTCCATCTGCAGATTTTGAATCTTACTTGGAATTGAGCCGGGCGCTCGGACGTCTATTCAGCGCATGTTCCTTCGGTAGCGGATGAAGTTGCAGGAAGGCGGCTGCGGCGTCGCGGGCACGTCCCGCGATTTCGCGGGGGTTCGGCCGGTCGGCGACGCCGAGCAGCAGGCTGACCAGCAAATCGCGCCAGAGCAGCCCGGCGAACTGCTCGCCAAGTTCGGCAGGACGGCCCGAGAGCAGGCCGGACACCTGGGCCTCGGCCATGATTTTACGCAAGGCGGCGCGGCTTGCCTCGCGTCCTTTCGAGTTGAGCGCACGCGCCACTTCGGGGGCCTGGACCGCCTCGGCGATCGCCAGCCGGAATACCGCAATGACGGTGGGATCGCTTACCTCGCGGACGAGCTTCGTCCCGAAGGAAGCCAGCACCTGCTCCAGGGTCTCGCGATCGCGCAGCACGGGCAGGTCAGAGGGCGCGTCAAATCGCCTGGCGCGCTCGCTGATGCAGGCGATCAGCATTTCCTGTTTGTTGCCAACCAGCGCGTAAAGCTCTCGCTTCGAAACGCGCGCGCGCGTGGCGATCTCAAGCGTGCTGGCCGTTGCGTAGCCGCTCTTCATGAACGCCCGAAAGGCCGCCTCAAGGATGCGCTCGCGCACCGCAGTTTCGTCGCCGCCTTGCAGGCGGCGTTTTGACATCGATGCCCTAGCCATCACACTCTCCTTGACGACGCTGGTACCGTATAGTACCACCATCTTTTCCTATTAGTCAGTTTCCGTGAGCTTCGAGTTTTTGCGAGCTTTGTTGCTCGGGGCGTAACTTTTTCTCCTCGCGAGCGTCTAAACTAGCATGTGGTACCAAGCGGTACCACAAGATCCAAATTCCGAGAGGAATCAAAGGAGCTGAACAATGAAGATTGAAATGTTGAGCCTGCTGCTGGCATTCGCGACGGTCCTGGCGCCTATGGCGCAAGGCCAGTCCACACCGCCGCAGCCCAAGATCACCGGCGTGCTGACGATCCTTACGCCAAAATCGGGGGTTACGGTCGAGCAAGTCATGAAAATCATGCCTGCCGAAATTCGCGCGACCGTTCCCCTGTATCTCGACGGCAAGATTCAGCAGTGGTTCACGCGCGGCGACGGCAAGGGCGTCATCTTCCTACTGAACTGCAAGGACGTGGCGGAGGCTCGGGCCCTCATCGAAAGCCTGCCTCTCTCGAAGGAAAACCTCATGGACGAGCAGTTCATTCCGGTCGGGCCACTCTTGCCGCTCGGGATACTCCTGAGAGACAACTCAACCAATAAGTGAACTCAAAAAGCCGTCAATCCGATTGGAGGCCAAATGTCGCCGGAAATCATCTTCAATCTGCATCTCATTCTAGGTTATGTCGCGTGGCTGCTTTGCTTCAGCATGTACGTCATGCCCAGACTCAAGTCGATGGACCAGGTCGCAGCGCAACGCGCCATCGCTACGCTGCACAGCTTCCGCTTCTTCGGGCTGGTTTTTATCCTTCCAGGCGTCGTCGGCCCGAATCTGCCCGCCGCTGGCTTCGCCACGTTCGCCGCCTACTGGGACCTGGCAACCGGTGTGCTCGCCATCCTGGCGCTTCTCACGGTAAGGATACGTCCGCTCTTCTGGCTATTCGTCGTGGCCTTCAATCTCGTGGGGGTGGTCGATCTCATCCTCGACTGTTACCACGCCATCCAGGTTGGCCTTCCTGCGCTGGCGGGGCAGCTGGGCGCCACGTATGCGATCCCGATTATCTACGTGCCCGTGCTGATGATCACCAGGGCGGTTCGAGCCCTCGCCGGCGATGCGGCGGCATCTTAGCTATCATCCGCGTTATGGCCGTACCACAGGAAAGGGGGGCGCCCGCTTGGTCCGTCCGCCTTGCTGCGGACCTGGACGGCAACGACCAGGCGGCCAGGAAGCTCGTCGCTGAACTCACCGAGGAACAGTTCAATTGGCAACCGGCGCCCGGCTCTTGGAGTGTGGGCCAGTGTCTCGCGCATTGCGGGATGTTCTGAATCGTCTCGGTTCGCCGAACTTCGAGGCCACGTTGAACAGAGTGCGCGAAACCTTACAGATGGCCATGTCCTGAGAGCCGAAATCGTCGCGCCGAAATCCGGTTCTACAAAGAAGCAAAACGCACGCACGTAGCCATGTTCGAGGGAGCGCTGCTGGCAACCAGACTGGGGGACCATCCTTTTATATAATTATATGAGATGCTCTGCTGGCTGCATAACATCGATGTTCTGTTATAGCAGGACTTATGTTAGAATATGTCTTCTTATAGCAGGACAAGAATGCAAAAATGTCCTGTTATAAAGAGACAATTCAATGAATTTGTTATGCTATAACAGGACGGAAGTATGAGGCAGGAATTCAAAAAACTAAGGCTCGAACAGCTGGATCGCACTCTCGCGGCGTTCAAAGACGCCCGTAATGAAGCACGGCCGCAGAGAGGATGGATGCGGGCCATCCGAGAAGCTTTGGGTCTGAGCCTTGAAGAAGTAGGCGCGAGACTCAAAAAGACGCGGCAGCGAATCCTCGAATTCGAAAAAGCCGAAGCGGAAGACCGTATCACTCTGCAAAGCCTGCGCCGTGTCGCGGCTGCACTCGACTGCGACCTCGTGTATGCGCTTCTTCCGAAAACAGGCTCCATTCTGGAGTTGGCGGAACGGCGCACCCGCCAGGCTGCCACGCGCGATGTTCTCGACGTCGAGCACACCATGGCGCTCGAAGACCAGGCCTCGGGCAATGTCTCGAAGCTGATCGACGATGAAACCCACCGCCGACTCAAGAAGCAATGAGCACAATTCCAGGTCTAAACGCTACTCCCGGTAATACGCCGCTCCATCCGGACGATGCAGCTCAACTAATTCCCAGTCTCGCAACGAGAAGAGAACTTGACGAGTGGGAGCGGCAAAATATTCTGCAGGCTCAGACCTGGGCCTTCAGCCCAAGAGTAATGGGTCAAAGAGACCCGCTCGATGAAATATATTTCCGTGAACTTCACCGCAGAATGTTCGATGCGACATGGAAGTGGGCTGGAAAATACCGGACACGCAACGGAATCAATCTCGGCTGCCCCTTCACCGAAATCCAACAACGGATCGGCGGACTGTTGGGCAACGTACGATTCTGGGTCGACAATCAAACATTTCCCGTCGACGAAATTGCCGTACGTTTTCATCATCAGATAGTGGGGCAAGTCCACGCGTTTCCAAACGGCAATGGCCGCCATGCACGGCTCATAGCAAGCGTCCTTGCCAAGAAACTCGGCAGACCGAGATTCACATGGGGAAGGTCTACTCTGGTCGACCCAGGGTCACCTCGCCAAGCTTATCTTGATGCGCTGAAAGCCACCGATGAGAATGAAGCTAATATTCAGCAACTTGTTTCATTCGCGCGTTACTAGTAAATAAGCGGCGATTCGCACTTTCCCCTCCTAGGGGGAATTGTCATCAAAACCCATTTTGCCAAAAATCGATTGGGCTTTGGGGCAATCATCCAGGGCGTTCCCGAGAGGCGCAAGCGGTATGGACATCCTGCGTTAGCTTGGTCCCCGGAAATAACTCGACCCGAAGAGCAAAAGCCTACAAAGGGTTTGCAAGCAGAAACAGAGTCTGTAGTCCTCGAGACGATGTATCGTTTCGTTGACTCAGGCGTCTGATCCGCCTAGAGTCGAACTAGCATGATGGGCAAGAGACTATTCGTAGTTTTGGCCGTGGTCGCCCTGTTGGGCCTGCAATTCGCGGACTGCATGTCCGCAATGACGCAAGACCAGCAGAGTATGAAGTGTTGTGGTTCCATGCCCTGCGACCCGTCCAATCAGAATCACGATTGCTGCAAGGCGATGGTTTCATCTCAGTCCCCCAGCGTGTTGCCCGTCGCTCACGTGACGCTCCATGTGCCGGTGATGGTTGTGACCGACATTCTTGCTTCGCCGCAGGCAATGCCGTACCCGAAAGTATCTCGTTTGGATTTTGAGGCTCCGCAGCATTCGCCTCCCGACTTGTACACCCTTCACGCTTCCCTCCTGATCTGATCCGCTGCTTCACGGTGCCGAAACGCACCGGCCTGTCTCTTTCTCCGTCTCCACTGTCCCTCTGACCCGCCGACCCGTTTCGGTAGAGACCTGTTCGGTATCTCGCCGAAGGTCCGCGGATTCGTTACGCACGCTCAGGAGAAAAAGATGCTTTCGATACCGAGAAAGAATCCCGCTGCGCAGGTGTCTAGCGCAGCTTTTATTCGTAGTCTTTGTGTGATTTTGCTTTCCGTTGTTTTGACGGGAAATCTTTTCGCGCAGGAGTCCGCACCGTCGCGCGCGGAAGCGGTCACTCCGCTTTCCGACTTACTCGCGGAAGTGGAGAAGAACAATCCGCAGATCGAAGCGGCGCGCCAAGGCTGGCAAGCGGCCAAGCAAGTTCCAACGCAGGTCTCGACGCTGCCCGACCCACAATTCAATTTGCAACATGTCAGCGTTGGCAGCCCTCGCCCCTTCGCCGGTTACACCAACAGCGACTTTGCCTACCTCGGCGTCGGGATCTCGCAAGACATTCCGTACCCAGGCAAGTTGCGCTTGAAGGGTGAGATTGCAAAACGCGACGCGGATGTTTCGCAGCAACAAGTGGAGTCCGTGCGGCGCGCCGTCCTCGCCGAACTCAAGAGCGCATATTTCCAGCTCGCGTATCTCTCCAAAACACTCACGATCCTCGAAGAGGACGGCGAGCTGCTCAAGCAAGTGGAACAGGCGGCCGACGCCCGCTATCGTTCCGGCTTGGGAACACAGCAGGACGTTCTCCAGGCACAACTGCAAAAAACGAAGCTGCTTCGCGAAATCGCCATGCATCATCTTCAGGTCGGCAAGCTC
>Ga0182024_10027268_pt1 | contig 10000 bp, 8 predicted proteins | sample P32metaG_FD_120480 | JGI IMG/M metagenome (GOLD analysis project Ga0182024, IMG submission 120480) | Permafrost microbial communities from Stordalen Mire, Sweden - P3-2 metaG (Illumina Assembly) | ecosystem: Environmental > Terrestrial > Soil > Wetlands > Permafrost | place: Sweden: Stordalen...
CAAGAAGCCGTTTCTGAACGCGCTGCTGAAGGCTTACAAGATGTTCTCGGGGTCGGCGAAGAAACCAAAGATCGCTATTCTGGAATTCCGCACCACGAACGGCGGCAGCGAGTACGAAATGTTCCGCGACTTTTTCCACGCGGAAGGCTATCAGTCCGAACTGGTCTCGCCCGATCAGCTGGAGTATCGCAACGGCGTGCTGCGCGGCGGCGGGATGGAGATCGATCTGATATACCGGCGCGTGAGCGTGCAGGAATTCCTGATGCGCTTTACGCTGGATCATCCGCTGGTGCAGGCGTATCGCGACCGCAAGGTTTGTATCGTGAACAGCTTCCGTTCCGAGCTTTCGCACAAGAAGGCCATGTTCGCGCTGCTGACCGATGACGCGCTGACGGCGAAGTTTCCGATCAACGAGCGCAAGGCCATCAAAGAGCACGTGCCGTTTACGCGCGTGGTGAAGGCCGGCAAGACGATGTGGCGCGATAACACTGTGGATCTGATCGATTTTATTCGCGACAACCGCGAAACGCTGGTGCTGCGCCCGAACGACGATTATTCGGACCTGCACAGCTATATCGGCTACGAGCACGACGATGGTGCGTGGGCGCGCGCGATGCGCGAAGCTCAGCGGTCGCCGTATGTGGTGCAGGAGAGTGTGAAGCCGGTTCGCAGCGTGTTCCCGATGCTCACTTACGGGCATCTGGAATTCAAAGAGATGCAGGTGGACGTGCAGCCGCAGGCGTTCCTGGGTAAGGTGTCGGGCTGCCCGAGTTATGTATCGTCATCTGGAGCGGGCTACTCGCATGCTTCGGGTATTGCGCCGACTTTCATCATTGAATCGCGCAATTAAAGAGCAGCTGAGCTGGATCGCGGCGGTTTCGACTTTGGTCGGAACCGCCGCGTTTGTTTTTGCGCAGACGGCAGCGCCTGCGCCTGTGCGGTTTGCCATTCTGGGCGATCGGACTGGTGAGGTCGTGCCTGGTGTATATGAGGCTGTTTGGCGTGAGATTGCCGCGGCGAAACCGGCATTTGTGGTGGGTGTGGGCGATTCGATCCAGGGTCTGGATGACGCGACAGCCGAGAAAGAATGGACTGACTTTGAGCGTCTGCTGGAGCCGTTTCATTCGATCCCGTATTATGCAGCGCCGGGCAATCACGATGTGTGGTCGGAGGCTTCGGCGAAGTTGTTCGTGAAGTATTCGGGACATCCGCTCGATTACGGCTTCGACAAAGGACCGGTGCATTTCACGGTGCTGGATAACAGCCGCAACGATGCATTGCAGCCGGATGAGCTCACGTTTCTGGAGCGGGATCTGAAGGCGCACGAAGCGCAGCCGGTGAAATTCATTTTTTCGCACAGGCCTTCGTGGCTATTGAATGTCGTGTTGGCGAATCCGAATTTTCCGTTGCAGCAACTGGCTGAGAAGTATGGCGTGCATTATGTGATTGCGGGCCACGTTCACGAGATGATGCACGCGAAGCTCGGGAGCGTGGAGTATATTTCGGCGCCCAGCGCGGGCGGGCATTTGCGGGAATCCGGCAGATATGAGGATGGCTGGTTTTTCGGATATATTCTGGCGACGGTGAAGGGGAGCGATGCTCAGTTTGAGGTGCATGAATTGCCCGCGCCGAATGGTGAAGGGCGGGTGACGGCGGCGGGGGCGTGGGGGATGCTCGGGTTGTTGCGGAATTAGCTGCCGACCTGGATGATCCGGTTCAAAGTTTCGCACGCTGCCGAGAAGGCATCTTCCGGAATCTGTTTCCAGGGATGAGGCCTGGCATCCCTGGCCCGCCAGTCAAAAGACCTGGGCTGGTGAGCAAGGATGTAACTCGCCACCTTCTTCGGGCTCGTCAGTTTTACCGCAAAGGGATTCTGCTCGTTGAATGCGGCGGTGGTCACAGGCAGGCCGATAACGATACCGGTACGTTCATTGAACGCTTTCGGCGAAAGCACCAATAGGGGATGAACATCCCGCATTTCCCGGCCCATCCGGGGATTGAAATCAATCCAAATCATGTCGCATCGATCTGGCGACCACTTCGCGCGTGCAGCCATCAGAGCTTCTCTTTTCCGACGGGAGCAGTCGCCATCACCTCACCGCTGTGCAGTTTGGGATCGAAGGCTTTAAGCATTTGTGCGAGCGAAAGACGCACCTCGCCTTTCGGTTTGACGAGCAATCCGGACTTGTGCGGCGTTATTTCGACCGGTCTGCCGACACGAAGCCCGGCGGATTTCGCTACCGAAGACGGAATTCTGATTGCGAGACTATTGCCCCATCGCTGAACTGTGAGATTTGCGGGTCGTGGCCTGACTGACTCCATGTATCAACAAGTATATACGAATGTGAACAGCAGCAGATTACTGTCCGGCGTGCTGAGACGAACATTCCAAACACTGAAGCTCGTGCCCGAGAAATCCCGTGCGGCCCTCTTCTGTAGTGACCCACGGACGGTTTGTCCACGGGGGATCATGGCGAACATGCTGCGTGTGCCCGCATTCCAGTTCGGCGATCCAATGACCCTGCTCGTCCTGCCGGAAGCTGACGATTCTGCGTCTCACAAGAACCATTGCACTTTATGAGCGTATACCAGCGCCGATCGGGGTATTGCGTCGATTGGCGGCACCAGAACGAAGGTCATCGAAGTAGTGCTGGATAAGATCGCCTACGGCCGGAGTCCGGAGGAAATCCATTCCCGCACCCGCATCTGACGCTGGCGCAAATCCACGCGGCATTGGCCTGCTACTATGAAAACCAGACTGAACTGGATGCGCAAATCCGGCTCGGTCTGGAAGAATCCGGTAAACTCGCCGCGGGTCTCCGATGCAGACTTCCGCGGCAGACTGCGTGATTTGAAACCCGTTCATTGAGCGAGTTTTGGGCTACCGCTCCCTCTCGGTCGCGGCTCTGTAGGTTCCTTTCGGGAGTCCGGGTGAAGCGTTCAGTTCTCTGAAGGCTTTTCCGCATGGTCGATCACGATCGTCTCGACGGGGCCTTTGGATGCTTCCAGCCTTAGTCCGAGTCCTTGGATAGATGTGATGACTGAGGAAATGTGGTCTGGGTGAGGATCGTCCGAGTGGTATTCGAATCTGAAATCGAAAGAGCCTGTCAGCCCGGTTTGATCCACTACCGGGCGCCCAAACTCCGCTGCCAGGCGCTTAGCAAATTGCGGCATCGAGATATTCGTGCCAACCAGGCCTGGGCCGATTCCGGCCCAAGGGTACTCGTTTTTATCTTTTGAATCCTGCAACTTCAGCGCCTTGTTACCCTTCGTCAGCGCGTAGACAAGTCCCTCTTTGTTTTCACGATGGAACTTCAGCTGGAAGCGATCCTCCAGCAGCGTTTGCAGCATTTGCCGCTGCTCATCGTTGGGAGGCAGTTTGAAATTGAAGGGATTCGCCTTACTGGACAACGAGGATGCCGGCGGTTTCGCTTCGATGTCAAAGCGGTCATTCTTCATCCAGCCCGGCCCGCCCGCGATCTGGAACGATGGAACGTCGAATGCCTGTTCGATCAGATATTCCAGCGTGCATAGATTGGCGACGATCCGGCCGCCAGGGTAAGTGAACATCCCGGCCGGCAGCCTGGCCTGCGGATTTGATGGCTTGACTGACGCCACTTCGAAGGCTGGCGGGGTCGCCAGTGTCTGACTAAACAAGCTCACGGTTGCCGCGAATGCCACTGTGCACTTCGAAATCCGCATACTCAGTTCTCCGAGGGCTTCTCGGCATAGTCGATCACAATTGTTTCTACAGGGCCTTTGGACGATTCCAGCTTCAGTCCAAGCCCCTGAAACGATGTAATGATCGAAGAAATCACGTCGGGATGAGGATCGTCGGAATGATACTCGAACCTGAAATCAAAAGAGCCTGTCAGCCCCGTTTCATCCAGCACAGGACGCCCTAACCAGTCAGACATGCGTTTAACCAGTTGCGGCATAGATATATTCGTGCCCGCCAGTCCGTCACCCGACGGCAACCCTCCGCCGAGGCCCCCTGCCCAGGGGTAATCGTTCTGGTCCTTTGCCTCTTGCAGCTTGAGTGCCTTGCTGCCCTTCGTCAGCGCGTAGACGGAGCCTTCCTTTGTCTGGTGACGGAATTTCAGCTGGAAACGGTCTGCCAGCAGCGTTTGCACCATTTGCCGCTGCTCCTCGTTCGGAGGCAACTTTGCCAGCGCGGGGCTGGATTTGCTCGACTTCGACGATGCTGGCGGTCTGGCCTCAATTCCGAATCGATCGATCTTCATCCACCCGGGCCCGCCTGCGACCTGGAATGACTGAACGTCAAACGCCTGCATGATCAGGTATTCCAGCGTACAGCCATTACAGACAATTCTGCCGCCTGGATACGTGTAAAATCCGTTGATCTCCCCCCGTCCGCCAGGCGGGTCCCATGGTTTTACCGACGCGACTTCAAACGCCGGCGGGCTCAGCGGAGTCTGGCTGAACAAGCTCGCAGCGCACGCGACGGCACACATAGCAATCCGCATGATCCTCCCGGCTTCTCGCAATATAGACGATGCGGAGGCCCGCAACGTTGGCTGCCATTTACTCCCACGAACGAAATGGCGACGCGGGCAGGCCTTCGCCGTTGAATAAATTGCAGTCCGGATTATCCGCGTATGCGTAACGCACGTAGACTGGCGCTGCGACCGTCGCGTTCGACACCACAATCGATCCTCCCTCAATCCGTGCCTCTGCCGCTGCAAATTTGCGGTCGGCTCCGGCGATTTCAAAGCCTTTCACTGCCCCGCCCTTTGCGACCAGGCCGCCGGTTGTGTGATCGAACCACACACGCAGGCCCGCGCCTTCACGCACCGCTTTGCGCAGCGTTGGCCCGGAGTCTTCGATCTTCTCGCCATACGCGATCACTCGCGCGGCCAGTGCCAGACGCAGGCCGACGTCCTGCTTGTCAGTGGGATGCACGTTATCGGGATTGCCGATATCGATGGTCACCGCCATCCCTGTATTCGCGAGCGACAGCGTTTGCCGCTGGGCTTCGCGCAGGTCCGCCCACGCGGGGCTTGCCTTGAAATTCGCGAGTTGCACGAAGAGGAACGGGAAATCGCCCTCGCCCCAGGCGCGGCGCCAATCGCGAATCATCGCCTGGAAAGCGCGTGCGTAAAGTGAAGCGCCGTTGGGATTCGCGTTGGCGTTGGCTTCGCCCTGATACCAGATCGCCCCTTTGATCGGGAACGGCGTGAAGGGCGCGATCATGGCGTTGTACAGGCCTGCGGGAAGATACGGACCATCGGGGCGCATGTTCGGCGTGGCGGGTTGGTTGGGAACTGTGGCGCCGCCAGCCTTCGCGGCTTCCGAGGCCAGTTTCCAGTCATTCAGTTGCTTCTGATAAGTAGCTTCTACTGCCGGCCAGGCTTCTTCGGCTTTTGCCCACTCGCTGAAGATTGGCATGAGTGCGGGGTCGGCGCCAATAGCGTGAAGACTCATCCAGGCTTCCACCGGCGTGCCGCCCCAGAACGTTTCGATGATGCCGATGGGCACGCCGCCTTCCTTCTCCTGAATGTGGCGAGCAAAGAAGTACGCGACTGCCGATGCGTTGGCTGCATTTTCGGGATTCACATCCATCCAGGCCTGGCCTGGCGCGTCTTCCACGGGGTAATCGGAAACTTTGCGATCGATCAGGGTGCGGCGTATCTTCGGATATTTCGCCGCGGCGATTTCGACCTGCGCGTTATCTCCCTGGCGCAGTTTGAATTCCATGTTCGACTGGCCGGACGCGATCCAGACGTCGCCGACCAGGATGTCTTTAAACGCGATGGTGTTGTTGCCCTTGACCGTGAGATCGAACGGTCCGCCAGCGTTGCCGGGCGCGAGGTAAAGGCTGAAGCGCCCGAGTGCGTCGGCTTTGGTCGATTGAGTGGCGCCGCGGAAGGTGACGGAGACTGCTTCATCCGGCGCGGCGTGGCCCCAGATGTGAACTGGCTGATCGCGCTGGATGACCATGTGTTCCGCGAGAACGTGTGGAAGGGTTACATCGGCCCAGGCGCAGGACGAGAGGGCAAGCAGAATTGGCAGCAGCAATCGGGAAGTAGAAGGCACTCCGGAATTGTATAACAAATCCGGGGCGGAGGAGGCTGAGCTACTTCGCTTTGCGCATCAGATCGACCTGCTGTTGAATCTGCTGCACCGTTTCTTCAGACGGATACGGCTTTTCCGTCTTCACTGTCTTGTCACGAGTGTAGCCAATGTAATCGAGCCACGCCTGCGAGCGCTTCTGCCGATGGTCTTTGACGAGCACATACATTGGATCGCCCTGTATGTGCGCTACCTCATCGTTCAGGGCAATCTGGGGCACGTTCACATGGAGATCTTTCAGCAGAGTGCGCGTCATCAGCAGATGTCCGGCGAGATCGGGATGGATGCCGTCTTTGGTGAAGCTGAATTTCGGATCGGTGGCGCGCTGCTTCGCGAGGTAAGCGTCGATCGGAGTATGAAGATCGACCACCTGTACATCCGCGGCCGCGAGCGTTTTCTCCCACGCGGCATAATCGGCCAGAACGTCGTCGTATTTTTCGTAGGGAGCTTTGTAGCTGAAATCGGGAGCACTCGCGGGGAGCGTGGTGGTGATGGCGACGGGGTCGAAGGGCGGTGGTGTGAGCAGGATCACGCGCGCGTTCTTCGCTCTCGCCGCAGCTATTAGGTTCTGAATGCCCTTTTGAAAAGCCGCCATGCGCTCGGGACTTTGCGGATGATAAATACCGTCATTCATCCCGTAGCAAACGATCACCACCTGCGGGTGTACCGTATCGAGCGCACGCTGGAGCCTTTCGGAAAGGCACGGGCGCGGGAACGGATGATCTTTCTCTGTGAGGCAGGATACGGTTTCGCTCGCGAGGCCGACGCTGACAAAATCGAAATGGCCGGATGGATATTGCTTGTTGAGGTAATACTCGGCGAGCGTCACGTAGTCGCCGGCCTGGGTGATGCTGTCACCCAGCCACAAGACCTTCTCGGAAGATAACGGGCCGCCCTTCTGGGCGAATAGCGGGGCGCAGGTAAGCGTTAGGATGGCGAGGAGCAGGCTGGTTCTACGGAAAAGCATTCGTCGCCAGCATATCATTTCCATGCGGTTTGACCCTGAAATCAGGCTATTGTAATACTTTTGTCTGAGCGAGGCCAACCTCCGGATCACATGTGACAATGTAAAGAAGTGCTCAGGAATTCCCCCACGATCATTCAGGGCGGCATGGGTATTGCCGTCTCGAACTGGCGTCTTGCCGCGGCTGTATCCAGGCGCGGACAGCTGGGTGTCGTTTCGGGAACCGCGCTCGATCAGGTGTTCGCGCGGCGTTTGCAGGATGGCGATCCGGGCGGCCACATGCGTCGCGGGGTGGATCGTTTTCCCTTCCCCGAGATGGCGAAACGCATCTGGGATGCCTGGTATATTCCCGGCGGCAAGCCCGCAACGCAGCCTTATAAGCGTCCGGCTTCGGCGACGAAAGACGGTCCGCGCGACGTGCGGGAGCTTTGCATCGTAGCAAACTTCGTGGAAGTTTTTCTCGCGCGCGAAGGCCACGGCAATTCCGTTGGCATCAATTATCTGGAGAAGATTCAGCTGCCGTTGCTGGCGTCGATTTACGGCTCTATGCTGGCGGGTGTGGATTATGTGCTCATCGGCGCTGGTATTCCGCTGAAGATTCCGGGCGTGCTGGATGCGCTGGCTGTTCACGAACCAGCGACTTATCCGCTGCCGGTGACGGGTGCGCAGGATGGCGACGACACCACGATGCGTTTCGATCCGCGCGAATACATGGAGGGCGAACTGCCGCCGCTGCATCGTCCGGATTTTCTGGCGATTATCGCTTCCAATACGCTCGCCATTACGATGGTGCGGAAGGCGAACGGCAAGGTGAACGGCTTTATCGTGGAAGGGCCGACCGCGGGAGGCCACAATGCCCCGCCCCGCGGTAAACCGATCTTCAACGATGCGGGCGAGCCGATTTACGGCGAACGCGACGTGGTGGATCTGGAAAAATTGCGCGAGCTCGAACTGCCGTTCTGGCTGGCTGGCGGCTACGGACGCCCCGAAAAAGTGCGCGAGGCGCTCGACGCGGGCGCGGCCGGCGTTCAGGTAGGAACTGCGTTTGCGTTCTGCAATGAGTCGGGGCTGACGCGCGAATACAAGAACGAGGTCTTGCAGGAAGTCGCGGCGGGCAGCGCGCGGGTGGTGACGGATCCGATCGCCTCGCCGACGAATTTTCCGTTCAAGGTAGTGCGGCTGGAAGGTTCGGTCACCGAGGCGGGTGTATATGCGGGCCGGCCGCGCATCTGCGATTTGGGCTATCTTCGCGAGGCGTACCGGAATACGGTGGGTGCGATCGGTTATCGCTGCGCAGCCGAGCCGGTGACGGTGTACAAATCCAAGGGCGGAAAAACCGAGAACACCGTGGGCCGCAAATGCCTTTGCAATGCGCTGATGGCAAACATCGGGATGCCGCAGGTGCGCAATAAGTACGTGGAGAAGGGCCTGATCACATCGGGCGACGATCTCACGGAACTGGCGCCGTTCCTGCCGGACGAAGGCTGGGTTTATAGCGCGTCGGATGTTGTGGATAAGCTGATGAGCGAATTGTCGGGGCTCGGCCAGGAACTGGGCCAGGCGCTCAACAACATGATGGAAGTGCCGGTTCCTGCGTAGCTTCCCAAATTCTTTAGCCTCACTTTAGTTAGCATTGACGGGACCTGTGCGGTAGCACACATAATCGGATTATGGTCACTCGGGTATTTGTGTGTGTTGGCATTTCTGCGCTTTCGTGCGTCATGATGTTCGGTCAGACGTTTGAAATGGCGGACGTGCATGTGAGTCCGCACAGCGATAATCCTTCGCTGAGCGTTTTGCATCGGGACGGCAAGTATGAACTGCTGGGCGCGAGCATGGTGGATCTGGTCAGCACCGCCTATGGCGTCAAGGCCGATGCGGTAACGGGAGGACCTGGCTGGCTGGAATCGGACCGCTTCGACGTGATCGCGAAAGCGCCGAACGATTTGAGTAGCGATGCATTGAAGGCCATGCTGCAAACGCTGCTGGCCGATCGTTTTGGGCTGGTACTTCATCACGACACCAGACCGATGCCCGCATACGTGCTGACCGCGAGGAAAAATCCGCGCGTCAAACAATCCGACGGCGTGGGTGAGAGCCGTTGCGAAGACGATCCCGCGATTCACTCTCCGACGATCAACGGCGTCCTGGCTTGTCACAACGTGACGATGGCCGCGTTCGCGCAGGCGCTGCAAACGAATTCTACGCCACCCGCAGTCGGCTATCTTTCGCGCAATGCGGTTGTCGATCTGACCGGCCTGCAAGGCGTGTGGGACTTCACGCTGAGATGGACCGGTCGCGGCGCACTTGCCGGCGCCGGCAGCGATGGCATTACGCTTTTTGATGCCGTCGACAAACAGCTTGGCCTGAATCTGGCAATGGGAAAAGCGCCGCTGCCTGTCCTCGTGGTGGATAGCGTCAATGAAAAGCCGAACGCGAATCTTCCGGGTGTGACGGAGAAACTCCCGGAGCTTCGGCTGGAGTTCGATGTCGCCGACATCAAGCCTAGCATGCAGGATAAGCCGACACCGCCGCGGTTTACGCCCGGCGGCCGGCTGGAAGTGAAGGGCGTGACGCTGATCGCGCTGATTCAGCATGCGTGGGGACTGGATACTTTCGACGATGAATTGATTTCGGGCGGTCCGAAGTGGCTGACTTCGGAGCGCTTCGACGTCGTCGCCAAAGCGACGCCGCCCGACGGGCCATCGAGTGCGCTCAAAGACGACGACGTGCTCAGAGCGATGCTGCGGAATATGCTGATGGACCGTTTTGGGCTTGTGGTGCACAGCGAAGAAAAGCAGGTCACTGTATACGCTTTGACTGCCGACAAGCCGAAGCTGAAGCAGGCGGATCCCTCGGGCCGCTCGAAATGCATTGAGGGCGCCGCCGTGACTGCGGCCCTGGCTGGTGTGCTACCCCAAAGGACGATTACCTGCGCGAACA
>Ga0182024_10027269_pt1 | contig 10000 bp, 10 predicted proteins | sample P32metaG_FD_120480 | JGI IMG/M metagenome (GOLD analysis project Ga0182024, IMG submission 120480) | Permafrost microbial communities from Stordalen Mire, Sweden - P3-2 metaG (Illumina Assembly) | ecosystem: Environmental > Terrestrial > Soil > Wetlands > Permafrost | place: Sweden: Stordalen...
AGGAAGCGGGCAAGGTGAATGCCCTGGCCTATGTGGTGTGGGCCAGCATGTTCTCGGTGCCGCCGCTTTATCTTCTGTCGCTGTGGCACGAAGGCTGGCCTGCCATCGTCACGGGCCTGTCCCATGCGGGATGGAGCACCTGGGCGGTGATTCTCTATCAAAGCGTGGGCAACACCATGCTCGGCTATGGCGTCTGGGCCTGGCTGCATGCGCGCTATCCGTCCGCCGCCATCGCGCCGTTAGCGTTGCTGGTGCCGGTGGTGGGCTTCGCCGCTTCGGCCTTGATCCTGGGCGAGCCCTTGCAAGCCTGGAAGATCGGCGCGGGCCTGCTGGTGTTGGCGGGATTGGCGGTCAATCTTCTCTGGGGCCGACGCAATCAGATCGTAAAGCGGCCCCGCATCGCATCCACCACATAGCCGCCGACGCGCACATTGGTCGCCTTGCCGTTGGCCATGCCGGCGCGGACGTAAAGGATGCTGGGCCGGTTGACGAAACGGCCCTGACGGATGGCGATGCGCTCATCCGGTTTGCGGATGCCGTTCTGGATCAGAAAGGCGGCCGCGCAGCCCACCGCGCTGCCGGTGGCGGGATCCTCGCTGGTGGCGCCCAGCAGGCGGCTTTCGATCTCGGGCTCGCCGGTCACGACATAGTAAATGCCGCCACGGAAAACGGCGCGCTGCTCGGGCGGCAATTGATGGCCCAGCGTGAGCTTGGCCAAGGTCGAAACGCTTTTGAGTGGAACGATCAGGAAGTTCGATCCTGTGGAGACCATCTGCGGCGCATAACGATTGTCGATCTCGTCCACGCCAAAACCCAGCGCATCGGCCAGCATTTTGGGATCGGCCTTGGCGCCGAACACGGGTTCGTTCTGCGTCATCTCAACGAAGACGCCATCGGGGCGCCGTTCCAGTGTCACGGGGATGGGACCGACCTTTTCTTCCAACACCAGCGAGGTCTTGCCGGGCCGGGTCATGGCCATCACGAAGGCGGTGCCCAGGCTGGGATGACCGGCGAAGGGCAACTCGTTCTGCTGGCCGAAGATGCGGACCTGGGCGTCGCCGCCGGCCGTGGCGGGCAGGACGAACGTCGTCTCGGAGTGATTGAGCTCGCGGGCGATGGCCTGCATCTGGAGATCGCTCAGCCCCTTCGCGTCGGAGAAGCAGGCCAGCGGATTTCCTTCCAGCGGCGTCTGGGTGAAAACGTCAACCTGGATGAAGTCGAACCCTTTGCGCGTGGATTGCGCCGCGGCGGGCAAGGTAGCGGCCGCGGCCGCGCCAACAGCGCCCGCTAGGAAGTATCTGCGTTTCATGGCGATCCCCAATCGTGCTTTTCCCCACGATAGGCCTCCGGGATCAGAGCAGCAACCCTCAGGAGCGCGGCGGCATCGGGATCAGCATCGAGATGTGGCGGCGGTAATTGCGGTAGGCGTCGCCAAATAGCGCGATAAGGTCATGTTCCTCGAATTGAATCGCGATCAGGATATAGGCCGTCGTCGCCAGCGAAAACAGCAAATGGCCCGCGGTCATTTTCGGCGCCGCCCAGAAGGCCAGAATGAAACCCAGATAGATGGGATGGCGGACGAAGCCATAGAATAATGGTGTTTTGAACCGGGGCGCCGGAATGTTCTGCTGTTTGAAATTGAGCCACACCTGGGTGAGCCCGAACAATTCGAAATGGCTGATCATGAAGGTGGAAAGCAGAACCGTCAGCCATCCCGCCCAGAAGATCACCCAGAGCCCGGTCGCGCCCATGCCCGTGATATTCCAAACGCCCATCGTGATGGGACGCCACTGCCAGTAGATCAGTATCAGCGCCAGGTTCGAGAACAGCACATAGGTCGCCCGTTCGACGGGCGGAGGAACGAATTTTGTCCACCATTGCTTGAAGAAGGGGCGCGCCATCAGGCTGTGCTGGACGGCGAAGATGCCGAGCAGGACGACATCGATCAAAAGCGCGATTGCGAAAGGCGCCGATGGACCGACATCGATGCTCCTGGGCACCGCGAGATTTCCCACAAAGGCGATGGCGTAAAGGAATGTGCCTAAAAACATCACATAGGCGACGACGGCATACAGAATCGCCAGAACTCGTGACATGGAAGCCCCCTTTGAGATCGTGGCCCATCGAATTTAGCACATTCGATCGCCAACACATCCATTCGCAGGGCTATACAAGAATGATGCTCGACTATCCTTTGGTATCGCCAAACTTGGAAAAATAGCCGGCCGGCATAAATCTAGTCTTTCCTTCCCGGCACCCGGAACACCACATAGCGGATATGGCCGTGGGGCTTGATCCATTGCGCCATGCCCGCCGGAATCTGGACAATGTCGTCCTTGTGCAGCTCGACGGTCTTGGTGTCGCCGCTGAGCGAGGCGCCGCGGAATTCGCCTTCCGAGATCATGTGGCCATCGGCGATGTCGCCGCCATAGACCAGAGTGGCGTCGCCATCCAGCACCACCACATTATCGATGCCTTCCAGATGGAGTTCGGCGTCCTGGGTCTTGTCGCGGTTGAAGACAAAGGCGCGAAAGCGTTCGCCCTGAACCGCGGGCGTGGCATCGGCGGGATCGGTGGCTTGGGCAGCGCCGCCCTGTTGATAGACCAGATCGGCGGCGAAAGAAGGCGCGGCGAACAAGGAGGCGGCCACGAGTGCGAGTGGCAAAGACAAGCAATTACGCATAAAAACCCCTATAAAATCCGTGCAGCTAGTGTCCCGATCCTGAAATTCGCCGATCTTGATATTGAACATATGTGAATTTCAGGATCGCAAGGGCACTAGCAAGCTATTGATTCTCGTGTCGTTTCGGTTTCGAAGTTCGCAACGCGCGCTATATCGCCGACGGGCGAACTTCGAAACCACGACACGAGCGTACGACAAAGAGCGCCCATGCAAAAGAGCGCGACGGGATCAACCGCCGCGCCCTTGATGCAAAATCGTGAGACGGTTTAGCGCCGCGATTTGCGCTTGGCCTTGCGGACGGCCTTTTTAACTTTGCGTACGACCTTCCTGGCCGCCTTCTTCGCTTTCTTCGCCTTGCGCTTGGTTTTGCGGTGCTTGGCGGGCTTGGGGGCCGGAGCTTCGCCGGTGAACATGCGGGTCACCGCCTCTTCCAATTCATTGACCCGCTGGGCCAACACGCTCTTCTTTTTCGCAGCCATGAATGCTCCTTGGTTGAAATTGAGACAAACCATGATTCTGGTGCCAAACAAACGAGCATCATGTTTGGTTCCATACCTACCTTGGCATTGGCGGGTGAAGACATCCCCTTCCTCATGCTGAGCCTGTCGAAGCATGAGGAGCGCTGACAGACGATCCAATCCTCACCCTTCGACAAGCTCAGGGTGAGGAAACCGGCGGATTGCCAATGAAGGGTAAAAGAAAAAGGGCGCGTGACCTATCACGCGCCCCAATTCTTTCGCTGGGCCGGAACTTACTCGTCATCACCCTTCTTGGTGGTCTTCTTCTTCAGCGCCGCGCCCAGGATATCGCCCAGGGACGCGCCGGAATCCGACGAACCGAACTGCGCCACTGCTTCCTTCTCTTCCGAGATTTCGCGCGCCTTGATGGAGAGCGAGACCTTGCGGGCCGACTTGTCCACCGAGGTCACCAGGGCGTCCACCTTGTCGCCCTTGCCGAAACGCTCGGGGCGCTGGTCGTTGCGGTCCCTGGCGAGGTCGGCGCGGCGGATGAAGCTCTTGACGCCGTCGGCGAGCGCGACTTCGATGCCGCCGTCATTGACTTCGGTGACGGTGGCGGTGACCACCTGGTTCTTCTTGAGCGCGCCGCCGCCCTGGCCCGCCTTCTCCATCGGATCGGTGTCGAGCTGCTTGATGCCCAGCGAGACGCGCTCTTTCTCGACGTCGATGTCCAGCACCTTGGCCTTGACCATTTGGCCCTTTTCATAGGTCTTGATCGCTTCCTCGCCCGGCTTCGACCAGGAGAGGTCGGAGAGATGCACCATCCCGTCGATATCGCTGTCGAGCCCGATGAACAGGCCGAACTCGGTGATGGACTTGATCTCGCCTTCGATCGTGCTGCCCACCGGATGACGGGTGGTGAAGCCGGACCAGGGATTTTCCTGGGTCTGCTTCAGGCCCAACGAGATGCGGCGCTTGTTGGAATCCACTTCCAGCACCTGCACGTCCACTTCTGTGCCCGGCGCCACCAGCTTGGAAGGCGCCAGATTCTTCTTCACCCAGGACATTTCGCTGACATGGACCAGGCCTTCCACGCCCGGCTCCAGTTCGACGAAGGCGCCATAATCGGTGACGTTGGTGACCTTGCCCTTGAACTGCACGCCCACCGGATATTTGGCGGCCACGCCTTCCCAGGGATCGGTCTGGAGCTGCTTCATGCCCAGCGAGATGCGCTGGGTGTCGTGATTGATCTTGATGATCTGCACGGTGACGGTCTGGCCCACCGACAGCACTTCGGTGGGATGGCTGACGCGGCGCCAGGCGATATCGGTGACGTGCAGCAACCCGTCCACGCCGCCCAGATCCACGAAGGCGCCGTAATCGGTGATGTTCTTGACCAGGCCTTCGACCACCTGCTTTTCCTGCAAGCTGGCGACCAGCGAGGTGCGCTCCTCGGCGCGGCGCTCTTCCAGCACGGCGCGGCGCGACACCACGATGTTGCCGCGGCGGCGGTCCATCTTGAGAATCTGGAACAACTGGGGCTGGTTCATCAGCGGACCCACATCGCGGGTGGGACGCACGTCCACCTGGCTGCCGGGCAGGAACGCCACGGCGCCGTCGAGGTCAACCGTGAAGCCGCCCTTGACGCGGCCGAAGATCACGCCGGTGACGCGGGTCTGCTCGTTGAAGGCGCGCTCCAGCTTGATCCAGCTTTCCTCGCGCCTGGCCTTGTCGCGCGACAGCACGGCTTCGCCCAGCGCATTCTCGACGCGCTCGAGATAGACTTCGACTTCGTCGCCCACCTGCACATTGGCGGGTATGCCCGGCATGGCGAATTCCCGTAAGGGTACGCGGCCTTCGGTCTTCAGCCCCACATCCACCATGGCGAAATCATTCTCGATGGCGATCACCGTGCCCTTGATCACGGCCCCTTCCTTGGGGCTCTGGGTCTCGAAGCTCTTTTCGAGCATGGCCGCGAAATCGTCACGGCTGGGGGTTGAGATGGATTCCGGGTGGTGAATTTTGGTCTGGGATGCGGCGCGGGCCATTCAAATATCCTTGGACAAAGTGTCATGCCGAATGGCGTTGGCCATTGGACTTCCCATGCATGCGCATGGGCGCTGGTTGATGGAAGAGTAAGCGGGTGGCCCTAGTCCGCCGGGCCTCCTTAGCCCCTGTGGCGGTCCTTGAGCGCGCCCTCGACCTTTGGAGAAACAAGGGCCAGGGCAGCCGCGAACGCCGCGTCTATACCCAAATCGGAGGTATCGAGCAAGGCCGCGTCCAGGGCCAGTTTCAGGGGCGAAATAGGCCGGGACTTGTCGGCCGCGTCGCGGGCATTGAGCTCGGCCAAAAGCCCTTTTTCGTCGCGCTCGATCCCCATGCTCTTCAGTTCCAGCCAGCGGCGATGGGCCCTGAGTTCCGGGCGGGCGTCTATGTAAAGCTTGGCGGCGGCCTCCGGGCAGATCACCGTGCCGATATCGCGCCCGTCCATCACCGCGCCTGGGCTGCCGCCGGGCGGATGGGTGAGAAAACTCTGCTGGAAATCCAGCAGCGCTTGGCGCACCGCGGGAATGGCGGCGACATGCGAGGCCGCCTGCCCCACCACATCGGTGCGGATGCTGAGATCGCCCGCCAGCGACAGATCCATGGACTGCGCGCCCTTGAGCGCGTCGGCTTCGTTCCTGGGATCGCCCTTGGCGGCAAGCACCGCCAATGCGGTGAGCCGATAGAGCGCGCCGGAATCCAGATGCGCGAACCCGAAATGTGCCGCCAGCTTCTTGGCCAAGGTGCCTTTGCCGCTGGCGGCGGTGCCGTCCACGGCGATGACGATTGATTTACGCATGAGACGGTCCCCCTCCCCCAAGCCATCGCACGCGATGGCTTGCCCCCTCCCACAAGGGAAGGGGGTAACATTTTCTTTTTGGATACTCGAGACGGCTACGCATCGGCTTTCTTCTTTCCCCCTCCCCTTGCGGGAGGGGGCGAAGGGATGGGCGTATCACGGCCATCCCTTCGAGGGAGGGGTTGGCGCAACACGATATCAATTCCGTCCAGAATGGCGGGCAAGTCCGTCATCACCTGATCCGCCCAGAAGCGCAGCACGCGAAAGCCGTGGCGCTCAAGCCAGGTGGTGCGGCGCGCGTCATGCGCAGCCTGCTCCGCTTCGCCATGTTGACCGCCATCAACCTCGATCACCAGCCGTGCCGGCAAGCAAACGAAATCGGCGAAAAATGGCCCCAGGGAAAATTGACAGCGAAAGCGGAGACCGTTGACTTGTTTGCGTTTCAGCGCATGCCAAAGTTTCTGTTCGGCGTCAGAAGCGTTTGCGCGAAGCTGGCGAGAGAATGAGGTCTTCCCCCGCGCCATCGCGGGCGATAGCGCGCGCCCTCCCGCGGGGGGAGGGGGAAGAGTCCGGCGCGGACGTTTGCGATAGCTGGGCATCATACGAATTCCGCGCCCAGGGCGCGCATCAGGTCGAGATAAGTGGGAAAGCTGGTGGCGATCATGGCGGTGTCGTCCACCGTGACGGGCTGGTCCGCGGCCAGGCCCAAAGTGAGAAACGCCATGGCGATGCGGTGATCCATGTGGGTGGCGACGGTCCCGCCACCCTTGGCATTGCCTTTGCCGTGCACGATGAGGCCGTCCGGCATTTCGCGGATGGCGACGCCATTGGCCTCAAGCCCGCGCGCGATGGCCGAAAGCCGGTCGCTTTCCTTCACCCGGAGTTCCTCCAGGCCCTGCATCATCGTATCGCCTTCGGCGAAAGCAGCCGCCACCGCCAGGATGGGATATTCGTCGATCATGGCGGGCGCGCGTTCCGAGGGCACACTGATCCCCTTGAGTGTCGAATGAGAGATGACAAGATCGCCGATCTCTTCGCCGCCACTGATACGTTTGTTCGTAATCCGGATATCGGCGCCCATTTCCAGCAATGTCTCGATCAGGCCTGTGCGGCGGGGGTTGAGCAGGATGGCGGGCAGCGTGAGGACCGAGCCCGGCACGATCAGCGCCGCCACCAGCGGAAACGCCGCCGAGGAAGGATCGCGCGGCACTTCGATCTGTGCTCCCTTGAGTGCCACCTGGCCCGTCACGTGGATAATTTCGCCGCCGTCCTTCAATGGCTCGACCGCGATCTTCGCGCCGAAGCCTTGCAGCATTTTCTCGCTATGGTCGCGGGTGAGCGCCTTCTGGGTGATGTGGCTTTCGCCTTTGGCATTGAGCGCGGCCAGGAGCAGCGCGGACTTGACCTGCGCCGAGGCGACGTTGACCTCGATCGCGATCGCCTTGGCATTGCCCGCGCCCGTCACCGTGACCGGCATCAAAGCTTTGGGGCCTTGCGCCTGATAGCGCATCCCGAACCCAGTCAAGGGATCGAGTACCCGCGCCATAGGCCGGGACCTGAGCGACGCGTCGCCGGTGAAGGTCGCCGTGAGGATGCTGGTCGCCACCGCGCCCATCATCAGGCGCGAGCCGGTGCCGGAATTGCCGAAATCGAGCGCGCCATTGGGCGACCGCCATCCGCCCAGGCCCACGCCCTGGATCTGCCAAGCCCCCTCGCCCGCGCGGCGGACCGTGGCGCCCAAAGCCTCCACCGCGCCGGCGGTATTGAGCACGTCCTCGGACTCCAGAAGGCCCGAAATCCGGCTTTCGCCCTTTGCCATGCCCGCCAGGATCAAGGCCCGCTGGGAGATGGATTTGTCGCCGGGAACCGTGGCTATGCCCTTCAGGGACGGGCTCTTATGGGCGCGGAGCGGCTGGCTTTTTGGGGACTCTGGGGCGCGGGCCATGGGAAGGCTTGGTTTGACCTTTACAGGCGGGGCCGAAAGTGGCAAACGCGCCCCTCCAAACACTCTTCTTCATGGGAACAAGAACCTTGGTCAAGGCGGATCTTGGAATCAAACGGGCCTGCCCCAGCTGCGCGGCACGCTTCTACGACCTTACGAAGCGCCCGATCGAGTGCCCGAAATGCGGCTACTCGTTCGAGCCGGAGACGCTCTACAAGCAGCGCCGCGGCCGCCAGCCCGAGCCGGCTGTCGCCCCGGTCGTGGCCCAGGAGACCGAGGACGAAGAGGCCGAGGAAGAAAACGAAGAGGCCGAAGCCGAGACCGAGGACGAGGAAGTTGTGAAGGTCGAGGAAGCGCCGCTGATCGTCACCCCCACCGGCGAGGACGAAGCAGAAGACGAAGCCGCCGAGGAAGAGGAAGCCGAAGCGGAATCCGGCATGAGCGTGGTCGAAGGCGATGAAGAGGTCGCCATCGAGGACATCGAAGTCGAGGACGAAGACGAGGACGAGGAAGGCGACGATCTGCTCGCCGAAGTCGAAGACGAAGAAGACGATGTCGCCGGCATCATCGATCCCGGCATCACCAAGGACGAAGGTTAGAGTTTCGAGAAAGCCGCCCGCGACCAGAGGGCGGCTTCACGGAATACGGGGCCATAGCTCAGCTGGGAGAGCGCCTGCATGGCATGCAGGAGGTCAGCGGTTCGATCCCGCTTGGCTCCACCAATCCCTTTTCCAAAGTGTTCCTAGGACTTCCGAAAAATCTAATAGCACTCGAAGTTTAAGCGATTTTTCGTTCCGCCATGTTCTCAGGAACGCCCTTGCAATCCGGGGGCATGTGGGGGCAACATAGGGGGCCTGTGATCCGCTCCTGTGATGAGTTGCCCCCAAATGCCTCTGACCGATGCCTCCATTAGAGCTGCCAAGCCGGGCAAACGGCCGATCCGGAAATTCGATAGCGGCGGCCTTTACCTCGAAATCGCGCCAAGCGGGGGGAAGTGGTGGCGGCTGAAGTACCGTTTCGGGGGCAAGGAAAAACGGCTGTCGCTTGGGGTCTATCCGGATGTGCCTTTGGCAGGACACAAGGACAAGGCTAGCGGCGAATGGATCGATGGCGCCCGAGACAAGCGCGAAAAGGCCCGACAGCTGCTGGCGAATGGAATCGATCCCGGCGCACACCGCAAAGCGGTCAAGTCCGCCAAAGCGGACCGGGCTGCGAACAGCTTCGAAGTGGTGGCGCGGGAGTGGTTCGCGAAATTCGCTCCGCGTTGGGCGGCGTCGCATGGCGAGAAGAATTTACGGCGCCTGAAATGCGACGTTTTTCCCTGGCTTGGCGGGTGGCCCATTGCCGATGTGACCGCGCCGGAGTTGCTGACCGTCCTGCGCCGGATCGAGGGCCGGGGGGCCGAGGAGACGGCGCATCGGACGCGGCAAATTTGCGGGCAGATTTTCCGTTATGCTATTGCGACCGGGCGGGCGGAACGCGACCCGTCCACCGATCTGCGCGGTGCGCTTGCTCCCGTCCGTCCAGTCCATCTCGCAGCGATTACCGAGCCGCAGGCCATTGGCGAGTTGCTTCGCGCGATCGAAGGCTACCAGGGGCTCCTGATTACCAAGTCGGCGCTACGCCTCGCGCCTCTGGTGTTCGTGCGCCCCGGCGAACTGAGGGCGGCGGAGTGGGCGGAAATCGACCTGACGGGCGCGGAATGGAATATCTCTGCCGAAAAAATGAAGATGCGCATGGCCCACCTTGTCCCGCTGGCAACGCAAGCGGTTGAAATTCTCAAAGAGATTCGCCCCCTGACTGGGAGGGGGCGCTATGTCTTCCCTTCTGCCCGGACCTCCGCTCGCCCCATGAGCAATAACGCGATTCTTGCGGCATTGCGGCGCATGGGAATTCCCAAGGATCAAATGACCGGACACGGCTTTAGGGCGCTTGCACGGACCGTACTCGACGAGGTGCTAGGCATTCGGCCCGACTACATCGAACATCAATTAGCGCACGCTGTCCGCGACCCTCTGGGGCGCGCCTACAATCGGACGAGCCATCTTCCTGAGCGGCGGGCAATGATGCAGCAG
>Ga0182024_10027270_pt1 | contig 10000 bp, 8 predicted proteins | sample P32metaG_FD_120480 | JGI IMG/M metagenome (GOLD analysis project Ga0182024, IMG submission 120480) | Permafrost microbial communities from Stordalen Mire, Sweden - P3-2 metaG (Illumina Assembly) | ecosystem: Environmental > Terrestrial > Soil > Wetlands > Permafrost | place: Sweden: Stordalen...
ATTTCCAGAACTTGCCGGAACCCTTCCGCGTCGGGCGTTACGGCTACAGCCCCAACCAGGTTGTGCTTACGTTCGACGATGGTCCCGATCCGGAATGGACGCCCAAGATTCTCGATGTGCTCAAGCAAGAGCATGCTCCGGCCACATTTTTTCTGATCGGCATCCAAACCGACGATTTCTCAGGCTTGGCCAAACGTATTTACAACGAAGGCCACACCATCGGTAATCACACCTTCACCCATCCGGACGTTAGCAATATTTCGCCAACCCACATGAAGGTGGAACTGAATCTTACGGAGCGGCTGTTCGCGAGCTTAATGGGAATTCGAGCAAAGCTTCTGCGTCCGCCCTATGCGATTGATGAGGAACCCGACACTGCCGACCAAGTGAAGCCGCTCGAGTTCGCGCAGGACATGGGCTACATCACCGTCGGCAACCGAATCGATCCCAACGACTGGAGTGATAAGCCGCGGCGGCATACCGCCGAAGAGATTTCTGCCTACGTCCTGGCGCACTTGCCACCTTGCGGTCCCAACGACCTGCGTTGCGGCAACATTGTTCTACTGCATGACGGCGGCGGCGATCGTTCGGAGACGGTTCGCGCGCTGCCCATGATCATCGACGGGATTCGTGCGCGGGGGTACGCGGTGGTTCCGGTATATCAATTGTTCGGCAAGACGCGAGCCGATGTGATGGCCCCTTTGAGCGCAGGAGAACGATGGGCTGCACGCCTTGATGGTTTGGGCTTTTGGCTCTTCGAGGCTGGCATCGTTTCGATCACGTGGATATTTTTCCTTGGCGACCTGCTCATGACCGGGCGCCTGCTTTTTATTGGTGCGGCTGCGGTCTACGACCGGCTGCAGGAGAAGATTTTCGGCAAGCCCGCGGAAGTCGCTTCGTATAAGCCGAAAGTTGCTGTTCTGATTCCGGCCTACAACGAGGAGAAAGTTATTGTGCGCACGATTCGCGCCGCGCTCAACTCCGACTATCCCAATCTTCGCGTGATCGTGATCGACGACGGCTCCAAGGATCGTACTCTGGAGGTAGCGCGAGCGGCGTTTGTCGCGGAGGAAAAAGCCGGACAAGTTCTCATCCTGACCAAGGCTAACGCCGGCAAGGCTGAGGCTCTGAATTTTGGCATCGAGCATATTCAGGACGCCGAACTCTTCGTGGGCATCGATGCCGATACCATCATTGCCGGTGACGCCATTTCCCGTCTGGTGCCGCATTTCATCAATCCCGAGGTCGGCGCAATCGCGGGCAATGCCAAGGTAGGGAATCGCGTGAATCTGTGGACGCGCTGGCAGGCTCTGGAATATATCACTAGCCAGAATTTTGAACGCCGCGCTCTGGACGTTCTGGGTGCGGTCAGTGTGGTTCCAGGGGCAATCGGTGCCTGGCGGGTGTCAGCCGTGCGCGAGGCCGGCTGCTATCAGACCGATACAGTGGCCGAGGATGCTGATCTGACAATGGCTCTGTTGCGCCGCGGCTACCGCGTGGAATATGAAGACATGGCGTTGGCTTACACGGAGGCGCCAACCAATGCGAATGGCCTGATGCGCCAGCGGTTTCGCTGGTCGTTTGGAATTTTGCAAGCCGTCTACAAACACAGTGGAGTTTTCGCGCGCAAAGGGGCGTTGGGCTTTGTCGCTCTGCCGAACATCGTGATTTTCCAGATCCTGCTGCCGCTGGTATCGCCGCTCATCGATATTATGTTCGCCTTCGGCTCTCTCTGGTATTTTGTGCAAAAGCATTTTCATCCGGATTCTACAGATCCGGCAAGCTTCCACAAACTTGTCGCGTTCTTCTTTGCATTCCTGGTCATCGACTTTCTGGCCTCTGCCTTGGCGTTCGCGCTCGAGCGCCGCCGCCCGGACGACAAGGAAGACGTCTGGCTGTTGAGCCAGGTATGGCTGCAACGCTTCGCTTACCGGCAGTTATTTTCCGTGGTGCTGTTCAAGACCTTGAAGCGCGCGCTGGAAGGGCGCAGGTTCGCGTGGGACAAACTGGAGCGGACGGCGGCGGTGAAGTATGTACCGTCGGAGAATCGGGATCGGGTGAATGTCCCGTAGGCTGCTTTGCGGCCTAACTAACGATACTCATCTTAGTGAAATATCAACTGCGCAAATTCCGCTAGATTCCGCCGCCATACCATCCAGGTGTGCGTCCCGGGCGTTTCAATATCGGTGTGGTTCACACCCTTGGTCTTCAACCACTCCCGCAGATTGCGGTTGACTGTGATCAGATGGTCCTCCGTGCCGCAGGCGATCCAGAGCAGATGAAGTTGCTGGTTTGCTTTTGCATCGAGAGAAGGAAAGTCTTTCGCAAAATCCTCAGGGATACCGCCCGAGCTAAAAGCTCCGATCCAGGAAAACGTGTCGAGGTGGTTCAGGCCCGTGAGCAGGGACTCCGAGCCGCCCATCGATAATCCCGCAATGGCGCGCGCATTACGATCTTTTGTGACTCGATATTCGCCTTCGACCCGCGGCATCACTTCGCTGAGCAGCGCATCGGTAAACTTTTTAAAGTTCGCGTCACGCAACTCAGTGTGATTCCAGGCGTCCCACGCCAACCGCAAAAAGTCCATGGTGCCGTAGCCCAATGGCATGACCACAATCATTGGCTTGGCTTTACCCTGGGCCATCAGATTGTCGAGAATCACGTTGGCACGGCCGACGGCGGTCCATCCACTGGCGTCGTCGCTATAACCATGGAGAAGATACAGGACGGGATATTTTCGCTTGCCCGAAGCCGCGTAGCCAGGCGGCGTGTAAACGTAGTAATCACGCTCATCCTCAGCCACGCTGGACTTGTAGAAATGATGATGAATCTCGCCGTGTGGAACATCGTTCAGTTCCCAAGGCAGTGACCCTGGCCCCCGGACATGAACCGCATTCTCCGTCGCCAGAAGATTCGGCTTGAGCAAAGGATTTGAGGGGTCGATCAGACGCACACCATCGGCAACAAATGAATATCCGTAGTAGTCAGGCGCAAGCGGCGTAGTGGTCAGGCTCCAGACGCCCTGATCGTCTTTCTGCATCGCCTGCTGCTCCGCGCCCTCACGCCCAAGTTGCACTTCTTTGGCGTTGGGGGCGCGAAGGCGGCAAGTCACACTGCCATCGGAGTGCACTTCGGGAGAAACCTGTGGGGCAGGGGGCGCGGCAGCTTTACTTTGTTGAGCACCGCCGCACACCGCGAGGCCGAACCGCAGCGAAAGCACGAGGAAGACAACTGAAGAAAGTTGCATTGCATTCTCCGCGACAGGCGCATGAAATCGGAGTGTTACCGATTCTTTCCAGCCACATCCAACCGCGTCTCGGCCTTGTGCAACGCACCCAAAGTCCGTTCGACGTCTACGCTGGGATCGCCGCTGGTAAGGCGCTGCTCGGCACGGTCTTTGGCTTTGCGCGCTCGTTCCACATCAATCTCGGAAGGACGCTCCGCGGTTTCGGCGAGTATCGTGACTCTATCCGGTAACACCTCCGCGAAGCCCCAGGCCACGGCAAGTTTATGCTCTTCCGCGCCGGCGCGGTACGCAATTTCACCGATTGCCAATTCGGTGATAAGCGGCGCATGCCCAGGCAGGACGCCCAGATAGCCGTTCTTGCCGGGGATTTGCACTTCCGTCGCCGCCGTGTCCACCACTTTCTTTTCCGGCGTGACGATCTCGAGTTGGAAAGTATCTGGCATTAGTCCGGTCGTGTCGTTGGCCCAGCGGCGGTTCTACGCTGCCGTCTTCATTTTCTCCGCAGCTTCCAGCACTTCTTCAATCGGCCCCTTCATGTAAAAAGCCTGCTCGGGAATGTCGTCGTACTTGCCTTCGACAATCGCCTTGAAGCCTTTCACGGTGTCGGCAATCTTTACATAACGTCCCGCTGCGCCGGTGAATTGCTCAGCCACGTGGAACGGCTGCGACAGGAAGCGCTGAATTTTTCGCGCCCGCGCCACAGCGAGCTTTTGATCTTCGCTGAGTTCGTCGATGCCGAGAATCGCGATGATATCTTGCAGATCTTTATAAGTCTGCAGAGTTCTCTTCACCGATTGCGCCACATCGTAATGTTCCTGACCAACGATACGGGGATCAAGAATACGCGACGTCGAAGCCAGGGGATCGACCGCGGGATAAATTCCAATCTCAGTCAAGGCGCGGGAGAGCACGGTAGTCGCGTCGAGGTGAGCAAACGTCGTTGCAGGCGCGGGGTCGGTCAAGTCGTCGGCGGGCACGTAAATCGCCTGCACCGAAGTGACCGAACCTTTCTTCGTCGAGGTGATGCGCTCCTGCAGTTCGCCCATCTCTGTTGCCAGGTTCGGCTGGTAACCTACTGCGCTGGGCATACGGCCGAGCAGCGCTGAAACTTCCGATCCCGCTTGCGTGAAGCGGAAAATGTTGTCGATGAAGAGCAAGGTGTCCGCGCCTTCGGCGTCTCGGAAGTATTCGGCGACCGTCAGGCCGGTCAGCGCTACGCGCAATCGGGCTCCGGGAGGTTCCGTCATCTGTCCGTAGATCAGCGCCGCTTTTGAGTGCGCGGGATCGCCTGGCTTGATCACACCGGATTCGGTCATCTCCAGCCACAAGTCGTTGCCTTCCCGAGTGCGCTCGCCGACGCCCGCAAACACAGAGTAGCCGCCGTGCTGCTTGGCTACGTTATTGATCAGCTCCATGATGACGACGGTCTTTCCCACACCGGCGCCGCCGAACAAGCCGATCTTGCCACCCTTCAAAAATGGCTGAATAAGATCGACGACCTTCACGCCGGTCTCAAACATTTCGGCGGTCGTCGCCTGCTCGTCGAATGCCGGAGCGAGACGGTGAATCGGCATTCTCTCTTTGTATTCGATCGGGCCTAACTGATCCACGGGTTCCCCGATTACATTCATCACGCGCCCTAGCGTGCCGCGACCCACGGGAACGGAGATTGGTCCATTCTGGTCGATGGCTTTCATGCCGCGCACCATGCCGTCGGTGGCCGACATCGCGATACAGCGCACGCGCCCTTCGCCGAGATGCTGCTGCACCTCGAGAATCACGTTGATGGGGGTGGGAACGGTGAAGCCGTCGCTCACCACTCTCACCGCCTCATAGATTGGCGGCAGTTTGCCTTCGGGAAACTGCACGTCGACCGCAGGCCCTGAAATTTGAACCACATGTCCGATATTTTCTGGCATAAAATTCAGCTTCTAGCTGCTAGCTCCTAGCCTTGCTCCTACATCGCGGCCGCGCCGCTCACGATCTCAATGATCTCTTTCGTGATCTTGGCCTGCCGCGCGCGGTTCATGACCAGCGTCAGCGAGTCAATCATGTCGGTCGCGTTGTTGGTGGCGGAATCCATCGCAGTCATGCGAGCCGCGTGCTCCGCTGCCACCGACTCCAGAAGCGCACGGAAGATCTGAATGCCAACATATTTCGGCAGCAACGACCGGAACAATTCCTCCGGCGACTGCTCGTAGATGTAATCCACGTCCGCAGTGGCAAACTTCTCCGCGACTTTATCAGCCGGACTCTCGCTCCGCATTCCCACGCCGGCGCTGATCGCAGCTTCTTTAGCCTTCTTTTTCTCGTCTTCCGTCATCTCCTCAGTCATGCGAACGGCCGGCTCGCCCACCTTCTCAATGGGAAGAATTTGTTCCACAATGAGCCGCTGCGCGATTACGGATTTGAATTCATTGAACACTACATAAACCGAGTCGATCTCTTCCCGCTGGTAGCGCTCAATGACGCTTTCCGCTAATTTTCGCGCCTGCGCAAATTCCAGCTTGCCGAGAACACCCACGTGCTCTCCTACGATCTGAATCTCTCCCGCTCGCTCCCCGGCCTGGACACGGGTTTCGAACGATTCCTCAGTCTCGGCCAGGCTTTGCGTCTGCACTGAAGCCACGGGAAAGCGCCTTCGCAAGAAGTCGCGCCCCTTGCGACCAATCGCCTCAATATCAACATTCTTTCCGGCCTTGGAGTCGAGGAAGCGGCTGGCTGCCTTGGTGACGTTCGCGCTGAACGCTCCGGCAAGGCCCTTGTCGCCGGTGACAACGATCAGCAGAATGTTATTTTCGGCACGTTGCGCCAGCAAGGGATGTTTCGGCTCGCCCGTCTCCGGATCATAGATCTCGGCACGCGCCACCAGCGACTTCAGGACATTGGTCAACATCTTTGCATAAGGACGCGCCGCCATGGTGCGATCCTGCGCCCGGCGCAGCTTTGCGGCCGAGACGACTTTCATGGCTTTGGTGATCTGCCGCGTGTTCACCACGCTGCGGATACGGCGACGAATGTCGAGAATGTTGGGCATGGTTCCGAGTCGCGAGCACCTAGTACCTAGTCGAATCTCTTGCTCGGTTCTAGTTACCCGATACTGCTTACTTCGCTACTGCTTCCCGCTCGCTCACGAACTGCTGCTTCGCCTGCCTGATTACGTCCGTCAACTGCGCTTTCAGACTGTCATCGAGAATCTTCTTCTCCATGATCGTGCGCAGCAACCCCGCGTTGGTTGCGTCCACGTATTTATAGAGCTCTGACTCGAAGTCGCGGACTTGATTTACCGGAAGGTCGTCAAGAAATCCTCCGGTTCCTGCAAAGATGATCAAAATCTGCTTGGAGAATGGTAGCGGTGAAAACTGGTTCTGCTTGAGCAGTTCGACCAGACGCTGACCGCGGTTGAGTTGTGCCTGCGTGGCTTTGTCGAGGTCGCTTCCGAACGACGCAAAGGCCGCCAGTTCACGGTACTGCGCCAGTTCCAGCTTTAGTGTTCCGGCAACCTGCCGCATGGCTTTGATCTGTGCACTGCCGCCGACGCGGCTTACCGACAAGCCCACATTGACTGCGGGACGGACGCCCTGGTTGAACAAATCAGTTTCCAGATAAATCTGGCCGTCTGTAATCGAAATTACATTGGTCGGAATGTATGCGGAAACGTCGCCAGCCTGCGTTTCAATGATCGGTAGCGCGGTGAGCGATCCGCCGCCATTTTTGTCGCTCAATTTGGCCGAGCGCTCCAGCAGCCGCGAGTGGAGATAGAACACGTCCCCTGGATAAGCTTCGCGTCCGGGCGGCCGCCGCAACAGCAGCGAGATTTCGCGATACGAGGCCGCGTGCTTCGAAAGATCGTCATAGATGACCAGCGCGTGCCGCTTGCTGTCGCGGAAATATTCGCCCAAGGCAGTTGCCGCATACGGCGAAATGTATTGCATGGGCGCGGGTTCCGATGCGGACGCGGCCACCACGATGGTGTATTCCATCGCTCCGGCGTCTTCCAGAATCTTGACCACCTGCGCGATGGAGGAGCGCTTCTGCCCGATCGCGTTGTAAATGCAGATCAAGTCATTGCCCTTGCTGTTGATGATGGTGTCGAGAGCGACTGCAGTCTTTCCGGTTTGGCGGTCGCCGATGATTAATTCGCGCTGACCGCGACCCACGGGGATCATGCTGTCGATGGCCTTCAATCCGGTAGCCATCGGCTCCCGCACCGGCTGCCGATCAATCACACCCGGAGCAAGCCGTTCCAGGGCGATGAACTGATCGCTGGCGATCGGGCCCTTGTCGTCGATAGGACGGCCCAGGGAATCTACAACTCGACCGATCATTCGGTCGCCGACGGGCACGCTCATGATGCGCCCCGTGCGCTTTACTTCGTCGCCTTCTTTAATCTCGGTATATTCCCCGAGCAGCACCACGCCCACCTGGTCTTCTTCCAGGTTCATGGCGATGCCGGCGACGCCGTGTGGGAAGGAAAGAAGTTCGCCAGCCATGACTTTGTCGAGGCCATACACGCGGGCGATCCCGTCGCCGAGCGTGATGACGGTGCCGGTTTCGTCCACGGACATCTTCGACTCGTAGTTCTCAATCTGCTCGCGGATCAGTTTGCTAATCTCGTCTGCCTTGATCTGTGCCATAGAATCAGCTCTTAGCCTTTAGCGGTTAGCTCTTAAGCTTCTTTGTGCGTGCACCGCGGCCGTTCTCAGCGACCTCCGCGTCCCAAGCTTCTCAGCCTCGACCTGAGCCCGACCGGGTTCAAGCGAAAAGCTAAAGGCTAGGAGCTAATCGCTTCCTTCATTCTTTCCAATTGCCCTTTTACCGAACCGTCGTAAATCGTACTGCCGACGCGAAGCACTGCGCCTCCGAGAAGCGACGCATCCTGCATGTAGTGCGCGCGGACTTTCATTCCGGTCAGCTTCTGGACTTGGGTCTCAAACAAACGTTTCTCTGCGTCACCCAATTCGCGGGCACTGGTGATGTCGGCCTCGGCGAAGCCCAGGCGGGCGTCGAGTTCCTTCTCGAGCTGCCGGATGACTGGCCCGAGAAAATGCACGCGCCGGTGGTCGATCAGCACTGCGACCAAGTTTCGCACTTGCTTTGAAATACCCTCCCGCGCGACGATCGCGTCCAGTACGCGACGCTTCTGGTCGGCGGGTATGGCGGGATTCTCCCACACTCGCCGCAGCTCTGAACTCTCGTTCAGCAGGCTGGCGATGGCGCGCAGTTCGGTAATGCCGCGATTCGCGTCGAGATGCGCCCCGAGTACTACGTCTGCGAAGGCGCGGGCATACGTGCTGGCGACCGAAGCCATGTTCTATTGCCTGCCCTTTCCCGGTGCATCTGCCGAAGTCCCGGAAGAAGCGCCCAACTGCCCGGCAAAATTCCGCACCAGCGACTGATCAATGGCTGCGTCCACGTGAATTTGTTTCTGCGCCAGTCCGACTGCGAGGTCGGCCGCGTAGGCCGTGAGTTCGCGCCGCGCAGCTTTAAGTGCGGCCGCGATTTCCAGTTGCGCTGATTCCAGCATCTTCCGGGCATCTTCCTGAGCCGCCGCTTGGATGCGCGCTTCCTCCGCAGCGGCTTCTTTTTCCGCAGTGTCGCGCATCATGCCAATTTCAACATCGAGCTTCATCAGGCGCGATTCGATCTCAGCCAGCCTCCGGCGCGCTTCTTCGCTGGCTTTCTGCGCCTCCTGCATCGCTTTCTGAATCGCCGCAGTGCGCGCCCTGAACGCGCCTGGCAAATACTTGCGACTCACCCAGATGATGATCCCGGCCATCACGGCAAAATTCAGCAACACACTCAGCAGATAAGCAGTACCGGTACTCAAGCCCGTAATGTGCGCAATGAAGCGCACAGCTGGCGACTCCTTGAACTGGGTTTTATCGACCGTTTCTTCGCCAGCCGCTTCCCGAGTCTCATGGGTCAGTCGTCTGGCAAAACCGGGCTGCCTCGACGAGTCAGCGGACTGCTGTTGCTTTGCGGGCGCCGCAGGCTGATCCTGAGCCCGGACCGATCCCGTAACTCCTGCGAAACTCATCACGAGAAGCGCCAGCAGAATCGCGCGGATATTCTTTTGCGCGGCAGTCATTTTCGAAATTATCATCGTCAACGTCCAACCCCGGCCGGCTCCAGCACGCGCCGCATGATCTCCTCCGCCAGCGTTTGCGCCTGAGCCTGCAGACCGTCTTGTGCGGCCTCGCGATCTTTCTCGACGTCTGCCCTCGCCGCCTGCACTTGCGCCTGGGCTCTGCTGCGGGCTTCGTTCATCGCGGCAGTGCGGGCATCAAGGGCAGCCTTCCGGCGAGCCTCCTGAGCGTGGAACACCTTGGCCCGGGCCTCCCGCAAGCGCTGCTCGTATTCGGAGGTGCGAGCCTCGGCCGCGGCAATATCAGCCCGCGCCTTTTCCACCGCTCCCTCGGTCTTGCTGCGGCGCTCGTCAAGCACGCGCCGCAGAGGCTTGTGAACGATGGTTGTGTAGAGAACGTAAAGCAGTGCCAGCAGGATTACCGTCGGCACAGCTCCGAGCAGTAATTCGCCTAATTGTCGTAACGTTTGATCCATTCCGTGTCGCTGTACAGGAAAATGAGGGCTTTGAAAACTGTTAAGTCTAACGTCCGAAGGAGTTTATGTCAACGCAAAGGGCGCGATTTTCAGGAGACTCCAGCGCCACAAGAAAGCTACCAAAATGGTCCAAAAAGGGGTAAAAAACGGCTATAAAAGCACCTAGTAGTGCCATTGCAAAAATCTGCA
>Ga0182024_10027271_pt1 | contig 10000 bp, 8 predicted proteins | sample P32metaG_FD_120480 | JGI IMG/M metagenome (GOLD analysis project Ga0182024, IMG submission 120480) | Permafrost microbial communities from Stordalen Mire, Sweden - P3-2 metaG (Illumina Assembly) | ecosystem: Environmental > Terrestrial > Soil > Wetlands > Permafrost | place: Sweden: Stordalen...
AGGAACCGCAAAAATCGCTCGGCCTCGCGGGGATGCGGGCAGTTGGCGATCATCGCGACCGCGTTGTAGCCCTCCAGACACCCGATCTCACCCTCGCCCTGGTCGGGGAAGACAACGGCCACCGGCCGGCCCTGGTCGACGGCGACATGGGCATCGATCGTGCTAGTGATCCCAAACCACAGCTCGCCGGAAGCGACGCGGTTCTTGACGTCGGCCATGCCGGCGCAGATCGCGCAATCGTTTTGTTTCAGTCCGACGAGCCATTGCCGGGCGGCATCGTCACCGAGCGTGGAGAACAGTGCCGCGACGTGGGCGGCCATTCCGCCGAACAGCGGGTTGGCGATGCCGACGTGCCCCTTGAACCGCGGGTCGGTCAAGTCTCTGTACGACCGCGGCCGCTGGTCCGGCGGGAGGGCATCGGTATTGACGATGAGCACACGGTAAGCGGCGGCAAAGCCGAGCCACCGTCCCTGCGGATCGAGCGGGGCGGTGCCGTGCGCCGCAATCAGGTCATCCGGGGCGCGGGCGAGGCAGCCGTCGTTGGCGAGCATCGTGTCGAAGAACGCGCCGCCGCCCCAGAGCACGTCGCACTGCGGATGGGCCTTCTCCTGGCGGATCGCCTGGACGAGGCCGACCGCCTTAGCCGCCTCGGTGTCGAACTTGGCGTCGACGCGGATGCCCGTCTCGCGTTGGAACTGATCGATCAGGTCCTGGGCGATCTCGCGGTCGGTCGCGCAATAGAGCACGACGCTGGGCTGACCGGTGCCGGAGGGGCCGGTGCCGTGACGCTTCATGAACGATATCGCGACGACCGCGAGGACGCCGATGACAACGAGCAGGCCCAGCAACGTACGCCGGTTCATGTCTACGCCCCTTCTTTCGGCAGGGCGGCGATCGCTGCCCTGGCCTCGTCGGCGTACGCCGAAGCCGGCGCCGCGTCGATGGCGGCCTGGAACTCCTGCCGCGCCAGGCTGAACCGCTTGCCGGCCGCGTCCTGCAGGCCGAGCATCAGCGACCCGCCGGCCCGCGCTTCCGGCACCGTGGGGCCGAGCGTCGCGATCAGGTCATTGGCCTCATGGCGGCCCTTTTCCGGTTCGGCCACCCATCGGTGCGCCCGAGCCAGATCGACCCAGGCGCGGACTCGGAGCGTTGCCTCGGCCGAAGCGTCGTGTGCCACCGCAGCCAGATGCGGGATCGCCTCGCGCTGATTCTGATGCCCGCGGAGGAAATCGGCCAAAGCCAGTTGAGCAGCGGAGTCGCCGGGATTTGCGGTGATGGCCACTTCAAGCTTTGCCAGTGTCGCGTCAATTTCCGTGCTGTGATGCAGGAGATCGATAACTTGCTTGGAAACAAGGTCCGTCGAAATCGCGCCCTGAGAGCGAGCGACAATCACGGCGTGTGGTGTAAGGCCCAGCAAAAGCGGCGTTTCGGTGACATGGTAACGGGCCGCGGCCGCCCGATTCCGCGAGACGCTCAGGTCCAAGTGGATTACGGCAACGCCGAACATTCCGGTTTCCGCAACACCAAGGGCCGCATCCTCCACTGCCTTAGCGGCAGAGATCGGGTCACCGTGTCCGGGCTCAGTTACCAAAACCAGCACTGGCTCGTTCGCCACCGCTGCTTTCGCGAGCTGGGCATCGAGATCGGGTGCGGCGTCCGAGATCGCCGGGGAAGTGTCGGGGGTCGGCGCCGGTGCCGTATGGCATCCCGGAGCGGCGATGGCTGTCAGCGCCAGGGCGACTATGCCAATATGCTGTCGCCAGAGTGTCGTCATCGTCGGCTCTCCTGTATCCCTCAAGACAGCGCACCGATCGCGAAACCGCGGCGATCGGGCGTCTCATCCAGCGTAAGGTGATCGGGCGATCTCGCTCCACGATGCGCCGGTCCTACGGTGCGGGTGTGATCCGCATGTCGGAGAAGGCCGACACGCTGTCTGCCTTGGTCCAGAGCCCGACTTTACCGGGGCCGGGGAACGTGGTGTCATCGGCCTCGCCGGCGACCTTGCCGTCGAACGTCACGGTCAGGTGGGTGCCCCTGGCCGTGAAGCCGAGCGTGTGCCATTCCTTGCCCGTGACCTTGGTGGGGAACTCGGCGACCTTTTCTCGCTTGCCATCGACCGTCTTGAAGACGTCGATGTTGTCCTCCAGGGCGTTGGCCCGGGCGATATAGTAGTTCTCCGGGCGGTACCGCAGCACGATGCCGGCGGCTTGATCGACCGAGCCGGCGACCGCCTTGAACTTCACTTCCACCGACACGTCCCGCGCGACGACCGGGTCATAGATGCACAGCGGGAACCTGTAGCTGGTGTCGTCAGCGCTCTCCTGCACGAGCACGGCCGGGCCGCCCGGCGCCGCCGGGTCTGCCCGCACGACCCACACCGGCGGCGGCCCGCCGCCGGTCAGGGCGATCGTGAAGTCACGCGGCTTGCCGACCTCGTCCATCTCAAAGCGGACCAGCCGCGGCTCGGTGAGCTCGTGGTGTTCTTCCACGTTGTGGCAGCCGGCGGCAAACATGGCCATGAGGAGGGCGATCGTCGCAGGGGTGACGGGTCTTCGTGTTCCGCGGTAGGTCATGTTTGTTTCGCTCCTGCTTCCGGGGCAATCCAATTCGCAAGGTAAGGGCAGACAATACTGGACCCAGGCGTTAAGAACAATTTGTCGTGCCGATCCTGCCGACGTATCATGCTCAACGCTACGCCGTGACGCCGATTCCGTTTCCCACCCGGCAGGAGCTTGCCCATGAACGAGGTAGATAAGCATCGCGGCATCGCACGCGCGGTATTGAAGCTGCTCGGGGTCGCTGTTGCTTTGGTTGCGGCGGGCTGCGACCGCGGTGGTGGCACCGACGGGAAGGTCGCTCCCCCGCCATCCAACCCGGTCGTGCTCTACACCAGCGTCGACGAGCCTTACGCCAAGCCGCTGGTCGAGCAGTTCACGAAACAAACCGGCATCAAGGTTACGCTGGTGACCGATGCCGAGGCGAGCAAGAGCGTGGGGTTGGCCGAAAAGCTGCGGGCCGAGAAGGACCACCCTGCCGCCGACGTGTGGTGGAGCAATGAGTGCTTCCTCACCATCAACCTCGCCGAGGAGGGCGTGCTGGCGCCGTATGAATCGCCGACGGCGGCAGACGTCCCTGATAAGTTCAAAGACCCCGGGCACCGCTGGGCGGGGTCGGTGCTCCGCGTGCGCACGATGGTTTCCGCGGCCCCGCCGGCGTCGTACACCGGCCAATGGACCCCGCCGACCCGTCTGCGCGACCTGCTGCGGCCGGACCTCAAGGGCCAGGTGGCCCTGGCCCGGCCGACGGCCGGCACCACCGGCGGTCACGTGGCGGCACTCTACGTTCTGTGGGGCCAGCCGCGCGCGGAAGAGTTCTTCCGCGGGCTGCGTGCCAATGGCGTGGCGCTGCTCGGTGGCAACTCCGTGGTGGCCGAGTCCATCGCGCGGGGCCAGCCCTGGGCGGGCGTCTGCGACAACGACGACGCCGCAGACGCCGCCGCCAACGTGGGGAAACTGAACGCAACGCTGCCCGACCAGGGAGAAGGCGAGGACGGCACCCTGGCCATGCCGTGTGCGGTTGGACTGGTCACAGGCGGGCCAAACCCGGCCGGGGCCAAACGCCTGATCGATTTCCTGCTGTCGCGCGATGCTGACCAGAAGCTGATCGACGCCAAGTTCGCCTGGTGCTCGACTCGCGATGCGGCCGGCAAGGGGAAGTTCATGGACGTCGATTACCGGGCCGTTGCCAAGGCGATGCCCGCCGCTATCCGCTCCGCGACGGCAATCATGGAAGGGCGGTGAGGGCGGGTGAGGTTTAAGGTCCGCGGACGCCTGCCGAAGCACGCGCTAAGTTGAGCAGCGGTTTCAGAAGGTCGTTGGGTGCCATGGGCTAGCGTTGTCGCTTGCCCGTGGAGCCGCTTGCAGACCCGTGACAACACGGGCAAGCGAGTACGCTTGCCCATGGCACCCATTCAGGGAATTCGAGTAATTAATTATCCGATTCCGTTCTGAGCAACGCTCTTCGCATACGGTTCAAATGCTCTGGTCGCAAACACTGATTCCGACGAGAAGGGACCCGCCCACGGGCGTGACGGTCGCGAGCCAGCGATTGCTCGTCCGCGCCGGACTGATGAGGGAGCAAGCGCCGGGGGTGATCGAGTTCCTGCCGCTGGGGCTCCGCGTGCTGGGCAAATTGAAATTGGTCGCGCGGGAAGCGCTGATAGCGGTGGGCGCGAAAGAAATCCAGATACCACAATCGGCATCACCGGCGGAAGCGTTGGAACTTGCGTTGGCCGCACTCCAGTCCTTCGATGTCCTCCCGAATCGACGATTCTTGTTTCGTACTGGCGTCAGCGATGCGTCCAAACACAGCTTTTTTCGCCCACGCGAGTCGTTCTATTGTGACGGTTACGGCATTCGCCGTCATGAAGAAGCACCGGGCGTGGAACCGGGACTGCGGTCGGCATTTGAGCAACTCTTTTCCCGCCTGGGCGTTCCGATCATCGAGGCAGATGCCGATGTTCAAGCAATCATTCTCCCTCCTCGGGTACTCCGGGGGAGGGCTGGGGAGGGGGCCGCGACGACGAGAGTGTCAATTGAAGACCCCCACCCTACCCTCCCCCGGATTACCGGGAGAGGGGAAAACACGGCTTCGCCATCCTGGAGTGCTTTACCGGTGACGCCGGCCGTCGCTTACGTCATGCCGTCAGACGCCGGCGACGATCTTCTTTTGCGAAGTGACTGCGGCAACTACGCGGCCACCGCCGAGCGTGCGGAAACCGGGTCACGCGCGTGGACATTCGGCGAAGACCCGGCCGGCGAGCTGGAAAAAGTCCACACGCCAGGCTTGACGTCGGTTGCCGAGGTGGCCGCCTTCTTTTCGGTGCCGCGGACCGCGATCCTGAAAACGCTCGTCTTTCGGACCGACGCGCAGGGGCCGGCGCTGTCGTCCGGCGTGAACGCCAAATGGGTGGTGGCGGTGGTGCGCGGAGACGATCGGGTCAACTTCACCAAGCTCGCCAACGTGGTGCGTGAGACATTCCATGTCTCCCCGCTGCCGCTACCCGATGAGAGCCAGGACGCCGGGCTGAACTCAGACTGGCCGATCGGCTTCGTGGGTCCGGACGCGGCGATGCGCAAGCCGGATGCCGTGCTGGTCGTGGATTACGATGCGGCACAAGGCGCCTCATGGGTCGCCGGAGCCAGCGAGGCCGAATATCACGTCCGGAACTTCAACTGGTTCCGCGAGTGCGGTGACCGGCTTGCCGATCTGCGGAAGACCGCCGTTGCCGACATCCGCTACGCCCGCACCGGCGACCCCGCTCCGCGCGCTGGCGTGCTTGTGGCGGTCAAGGGGTTTGAGATCGGCCATGCTTACGGCTTCGGCGCGCCGGTCCCGACCCGCGCGGCGCCGGAAACCTCCGGCAAGTTCGGCGCCAGCCTCTCCGAGCCTATAGTGGCCTGCGAAATCGATCTTTTCCGCCTGCTCGTCGCCGCTGTGGAACATTTCCACGATGACCGCGGCATCCTCTGGCCGACGCCAATCGCGCCTTTCTCCGCCGTCGTCACCGCCCTTGGGTACAAAGGTGATACCAAGGTCGCCGGCGACCGCATCTATGAGCAACTGAAAGCCGCCGGCATCGACACGATCCTCGATGACCGCGACGCCAGCCCCGGCGTCAAATTCACCGATGCCGACCTGATCGGCTTTCCCGTCCGCGTCACCGTCGGCCAGCGCGGGCTGAAGGAAGGCGTCGTCGAGGTCAAAGTCCGCGGGAACGCTGAGGCGGTGCGAGTGCCATTGGACGCCGTGGTCGAAGCGGTCCGGGCGGCATTGGGATAACCAGTGACTGTGTGCGATCGGGCAAGAGGTGATTCGTTTGAACGGCTGGCCCGGCGGGCCGCATCACCTTTGCGCGTGCGCGTGCACATTCGTTCCGGAGCAAGCAATTCATGAGCGCGACAGTCACCGGCATTCTCGTGCAGGTCTCTCTGACCATTCTACAGGTGGCAGTATTGATCAAGTTCGTCTATCGCTGGCAACGCAAGAGCTGGCGGTTCACCAACATCATGAACATCAGGGAGCCGCTGGCGCGGGCCTATTGTTCGCTGTCGACGGCCGTTCGCACCCGCAAACGTCTGGCGGACGAGGCGGGCGACCCCGTCAGGGCCGAGCACGACCGTGCCAGGATCCACCACTACGTGAACGCGGCATACGATGAGATCGTCAATTTCAGCGTCGAGCATTTCAAGGCCAGGTTCTGGATGTCTGAACCCGAGAACCTGCAACTGGACAATCTGTTCGAAAAGCTCCGCGAAACATGGAAGCTGCTGCGCAACCCCACGGATGACTCCGACACCCTGCTCAACGAACTGCGCCAGGAAATCCTGAAATTCGACGACCTCTGCGGCCTGAAGCACTACAACGGCGGGCACTGGACGCACGTCGCTTTCGAACCGTAGCGCGGCGGGGAGTTTCGGCGAACGATCGCCGGCTTAAGGCCTACACTTCAAAAATGCCTGTTAGCTTCACGAACGTTAATCCAGCGAACCGAGGTGTCCCATGCGAGCTTGGCTCTTATCCGATCAAACCGGCACCCAGTCCCTTCGCCTTGGCACCCTCCCCGATCCGCAGCCCAAGGCGGGGGAAGTGGTGTTGAGAGTTTCCTATGCCGCCCTCAACCCGGCGGACTATTACTTGGCCGAGGGTCACTACCCGGCCAAGCCGGCCTTTCCGCACATCCTGGGCCGGGACGGCATGGGCGTGGTGATGGCGGTCGGGCCGGGGGTATCCGGGACGGCAATCGGGGACAAGCGGACGGTCCTGCGCAGCGAGATCGGCGTGAGCCGGCCGGGGACCCTTGCCGAACTGGTGGCCGTCCCGGTGGAATCGCTGGTCCCGCCGCCGGCTGGCTGGACCGATCAGCAGGCGGCGGCCGCGCCGCTGGTTTACCTGACCGGCTGGCAGGCACTCACGCAGTGGGGTGAGTTGGCGCCTTCAGTCGTGCTGATCAGCGGCGCCAGCGGCGGCGTGGGTGTGGCCGGCACGCAACTGGCCGCCGCCATGGGGCACACCGTCGTCGCTCTCTCCCGCGGCTCGAGCAAGCGCGACCAACTGAAGCAGATCGGCGCTGCTCATGTGTTCGACCCCACCGACGCCGGCTGGCGCAAGTCGCTCAAGACGGCCTTGGCCGGCCGGCGCGTCGATCTGGCCATCGACAACATCGCCGGCACACTGCTGCCCGAAATGATCGAAACGCTCGGCAACCTCGGCCGAATCAGTTGCGTCGGCATGCTCGCCGGGCCGGTGCCGCAGTTCAATACCGCCACGTTGTTCTTCCGCCGATTGAGAATGGGCGGCGTGGCCGTGGGGGCATATACGCCTGCCGAGAGCCGGGCGGCGTGGGAGCAGTTGCTGGCGGTCCTCAATAAGGCCGGTGCACGCCCGCTGGTGGATCACGTCTTCGCTTTCGAGCAGTTGCCGCAGGCATTTGAGCGACTCAAGGCGGGGCCGATGGGGAAGGTGCTGATCGAGGTGAGCAGGTAAAGTCACTCAATCTCCGCTCCCACAGGAAAATGGTCGCTGGCGTCGCGGGCTCTGTCGCCCTGCTGCACCCATGCCGATTTGATCCGACGCGGCTCGATGCCGAACGTGAAGATGTAATCGACGCGCTGGCCGGGGAACTCGGTCGTGAAGGAGCCGCGATGTTCGGCCTCCGCGGGGCTGGCCACGTGCAGCGAGTCGAGATACCCGGCCTCCAGGATCCGTCCCACTGCGCGCCGTGGCAGATCGCCGCCGTTTTGTTCCCATTCCAGCCGGGTGCGCGGCTTGCACCGGCTCGGGTCGATGCGCTGTACCGGCGAATTGGCGTTGAAGTCGCCGCAGAGAATGTGCGGCCGAGTCGATTGCCGGTGCCCCTCAAAGATATCCAACAGGACGGCTACTTCCTTCATGCGGAAATCTTCGTCGGCTTCGCTGGCGCGATGATGGAGATGGACGACGCCGAACGTCCACTCGCGCCCGCCGGGTTCGATCAGAGTCGCTTCCAGCAGCGACTTGGACAGTGGGGGCCTCAAGGCGGCGTGGTTGATCGTGTCGCGAATCGTCCATCGGCTCAAAAGAGCAGAGGCATGGCTGTTGCCGGGGGCGAGGATGAAGTCCATCTTGAGCCGGTTCGCGATCTGCTCGAGAACCTCGGGGTTCTCGGACTCGACCAGTGCGACCACGTCCGGCCGCTGACTTTCAATCACGTCCGCCAGCGCGCCGGCCCGGCCTTCGCCGCCGTCGAGAATGTTGCAGCTGACCAATCGCATGATTCACGACCCTCAATAGCGGGGCCGGTTGCGGGGCATTGACCTATTGTGCCGGGACACGAGGAGCGGTCAACGCCTCGCAAGCGAGGCCGCTAAACATAGGTCACTTAATGATCAAGCGTCCCGGGATTATCGGACGCACCAAGGGTTTGGGGTAGTGCGCCGAAAACCAAGCCGCCGATTTTTGCATCCGGCAGGGCTGAATTGTAAGTCCCTCCTGGCCGGCGAAAAACCGGCCCTATCCGGAGGCGGTATGAGCTTGCCAATTATGTTCGACGTGTTCAGTTCGGATCGCGTGCGTGGCTCGGGTGGAGAAGTCCTGGGGGCGCGGGCCATGGTGGACGTGCTGGAAGAACGCCGGCTCATGTCCGCCAGCGTCGAGCAGGGATTGAGCCTGTTCGCCGAGCCGGTTGGGCCGGCGCTCGAGGCCGGGCTGGACGTCGATACCAGCGGGCTCGATGTCGGGAAGATCAAGCGGATCGAGCTGAGCGGCGCTAATGGCCCGCAGACGTTCAGTGCCGCCCGGATCGACGATGGCTCCGGCCGCGAAGACCTGCACGGCACCGGCGCGGCGGTCGAATGGCTCGAAAGGGTGCACGTCCGCACCGAAGGCGCGCCACTGACGCTCACCGATACCAAGGCCGCCGGCGCCTTCTCCACCGGCCGTGTTCTCAAGGGCAACATGCGCCCGGTGACGACCGGCGCGCCGGGGACCGCGAACAACTACGCGCATGTGTTCGCGGCCTAAAGGGGCGGGGTTTCGGAGTGGGTGATTCGCTTGAGCTTCTCAAATGGGTGCCATGGGCACGCCTCCTCGATTGCCCGTGTTCCCGAGGGGCTTGTATCGTCTCTTACGGGCAAGCGGGTACGCTTGCCCATGGCACCCAGATTCGGTGGTGAAACCACTTCTCAATGATAGGTCAGCGTCTGATTCGCGAAGCCGCAACAACATCGAGCTGAGTGTGAAAACGAATCGGTCGTTGTGGCGAGTTTCGCCACAACGACCGATTCGTTTTCACACTCAGCTCAATCGACCGCCTCAATTCCCAGGTCCTTCACCTTCTTATTGAGCGTATTGCGGTTGATCCCGAGGAAGTCGGCGGCCTTGGTCTTGACGCCGCCGCACTTGGCCAGGGCTCGGTCGATGAGGGCCTGCTCGATCTGGTCGATGACCAGTTTGTAGATTTCCCCCTCGCGCAGCTCGTAGTCGCCCATGGCCTGGTCGGCGAGCCGGCGGGTGAGCGTCTCGATCGATTCCGTCGATTGCGTCGTGCGGCGTTGTGCCGCGAACATACGCACGCTCAGCGGCAGCAGGTCTTCAGTGAAGTCCTCGCCGGTGCTGAGCACCACCGCGCGCTCGATGGCGTTCTCCAGCTCGCGCACGTTCCCCGGCCAGGGGTAGCGCAGCAGCACGTTGAGCATCTCCCGGCTGATCCGCCGCAGACGGCGGTCGTTCACCGAGTTGTACTTGTCCAGGAAGTGGTCGATCAGCCGGGGGATGTCCTCCCGGCGGTTGCGCAGCGGCGGGAGGTAGATGGGGCAGACGTTGAGCCGGTAGAACAAGTCCTCGCGGAAGTTCCCGCGGGCCACTTCTTCCTGCAAATCGACGTTGGTGGCGGCGATCACGCGCACGTCCACTTTGACCGTCTGCGTGTCCCCGACGCGCTCGAACTCGCGCTCCTGCAAGA
>Ga0182024_10027272_pt1 | contig 10000 bp, 9 predicted proteins | sample P32metaG_FD_120480 | JGI IMG/M metagenome (GOLD analysis project Ga0182024, IMG submission 120480) | Permafrost microbial communities from Stordalen Mire, Sweden - P3-2 metaG (Illumina Assembly) | ecosystem: Environmental > Terrestrial > Soil > Wetlands > Permafrost | place: Sweden: Stordalen...
AAGCCGTGGAAGCGCGCGCCGCCGAGCGTGCCGCCAATTTCGGCGTCGACGTCACCCGCTATGTCGAGAAGGCCATCCTGCTCCAGACCCTGGACACCAATTGGCGCGAGCACATCGTCAATCTCGACCATCTGCGCCAATATGTGGGCCTGCGCGGCTACGGCCAGCGCGATCCGCTCAACGAATATAAAGGCGAGGCGTTCGAGTTGTTCGAGGCCCTACTGGCCAAGTTGCGCAGCGATGTGATCGAGCAATTGATGCATGTGAAGATCCAGACCGGCGAACCGCCGCCTGAGATCGCGCCCAGGCCCCTGCCCGCGATGCAGGCAAGCCATATCGATCCCCTCACGGGCGAGGATGAAATGGCGCCGCAGCAGCCAGAGTTCACCCGCGTGCCCACCGGACCGGTCGATCCCAACAAGCCGGAGACCTGGTCCAAGGTGCAGCGCAATGCGCTGTGCCCGTGCGGTTCAGGGCGCAAATACAAACATTGTCACGGAGCCCTGGTCTGATTGCCTGGCTCTGCCAAAGGCCGATGGCGCGAGGCAGGTGTGATGCCCTCTGGCGCGTCAGACGCCGGGGAGACGTGACGTGCTGACCGAACACAAGGTTCAGGGGAAAATCGTCTGGGTTGACCTCTGCGAGCCAACGTCAGAGGAAGTCGCGAAAGCCTGCGGCACGTATGGGCTCAACATCCCACCCCGCAAGGAGCTGGAGGAAATCGAGTTTTCCAGCCGCCTGAAATATGAAGACGGCGTCTTCACCATTTCCGTGCCGGTGACGCCGCATGGTCCTGATGGGGACATCACCTCGCCGCTGGGCCTGGTCCTCAACAGGGACATGCTCGTCACCGTTCGCTTCGCGCATCTGCACACATTTCCGGACATCATCGCGCGGGTCGAAAAGCGTGACCACAGCGCCCCCGAGATTTTCCTGATGATCCAGGAAGCGCTGGTCGATTACAGCGCCGACCGGCTGGAAGACATGCGGGCCCAGGCGCTGGCCATTTCCAACCGCATCTTTCACAAGGACATCTCACGCAAGGCCGAGCACAACGTGACCCGCATGAACCGCATGTTGCGCGACACGCTGGTCGAAATCGGCGACCTGGGCGAACGGCTTTCTCATGTCCGCGATACACTGCTGGTCCTGCAACGCGCGTTGCCGTTTGTGGCGGAGCATGGCGATGGCTGGATGGGACCGCAGCTCAAGGCGCGCCTGAAAACTGCAGCGAACGACGTCCAGTCGCTTGATGATTACGAAGTCCACCTTACCGACAAGATCCAGTTCCTTCTGGACGCCGATCTGGGCTTCATCAACACCGAGCAGAACGAGTTGTTCAAGGTGCTCACCATCGCCTCGGTTGTGGGCATTCCGCCCACCTTTGTGGCCAGCATGTATGGAATGAATTTCCATAATATGCCCGAGCTGAGCTGGGCCTGGGGTTATGAGTGGGGCCTGTTCCTGATCGTCCTTTCCATCGTGCTGCCTATCGGGTGGTTTAAATGGAAGGGTTGGTGGTAGTTGCCCAAATTCCGTGTTCGCGCGCTGCACGTGTCCAGACGCTGTCGCTAGGACGCCTAGCGCGGGTTCAAATGGAAAGGTTGGTGGTAGGCCGCAGCGCAGGATTCAAAGATTACGTCCCATAGCGAGATATTTCTCCCGCCGGGCGCGCACCAATTGCTCGCCGCTCTGGCCCTCCATTTCGGCAAGGCCCCGGGCGATCTGATCGCTTACCGCCTGGATCGCTTCCGATGGCGCGCGGTGGGCGCCGCCTTCGGGCTCCGGCACCACGGCGTCGATCAATTTCAATTGCAGAAGGTCCTGGGCCGTGATCTTGAGTGCTGTGGCGGCATCCTGTGCCTTGTCGCCCGAGCGCCAGAGGATCGACGAGGCACCCTCCGGCGAGATCACCGAATAGATGGCGTGCTCCAGCATATACACGCGATTGGCGGCCGCGATGGCGATCGCCCCGCCCGACATGCCTTCGCCGATGATGGTGGCGATGAATGGCGCTTTGAGCGCCAGCCCCGCTTCGATCGAACGCGCGATGGCTTCGGCCTGGCCGCGCTCTTCCGCGCTGACGCCAGGATAGGCGCCCGACGTGTCGCAGAAGGACAGCACCGGCAAGCCGAAGCGGCCGGCCAGTTCGAACAGGCGCACGGCTTTGCGATAGCCTTCCGGCATCGCCATGCCGAAATTGTGCTGCAGCCTGGTCTTGGTGTCGTTGCCTTTTTCCTGACCGAGAAATGCGACAGGCCGTCCCCGGAAGCGCGCCAGGCCCGCCACCACCGCCTGGTCCTCGCCGAAGGAGCGGTCGCCGGCCAGCGTCGTCATGTCGTCGAAAATCATTTTGGCGTAATCGAGAAAATGCGGCCGCTCCGGATGACGCGCCACCAGCACCTTCTGCCAGGGCGTAAGGCGGGCATAGGTGTCGCGCACCATTTGATCCGCCCGCGTGGTGAGCCGCGCCACATCGCCGCCAATGTCCATGGTAGGATCGGCTTCTGCGAGCTTCTTCAGCTCGACGATCTTGCCTTCCAGTTCGGAGATGGGGCGTTCAAAATCAAGATAATGCATGGGGAATCCAAAATCTGCGGAAAAATGGCACAGAAGGTTTCAAATGTAACCCCCTGCGTCGGTGCTTAGTTTCAGCGGCCTTTTTTGGCCAGCGGGTGGGCCTTGTGCATGACTTTCTTCAAATGATCCTTGGCGACATGGGTGTAGATTTCCGTGGTGGCGATATCGGCATGGCCCAATAAGGTCTGTACCGAGCGGAGATCCGCGCCGCCTTCCACCAGATGGGTGGCGAAGGCATGGCGCAACACATGGGGCGAGACTTTGGCGGGATCGAGGCCCGCTTTCAGCGCCAGGCTTTTCAGAAGCTGATGAAGCCGCTGGCGGCTGAGATAGCCTTCCGCCGCCCGCGAGCAGAACAGAAAACGTTGGGCATGGGCGCGGCGCGGGCCCTTGGGCAGGAACTCGGCGCGCACATCGAGATAGGCTTCGATCGCCGCTCGCGCGCTGGCATTCAAGGGCGCGAGCCGTTCCTTGTTGCCCTTGCCCCTGACCAGAATGAAATTCTCGCGGGTCTTCACCGCCTGAAGCGGCAGTCCCGCCAGTTCCGACACCCGCAATCCGGCCGCGTACAGCATCTCGACGATACAGGTGAGACGCTTGGCATCGACATCGCCTTCCTTCGCCGCCGCCGCGATCATCGCCTCCATGTCATCGGTCGAGAGGATTTTGGGAAGCGGCCGTGACAGTTTGGGCGCTTCGATGGCTTCGGTAGGATTATCCTTGCGCGTGCCTTCCCCATAGAGAAAGCCGAAAAACTGGCGAAGCGCCGACAGGCGCCGCGCCTGGGATGACGCCGCCAAACCCGCCTTGGACAGATGCGCCAGATAGGCGCGGATATCCTCGCGGCTGGCCGACGCGACGTCGCCTTTGGTGAAGCCCGCGAAATCGGCGAGGTCGCGGCCATAGGCGGCCAGGGTATTGGCGCCCGCGCCGCGTTCGGCGCTCATCATCTCCAGAAAGGCTTCGATCAGGCCGTCTTGGCGAGTCATGCCTTTGCTTTAGCATTTTTTCCGCCGGAACTTTCGTGTATCGGAGAGGCATGGCACTGAACCGCACCATAGCGCTGGTGGGCATGATGGGCGCCGGCAAGACGTCGATCGGCCGGCGGCTGGCCACGCGGCTGGGCGTGCCCTTCCGTGATGCCGACCATGAGATCGAGGCGGCGGCGGGTCTCACCGTCGCCGAGATTTTCGAACGCTTCGGTGAAAGTCATTTCCGCGACGGCGAGCGCAGGGTGATCGCGCGGCTTCTGGAAGAACCGCCCCATGTGCTGGCGACCGGCGGCGGTGCTTTCATGGATGACTCGACCAGGGGCGCGATGACCGATGCCGCCTTCACCATCTGGCTGAAGGCGCCGGTCCACCTTTTGATCTCACGGGTGAAGAAACGCGAGACCAGGCCGCTCTTGAAGGAAGGCGACATGCACGCCACCCTGGAACGGTTGCTCACCATCCGCGAACCGGTTTATGCCAAAGCCGATATGACGCTGGACAGCGCCGACGAGCCGCATGGGGCCGCCGTCGAGCGCATCATCGAGGCGTTGCGCGCGCACGGATTGTACGGGGATTCATGACCGAGATCATCAAAGTCGGCCTGGGGAAACGCAGCTACGACATCCATGTCGGCCATGGCCTGCTCGATGAAGCGGGCGCGCTTTTGAAGCCGCTGTGTCGCGGCGCCCTGCCGGTGGTGACCGACGCGACGGTGGGAGAGATTCATCTCGCCGCTTTTCTGGACATCTGCGGCAAAGCGGGATTGGATGCGTGGCCTATCGTAATGCCGCCTGGCGAGGATTCTAAAAGTTTCGCCGGGCTGGCGGAATTGTCGAGCGAACTGCTCGATAGTAGCGTGGACCGCGGCGGCTTGATCGTGGCCTTGGGCGGCGGCGTGATCGGCGATCTTACCGGCTTTGCCGCCGGCATCCTCAAGCGGGGCGTGGCCTTCGCCCAAATACCCACCACGCTTCTGGCCCAGGTGGATTCCTCGGTCGGCGGCAAGACCGCGATCAATGCGCCCCAAGGCAAAAACCTGCTGGGACTGTTTCATCAGCCCCGGATCGTGATCGCCGACACCGCGCTGCTGGCAACGCTGCCCCGCCGCGAATTGCTGGCGGGCTATGCCGAAGTGGTCAAATATGGCGCCCTGGGCGATGCGGATTTCTTTTCCTGGCTGGAACAGAACGGCGCCAAGGCGCTGGCGGGAGACAAGGCCGCCCTGATCCATATGGTGGCCCATTCCTGCCGCATGAAAGCGGCGATCGTGGGCCGCGACGAACGCGAGGCGGGTGAGCGGGCGCTGCTCAATCTGGGTCATACTTTCGGCCATGCCCTGGAAGCGGCCACGGGATTTTCAACGCGCTTGATTCACGGTGAAGGCGTGGCGATCGGCATGGCGCTGGCGTTTCAATTGTCGGTGCGCCTGGGTCTTTGTCCGAAGGACGATTCCGACCGGCTGACACGTCATTTGAAAGAAGCGGGCCTGCCCGCCTTCATCGGCGACATCGCCCCGCCCCGTCCCGCCACGGATGCGCTTCTGGCTGCCATGGGCCATGACAAGAAAGTGAAGGACGGCAAGCTCACTTTCATCCTGGTCCGTGGACTGGGACGCGCCTTTGTCACCAGCGACGTACCCTTGGACGCCGTGAAAGATGTCCTGAACGGGTGAAAACTGGCATTGTGGGTCTCCAAAGTTTCAGGATCCAAGGCCCATGCTTCTTCCCGCGCTCGGCGCCATCTTACTGCTCTTGATCGTCTCGGCCTTCTTCTCGCTGTCGGAAACCGCGCTGACCGCAGTCAGCCGGGGCCGCATGCACCAGTTGGAAAAGGACGGCAGCCACGCCGCCCGCGACGTCAACCGGCTGGTCGCCAACCGCGAGCAGTTGATCGGCGCTGTTCTTTTGGGCAACACCTTCATCAACATCCTGGCCTCGTCGCTTGCCACCGAAATTTTCAACGCGCGGCTGGGCCCGCGCACCGTGGCGGTGACCACCGCAGTGATGACCTTGGTCATCCTGGTGTTCGCCGAAGTCCTGCCCAAGACGCTCGCCATCACCCGCACCGACCGCGCCGCCCTCGCCGTGGCCGCGCCGCTGCGCAAGATCGTGGCGGTGCTGGCCCCCATCGTCGCCGGGGTGCAATGGCTGGTGTGGAGGCTGCTGTTTCTGTTCGGCGTCAAGCCCGAACATATGGAAAGCGTCGAGGCCGCCCACGACGAGATTCGCGGCGCGGTGGCGCTGCATCACCAGGAAGGCAGCGTCGAACGCGAGCATCGCGACATGATCGGGGGAATTCTCGACCTGCGCGATCTCACCGTGGCCGATGTGATGATGCATCGCACCTACATGATAACGGTGGACGCCGATTTGCCGCCCCAGGACATCGTCACCCAGGTGATGGACAGCCAGCATACCCGCGTGCCGCTGTGGCGCGGCGAGCCGGAGAACATCATCGGCGTGCTCCACACCAAACATCTGGCGATGGCGTTGGTCGAACATAAGGGCGATCTGGCGGCCTGCAATGTGGCCGCATTGGCGACGCCGCCCTGGTTTGTGCCCGAGACCACCACCTTGGAGGAATTGATGGATTCATTCCGCCAGCGCCGCATCCATTTCGCCCTGGTGGTGGACGAATATGGCGGCTTGCAAGGCTTGGTGACCTTGGAAGACATATTCAGTGAGATTTTCGGCGAATTGCCCGACGAGCATCAGCAGGAGGAACGGCCAGATGTGCGCCGCCGCCCCGATGGTTCCTATCTGGTGGACGGCACCGTAACGGTGCGCGACCTGAACCGCGAGTTGGAATGGAATTTGCCCGACGAAGGCGCCACGACCGTCGCCGGCCTGGTGATCCAGGAAGCCCAGACCATTCCTGATCCGGGTCAGCGCTTTGCCTTCTTCGGCTATAAATTCGAAGTCTTGCGGCGCCAGCGCAACCAGATCACGGCGATCAAGATCACCCCTCCGCCCAAGCATACCAAGACATGAGGCACGCCAATGCGTCTGCTGCCTGTGTTACTTCTTGCAGCGATCAATGCCCAAAGCGCTAAGCTTCAGACCTCGGAAGGACTAAGCGCGGTCAGCGACAAAGCGTGGACCTGGCCCCGCATTTCCTCGTCCAGGGCGGTATAGACGCGGCGCTGGCGCTCCACCCGCGACAAGCCGGCGAATTTATCCGACACGATGCGTACGGTGAAATGCGTCTCGCCCTGGCCGCCGTCGGCCCGTGTAGCGCCGGAATGCCCGGCATGACGATGACTGTCATCCGTCACGGAAATTTCGCTTGGCGCGAATGCCGAAGCGAGTTTATCCCGTATTGTGTCGGATACGCTCATGATTTGGACCAGCGGCGAAGTCCTGGCCAAAGTCAAGCGATACCTGTTCTTGGTTTTTAACCGTTTCGCACCCATAATTGCTTCATGACGCAGCCCCGCCCGCGCTTCAAAAGCGACATCCGCATCAAGAAGGATGTGCCGGTGCTCAAAGCCAAAAGCGAGGCGCGGCCCTGCGCGGTCAAGAATTGCGCGGAACCGGGCGATTGCCGCGTGCCCAAATCGCGCGAGAATCTTTCCGACTATCTTTTCCTCTGCACCGCCCATGCCCGGGCGCACAACGAGGCGTGGGATTTCTTCAAGGGCATGGGCGACAGCGACATCGAAAAGTTCCGCGAGGAAGCGATTTTCGGCCATCGTCCCACCTGGCCGCTGGGCAGGCGCGGCGCCCCGGTCAGGACCGGTCAAGGCCCCGCGCATTTTCATGACGGCCATGCGGTATTCGGCGAGGGCGATGAAAATGGCCAACCTCGCCGTCCGGAGCGCCAATTGACGCGCCTGCAGGTTACCGCGATGGACACGCTGCAGCTGGCGCACAACGCCACCTTGATCGAGATCAAGGCGCGGTATAAGGAACTTGTGAAACGGTTCCATCCCGACGCAAATGGCGGCGACCGGGGCGCCGAAGAGCGTCTGAAACAGGTGATTAAGGCCTATGGCGTGTTGCGCGCCTCCGGCCTGGCCTGATCGTCCCCGCCGCTGATGCCGGGTGGATGCCATCCGGAACAGAGATATGAGTTTTCCAGAAACAGCCTTGGACCCATCGGCGAAGCCCGACATCGAAATCGATGCCGCGAAAGTCTTTGGCATTCAGACCAAGATGAAAGTGCCCGCCTTCAGTAAGGCGAGCGAGCATGTGCCCGATCGCGACGATGCCTATCGTTTCGACCGTGAAACCACGCTGGCGATCCTGGCGGGCTTCGCCTTCAACCGCCGTGTGATGATCCAGGGCTATCACGGCACGGGCAAATCCACCCATATCGAACAGGTGGCGGCACGGCTCAACTGGCCTTGCATTCGCATCAATTTGGACAGCCATATCAGCCGCATCGATCTGATCGGCAAGGACGCCATCGTGCTCAAGGATGGCCAGCAGGTCACTGAATTTCGCGAGGGCCTGCTGCCCTGGGCGCTGCAGCGGCCGGTGGCACTGGCGTTCGACGAATATGACGCCGGCCGTCCTGACGTGATGTTCGTGATCCAGCGGGTGCTGGAAGTCCAAGGCAAGCTCACTTTGCTCGACCAGAACAAGGTGATCCGGCCGCATCCCGCCTTCCGGCTGTTCTCCACCACCAATACGATCGGGTTGGGCGACACCACCGGCCTCTATCACGGCACCCAGCAGATCAATCAGGGCCAGATGGACCGCTGGAGCATCGTCACCACGCTCAATTATCTCAGCCATGATGCCGAGGCCGAGATCGTGCTGGCGAAATCGCCGCCGTCCTACAACAATGCGGAAGGCAAGAAGACCATCTCCGCCATGGTGCGGGTGGCTGACATGACTCGCAACGCCTTCATCAATGGTGATCTCTCCACGGTGATGAGCCCCAGAACGGTGATGACCTGGGCTCAGAATGCGGAGATTTTCGGCGATATCGGCTTCGCCTTCCGCCTCACCTTCCTCAACAAATGCGATGAGCTGGAACGTGCCAGCGTGGCGGAATTCTATCAGCGCGCCTTCGGCCAGGAATTGCCCGAAAGCGCCGCCAAAGTGCTGGTCGCTTGAGCGATCCCCGTTTCATACGGGGATGCAGTTGAATAAGGGAAGCCCTCGTGGCGAAACCTGAAAATCCCAGTGAGCCCTTCAAGCGCGCGGTCGCCACCGCGGTGCGCTCGCTGGCGGGCGAGCCGGAACTGGAAGTGAATTTCTCCTCCGAGCCGCCCAGTCTTAAGGGATTGAAGGCACGCCTGCCCTCGCCCACCCGCACCTTGCCGCCCCATGAAGTGGCCTTTGTGCGGGGCACGGGCGACGCCTATGCCTTGAAGAAGGCCTATCACAACGAGAAAATCCACGCCCGCTACCGTCCTTCCGGCGCCGACGGCAACGCGATTTTCGACGCAGCCGAGACCGCCCGGGTCGAAGCCATCGGCGCTTTGGCGATGGAGGGCGTGCGCCAGAATCTTTCCGCGCAACTGGAGCAGCGGCTGGTCGCCAAGGGCCTGGGCCGCGCCGCCAGCCGCGAGGAAGCGCCTTTGGCCGATGTGGTGGGCTTGATCGTGCGCGAGAAGCTCACCGGCCAGGCCCCCCCCGCCCCGCTCAAGAAAGCTGTCGATCTGTGGCGGCCCTTTGTCGAGGAACGCGCCGGCAAGGATCTCGACCGGCTGGAAGGGACGATGCGCGACCAGAAAGCCTTCGCGCGGCTCACCCGCACCATCCTCAATGACCTCGTCAAGGGCGAAGATGTTGATCAGAGCGGCGAAGACGATGCCGAAGGCGAAAGCGCCGAGAACCAGGGCGAAAGCGAAGAACAGGAAAACCAGGACCAGAGCGAAGCCGGAGAGACCGAATTCACCGAGGATCGCGGCGAGGAAGGCGAGGATGCCGACGCCGAAATGAGCGGCGATCAGGTCGAAGATCTCAGCGACGCCGAACAGGCCGAGGACGCGATGCGGCCCAACCGTGCGCAACAACCCTTCGCCGGGTCCGAGAATTGGGGCTACAAAATCTATACGCCGCAATTCGACGAAGAGATTTCCGCGCTCGATCTGTGCGACGACGAAGAGCTCTCGCGGCTGCGCAATTTTCTGGACCAGCAGCTTGCCCAGATGCAGGGCGTGGTCTCGCGGCTGGCCAACAAGCTGCAGCGCCTGCTGCTGGCGCAGCAGAACCGCCAATGGGAATTCGATCTGGAGGAAGGCCTGCTCGATACGTCGCGGCTGCCTCGCATCATCATCGATCCCATGTATCCCCTCTCCTTCAAGCGGGAGAAGGACACAGAATTCCGCGACACGGTTGTGACGCTGCTCTTGGACAATTCCGGCTCGATGCGGGGACGGCCCATCATGGTGGCGGCGATGTGCGCCGACATATTGGGCCGCACCTTGGAACGCTGCGCGGTCAAGACCGAGATTCTGGGTTTCACCACCCGCG
>Ga0182024_10027273_pt1 | contig 9999 bp, 12 predicted proteins | sample P32metaG_FD_120480 | JGI IMG/M metagenome (GOLD analysis project Ga0182024, IMG submission 120480) | Permafrost microbial communities from Stordalen Mire, Sweden - P3-2 metaG (Illumina Assembly) | ecosystem: Environmental > Terrestrial > Soil > Wetlands > Permafrost | place: Sweden: Stordalen...
CGCGACCAAGAAAACAGCATGGAATCCGGGGCCGAATGTCTGCAACTTCACAGTGACACTAGGGTTGCAAGTTGTGGTGTCTGAAAACGGCGTCAGAGAAACTTACAGCGCCAGATACTACAATCCTGTCACTGGGCGATTCCTTTCCAGAGACCCGGCAGACGGAAATATCTCGATTCCCAAGACGCTGCATAAGTACCTTTATGTCGGCGCCGACCCGGTCAATGCATTTGACCCAACAGGGCGCGACACCCTGGAAGAATACGATCCGCTATGTTGCGCTGAAGCGCCCCCACTTGAGGAAGCAGGCGCTGAAGTCGAAGAGGAGCTCGACGAAGCAGCAGATGAACTATGCGACTTGTGCTTCGCCGCCGGGACACCGGTACATACCGAGCGCGGCGCGATTCCTATCGAGAAGGTTGAGGTAGGCGATGAAGTTGTCTCTCGCAACCGCAAAACGGGCAAGTTGGAAAATGAGCCGGTTACGGCGCTCACCCCGCTGCACAAGGACTCGCTATTGGAGGTCCGTATCGAGGGCGAACGAACGCCCTTGCGTCCCAGCACGTCGCATCCGTTCTGGGTCAAGCGCGGAGACGCTCCCGCAGCCTGGATGAAATCCGGCGAGATGCGCATGGGCGATCTCGTACAATCGATGCAAGGCGCCTGGCGCAGGGTGGCTTCGATTACCCCGCTCCCAGGCCAGGAAACCGTCTACAACTTCACCGTCGCCAAAGACCATGATTACTTCGTCGGGGAGACCGGGTTCCTCGTTCACAACGCTAGCGGATGCAATTGCCAGCCCAATAGCTATGCAGAGCTATACGAGTTGTACGATAAGTTCGGAAACTTCTTGAAATGGGGCATCTCTTTTGATCCTGATACTAGATACACCGGCCCCCAACTGGCAGGCTACGGCGAATCTCCTGGGCCGGTTCGTGTTGATTTCGGAACGAGGAGCAATATGCTCAGCCAAGAGCGCGAGCTTAAGAAGAGATTCCCAGGTCCATTGAACTGCGAGCGTGGGGCTGGATCAAACTCGATGTGGTAAACAAGTCTGGACCTGGGGGAGAAGTTTGTATATGTGTAAAGAGTGGTCTTTGAGTTTCAATCCAAGAAATGGGCTAAAGGTTCCGGACTCCGTTCAATCGGAGGGTAAACGGCTAAAGGAGCTGTTGGCGACGCACTGTCGGGGACCGTACGACGAGAGTGGAGTTAAGTTGCGCATTGACCCGATTTTGGAGGGTTTACAAGGCAACCCGAACAGACGCATAGGCATAAGAACATATCCGTTCGCAAAGAATCTGCTTTGCGCTGAGATAAACATCAGCAAGGCAGAGTGGGAGGTTCCCCTCGACGCTTACCGACGTTTCCTGTGGCTGAATGTAGACAAGGCGATCTGGAGTTGCGTTGAGAAACTGAAAAAGAAGAAGATTCCGCTCGATGCCGACACACTCCGTCAGCATCTTGCGCTTGTGGAGGCGGAGTTCCTTGGCGAGAAAGCAAAGTCTGCGGAGCCGTATATCGCGATAAAAAGCGAGCCGATGCCTGTCGATGTGTACCCTGAAGATGAGTTGTATCCTGTGGTGATCCAGTACCGGATAGAAGGTCATGGAACCACGCAGGATCACGACCGGCGGGTGAAGATCGAAACCCTTCTGGAGGAGTTCCTGAGCGAGGCCGATCTGGGCTACTTGGATGGCGGCGACATCGGCAGCGGCACGGCGAACATCTTCTGCTTCCTCAAGCCAGGGAAGAAGGGCACCGAGGCCGTCATCCAAACTTTGCGCAAGAACGGCTATCTTGACGGCGCAGTGATCCAGGAAACGGTGAGGGGCGAGGAGAAAGTAGTCTGGCCTCTCGACTACGCCGGAGAGTTTTCTGTCATATGAAATCGCAGATCGGATTCATCTACGATGCAAGGTCTGCATCTATGACGTATCCCGCCGCTTGTTCGTAGGAAGAGCGTTTCGCAACCGATGCAGTATTGGCTAGGCCGTCGTTCTCTTTCGATCTGAACCACGACTACTTCGTCGGCGAGACAGGGTTCTTGGTTCATAATTCGACTTGTTCTCGGTGTGGCTCGAATATCCACCACATTGTTGCTCAAAATGCCGGCGCGGCTGGTCCTGCGCAGGCTGTCTTAGGGGTTGCTGGCATTGGCATCAATTCCGCTATTAACAAAGTGGAACTTTCTACGTGCTTTCATCAACGCCTCCATTTCAAGGAGTACTACCAGGGAATCAACGAGGAAATATTGGCTGCCGGGCCTGATGGAGCAGCCCAGACTCTCGGGGAGCTCGGCGATCTCTTGCAGAATTTAGATATGGAGTGCGAGTGCCCAATTCCCTAATGATTTTTGAGAGAGACCGCTTAATGTTAGATTCGGGTAGTCAGCTGGCAAGCCACCCAAGAGGAAGCGGATGCGCCAGTGGGAATCATCAGTGAGAGGACAAGTGGATCGCGTTGAAGGCAAAGGGAGATAGGACTATGAAGGTCTTCAGGCTTAAGCCCGACTTCAGTTACCTGAGTTTTTATACATGGGCCACGCAGGCTGGCGCAAACGATTTGTACAGGTCTGGCATGATGTCGATAGGTGGTGGACAACGACTACCGACTTGGGATGCGTTAGCCCTTTATCCCGATGAGCCGGGATTGAGACGGGGCAACTTCATGTACTTGTGGAGCCAGAATTTTGCAATTGACGATCATGCGCTCGCTGTTCTCAAACCCGTTTTAGAGAATTGCTGTGAGTTTCTGCCACTCGCGCCATTTGAAGGCCAGATTTTTTATTTGATCAATGCACTACAGTGCGTTGATTGCTTGGACAATGAACAAACTGAGATGGCTCAGGCATTTCGCGACAAAATTACCGGGCAAGATCTACCGAGCAAGAGGATAGAAAGATATGTCTTTGATCCAAAGAAGTTACCACTTTCGGCTTTATTCAGGATTCCAGAGGACAGAACCCGGGCGGAACTCACAGTCTCTGGCCTGACGTCTCCGTACGCTGAATTTAAGTCGATAGTAGAGCGCGAGGGGTTGACCGGCATCCAGTTCGAGGAATTATGGTCCACTAACGGCCCTCCCATTCGGACAAGGGAAAGATTCAAGAAGACGCTCGGCTTGTGAGAAGCTGTTCCTCGCCAAAAATCCATCCGGATGCAAAATAGATATTGTTTTGAAGTCAGGAATAGTTTTGCAAGGGATTTTCTATTGAGCAAGCAGAATTTGTCTGGAACTACGACAACATTTACCGGCTGACGTACGACAACAACGGCAACACCACCGGCATCGGCGTCAAGAGCTTCACCTACGACTCCGAAAACCACATGGTGTCGATGACCAACGGCGGCACGCTGGTCACGCTGCTCTACGACGGCGACGGCAACTGCGTAGCCAAGACGGTGGGCGGAGTTACCACGCGTTATCTGGTTGACACTCTGAGCCCCACCGGCTACCCGCAGGTGGTGGAGGAAACGGTCAACGGCGTTGTCCAGCGCCAGTACACCTACGGCCGCCAGCGGATCAGCGAAAATCAGGAGATCCAGGGCGCGTGGACGCCGAGCTTCTACGAGTATGACGGCGGGGGCAGCGTTCGTCAGCTCATCAATTCCACCGGGGTGGTCACCGACACCTACGAGTACGACGCCTTCGGCAACGTACTCAACAAGACAGGCACAACACCCAATAACTACCTCTATCGCGGCGAGCAGTACGACCCCGACCTCAGCCTCTACTACCTCCGCGCCCGCTTCTACAACCCGGTGACAGACAGGTTCCTGTCCCGCGACCCTGAGCCGGGCCACATCGCCATACCGCATTCGCTGCACAAGTATCTCTATGCCAGCGGCGATCCGGTCAACAGGCTCGACCCCCGCGGCCTCGCTGACCTGATCGAGCTCGAAATCGAAGACGACAACGGCGAGGCGGCGGCAGAAGAAAGCCTTCCCAAGTTTGAGAAGCGCATCGAGTGCATGCTCAACACAGCCTCGGGAACGCTCGGAGCGCTTGAAGCAGGCCTCAATGGCGAATACCTCGACGCAGCCATAACCGGATTCACCGTGGTGGAAGACTGGGCGCATTGCACAGGAGAAGAGAAGCCCACGGGATGCTCGCAGTGTTTTGCCGCCGGCACACCGGTGCATACCGATCACGGCGACGTCCCCATCGAGAACATTCATGTGGGCGACGAAGTGGAGGCGCGCAACAGCGAGACCGGCAAGGTGGAGGGTCGGCCGGTCACCGCGCTCACCCCGCTCCACCAGGACAGCCTTCTTGAGATGCGCGTCGAGGGCGAGCGAACGCCCTTGCATCCCAGCACGTCGCATCCCTTCTGGGTCAAGCGCGGCTATGCCAAGGCCGGCTGGACGCGCTCCGGCCAGATCCGTGCGGGCGATCTCGTACAATCGATGCAGGGCGCCTGGCGCAGGGTAGTTTCGATCACCCCGCTCCCAGGCCAGGAAACGGTCTACAATTTCACTGTCGCCAATGACCACGACTACTTCGTCGGCGAAACCGGCTTCCTCGTTCACAACGCCGATTGCAACTGCAAATCTCGGCGTGACGCGTTCCGAACTGCGAAACGGTTTTTCAAGATTCCGAATAATTCTCCATTCAAGTACTTCAGACCTAGCGACTTGCCACAATTCCTAGACGGTCGCAACCGAGGTCTCTACTTATTCACGAACAATTCTGGCGAGTCTATCGGAATTCGTGAGGACTTTCCTGCGAACTATCCTGACGGGGGCTATCAGGATCAACACTTCAATGGTGGCCCTTTCAATCCAGATGAAGATGAAGAAATGAATTTGGGTTGCCATTTCAATTGGTGAGAGGAGAGGTGCCATGGTTACTGTAACTGTCAAAGAGTGCGCAGCCTCCGTTAGCCAGCTTGGAAGTTTGCGCGATGAGAATACAGAGGGCGGGGAAGCAACAGTTTCCCCGCTTGGAGATCTCAGCTGCATCGAATTCTCAGTTGATGATCTTCGAGAGCACTCTGTGAGATACGAGTGGGCAAATACACTCAGAGAATCGGTCATGTGGTCTCTGGTTGAGCCATTTCTTGGATGCGCCTACATGGTTGCGTTCAAAAGCCCACGTGAGAAGAACCGCGTGAGGTCTCATAAAGGGCTGTTTTCGGATTCAAAGCTAATTCGCAAATCAGTGTTTCGCGAGCAGGAATTCGACTACGGAGACAAATCATATTTTGTTGGCACTGTGAAAATAGATGAGTCGAACAGGTCGGAGACGGTGACGGCGCAGCATAAACCTTTTGGCTGGTTCCTCTTCGTATCGAGTGAGAGCGATATAGGAAAGGTCATGGAGGAGTTGGCTGGACTGGTTCCGAAGTGTACGAGTTCCACAGAGAATCCACCATTCATCCAGTTTGAAAAGTTAGCCGCCGCCCTTGTTCGAGATCATCAGGCAGCGATAAGCGTTTGCGGAAACGATGGGCGCGGATACCTAGGTCTGCGGGTAGTGGTGCCGAAACCGCAATATCCAGAGTGGATGGGGAGGCTCAACAGGTACAACAGTGTTGAGGTTCCAGATTTTCCAATTCCTTGGATAAAGACACACTCACCGACCAGTTAGGCTCCAGGCGAGAGATGCGGTGTAGGGCCGTCGTGGGGCCGTCTCCGGGCGGCCTTGGCGTGTTTACGTCTGTAAACAGTAGTGGCGCGATCCACCGAAGAGCACGCTGCCTCCGGCATCGGATTTAGGCCGGACACTCCACCCCTCAGAGGGTAGCTGCGGGGGAAACCTGTTCTGCTTCGGAAGCAACTCTCACATCGTCCAATAGATAGCGCGTTGGGAGTTTCCTTGGGGAAACCCGCGTTTACGGGCGTAAACGCTGCTGTTGGGAGGGGTGGAGGGATGGCTCTGTCGGATGAAAAGAACCTTGTTGCGGAGGCGGCGAAACGGGCGCAGTTCCGTTTGCGCCATGTGGGGACGAAACTGAACGAGGCGGAATCGCGCGCGCTCGATGAGCTTGCGGCCAAGCGCAAGCAGACGCAGGCGGAGCTGATACGCGGGCTGATTCTGGCCGAGGTCGAGCGCGAGAAAGCGGGCGCGCAGCCGAGTCCCGAGATGATCGAGATCGCGGCGTGCCGATTACTTGTGACCTATGCACTGCGCCCGTTGGCGACGGGCCAGACGATGACCGAGAAAGCCTTCGATGATCTTGTCGCGGAGATCAAGCAGCACAAGGTGCGCGTGGCCAAAGAGCGGCTAGAGGAGTACACGGCGCGTTTGGCCACCCGGCGCGGCTGATGCCGCGTACCCTCCGCTCCGGCATCCGTAAAGGCTCTCCGCTTCGCTCCGCCCGCTGCGCGGCTCCCTTCGGTCGGCCTTGACTGATGCCTCCGCTGCGGGTGTTTTTCAGCGATGAGAAAAATGTATTTTTCTCATGTTCCACATGACCGGGGCGACGGCGGCAGCCCGGTGTAGCATCGTGCAGGAGCCGGGCGCATGGAGTACGACCAGGACAAGGTAGACGAGATGGTGCTGGCGTTGCTGTGGCTGACGCAGACCGGCGATGGACGCGCGTGGAAGGGACATGACTGGGTTGCGATGGACCGGCTGCACGCCAAGGGATACATCTCCGATCCGAAGAGCAAGGCGAAGTCAGTGGTACTGAGCGAAGAGGGCGAGCGGTGTGCGCGTGAACTGTTCGAGCGTCACTTCGGGCGCAAGGGCTGACGGCGCGTGTAGCGCCGGGGCGATGATGGGAGTGCGTGGCGCTTCCGGCGGCGTGTTGGAGCCAAGACACCATCCCTAAGCCTGACGGCTTAGCGTGGCCGGAGAGCGGCCCGTCATCGAACGGAAATCAAATGCAACGCAGACTCGGTGCGACTCTGTGCAACATCGGTTCGAGCCGGGTCCGGCCAGTATTCGAGAGCCGTTCAGCGGTAGGCTTCGCGGCGGTTTTTTACGGCGGTGACGTAGAGAGTGTTGCCTCGGTCGTGAAAGCTGAGGCGGTAGTCGCCGACGCGGAGCCGGAACTCGGGCGGCTCGATGTCCTGGAGGCGCTTCACGTCGCCTTCGCCGATGGCGGCGAAGTGGGCCGGGGCATGAAGAATGCGCAGGGCAGTGGGCGGGTCGATGGCACGGAGCTGGGCCTTGGCCCGGTCTCTCCAAGCGATATTTTTCCGGCCCATGCCTACTGTCCCGGATGGTGCTGGGGTTCGAGAGGCGTGCGGCCCATGCGCTCGAAATCCTCCGGCGAAAGGCCGAACTCGCGGAGGACTTCCTCGGGGGGAATGCCTTCGCCGCGCGCCAGCGAAGCGCGGGCTTCGGCGATCTCGCGGGCCTCTTCGGCGCTGACCGGCTCATCGTCATAGGGGGGCGTTGGCGAGGGCGATGAAGACGGGATAGAGCATGGCTTCGAGCAGCCGACGACGGCGGAGACCTGACCGGTGGACAGGCGGTTGATGACTTCGAGCGCCTGCTGCTTCGGGTTGGTTGCGTGGTAGCCATTGGGAAAATCTCTCTTCACTATTGTGCGCCGCAGCGCGGAAGCGGCCAATGGTTGGTACGCGCGGGCCGGGTTATCCGACGGCGCTCTTGAGGAAGTGGTCGATGGTCGTCAGGACAGCGTCCTGCTTGCGGCGCGGCAGATTTACTGCATATCGACGCGAGATTCTTGTTTTTGTCTCTATCTTTAGCAAAAAAAACGATTTCGACGCTCCGCTCCTCAAACTTCCGGCGGATGGTCCTCTCGAACTGGCTACCAACGCCAATCGCAAATCCAAAAAGTTATCGTCTGCTTCCAAAAAGTTATTGGACAAAGCAGCGCTGCCTGAAGCACGGTAACGGAAAGGAGCGCGAAGGAATTTTTGGCGCTCACCGTCACCAGCGGAGGTCAGAAGATGATTCCCCAGACTGACAAACTCGACGAACAGGCCACAATTCCGAAGCGCCCTCCGGTTTCCGAGGCGTTTGCTCCAGAGCCGTTGCTGGACACGGACCAGGCGGCAGCCATCATGCGCATCCACCCAAAAACGCTTCAGAAGCTGGCACGGCGCGGCGTCATTCGCGCCATTCAGATCGGCAAAGTCTGGCGCTTTCGCGCATCCACCCTTGAAGAGTGGATTCAGCAAAAACTTGCCGGTTGATTGAAATCACATCTCGACCTCTGCCCTGTCTGGCGGTACTCTGGAATCAGTCGTCCGTTGCCGCCTGAACCAGGAGGATTCATGTTTAGGCGAACACGGTATCAACAAGGAAGCGTGCAACGCGAAAAGCGCCGGCAAGGGCCGGATGTTTGGGTCTATCGATGGTACGAGGTTGGTTCTAACGGCGAGAGCAAGTATCGCAAAGCTATTGTCGGAACCGTATTGACCTTTCCCACCGAGGCCGTGGCCCTCAAAGCAGCGCAAGCGTTGCGCATCGACGCCAACCAACAAACCCCGCAGGCAGAAGGTGGGCCAAGTACGATTGCCGAACTCGTGGCGCATTACCGGCTGAAGGAATTGGCCGGCGAACGCAACGGACGCAAGGCATTTTCCACGCGCGCCGGCTATGAGTGCTACCTGGACAACTGGATATTGCCGCGATGGCAGGATCACAAGTTGGACCAAGTCAAGCCTGTCGCAGTGGAAGCATGGCTCGACAGTATTAAGCGGGCAAGAGGCACACGGGCCAAGATACGGAACATCATGAGTGCGCTCTTTCATCACGCCATGCGATACGAGTGGTTGGATGCCAACCCGATCAAGCTCGTGCGGCAAAGCGCGAAACGGGAACGTACACCAGACGTTCTGGAACTTGAGGAACTCCGACTCCTCCTCACCAAGCTTGAACTTCGGGAGAGGACGCTGGTTCTCCTAGATGCGGCGACAGGACTTCGCGTAAGCGAACTCTTGGCACTTCGCTGGGAGGATGTGGATTTCAAGACTCTTGAGCTCCGCGTGACCCGCTCGATTTGGCACCAGGTCGTGGGCGACTGCAAGACTGAAGCCTCGGCAAAGCCGGTTCCTCTCGACAGCTACCTGGCCGAGGATCTGCTGCGCTGGCAACGAATGAGCCCATATCCGATGCCAGGCGATTGGGTTTTTGCCAGTCCAACCATGAAGGGGAAACAACCGTATTGGCCGGACAACTTGATGAAGCGGTACATCCGGCCAGTGGCACGGAAAGCCGGTATCCGAAAACAAGTCGGTTGGCACACCTTCCGCCATAGCTTTGGCACTCTGCTCAAAGCGAACGGCGAAGATGTGAAGACCGTCCAGGAGCTTTTACGACACGCGAACAGCCGCATTACCTTGGAGGTCTACACGCAAGCCGTGACCTCAAACAAGCGCGCCGCACAGAGCAAGGTTGTAAAGATGATGGTTCCGAACATGGGTGGAATTCAGGTGCAAGCGCCTGTTCAGACGGAGCGGTAGGGCAAGACAGAAACCGCAGATCAAAGGCCGGATTTCACTGGGTTTGGAGATGTGGGCAGAGGCCGTGGGTGGGATGAGGTTTTTCTACACCCAGATTTTGGACAGGGTTCAGGCATATTGCACCTTTATCGAACCCTAGACCTCTGCTTTTGGGGGTCACTCATCATCCTAAGTACTTTAGAATGATGGCGGGGACGACGGGGCTCGAACCCGCGACCTCTGCCGTGACAGGGCAGCGCTCTAACCAACTGAGCTACGTCCCCAGCTTCTCTTCAACTTACCCTACGCTGAAGAGTCCGCTGTCTTTGCTGCTATCTATTTTTTCTCCCGCCTCACTCGTTCCATGGAATCTAACCGATTTCCGTGTCGAATGGACAGCAAGGAGCCTTGCCGTCAATGCCGCTGCAGGCGACCCGCAACCCAGAACATCTGTCCATGCCCCGTGATTCAAATTGTACCAAACAAATCCGGCTGATGATTCCACCGGTCCCTAGGAGTCTGTCGGGCATAGATCAGCGACAGCTGTCAGTTCCAGTTTTCGAATCCGATTCTGGTTTAGATTCGAAGTATGGGCCAGAACTTCTTTCCTGACGAGATCAACCAGGCACTTTTA
>Ga0182024_10027274_pt1 | contig 9999 bp, 11 predicted proteins | sample P32metaG_FD_120480 | JGI IMG/M metagenome (GOLD analysis project Ga0182024, IMG submission 120480) | Permafrost microbial communities from Stordalen Mire, Sweden - P3-2 metaG (Illumina Assembly) | ecosystem: Environmental > Terrestrial > Soil > Wetlands > Permafrost | place: Sweden: Stordalen...
GACCACGTTCCGACGTAATACTGCATGGCTCCCATCCCGGTCGTTTGCGCGCCTGCCGGCACCGCGCAGGCCAACGCAAAAACGACCAGCGCCAAGACGCTTCTCATTCTAGCTACCTTTCGTGGACTGGTGACTCTTGGTTCGTATCACAAGACAGCCGTTCGCCGAATATCGCCGGCTTCCATTCAGGCCTGGGGCTTCGAACGTTCCCTTGGCGTTATAGCGGCCACCATAAAGCCCTGAGCCCACCGCGGATAGCGGTGTCCCTCGAAGTAGCCACTGAAGATCGATCGAGCGAAAAAAATCCCTCGCCGGATGCTGCCTGCGAGGGACGCGAGAATGCGCTCTAGTCTGCGTTGACTTATCAACCAGGCGACCCCGAGCGCAAGTCCTGAACGAGTCCCTCCACGGCCTCGAAATGCCTCCCGTAGAGCAAATCCAAGGGACTGTGGTCCTCGAGTTCGCGGTGCGGCGCGCGCAACCAGATCAGCGCGGCTTTGCGGTTCCCCAGCAGCCGCGTCAGCTCGGATAACACTCGGACGAAACGCCGGGCGGCCGGCTGTGCCCGATCCGACGTTGGGTTCTTTCGCAGGGCGCCCGGCGTGAGCGGGGTCATCTGAGCGACGTGCGCAACCGACTCGCCGATCATGTCGGCGACGGCGACCATATCGATGCGGCCCTGCTCGTCGTATAACTGCTCGAGGACGACTCCCATTACGAGCTTCGCGATACCATATTCATCACTATTCTGTCACGTTTTTGTCGCTACAATGGAACGATAAGGTGCTCAGTATACTAGCTAAAGGAGACGAGCGCCGCCTGACCGAGGGCAAGGCCGCCGTCGTTCGGTGGGACGGCCTGGTTGAGCCAGAGCGAGATACCGAGCTTCGCACGGAGCATCTCGCTAAGGAGACGGTTCTGAAAGACGCCGCCGGACGCGACGAGCGGCCTTGCGACACCGAATCGTTCGTGCGCGCCGATGATCGCGGCGGCGAGCGCGGCGTGGAACGCGAACGCGATCGCTCCGGTGTCCTCGCCGCGCAGCCGGTCGTGAACGATTGCGGCGAGAAGCGGGCGGTGGTCGAGCACGTCGTCGCGCAACGGGAGCTCGTAGGCCTCGGGGCTCGCGACATGAGTGCCGGCGCCGTCGGTGGCGAGGTGCTCGAGCCACATCGCGGCTTGGCCTTCGAAGGTGATCTCGCGGGTGAAGCCGAGCAGCGCGGCGACGGTGTCGAATAGCCGGCCCGCCGAAGTCGTGCGAAATGTACGGACGTTCTTCGCGATCATCTCGCGCGCGAAGCGGTAGCGCGGAGGGAAGTCGAACGGCGCGGCGGTGAGATCGGGCAGATCGTCGAGCTCGTGGAGGAATCCCGCAGCGGCCTGAACGGGAAAGCGCGCGGCGGCGTCGCCGCCGGGAAGCGGGACGCTGCGCAGGTGCGCGACACGGGTGAAGCCCTTCGCGACGCTGCCGGTGAATATCTCGCCGCCCCAGATCGTGCCGTCGTCGCCGTAGCCGGTGCCGTCGAAGGCGACGCCGACGACCTCGGTGTCCCACGCGGCGCGTTCGGCGATCACGCTCGCGACGTGCGCTCGGTGATGCTGCACGGCAGTAGTCCGATCTCCGAGCGCATGGGCGAACGTTGTCGAGGCGTATTCCGGATGCGCATCGTGCGCGATCGTCAGCTCTTCTTCCCTCACCCCATAGATCGCGCAGAGATCGCGCACGGTCGTGGACAGCGCTTCGCGGCACGGCAGGTGCTCGAGATCGCCGACGTACTGCGCGGCGAAGGCCTGACCATCGACCACCAGCATCGGCGCGTTCTTCAAGTCGCCGCCGACCGCGAGGATCGAGCGCGCTCGTTTGCCGCGCTCGGTACGGACCGGAATTGAAGCGACGGCTTGCGGAGCCATGCCGCGCGCGCGGCGAATGACCGTCGTCCCGAACGACGCCGCTCGGACGACCGAGTCGTCGATGCGGCGTGCGATCCGGCGTTCGCCGATCAGGAATACGTCCGCGATGCCGGTCAGCGACATCTCTGCATCGGCGTCGTCGTATGCCATCGGCTCGCCGGACCGGTTGGCGCTCGTCATCACCAGCACGTCCGGCGCGCCGTCGGCGAACAGGAGATGATGCAGCGGCGCGTACGGCAGCACCACGCCGAGCTCGCGATTGTCGGGGGCGACGCCCGACAGCGTTCGCCGCGCCGTCGCCAGGACGATCGGACGCGCCTGCGAGGTGAGCGTCCCTTCCCCCATCTCGTCGAGCTCGATCAGCTCGCGCGCGGTCACGAGATCGCGCGCCATGAGCGCGAACGGCCGCTCCTTGCGATACTTCCGTTCGCGCAGCATCTCGATCGTCGCAGCGTTGGTCGCGTCGCACGCCAGGTGATAGCCGCCGATCCCCTTCACCGCGACGATCGCGCCGTCGCGAAGCAGCTCCGCGGCGGCGACGATGGCGTTCCAACCACGCACGTCCGCATCGCCGGCCCCGTGCGGCGGTTCGTCATCGCCGGCACGCCGCAGAACGTACGTCGGCCCGCATGCGGGACAGGCCAGCGGCTGGGCGTGGAAGCGGCGGTTCGCCGGGTCGTCGTACTCGCGCCGGCACGCGTCGCACATCGGCCACTCGGCCATCGTCGTGAACGGACGGTCGTACGGCAGACCCGTGACGATGCTGTATCGCGGACCGCAATCGGTGCAGTTGATGTAGGGATAGCGATACCGCCGGTCGGCCGAATCGAACAGCTCGCGCAGGCACGGCTCGCACACCGGCAGATCGGGCGAGATCCGCACTGTGACGTACTCGGTCGGCAGGCTGTCGCGGATCGCGAACGTGTCGAAGCCCTCGGCGGGCGCGACGGCCGTGTCGACCGACGCGATGCTCGCCGCCGGCGGCGCTTCGGCGACGATCGCGCGGGCGAACTCCTCGAGCGCGCCGCTCGGCCCCTCGACGTGCACCTGCACGCCGCTCTCGCCGTTGAGCACCCAGCCGGCCAGTGCGTGGCGGTGCGCGAGCCGGTACACGAACGGCCGGAAGCCGACGCCCTGCACCACGCCGCGAATCCGCAGCTCGAGCGCGCCGTCCGGGGGCTTCACCTCACTCGGCGGCGCGCGCTGCGACATAGCACGAGCGGCCGCGGTAGCCGATCTGCGCGACCTGCCCCTCCTCGACGAGCACCGGGACCGCTCCCGCACCGCCGCACAGCGCGCTCATCCGCCGCAGCGCGTCGCGGTCGTCCTCGACGTCGTACTCGACGAAGTCGACGCCGCGGAACTCGAGGTCCTCGCGCAGCTCGGCCGTGTACGGACAGCCCTTCGTCCCGTAGAGCTCAACCGGCATCGAAGGCTCCGAGCGCATGGCGCATCACGTGATAGATCGCCGCCTGCGTCTCTTGGATGCGGGGGATGTAGTCACACCGCACGACGATCGCATGGTCGGCGAGAGCACGCCGCACGATCTCGCCGCCGTCGTATCCGAGGACGGCGACGGTGAGCAAGCCGCGCTTGCGCGCCGCTTCGAGCGCCGCGACGATGTTCTTCGAACCGCCGCTCGTCGAGAACGCGAACGCAATGTCGTTCGGCCGCGACTGCGCGGCGATCTGGCGCAGAAACGTCAGCTCGGCGCCGACGTCATTGGCGATCGCCGAGAGCACCGCCGGCTCGGCGGCCAGCGAGATCGCGGGGATGGCCGGCATCTGGGGCGAGCCCAGCACGCAATCCAGCGCGAAGTCCGTCGCGTCGGTCGCCGAGCCGCCGTTGCCGAAGATCAGCAGCCGCCCGCCGGCGCCGATGCGCGCGCGCATCGCGAGGACCGCAGCGGCGATCGCGTCGGCCTGCTCGCCGGCCACCTGTTCGCGCAGCGCTTCGCCGTCGCGCGCTTTCGCGCGAATCGATTCCGCGACGTCGTCGACGATGGCGGACCCGTCGCCCTGCACCGAGCCGAGATACGGATACAGGAAGCCCGACGCGCCGACGTCGTCGCCCAGCTCGCCGCGGTGCTCGAGAAACACGTGCACGCTCTCGTACAGCGTGTGGCCGAGGACCTCGAAGATTTCTTGGTGCACGTGCGGATCGTCGTCCGGCGCCGTCACCGCGTAATCCGCTTCGGTGCCCGGCCACGCGACGGTGAACGCGCCCTTGCGCTGGGCCAGCCGCAGCGCGCCGAGCGTGCGGTGGTCGCCTTCGGGCGGACCGAACGCGATCACCATGTCGCCTGCCTCGACCAACGCGGCGACGAACGCATCCGGTGCGGCGCTCGCGTCGAGCGCCGGGAGCGCGCGCTTCCCCACGATCACCGGATGGATGAACTCGACCGAGACGTGCGCCGCATCGGTCGCGTACGGTCCGTTCCCGAACGCGTACAGCCGGCCGCCGTTCGCGAAGCGCTCGGCCATCTCGCGCGATGCGCGCGCGAGGCGCGGCGCTTCGCGTTCGAAGAACGCGCGGACGACCGGATTGCGGGCCCGCAGCCGCTCCGCCAGCCGCTCGGCGAGCGCGCTCGCCGCAGGCTCGCTCAGCATATGCGCGGCAGCGGATCTCCGACCAGCATGTCGATCGCGCGCGTGCCGCCGTACGGCGTGATCCCGATGACGGTGCCGGCGTGCTCGGTTCGCACGTCACCGATCAACCGTGCCTGTTCGCCGCCGGCGACGGAGCGGAACGCGCGCAGCGCCCGCTCGGCATCGTCGGCGGCGACGATCGCGAGCACCTGTCCTTCGTTCGCGATGTGAAGCGGGTCGAGCCCCAGCACCTCGCACGCGCCGCGCACCTCGCGGCGCAACGGGATGTCCTCTTCGCGCAACAGGATCCCCAAACCGCAATCGCGCGCTAGCTCGTTGAGCGCCGTCGCGACGCCGCCGCGCGTCGGGTCACGCATCCAGCGCACGCCGGCCGGGCACGTTGCGAGCAGCGCCTCGACGAACGGCCACACCGAGCGCGTGTCGGATCGCAGGTCGGCTTCGAGGTCCAGCTCGCCGCGGGCGAGCAGGATCGTGATCCCGTGATCGCCGATCGGGCCGCTCAGCAGCACCTTGTCACCGGATCGCACCGCGTGCGGGTCGAGCGTGAGCCGCTCGTCGACTTCGCCGATCCCGAACGTGCTGATGTACATCCCGTCGCACAGCCCGTGCTCGACGACCTTGGTGTCGCCGCCTACGATCGGCACGCCCGCCCGTGCCGCCGCGGCGGCCATCGCTTCGACCTCCGTGCGCAGCACTTCCGACGACAGCCCGGCCTCCAAGATGAACGACGCCATCAGCACGGTCGCCCGCGCGCCGGAGACGGCGAGATCGTTCACCGTGCCGTTCACCGCCAGCTCGCCGATCGAACCGCCGGGGAAGCGCAGCGGCTTGACGACGTAGCCGTCGGCGGTCGTCGCAACGCGCGTGCCGTTGAGCAAGAACGTCGCCGCGTCGGCGAGCGTAGCGAGGACCGGGTTCGCGAACGCGGGCGCGATCAGCCCTTCGACCAGCCGGCGCGACGCCTTGCCGCCGGCGCCGTGTGCCATCTCGATCTGCGCGTCGCCGAAGCGTACGCGCCGCGGTTCGGCGGAGCGCGGCGCGGCGCCGGTCTCAAGCACGCGCTTCTTCTTCGTCGAAGCGCGCGTTCAACTCGGTCGAGGCATACCGGTAGTACGCCGCGCAGGCGCCTTCGCTCGAGACCATCAGCGCGCCGACCGGATGCTCCGGATTGCACTCTTTGCCGAACAGCTTACACTGCGGCGGCTTGAGCACGCCCTTGAGTATCTCGCCGCACTGCGCGGCGCGCGGATCGGTCACGCGCACACCGGGGACTTCGAATTGCACCTCGGAGTCCCACGGAGCGAACGCGCTCTTGAGCTTGAGCGCCGACTGCGAGATGAAACCCAGACCGCGCCACTCGAAGTACGGGCGCAGCTCGAACACGGCGGCGAGCGCGCGCAGCGCGGCGTGATTCCCCTCCCACGGCACGATGCGGCGATACTGGTTCTCGACCTTCGCTTGGCCGTCACGCAGCTGGCGCAGCACCATGAGGATCCCTTCGAGCAGGTCGAGCGGCTCGAAGCCCGCGACCACGACCGGCTTGCCGTAGTGCTGAGCGACGAACTCGAACGGGCGGCAGCCGATGATCGACGATACATGGCCCGGGCCGACGAAGCCGTCGAGCCGCATGTCGGGCGAGTCCAGGATCGCACGCATCGCCGGCACGATGGTGACGTGGTTGGAGAACACCGAGAAGTTGCGAATTCCGAGCTCGCGCGCGCGCAACAGGGTGAGCGCGGTCGACGGCGCCGTCGTCTCGAACCCGATCGCGAAGAAGCACACGTGCGTGCGCGGATCGTCCTGCGCGAGCTTGAGCGCGTCGAGCGGCGAGTAGACCATCCGGATGTCGGCGCCGCGCGCCTTGAGCTCCAGCGGCGTCCCCTTGGTCCCCGGAACGCGCATCATGTCGCCGAAGCAGGCCAGCGTGACGTTCGGCTGCGCGGCGATCGCCAGTCCGTCATCGACGCGCCCGGTCGGCAGCACGCAGACCGGGCAGCCCGGCCCGTGGACGAGCTCGACGTTGTCGGGCAGCACGTCGTGCAGGCCGTGACGGTAGATCGCGTGCGTGTGCCCGCCGCACACTTCCATGATGCGGTAGTGCCGCGCCGGATCGACGGTGCGGCGGATCTCGTGCGCGACCGCGGTGATCAGCGCCGGATCGCGAAACTCGTCGACGTACTTCATCGTCATCGTCGGTCACCGTCGTCGGCGGCGAAGGAGTAGCCGCGAACCTCTTCGATCGCCAGCTCGTCCTCGCCCATCGCGCGCAGCATGCGCAGCTGCTCGTGCGCGTCCGCTTCGCTCACCTTGCTCAGCGCGAAGCCGACGTGGATCAGCACCCAATCGCCCAGCGCGAGCTCGCCGTCCTCGAGCAGCCCGACGTTGACGTTGCGGCGCACGCCGCCGACGTCGACCTTCACCAGCGCGGGTTGTTCCGGATGGAATTCGACCACTTGGCCGGGGATCGCGAGGCACATTGGGTGGTCCGCCTACATCGACTTCAGCTTGAGGTAGCGGGCCAGATCGCCCGGGAGGCTGCCGAGCATGGTGAACGGGTTCGTGGTGCGAGCCTCCGCGTTCGTCTCCGGGTTTTGGGTGCGCACGCCGAGCGGCGGATCACCCGACATCTCGCGCATCTTGTTGTAGCGCGCCAGGTCGCGGCCGCCGTAGACGATCTGGCGGGCGGCGAAGATCGCGAACCCGATCGCGAGCCCGCTCCGAATGATGGCTCTCAACATGCGACACCTCCGTTGGATTGGCGTATCTGCGGGGCGAGTTTTTCGCCGACGAGCCGGCGGACCAATGCGACGGCCGCGTCGACCGACTGCGCCACCGGCCCGGAAAGGCCCATCCCGGGGTCGGTGGTCTCCGGCTCGCAGCCGACGATGGTGAGCGGCGGCGGCTCGCCGCCCAGCACGCGCAGGTAGCCGAACACGTTTTGCAGGTCCATGCGGTGCGCGTCGGGGGTCGACGCGGCGACCTCGGCTTGCGGCTCGATGACGTACAGCGTCCCCGGCCGCTCGCCGCGCGGCACCGCGTCGATGAGGATCGCGTGCTCGTAGCCGTTGAGCAGCTCGTAGGCTAGGTGCAGCCCGCGGATCCCGAAGTCTTCGACCTTCGCGCCGTCGAGCGGCTCGCCGAGCAACACGCGCGCGACCTCGGGACCGAAGCCGTCGTCGCCGAAGAACACGTTCCCGACGCCGGCGACGAGCATCCGCGCCGTGCCGTTCACGATCCCGCCTCCAGCGGCTCGATCTCGTCGGGATAGAAAAAGAACGAACGCCCGTACCATTCGTGCAGGTCGCTGGCCGGATCGTCGTCGACGGTTACCGCGACGTACAACACGTCCTCGACGTCCTGGTGGATCGCACGCACGGTCGCCGTCTTGCCGGCCAAGAACGCGTCCCATACGTCGGCTCGCCGCGTCGGGCGGAGCCGCACGGACGAACCTTTGGCGACCTTCGTGCCGTTCACGAACACGCAGTCGAGCGCGGGGACGTCGATCGCGGCGAACGGGTCGGCGGCGCCGAACGGATCGGCCGCATCGAACGGCACGGCTTCACCACGCGGGGGCGCGGGCACGCGGTGCAGCGCGCCGGCGTGGACCCGCGCGAGATCGTGCACGTCGAACCGTTCGGCCCGCTCGATGATCGCTCGCGCGCGCGGGTCGGTCGCGCGCGCTTCGTCGCGCTCGGCGTCCGGCAAGCTCAGCACCGACAGGGTGAGCAGCTCGTCGATCTCGGTGCCGTCGAAGGCGTCGGCATCGGTCTGCGGCGCAACCCGCGGAAAGTCGTACAAGATGATCGGCGAGGCCAGCACCAGCGCCGCCCGCTGCTCGTCCGCCGCGGCGTCGCCGATCAGCACCGGGAACACGTGGCGGTTCTGCAGCGTGGCCGTCGCGGTTCTTGCGGCGGGTGTCGGATCGAGCACCGAGACGAACGCCGCGTTCTCGGCTGCCAGCAGCACGTGGGTCGAGACGAGCGCGGTGCGCAGCGCACCGGCGCGCTCGCCGGCGACGACGGCAGAGTCGTTCTCGACGCGCACGCGCAACCTTCGCAGCGACGGCGCATCAGGCAGCGCCTCGACGTCGATCGACAGCGCTCCGCGCAGCGGCCAGCGCTCGCGCACGATGCGACCGCGCACGGCACCGCTGCCGTCGCGCAGGATTTCCTCGGAGCCGGCACCCTCGACCGCCAGCGGCGTGACGCTGTGCGTCCCCGGCAAACCTTCGACCGTGACGGTGATCTCGCACTCGGCCGCCTCGTCGAAGCTCAAGTACGTCGTGCCGTCGACGGCCAGCGACTCCACCGGTTCGTACGCGCCGGCGGCGAACGCTTCGACGCGGCGCGCTTCGACGTGGAGAAACCGGAGCAGCGTGGTGACGCGAGCGGACCCAACGCCGGCGGCTGCTTCGAAGATGACCTCCGTCTGCTGCTCCGCCGTCTCGCCGGTCCCCGCGCTCAGGTACGCGCGCGGCACCACGACGCCGAACTGCCAGCGCACGCGGTTCTTCGCCGCCGACGCCGTGTACGGGTAGAGCAGGTAACCTTCGTAGAGCACCGCGTTCGCCACCGCGAGCGCGGGCTCGAACAGCGCGCCGTCGATCGATCGGGGAGTCGCTCCGGTGGCGTTCATCGTGCGCTTTTCGCCTCCGCGCACAGCCGCGCCAGCGCCGCCTCCCAGGTCGGAAACCCGCCGGCGCACTTGAACGCGTAGAGCTCGTCGAACGTGTCGCGGTCGATACGAATCCACGCGCTGTTGGGGAAGAACGCGTCCATCGTCGCGCGCCAGACTGCGACCGGCAACCGGTAGCGCGCCTCGCACGACCACGGCACGAGCTCGGCCGCCACGCCGCCGTCGTCGGCGCGCACGAAGACGGTACCGCTGAACTGGACCACCAGCGGGATCTCGCCGTCTTCCAGAGCGCGCAGATACTTGTTGGCCGCGACGTCGAAGTCGTAGCTGCACGGGACCGCCAGGTCGAGCTCGGTCTCGTCTTCAAAGGCCAGCACCGTCGCCGAGACGTGCGTCCACAGCAGCGTGCGCAACGTGTCGCCGTACCGTTCCGGCGGTCCGAACAGCTCGACGAGGGCACCGGACTCGCGCGCGTCGTAGCGCCGCTGCTGCGGTTCGATCCGCACCTGCACGCTCAGCGTGATCGCGTGAACGGGCACGCCGCTCGTCTCGGCCACCCGCAGCCGCAGCGAGAGCAGCGGCGCCGCGGCGTACGGCTCGGCCCGAGCGCCGGCAATCGCGAAGCTCAGCTCGCTCACCAGCGGCCCCTGGCGGGCTCGCGACCGGCGCTCCGTTCCTGGAGCTCCGCGAAGTACGCGTCGATCTTTTCCCACGCCTCGGTGCCGCCGTCGAAGCCCTTCCACGACGTGCGGATGATCCCGACGAGCTTGTACGCGGCGTCGATCGGGACGATGAAACAGCGCGTCGCGCCGCCGCGGCGGAGCAGCAACACCGCTTCGACGTC
>Ga0182024_10027275_pt1 | contig 9999 bp, 9 predicted proteins | sample P32metaG_FD_120480 | JGI IMG/M metagenome (GOLD analysis project Ga0182024, IMG submission 120480) | Permafrost microbial communities from Stordalen Mire, Sweden - P3-2 metaG (Illumina Assembly) | ecosystem: Environmental > Terrestrial > Soil > Wetlands > Permafrost | place: Sweden: Stordalen...
CGAGGATAGGTTTCCTGTCCACCAATTCCAAGACTCGGAGTGGCACAGAATTCTTCGCGTCGATCTTGATGACGTCTTCCATTGTTCTCGCGCTGTGTCGGCACAAATGGTCCAACGCGGCAAAGGCACCATCATCAATATCGCCTTGGCCCTCGGAATTGTGTCGGCGCGTCTCCAGTGCGCCCATGGTGCGGCGAGGGCGGGTGTCGTGAACTTCACCCGCTCGCACGCCCTCGAAGTTGGCCAATACGGCTTACGAGTCAACGGAGTCGCGCCGGGATTGATCCTGACGGAAGGCGCGCCGAGGCCATCTTTATATAGCGGAAAACAAGCACAGTGCGGATAGCTGGTTGAGTCATATCCCGGTCCGCGTGCCTGGCCAGACCGAGGATATTGCGGTAGCAGTGCTTTACTAGCCTCGGATGCCGCAAAGAATGTTACTGGCCAGATTCTTGTCTTCGATGGCGGATGGACTACAGGGTTCTCCCGCGACTGGTAAAGTTATGGCGGCTTCTTACCGTGTTTTAGCTCTGCTTAAGCCGGTGTCGAGCTATCCTTTTTCAGATGGGGAGTTATTGCTATGAGCGAACCAGGTAGACTGGCGGGAAAACGAGCGTTGGTGACCGGGGCAGGAACTGGAATTGGACGCGAAATTGCGCTCGAATTCGCCCGGCAGGGCGCCGATGTTGTACTTCACTATAGCCACGCTCCCGAAGGAGCGGAATCGGCCGCTCAAGAGATCCGGGCACTGGGCCGGCGAACAACGATATTCAAAGCCGATTTCAAGGACGACGGCGCGGCGAACACCCTGGGGGTCTTCGCTCTGGACTTTCTCGGCGGAATCGACTGCCTGATCAACAACGCTGGCATTTCGTTCAATTGTCCGTTCCTCAAGATCAGGTCCGATGATCTGGACGTCCTATTCAACGTCAACTTTCGTTCACCCTTTCTGCTCACGCAAAGGCTTACTGAGCCGATGCTGAAACAGGGCAGCGGAGCAATCTGCAACTTGGCCTCGATTCACGGATTGCAGGGTGCGCCGGAACACTCAGCTTATGCGGCGACAAAAGGTGCGATTGTGGCCTGTACCCGCGCGCTCGCGGTGGAACTTGGACATCGAGGCGTGCGTGTCAATGCGATCGCCCCAGGATGGATCGCTGTCGAAGGCCACGCCACCGCGATTCCGGGCTATGATCTTAAGCAGGCCGCTGCTGATGCCAGAGAACGAGTGCCGGTAGCCCGCTACGGAGTTCCTCTCGACGTCGCCAAACTGGCCGCGTTTCTTTGCTCAGAGGATGCCGGGTTCATCGCCGGGCAGACCTTCGTGGTCGACGGAGGAACATCGGCGCTCATGTCTTTGATGTCGGACTTCCGGAATGAATCGACCGCTCGCTTTGGAACCGGGTATATGCCAAGCCGCTAATCGGAATGCGGCCCGGCCCGCCGCGAACTTGGCGGCCTTCGATTGATACGTCGAGGTGACTCACTGTCTCCTCCACGGTTGTGGCGACGATCTTCGCGGTCTTAGCCAGCTTCATCGCCTTCAACTTCTCTACTACACGGCGAACTCTTTCTTGAGTCGCCTGGGCGTCTTCCTGCGCATGGATGGCTTTCCGCTTCGCCGCCACTTCTTTTTCCTTGCCCTTCGACACCACCGTCCTCACGTTGCTGTGAGGGGCCAAATTCCATATATGGAAACATGTCGACCGTGACAGAAATCAGGCCTAACACACGTACGGTATGTTGCCGCAGCGACTTGGATATTTGTGCCCGTTTACTTTTGGTTCGTGACAACCCGCACCGGCAAGAAACCGCTCACTACACAGATCGTTCTCGCGACCATTGTTTTTCCGATATGGGTATTCGCGATTGGTTCGGCACCTGTCGCCTCTTTGCTTTGGTATCAAGGACATCAATACGTCCCTTCCATCGAACTGATGTGCACAACCGTTGCATTTGGACTAGTTGAACCACCGCCCGGAACGTAAGGGTCCGACCGCGCGGTCATTATCGCGAATGGATTGAGACCTACTGGACGCCGGCCCTAGGATTCTTTAGCGGGGACTACGCGAGGCTTTGTTGAAGAAACTCTTCTCCTGTCAACTCCCCTTACTTTGAGATAATCGTGGACAACGGTTCCTTCAACCAAGGTGAAGTCTGCGCGCCAGTAATAGCCTTCAATCGTTTCCAATATGGGTAATTTGTAGACTGGTGCCAAGACATGAGGCCTCAACTCAACTGTGCACGGGCCGGTCCAGCACTCGTGCACTTTGATTTTTACAAGCTGCCTGCTGGTTATTTGGCGAATGGCTATCGTACCATCGATATGAGGAACTACTTTGTAGTTAAGGTTAATCACGAAATTTATCTTTTGCCGCAGGGAGCTAAGATCTCCTCGGTGGCACTTATACCCCATAGTACCCGTAATGATGTCGATGCCGTTCCGTTCGACCACACCTACAAGCAGGTCACGACGAAGTTCGATGCATGGACGGGCAAGTTTCTTGGGCTGGCCGTGCACCTCACGTCCCTGCGCTAGACCGGCATCGCTGTCAAGGAATAGATATGGTGAATATCCACCTTCAGCTTTTCCCTTAAGCCGCGCTCCCACCATGATGTTGCACTCTCCGTAGCACCCTAGCCACTCCACGTCATTCATGTTGTAAATGTGAATAAGAACCAGGTCAGACGTACTTTCTAAAGGTGGAGGAAGCAAAGCTGAGATCGCCTTCGGATTGCTGCGGTAGACCAAGGTCATCACGTCCACGTTGCGGTAGGTGAAGGGGAACTCCGGAACTAACGGCGCGTCCCATGGGGTTGAAAAACACGTTTCCGCACGCAAGGGCTCCCTCATTCAGTTCCTCCTTAAGTCTTGCAAGGTTCGAAGAGTTCACCTAATGCTTCAACTCAAATCGACTTCGGTTCGCGGCAACACCAGCGTGATCACTCCTCGAGCACGACTCTTCGCTGACCGTCACTCACTATACGCCACCTCCCTCGCATGCTCTTCCGGTACCAACCCGCGATGAAGAGTACCAGAACTGGGCTGGTCTCATAAATGATGGTTGTACCTACTTAGGCTTTCCACTGCGTCGGAGAGCGGGCAGAAGGAGGGCATACGATGACGATGGGAACTCGGCGATGCCCAGTGGCAACTGATGGAACCGATCTTGCGACCGAAGCGACGTTCCAATGGTCGCGATCTCGGTAGGAAGCCACGCAGGCGGTTTCAGCGGAATGTTGTGGGTCTTGAGGACGGGGGCGCAGCGGCGGGCGCTGCCGAATAAATATCCACGGTAACCAGACGTGGCACCGCCCCTTCCAGCGGTGGGTGCGGGAAGGCACGCTGGGGATTCTTCCCGGGCGTTCTGGCGAGCGAAAACTGCACCCCGCTGTCCCCCTCTTCACCGCGGTTTGTTCATGTTGAGTGCGCTACCAAGTCAGCCGTTCTGGACGTTCTGATTTAGCTTTTGTTTGACCGCTGGAGCCGCTCACGGATTCCGTGGACCAGTTGTCGTTTCAGAACATTCTCCCTTTTCCCGCAGATAACAGTGCCGCATGCCTCGTCGACCGGCTTCTCCACGACTTTGACCACGGGTTGTTAGATTAGCCAAGAAAAATAGCAGGTGTTAAACGACCGAGAGGATGTAGAATTCGAAGGGCTCGAGGTGCTGGGACATCGAGGCTCAGAGAGCGTATGCCCAAGACCGCATCATCCGTCGCGCAACACTTTTTGACGGAATGGGATACGTTCATCGTGGTTACAAGGTAGTGTGCCTGGTGCTGGCTTTGCTCGTTCAGTGAACGATGAAAGGCGAGGCTCATTTCCAAAGCGAATGGGAAGCATTGGGCGATCGCATCGCGGCCAAACCGAGCCTGGTGGTTCGCGGCCGTAAAAAACCACGCTTCGGTGGATCCTGAAGCACGAGAGTAAGCCTCTGGGCCGGAAATCGCCCGCATCGGGTTGATCAACGAAATGAGCACACGCTGACGCACGCCGTGCCCCGGTGGTTATGATAAAGTTGCCGGCGATCAGTGGCGCGACCCGGGAGCGTGACAGTCGAAAAAGGAGAGCTCCGCCGAGCATCTTGGAGGTGACGTAGAATGATGACTTCACCGAAATCCTGCGCAGACCCGGCTGAATCAGTTCATCAAACGTCGATTGATGTTCACTCAGGCCATGTTCCATCTTCTTCCTCAGAGGTACCTGGGGTTGAAAGAGCTCTTGACCTCCTCGAACTTCTGGTTTTCTCCGCCCGGGGCTTGACGCTCTCCGAGGTCAGCCGAAAGCTAGGAATGGCTAAAAGCAGTTCGCACCGCCTAATTCGCGTGTTGGAAAAGCGTGGATACTTACAGCGAAAACCTGATGGGCATCATTACATCCTCGGGAGGCGTGTTGGTGATCTTACTAGCGTCACAACAGCCGACCAGCAACTGCAAGCGACATGCTTTCTGCACGCCCAGAGGATCGCGAAAAAGCTACAGCTCACTGTTCTTGTTGCCGTTCCTACTGGCGCGGAAGGGGTTATCATCCTTAAAGTAGAATCTCCCAATGACATTTTCCCCGGGGCATTCGTCGGCCATCACTTTGATCTGCATTGCACCGCCCTAGGAAAGGCCTTAGTCGCTTACTTGCCGGAAGCCGAAATTCATAGAATCTTTCACAAGCAGAACCTAATCCAATACACGGCATCTACTATTTGCAATTTCCAGAACCTAATGGCCGATCTCGCGCAAGTCAGAATCAGGGGGTTTTCAATTAACAATGAGGAATTAACCCTTGGTGGAAGGAGCGTCGCCGCCCCAATTTTTTCCCACATCGGAAGGGCTATCGCTTCGATTTGTGTTCGGGGATCAACGAACTCGTTTAGCTATTCGCGAATCCGCTCCTGCGGTAAAGAAGTGGTTTCAGTTGCGAACGAAATCTCGAGAGACCTATTGGAAGCCATTCCTCAAGAAGTTCAGCTTGGAACCAATCTCGAAGGCTTGTAGAGCCGTTAGAATCAGATCCGCAATCAAAACGACATAGACGGCAGCGGCAAAGATGATTCGCCGACCAGAAAGCTGCAAGAGCTGCGAAAACACTCGCCCGGCGCGGTTTCTCAACTCCCGCGGCGTGCCCGCCGCCCGTAGTTTGCCCAGAATCAGGCTCAGGTTGAATGCACTCACGTGGATCCGTTGCCGTTTCAGAATGTTCTCCCGTGCCCGCAGATGAGAGCACCGCATGCGACCGGACTCACTTACGGTACCTGGGCCTAGATCTGGGACATTTCTAGCTGCTGATCGCAGACATTATCTTGTCCATAGCTTGAATCCGACAGTCTACAACAGACTCTAGGCTATACCACGCGGTATGACTCGTCAGAATCACATTGTGCAAGAGGCGCAGGGGCGAATCAGCCGGTAGGACTTCAGATTCGTAGACATCCAGTCCCGCTCCAGCCAGCCGTCCCTGCTTAAGCGCGTCGACCAACACATCTGTATCAATCAGGCCGCCACGAGCAACGTTGATAAGTACGGCTCCTCTTTTCATCAATTGGATAGACGTTGAGTTGATTAGCCGGCTAGTGCTAGGCAGCAAGGGACAATGCAGGGAGACGATATCCGACGTTTGTAGGAGGTTGCTAATATCAACCCGACGTAGACCCTGAGGAGCCGATTGAACTGCGGGGTCAGTATACAGTATTTCTTTGACCATCGGCCGCATGAGGGCGGCAAGTGTTTTCCCGATACGTCCAAGTGCCACCAACCCTAAAGTCAACGTGCTGAGCCGTCGAATTGGATTCGGAGGAGTAATGCGCCAATTGCCCGCGAGCAAGTATTCCTGTGTCGCATCCAATTGACGGTGTAGAGACAAGATCATTGCCATGGCATGGACAGCAACCTCCTCGGTCGCATAATCAGGAGTATTAGCGATTGTGATACCTCGCGCAGTTGCAGCCCGGAGGTCCACGGTGTCCAACCCAATCCCCAAACGCTGTAGGTGCCTGCAAGAAGTAGGAAGGGCATCTATCACCTCCGCCGTAAGGGGAGCCAGCTGAAACAGCACTGCGTCAATGCGCTCAGCGCGGTGGATTCGTTCCAGCAGCTGCCGTATTTGCTCTTCAGCGGGAGGAGGTGGAGGGGACCAAGCAGGCAACGACCAAGTCATTCCCCTGCTTCGCAAAAGGTTTGATTCTATTTCAAAATCGGGAGCAAACCAATCAGCGACTAAGATATGAGCTCCAGCCATAGGTGAACCTTTCAGTCAAGACTTTAGGCTTGCGACAGCCTTAGAGAACGCACGCGTCTTAACCGGTTCCGAGTACGTTCCTCTAGAACCGGCCTTGATGACACTTGAACCAGGGGACGCAAATTGTCAGAGAAGACGTTGAGTGAGCGTTTTCTCAAGACGAACACAACCAGGAGTTAAAGATATCTTTAACAGGCCGTCTCCGACAGTGATTCGCAGCAAGGTCACGCCAAGGTTAGTACGATACCATCCCTGCAGCCTGGTGTGCTCGCGGCTCAGTTGCAACCGCTTCCCGCGTCGGCTTTCCATGTTTTGTAGCCGCTGTTGTGTCACCAAAGTCCGGGGGTCGCGGTATTCTTCAGCACGCTTTTGTCCAGACTTAACGTCCAATGCCTCGCGAGCGATATCCAATGCAGCTCCGCCGGATTTGCCGCTAAACGCTGTTTCCAATGACTCGAACAGCAGACAGGCAAACACCTGGAGAAGCAAAACCACGGGCTTAAAACGCCTACCCCGAAAAGCCGAGGGTTAGGGGATGTTTTCAACGCGCAGTTGTGAGCAACGATTGATGTTTCAGGTTAATACCCCACATCATCTTAAGGGGAGAGCCTACGTCCAAGTCACTCTCGCTCTGCTCGCAAGGTGGAGTCAAGCGATTTCCATATGTGGGACTTCGTCACGGCTTTCTCATCCAATGCGTTCAGATCACTGCATTGTCGCGACGACTATCGACAAAAGAGATTAGCGGCCTGAAAGGTTCTGACCTGGTATGGCCCAGCTCGGCAGGCAGCAGTTTGCCACTGTCGTGGCAGGAAGGCTATGGCCATCGAGATGAAAGCGGTTGGGTTGGACATTGCAAAGAATGTGTTCCAGGTCCACGGCGTGGATCATCGAGGGAAAACCGTTCTCCGTAACGGCTTCGTCGATCTCAACTCGCAGCGTGTTTTCCTGCAACAGATTCTATGCCTGATTGGCGTTGAGGCCGCACCGGGTGCCTACTACTGGGCTCGTGTGCTTAGAATTTTGGGGCACGAGGGTTCAGTTGGTGGCTCCACAGTTCGTCGAGCCCCATCTGAAGTCACAGAAAAACGATCGCAACGATGCCCGAGGCGATTCTGCGCGGCCGTGAGTCGTCCGAGCATGCGATAAGTGGCGCATACGATGGGATTGTTCCGCATATGGAAAGATATTGACGGTTGTGCAAGATCGCCACCATAGTGCCGCTGTTTAGGGATCATTGCAGATCCAAGGGAGGTAATATGCGGATCACCGGATTTGCTTCATTCTCGCGAATCTCGACACTGGCGGTGCTTTGTGCGGCTCTTGCGGTCTTGGTACTCCTGGGTGTTACAAACACCTACGCACAGATCGATGACGCGACAATTCTCGGGACCGTGACTGATCCCAGCGGAGCCGCAGTTCCGGGAGTGACAGTTACTGCGACAAACGGACTTACTGGGTTTTCTCGATCGGCTATAACGGCCGCCGATGGAACGTACCTAATCCAGCTCTTGCCAATTGGCAAAGCCTACCGGGTGGAATCACAACGTGCTGGGTTTAAGACCAATGTCAAGCAAGGGATAGCTCTCCAGCTCGGGCAGAATGCGAGAGTGGATATTCAACTAGAGGTGGGGCAAGTCACGGAGACGGTCGAAGTCAGCGCAACAGTCCCGTTGGTCGACACGTACTCGGCGACTCGGGGTGAGGTGGTCGAATCAGAGAGGCTCACGGAACTACCTTTGAACGGTCGTAGTCCGCTGCAGCTTGCCGCAACGGTGGCGGGGGCGACGGTGGTCTCGGTGCCCATCGATCTGTCGGGAGGGGGACGCGGCGGCGCCTACATAAACGTGAATGGCTCGATCCAGGAATCCACGGATCAACAGCTCGATGGGATCCGGTTCGCTGGGGCATACAGTAACTCGGGGCTCGACTACCCCAATCCGGACGCGCTGCAGGAATTCAAACTGATAACGAATCCGCTCAGCGCCGAGTACGGCATGTGGTCCGGGGCGGTCTTCACGGCTGTGGTCAAATCAGGCGGCAACTCAATTCATGCCGACGCTTTTGAGTTTCTGCGCAATACCGCCCTTAATGCACGCAATTACTTTGCCCCCACTAATAACCCATATCATCAGAATCAATTCGGGGCAGACGCCGGAGGCCCGATTATCCGTAACCGGCTGTTCTGGTTTGGCTCTTATCAAGGCTTGAGAATCAGCCAGCAGGCGTTGACTTCCTCCATCCCGTTGACGGCTGACGAGCGCCAGGGTCTTATCACTAGTTCCACACCCGTCAAAAACCCGCGCACCGGGCTTCCCTTTGCGCAGAATGCCTCCGGGCAGTACGTGATCCCGTCGAATCAAATCGACCCGGTCGCCCAGTATCTTCTGAACAACTTCATTCCTGTGGCGCCGGCAGGTGGCGGCACGGTGTTTACGACGAGTGCAAGTACAAATTACTCCGATCAAGGCGTTGGGAAAGTAGACTACAACATTTCGAAATCAGATCAGTTGAACGGGATGTTGTTCTATGAACGCGTGGTACCTTTGAATGCTTTCCCCACCGGGCCTTACCCCGGTTATGGCTCGTATAAGGCGAGTGGGCCGCAGTACGACCTTGCGATTTCGGAAACACACACTTTCACTCCGACTCTCTTGAATGAATTTCGATTCGGACGTGCCAGTCAGCAGGAGACGAGAAGCGAACTAAATGGTACATCGCCCGCAACTATGGGCATGAACGGCTGGGATTATGATCACTGGTACCAGAATCATCCTACAGTACCCATGGTTTCCCCAGCCATAAGCGTGGCGGGCCGCTTCTCGATGGGCGACAGCGGGTTGAACAACTGGATTGAAGGCGGCACCAATTGGCAGATTTCCGACTTTGTGACCCTTGTGAAAGGAAAGCACAACATGGAGATGGGCGTCGACTTTTACCGTCGCCAGCATCATCTCGACGTGAACGTAGGCCAGACCGGACTTTTCTCTTTTGATGGAACGGTTTCTGGCAATCCTACGGCCGATTTTCTTTTGGGGGCCCTCGGAGGCGCTACTAGGATCCAGTACGTGTTCAATCCTGGATACGAGTCTTGGAGCCGCATGTTCTTCTATCAAGACGATTGGCAGGTGACCCATAACCTCACCTTAAATCTCGGCCTCCGATACGAGCTGCATGAACCATTCAAGGAATACAGGGCCAGCGAGGATCACTTGGGCGTGCCAGGCTTCGGCACCTTCGATTTCGCAGCGTATCAAGCAGGTGTCCATTCCACGGTGTTTCCGTTTGCTCCAGTGGGAATGGTGTACCCGGGCGACATCACGCCGGACTATCCCAAAGGAGTTCCTGCGAATTTGATCCCGACAGACAAGAAGCAAATACAGCCCCGGCTCGGCTTGGCCTGGGATCCCTTTGGGAACGGGAAGACCTCGGTGCGTGCGAGCGCGGGGCTTTTTACGGATGCATTGTCTGCCTGGTCGACCTCATTTGCGGGCAATAATCCCCCGTTTATTGCCATAAACGGGAACCCGGACCCCCCGGGCACCCTGAGCAATCCCTATCTCGGCCTCACGCCCTTTCCCGTAACCTCAGCGGCGAACATCAGAACCGACCCAGGTTTTTTCCAGCTTCAAAGCGATGCGACCGATTGGCCGAAGAATTTTGTGCATCCCCGCATTACGTCGCTCACTCTCGGCGTTCAGCAGCAGCTCACGTCTCACATGATGCTCGAGGTGGCTTATGTCGGGAAGATCACCCGCCACGGGGAG
>Ga0182024_10027276_pt1 | contig 9999 bp, 13 predicted proteins | sample P32metaG_FD_120480 | JGI IMG/M metagenome (GOLD analysis project Ga0182024, IMG submission 120480) | Permafrost microbial communities from Stordalen Mire, Sweden - P3-2 metaG (Illumina Assembly) | ecosystem: Environmental > Terrestrial > Soil > Wetlands > Permafrost | place: Sweden: Stordalen...
ACTATGGCGCGATCCTCGGCTGGGTGCGCGAGCTTGGCCTGGAGGCCGACTTCCCGGAGGCGGTCTTCCTGGAGATGGGCGCGGCGCTGGAAAAGCCGCTGACCTACGACCGCATCGGGACCGACGAGGAGGTTACCGCCATCTTCATGGCTGGCCGTGAGGCGCTGGCGCTGATCGCCGCCAACGTCAGCGCCTTCGACTATTTCATCGGCTGCCAGAGCCGCGGGGTCGCGGTGGGGGTGATCTACTCGCCCGAGGAGGCGTTCGAGGACGCGCACTTCAAGGCGCGCGGCTTCCAGACCCTGGTCGAACACGAAGACCTCGGCCGCACCTTCCGCTACCCCGGCGCGCCCTACCGGCTGACCGCCAGCCCCTGGCGCATCTCGCGCCGCGCGCCGCAGCTCGGCGAGCACAACGACGAGGTGTTCGGCGAGGTCGCGGTGGCGAGCACTGGCGGCGGCTGATTCCGCTTCATGTGAGCGAGGCTGCGGGCCCGCTCAGAAATTCTCGGCGAGCGCGCGCCAGAGGTGCGTTGATTATTCCTATCGATTGAGTAGGAATTAAAGCGTCTGGTTCGTAGCGCCCCCGGGAAAGCCCATGTCCGCGCAGCTTCTGGCCTTCCGAAAGCCGCCGCCGGCCGATGCGCAGGCGCTGCTGGACGCCGTGGTCGAGCTGCATGCGTTGATCTCGATCGACCCCGTCATGGGCGCCTCGCCGGTGCGCGCCTACTTCGTCTTCAACCCCGCTGCGAAGACGCGGATCACGGACGCCATCGACGCCGCCGACCTCACGCGCGAGCCGACCGCCTACGCCGTCATGGCCTACGACTTCGCTTTCGCCCTGCACCTGATCGAGATCGCCGGCCGGTCGGTCGATCGGGAGCGCGCCAAGGCTATCGCGAGCGCCAGCGCCGGACTGCAGTGCGCCACCTTCGAGGCCGCCGCCGAGGCGCTCGGGGTCGACGCGCGGCCAGTCGCCGCCTTCGACGCCGGCGCACTGAAGACCATCTTCTTCCCGAGCACCCAGGAGACGGTCACCCGCGTCTTCCGGCTGGAGCTGCGGCCATGACGCCGCACGCCATCCGATGTCCGCCCTCCCCGCGCCCGACATCCGAACCCTGAACGCCTCTTTCCGACCCGGAGACCCACCATGTCCGACACACTCGACGTCGCCCGCCCGCAAACCGACCTGCGCCTTCGCCCGCTGACCCCGCTGCTCGGCGCCGAAGTGTGGGGCGTCGACCTGAGCCGCGCGCTCGACCAGCCCACCGTCCGCCGCATCCGCCAGGCGCTGCTGGACCACAAGGTGCTGGTGTTCCGCGAACAGGCCATCGACGACGAGCAGCAGATCGCCTTCACGCGCACCTTCGGCCGGCCGACGCCCGCCCACCCGATCAAGAACGGCCTGCGCGCCGCGCCGCAGATCATGGAGAACGTGCTGACGCGCGACGGCGCCGAGTACGGCAGCTTCGATCTCGACGTCGATCATCCACTGCGCCCGGCGGTGCGGCCGCGCGGCCGGGTGGGCTGGCACATCGACATCACCTTCGTGGCCAACCCGACCTCGATCACACTCTTGCGCGGCATCGAGATCCCGGATGCAGGCGGCGACACGCTGTTCGTGAACCTGGAGGCGCTCTACGAGAGCCTGTCGCCGCCGCTGCGCGGCTGGCTCGACACGCTGCAGGCGATCCACGTGCGCGACGATGCGGCGGTCGGCCGCCCGCCCAAGCCGCGCGATGACGGGCGCGAGCCCGGCCCGTTCGCGGCCCTGCACCCGCTGGTCCGCGTGCACCCCGAGACCGGCAAGAAGCACCTCTTTCTCGCCACCGGCTTCACCAAGGCGATCCATGGCCTCAGGCCACGCGAGAGCGCCGCGCTGCTCGACTACCTCAACGACGAGCTGGCCGGCCGCGCCGACCTGCAGGCGCGCGTGCGCTGGAACGAGGGCGACCTGGTGGTTTGGGACAATCGCGCCGTCGCCCACGCCGGCCCGATCGACCCGAAGTACATCCAGGGCGAGCGCATCGTGCACCGCACGACGGTCGAGGGCGACCTGCCGACCGGGCCGGACGGCTTCGTCTCCCGCTCGCTGCACGGCGAGCTCTTCAACACGCTCGACTGACGGGGCCGCAGCCATGACGCCGCAGAGATTGGAACTTGCGCCGCGCTCGGACGGGGCGCGCTACCGGCGGGTGACGCTGGCCGTCGAGGAGAGCGGCGCGATCACGCTTGCCGCGCATGAGATGGGCGCCGGGCCGGGCGCCGAATGGGGGCTCGACGACGAGGAAGTGACCTTGAGCGTCGCGTCCGAGCAGGTGGCGCGGCTGGCGGCCGCGCTGGCCGCCGAGATCCTCAAGGGCGGCAAGGACGCCGTCGGTCGCCTGGCCCAGATCTGCGAGACCAACGATGTGCCCTGCCGCATTGCCTGTTGGAGCTGAACCGGAGCGGCGCCGAGCCGAAGCAGGCTTCGCGCCGGCGACGGCCTGCGAGATCGTCGGCCTGACGCCGGCTGAGCTCGAGCGCTGGGGCAAGGCAATCGCGGCCCTGCGGCTCGCGCCGTCACTGACCTTCGCCGATTTGCTGGCGCTGGCCGTGGTCGCCGAAGCCTCGCACCGGCTCGGGGCCCGTGCGCGCGACTTCGAGCTCGGCCTCTGCCGGCTCTTCGTGGCGATGGCCGACCAGTCGGATCTCGAACGGCTCGACGACCACGTCGCGCTGGTCGGCCGCGACTTCGCCCGCGTCGCGCGGCTGAGGGGCGATCACATCAGCTGCGCCGGCGACGGTTTCCTGGTGATCCCGCTGGGGCCGATCCTGGCCGGCCTGCGCGATCGGGTATTCTCCTAAACGCGGCTCTGCGCGCCGAGCCGGGCGCGCCCAAGCTGGCCCGCTGGCCCAGCCTACCGCGCCGCGCCAGTGATGGTCTTGATCAGCGCCTGTACCGGGGCCTTGCCGCCGGCGGCCCAGACCTCCTTCAGGTGCGCCAGCGTGTTGGCGGCGGCGTCTTCAAAGCGCCAGTCGCAGGCGTCGAACGTGCAGTCGTCGAATCTTGGCGGCTCGCCGCCGCGAAAGACCAGCCGGCACTCGCGGAACTCGCAGCTGGAGAACAGCTCGCCGTCGAGCGCCACGGTCTCGTGATTGAAGATGGTCGCGGTCTTCATGGCTGGATCTCTTCAGACGTCGTCCGGGACGGGCGTTGTCGGGGACACGCCGTCGATCGCAGCGGCGGGCGCCGCGTCGTCGCTCAAGGCGCGCTTGCGCTCGCGCTTCTCGGCCAGCTTGGCCGCCTTCGCCCGGTCGCGCTCATGGCGTTCGAAGGAATAGTTGGGCTTTCGCGCCATGGGTTACTTCCGATGTGGCGGCGAGCGGAGCGGGGCGGCTTTCGCCACCCCGTCCGTCGGGTCGGTCTTAGACGGCCTGGAGCTGGCCTGCCGACATCTTGCCGTTCTTCTTGTCGCGCTCGAGCTCGAAGCTGACCTTCTGGCCCTCGTTGAGCGAGCCGAGACCGGCGCGTTCCACGGCCGAGATGTGGACGAAGACGTCAGAGCCGCCGTCGTCGGGTTGAATGAAGCCGAAGCCCTTGGTGGCGTTGAACCACTTCACTGTGCCGGTCGTCATATTCATTGTCCTTGCTGTGCAAGTTTTCGCGTGCGCCCGATGACGCCCGTGACCAAATTGTCGGAGAGGATCATGGCAGACTCGGGAGCTCGATCCGAAGAGCAAGCGTGGAGAGCAACCGAACCACAGCGATATTCGATCGGCCTCCTATGCGCTTTATTCCGCGGGAAAGCAAGCAAATCGGGCCCGCCGCTGTGGGTCCCGGTCTAAGGCGACTCTCAGTCCCGCGGTCGGCGGCGACGTGGCGGCCGTTGGCAAAGCCGTAGCTTCGGCGGCAGAGTGGCCGGCGAGCAAGGATGGAAGGCGCCAGAAATGACCGATCTCGTGCTGCGCGAGGACCGCGGCGGCTGGACGCAGCTGACGCTGAACCGGCCGGACAAGCTGAATGCGCTGACCGTCGGCATGTTCAGGGAGCTGCGCGCCCACGTCGCCGACCTGAAGCGCGACGCCGGGGTGGGCTGCGTGGTGCTGAAGGGCGCCGGGCGCTGCTTCTCGGCCGGCCACGACCTCGCCGACATCGCCGCCGGCGAGGAGACGCCCTCGCGCGGCTGGCACTCCGAGACGCTGCGCATGCTGGAGAAGCTGCCGAAGCCGGTGATCGCCGCCGTGCACGGCCATTGCTACACCGGCGCGCTGGAGGTGGCGTTGGCGGCCGACTTCATCGTCGCCGCCGACACCGCCCGCTTCGGCGACACCCACGCCAAGTGGGCGCTGACGCCGATCTGGGGCATGAGCCAGCGGCTGCCGCGCCGGGTCGGCGTGGCGACCGCCAAGCGGCTGATGTTCACGGCGGACATGATCGATGCGGCCGAGGCGGTGCGGATCGGGCTGGCCGAATACGCCGTGCCGATCGCCGACTTCGACGCCGAGATCGAGGCGCTGGCCGGCCGCATCCTCGCCAACTCCGCCTTCTCCCACGCCGCCAACAAGCGCCTGCTGGAAGCCACCGACGCCGGCCCGCTCGACGCCGGCCTGCAGTGGGAAGTGATGGAGAACGAAGGCTCGGGACCTGACATGCGCGAACGAATCGCGGCGTTCACGAAGCGGGGGTGAGTGCGAAGACCAATTCGGTGCTCGCGCGCCAACGCCAGGTTGCCGCCTTCGCTTTGTTGATCGCCCCTGGTAGCGTCGGGTCTGGCCGAGGCCGTCGGGGAGCGGGATGTCGGTGTCCGCCGCCGCTGAATTGAGCACGCCATCCGAGCCGCCAGGGCCGGCGCGTTCCGCCGCCCCGCCGCGCTACTGGGCCTTTCTAAGCTACAGCCACGAGGACCAGCGCTCGGCCGCCTGGCTGCAGCGGGCGCTGGAGACATACGTGCTCCCGCGTCGCCTGATCAGGCGGTCGACGCCCGCGGGTCCTGCGCCGCGACGGCTGCGGCCGGTGTTCCGCGACCTGGAGGAACTGCGCGCCGACGCCGATCTGAGCGAGCGGCTGGAGAGCGCGCTGCGGGAGTCGGCCTATCTGATCGTCATCTGTTCGCCGGCCGCGGCGCGTTCGGTCTGGGTCAACGAGGAGGTGCGGCAGTTCAAGGCCAGCAACGGCGAGGGCCGCGTGCTGGCCCTGATCGTCGCCGGCGAGCCGTTCGGGACCGATGAGCCGGGGCTCGAAGAACAGGAGTGCTTTCCGAAGGCGCTGCGGTTCCGCGTCGGCGCCGACGGCGCGCTGACCGACGAGCGGATCGAACCGTCGGCCGCCGACGTGCGGCCCGGCCGCGACAACCGGCGCCGCGCGTTGCTGCGGCTGATCGCCGGCATCCTGGGGATCGACCTCGACGAACTGGTGCAGCGGGACAACCGCCGGCGCATCGAGCAACTGCTCGCGCTCTCCGGGGTCTCGGTCGGCGTCGCGGCCGGCATGTGCGCGCTGGCGGTCGCGGCCATCGGCGAGCGCAACGACGCGCTGACCCAGCGCGGCCGCGCCGAGGGACTGATCGAGTTCATGATCGGTGACCTGCGCAAGACGCTGGAGCCCGAGGGCCGCCTCGATGCGCTGGACGCCATCGGCGGCCGCGCCCTCGACTACTACGCCGGCGAGCCGCTGAACCAGCTCGACGCCGACTCGCTCGGCCGCCGCGCCCGCGTGCTGCACCTGCTGGGCGTCATCCGCCAGCAACGCGGCGATCTTGACGCGGCCCTCGCGTTCTTCCGTGAAGCCGCCGCCAGCACCGGCGAGCTGTTGGCGCGCTATCCGGACGATCCCGACCGCATCTATGACCACGCCCAGAGCGTCGCCTACCTCGGCGAGGCCGCGCAGGAGCGGGACGACCGCCAGACCGCCCTGGCGGAGTTCGACGCGTACAGGCGCCTCGCCGAGCGTCTCGTGGCGTTGCGGCCTGCCCGCCAGGACTGGTGGGCCGAAGTCGAAGAGGCCAATACCGACCTGGGCACGGTGCTGATGCAGGAAGGCCGACCCGGCGAAGCGATGGCCCGCTTCAACCGCGCTTTCGATATCGCCCAGCGGCTGGCGGCGGCGGCGCCAGGCCAGCGCGACCGGCTCTGGGACCTGTCGCAGATCGACGCCTGGAGGGCAGACGCAGAGGCGGCGCACGGACTGGTGCAGGCGGCGTACGCCGACCGTCAGGCCGAGAGCCGCATCTACGCCGGGCTGATCGCCCACTCCCCGAGCGACTCTCAGGCCGTCGCGGCGCAGGCCTCCTGCCGCGCGGAGATTGCGAAAATCAGTCTCGCGCTGGGTCGCCCGACAGAGGGGATCGCCTTACTCCGCCTGTCGGCTGCCGACATCGATCGGCTGATCGCCGTCGCACCCGACAACGCCGACTACAAGTCGAAAGCGGCGTCGATCTATCTCCTGCTCGGCCAGGCGCTGCTGCGCGACGGGCAGCCGGAAGCCGCTTCGGCGATCGCCCAGCGTGTGCGCGCCCTGAACGAGGCCCAGGCGGCCGGTCCGGCTGGCGGAGCACTGGCCTGGCGCGGTCCATGGCTCGGCGGCAGTAGGATTCTGGCCGTGAAAATCGCGGCTGCCGAGGCTCGCTCCCTTCCAAGACAGCGCCGAGCCCTGGCGCCAATCCTGCCAGAGGCGCGCCGGCTTGTTCTGCTGGCCGAGGCCCATCCGCACAATTTCGGGCTGGCCAAGGCCGCCGCCGAAGCAGAGCTGCTGGCGGGCGACAAGGCGAGTCTGGATGGACAGGCGGTGCAGGCGGGGATCGCCTGGAGTGCTGCGCGCGCCGTACTCCTGCGCGCCATGGGCGCGCGGCTGGCGCCCACGGATCGGGCGCGCACGATTCTCGACCAACTGGCGCTGCGGCTTCAGTCCGGACGCATGCAGCGCGCGCCGAGGCGCGCCGGCGCGACAGAAACCCTGGTCAACTACCAATGGTAGAGCTATGCCTTTCCGTGGACAACTTCTCCAGGGAGGGCAAAATGCCATGCACACCGGCGGCAACGGTGGTGGTCGATATCGTAGTCACGCAGACGGCGCCGTCGCCTGCTGCAACGTTTTCGATGGAATCGGTCACTCCAAGCAACGTTCAAGTGGGCCTTAATCCTAATACCGGCGATGTCGATTTTAGCAACTTGAACGATTGCGTCAGAGTGACAATGAATTTTAAGAGTCAGAACACCTTCTACAGGCAATTTGGCGGACATCCAGTTCGTCTTCTCAAGGACTCGCTGTCGTTTTCCGATACTCAAACAGGCAATAAACTTCCAGTGTTGTATCAGCACCATCAATTCTCACCTCTACCATTCCAGCCATACAATAATAGTCAGTCCATTACTTTCACATACCGCAACACCAACTCGGTCAGCGCAACGAGCCGGTATGGAATCTATATAGCCGACATGTCCGGCAAATGGGTCGGCGAGCTGGATCCGATCGTCTCAAACGGCGGCAACAGCGACGGTGGCTACGGCCCCCACAGGCACCACGGATCCCGCCGCCACCATCATCACCGCTGAGGACGGTCGGCGCGTGAGGCTTGCGGGATGGGCGGTCGTCGTCGCATTGCTGTTGGCGGCCGCAAGCGCCGCGCACGCCCGCGACGTCGGGTTCCAGACGCTGACCATGCCGAACGGCGCGGAGGCGCCGGTCAAGATCGGGGTCTGGTATCCGACCGATGCGGCGGCGAGTGAGCAGCCGCTGGGGGCGCAGACGCAGGACGTGGCGCCGGATGCGCCGGTCGCGGGCGAGCGGCTGGGGCTGGTGGTGATCTCGCACGGAACCGGCGGCTCGTTCTCCGACCACTACGACACCGCGCTGGCGCTGGCGAAGGCGGGGTTCGTGGTCGCTTCGCTCAGCCACCCCGGCGACAACTTCGAGGACCACAGCCGCGCCGCGCACATCGCCGACCGCCCGGCGCAGCTGAAGCGGCTGATCGACTACATGCTGGCCGAGTGGCCGCAGCACGGACGGATCGATCCGAGGAAGATCGGCGCGTTCGGCTTCTCGGCCGGCGGCTTCACGGTGCTGGCGTCGATCGGCGGCCAGCCGGATCTCGCCGAGGTGCGCCCGCACTGTGCCGTGCACCCAGTCGGCTTCGACTGCCAGCTGATCCGGCAGGCGGGCGTGTCGGTCTCGCCGACCCAGCCGCCGCGCAGCTTCTTCACGGCCGATCCGCGCATCAAGGCGGCCGTGGTCGCCGCGCCGGCGCTGGGCTACGCGTTCGGCCGCGAGGGGCTGGCGCACCTGAAGGTTCCGATCCAGCTCTGGCGGGCCGAGCAGGATTCCACGCTGCCGAACCCCTGGTACGCCGAGGCGGTGATCGACGCGCTGCCGCTCCCGGCCGAGTACTTCGTGGTCCCGAACGCCGACCACCTCGACTTCCTGGCGCCATGTTCGGCTGGGCTGGAAAAGGCCGCACCGGACATCTGCCGCGAGCACCCCGGCTTCGACCGCGCCAAGTTCCACCAGACGTTCGACGCCAACGTGGTTCGCTTCTTCAAGGAGAAGCTGGGCTAGCCAGCAAAATGCGTGGTCTGCTGTCGGGACTGGGCGCGGTCAGGCGTCTTATTGAGGGTGCATGAGCCTGAGGGGAGGACTCCGTCATGGACGCAAAGACTGAGACGCTGACGCCGGCCGCCGAGCTGGCGGCGCGCAATCCAGTGCGCATGCCGAACGAGAGCGCCGCGTACCGCGCCGCCCGCACCGAGCTGCTGGCGGCGGAGATCGAGCTGCGCCGCCACATCGAGCGGGTCGCGGCCCAGCGTCGGGCGCTGCCGCCCGGCGCGCCGGTCACTGCCGACTACCGCTTCGAGACCGAGGGCGGGCCGAGCGACCTCGCCGGCCTGTTCGGCGACAAGCAGACCCTGGCAATCTACAGCTACATGTTCGGGCCGCAGCGCCAGCGCCCCTGCCCGATGTGCACCAACCTGCTCGACAGCTGGGAGGGCAACGCGGCCGACATCGGCCAGAACATCGCCTTCGTGGTGGTGGCGCGCTCGCCGCTCGAGAAGCTGGTTGCGTGGAAGGCGGAGCGCGGCTGGAAGCATCTGCGCCTCGCCAGCGACGCGACTGACGCCTTCAGCCGCGACTACTTCGCCGTGGAGCCGGACGGCGCGGAGAACGGCGCGCTCAGCATTTTCACCCGCCGCGACGGGGTCATCCGGCATTTCTGGACCAACGAGATGACGGACGAGACCACCGATCCCGGTCAGGACGTCCGCGGGGTGGCGGAGACCTACGCGCCGCTGTGGCACATGCTGGACGCCACCCCCGAGGGCCGCGATCCCGACTGGTATCCGTCGCTGAACTACGGCTGACCGCTCGGGGCCAGGACAGCCCGGCCCCCAGATCGTGCGCCTGAGGGCTACTGCGGGGCCGCGCCGCCGCCCTGCTGCTGATGGCGCGCGCGCATCTGCTCGATGAAGGATTTGCAGCCGTCGGAGAGCGACGCGAAGTTCTTGCGCACGCATTGGCGCATGTCGGGGCCCGGCTGCAGGTTCGGGCAGAACTTCTGGACGTCGGCGCCGCAGGCCGCCTTCATCGCCTGGCCATGGCCGCCGCCGCCACCGCCACCGCCACCGCCACCGGCCGGCGGCTGGGCGAAAGCCGCGCTGGCGGCAAGAGCGAGCGCGAGCGCGCCGGCGATCGATGCTTTGAACTTCAGGGACGACTGCATGGGGATTCCCGACTGGTGACGCGAGGTGAGGCCGCGCGCTCGTTCTACGCGCGGTGCGGAGAATACCGGCGCAGATTGCGCGGGTATTTCGGCTCTATTGCGCAGCTTCGGCGCCCAGCTCGGCGATGCGACGGCGGAAGTAGCGGCGCTCGGGGTCGTGGCGGGCGAGGCTGAGGGCGGCCTGGTAGGCGGCGCGGGCTTCGGGGTGGCGTCCGAGACGGCGCAGGAGGTCGGCGCGGACGGCAGGGAGCACGTCGTAGCCGGCCAGTTCGCCGCGGGCGGCGAGCGCGTTGACACGCAGCAGCGCG
>Ga0182024_10027277_pt1 | contig 9999 bp, 11 predicted proteins | sample P32metaG_FD_120480 | JGI IMG/M metagenome (GOLD analysis project Ga0182024, IMG submission 120480) | Permafrost microbial communities from Stordalen Mire, Sweden - P3-2 metaG (Illumina Assembly) | ecosystem: Environmental > Terrestrial > Soil > Wetlands > Permafrost | place: Sweden: Stordalen...
AATCGCGTTGCTTGTCGGCGATTGTGAGGTAGCAGAGCAGTCGATCGAGTCGCTGCTTGAGCGAGCGCAGCGGCACGCGTTGGGCACTTGGTCCGTTCTGGGTCGATGTTGGAAAGCGGCTCTGCACATCAAACGGGGAGAGCCGGATGTGGGTGTGCCCATGCTGTCCGCAAGCCTCGAGGCGCTTCAGGAGGTGCGCTTCGCGTTCTATCGTACACAATTCATGGGTACGCTGGCCGCTGGGATAGCAGCGACCGGTAAGGTTTCGCGTGGTCTGACGATGATTGATCAAGCACTCGAGCGATGTGCGGCCAAGGAGGAGCTTTGGTGCATGGCCGAGCTGCTGAGACTCAAGGGAAGCATCCTAGTTGCGGCAGGAAGCACGAGTTTGGTTGCGGCGGAGCACTACTTCCGGCAGTCGCTCGATTGGGCGCGGCAGCAGGGTGCTTTATCGTGGGAGCTGCGAGCCGCCATGAGCCTCGGCGAACTGCATCGCCTTGAGGGGCGGATCCCTGAAGCAAGAATGTCGATCGCGACGGTGTACGACCGCTTTACGGAGGGGTTTGCGACGGCCGACCTCAGATCCGCCCAGGCGTTGATCGACGAACTTTCTTGAACGCTGTCGACATCAGCAGTTCCGGGTTGCTCGATAAAAAAGTATTGGAAGCTCAGTAGCTTAGTGCTGGCCAGGAGTGGACTAGAACTCCCCGAATTCGCCTTATCCAAGTCCTTGATTCGTCGATCGCTCGACGTAGAGCCAGCCTCAGATTAGCAGTTTCGTGTACCACCCGTGTACCACGAACCGAAGCCTCGCAAGTACAAGACTTTACCCGCGCTCGTCCTTCATCGCGACCGGCTGCTATGGGGCGGGCGACACTCAGATGCTCTGTCAGGTCTTACCAGCATTTGTCTCTGAGCTTTAGGGCTGGTGCTTCTCATGCAGCGCTCGCATCATGCGCGCCATACCGGATTCCCGGGCCGCGAGCTCGCGGGTGTAGTAGCGAGGCATCTTGGGATCGTTCCAGCCACCCGAGTGCATGATGCTGGTCAGATCAATGCCATTGGCGGCCATGTCGTGTGCGGCGCCAATGCGCGTGGAATGGGCGGCAAGGTGCTCCACGGGCCAGACCGGCTCAGCATCCGGGTGCTGCGCATTCAGCACTCGCCCGATGCGCTGAACAATGCGTGCGACCTCCTGGGGTTGGATGGCGCGCTTCCCAACCGCTCCGGCGTTCTCAAAGCGCAGGAAGATCGGTCCCTGAGAGATTCCGCCGTGCGCGAGCCAAGCCTGCAAAGGCCGCACAGCCTCCGGCGCCAGATAGCGCGCTTCCTCGCGACCGACCTTGGTCATCCGTATGATGGCGACCCCATCGCCGGCTTCCGGGTTGAACTTCATCTCATCGGTCGTGAGTGCGACGAGTTCCGAACGCCGCGCCATGGTGCTGTAGGCCACTGCCAAAAGGGCTTTGGCGCGAAGGTCCCAAGCCAGGTTGCCACTGTGCAGATGCTCGAGGGCGTAGGCGATGTGCGTCCAGCGCAGCGCGCACTTGGCTTGAGCTTCAGGCCGGCCGCGACTCAAGTGCCGAAAGGCCCCCTTAACCTGGGCGGCGCGCGTGGGATCGGGCAGGTTGGAGAGAGTATGCGCGCGAGAAATAGTTGCCAGATAGCGCTCGACCGTCGAGACCGATCGGGCATCGGAGCGGCCATAGGCTTGCTCTACGAAACGTGTAACCACTGCGGGAGAGGCGGGTAGTGGCAGGAAACCGTTCTCGCCACAGAAGCGCAGGAACATCCGCCAGTCGGAGCGCAAAGCGCGTAGCGTGTTTGTCGGCACGCCGAGCGCGTAGGGATTATCGTGCAGAAGCGGGGAATTGCTCTCAAAGAGGCAGAGGATCTCTTCAGCCGTGAAGGCTGCACCTCGCGCCAGCCACTCGACGGTCGTGGGTACAAGCGGCGCCGTCGAGGTATCGATTTCCACGTTTCAGGTCCTACCTATGGAATCTCTCAAGGCGTTGACAAAGGGTTAATGATCTTGATTCCCGCGATCGTCTGGCTGGCGTTAAGATCCTCACTGTAGATCTGTGTGGCTTGAGCCTGCTCGGCGGAGGCTACGATCAGCGCGTCCCAAAAGGAGATCTGTGCCAGTGCCGCCACGTCGATGGCGCGGGTCACCGTGTCAGCCGTGGTGGGTTCGCGAATCCACGCGCCGTAGCAGCTGACCACTTCCCGCGCAGACACATGAGCAACGGGGGTCGCGAGTTTGCGCGTTGCGTTGACAAAGAACTCCTGCAGCACCTGTACCGAGAGTCGACCGGCACCGCTGTCCCACAATTCCCTCAGGGCGGCCGCGGCGCGAGCTTGCTTTGAACCGGCGTCCGCATCGTGGGCGTAGATCAAGATATTGGTGTCAACGAAGACGACGCCGCTCATGCAGTTCCTCGCGGGCTAGGGGAGTTCCGCCCAGCGACAGAGGCGAGGCGAGCAGCGATAGGGCGCGCTTGCGCGCCGTCGCGTATTGCGCATCCTCCGCGACCAACTCACGCAGCTCATCGGCTAACAGGGCGCTGACACTGCGCCCGCGCCGCGCGGCAACGGCACGCGCTTTCTTGAGCAGCCCAGGCTCGATCGCAAGAGTAATGTTGTGCTTCGCGGTCATCATTTGTGCCTCAATGGCTCACGTAAAATACGTGAAGCCCTTACTCAGGTCAAGGCCGTGTTGTCGATTCGGTTGCCAGCAAATTCGCCTTAGATTGCCCTCCCGTCGAGGCTCCGGCCGAGCGCCACGCGACTGGCCGGCTATCATTAGAGCGCAAACGCGGCCTTATCGGGCTATCTAAAGTGAACTCCATCGTACTGTATGATACAGAGATATAGCAGCGTATCATACGTAATAAGATGCACTCCGACCACAATAAAGACGCTCTGAACTCCGAATCCTTTACCGGGCGGGACATTCTTTATAGAGAAGGCGCCGTAGGGCTTCTGGATGTGCAACGAGCGGCCGATGCGCTGCTGCGCCAGGGTAGAAAGCCAAGCGTGGCGGCGATTCGGGAACATCTGGGAGGCGGATCGCCGAATACCATCACCCCGTTGCTCGCGAAGTATTGGGAGAAGTTGGGAGCGCGGCTCGGCGAGGGACCGGAGTCATTAGAAAGAGTGCCGGAAGCTTTGGCGCGGGTAACAGAACTACTGTGGAGGAGGGCGCTCGAGGAGGCCAGGGAACGGCTGAAGGTATTTCATAGTTCCGATAGCGTCACGGCTGGCGTAGAAGCATTGCAGGAGCAGGTGGGGAAGCTTTCGATTGCATTGGTGGAAGCGCGGGCGAGAGAGGGAGAGCAGCTCACTCATTTGACGTCTCTGTCAAATGAGCGTGTGGGCTGGAAGGCGGAGCGGGCGAGCCTGCTCGCGCTATTGAAGAGCACTCAAAGCCTGTTACAGCAAACTAGTGCGCGGGTCGAGGCGTTGCAGAATTCGCCTAGGGAAGCCCAGATACGGCGGAATAGAACGCCGTTGCGCGAAGCGGTCCCTAAAGCCCCTATGCCTCGGCGGCCGACTAAGCGATCAAAGGCGGCGGGGAAATTGAAGAAAGGGCGCAGGAAGCCGAAGTAAGTCGACAGGTGGCAGTTGAATGACTGCATTCTGGAAGGTGGCAACTGCTGGTAGCGGCTGTTACCTGCGGCGAGGTCAGCGGCGGCAACGCACGGCCCTTCCGGAGGGCCTTCTGAGGGTAATTGGCGATGCAGAAACTCGAGGTCTTCCAATCACTGTGGGCGACGGAGTCGCGCCATCCCGGTCGTGTCGAGCGTCCGCACAAGGAAACCTTCGACATGATCGCTACTGCGGGATACCACGGCGTCTGTCTCGATCCCTCGCTGGCGACTCTCGATAAATACCGTGCGGCGCTGCCCTACATCGAGGAGCGTGGTCTTAAAAGCATGGTTAATTTGTTCCCGCATCGTACTCGGGATATGCGCCCATTGCTGGAGTTCGCTGTCGAGGCGCGTTGCGCGAAGGTCAGCGCGATTGCCCAGGTCACGCCCGTCAGTGTCATGGGTGCGGTCCCGCTGATCTACCGCTGGCTTGAGGATGCCGAACGGCTTGGGATAGACCTCCTGTTCGAGACCCATCGCGACAGCCTGCTCAATGATCTCTACTACACACTTGAGGTCCTGGAGGCCGTGCCGGAACTCATGCTCACCGCGGACCTCTCACATTTTGTCGTGGAGCGGGAATTCCAGCTGCCTCTCAGCCGTCGTGACAGGGGCTTCATAGATCGCATACACGAGCGCGCTGACTGTTTTCAGGGGCGCGTCGCCTCGCGCGAGCAAGTGCAGGTCCAGCTTGATTTTCCGCAGCATCAGCCGTGGGTGGAACTCTTCAAGGAGTTTTGGCGTGATGGCATGCGCAGCTGGCGCGCGCGCAACCATCCAGACGCAACGTGCGTTTTCCTGTGCGAACTGGGACCACGGCCGTACGCGATGACGGATGGCCAGCAGAACGAGTTGTCTGATCGCTGGCAGGAGGCGCTCGTGATGAAACGCTGGGTCGAGGAGATCTGGGCGGATCTGGACCGGGAGTCGGCGCCCAGTTGATTTCGTACGCGACCCCCAGATATCGAGTATCGAGCTCACTGTGCGTATTCGTGCGATCCATCAGCGCTCGCGTGAGACCAATTGGGCGCCGAATATTCACGCCGAGCTCGCCGACGATCAGCAGGAGGCATTGAACACGGGGCAGCCCGCAGCAAAACCTTCTGCCGCCTGCGGCGGCAGACCGCGCTGCTGCTTGCCCGATGAACCGATCAAGACCAAGATGACTCTACCCGTCCAGTAAACCGGGGCAGGTCCAGACAGAGGGAGAGAGCTACATGAAACGAGCAATCGTTCTCTTGTTCCTCGGTGATTTTCTCACCATGGGCCTTGCGAGCGCCCAGGGAGCTTCGGCGCAAGCGCCTCCCCCGCAGTCAAACGCGTCACCGATTGAGGTCACCGCGCAGCCTGAGCACGGAGCGCCTGGGACGTCGGTAACGATTCAGGGTACGGTCGCAGTGAAGGGGTCGGATTCGGTGACTGTCACCGTTAAGCCACCCACCGGTGCGCCCTTCAGCCATACCGTCTCGCCCGATGCCAAGGGCGCTTTTGCCATGCAATACCAGGACACCAAGGCCTCCGGCGCCTATTCAGTGCAGGCGACGATGGGTGCCAGCATTGCGGCCGCCACGTTTACCGTCGGCGGCACCGATATCGCACAAGATACGATCCAGGAAGTGCAGGAAGCTCTGCGTACCGCTGATTCGGTGGTACGGGAAGGGAAGCGCCGATATGACAGCACTTCTGCACTCGCGGGCGCTAAGCGAGCTGCCATTGACCAGCAAATTACCCAGTTGCAGCAAGACATCACGGAAGCAAAGAAACTCTGGACGCCATCAAATCCGGGCAGTCCCAGTGGCCCCCCCACGTTGGCCGATATGTTGCTCGAGATATCGGCACAGATTCAGAGCCGGCCGGATCTGGGGGCACGTTATGCTGCGGCGTTGAATCAGTTGCAGTCCTGGAGTGAACAGAACAAGACAAGCCTAAAGCACTTTAAAAGTCGTGAGCCGTTGCTGAAATCAGTGCAATCCATGAACCGGCAACAGGGCAGAATGCTGACGCCTGTCGCATTTCGGGTGGCAGCGGCAGAAAAAGCAGAAACATCCGGGGGAGGAGCGGCCACTTGCGAGACCGCGCAACAGGTCGGCGAATACTTTGAAATGGCCGGATCGATCCTTTCCCTCCTGGGCACTCCTATTACAGTCGCCTTCAACTTGGCTGTTCAGTATCAGGGTTCAGAAGCTAAATCACCCTTAAGTACTCCCAGCCTTGTGCACAGTGCACTGGCCGTTAATGAAATGACTGAGTGGCAACATGAAATCGCCCATGCCGCCGGCTCCGGGCCGGGCGTACCGAATGCTCTGAGAATCGGTATTGCCGGCATCGCCGCTCATCTTGGTGCGTGGTTATCGGAACAAATGCTCGAAGAAGTATGCGTTGAGTTCAAAGGGCAATTCCAAGCCGCCATGCACGCCGACGCCAAAGTTTACGATCACACCTGGTGGAAGTTCACGGTGAATATCGCCGGAACCCTGACGTTGTTGGTTAACAAATCCGATTGGACCCTCTTCGACAAGGTGCCGTTCGTCGGAGAATTCGAGGGCCAGGGAACCAATTTCACCGTCTGGGAAGATGCGGTGCCGGTACTGTATAAAAAACTCTTCCAACCAGGGATGACGATCAGCTGGCATAAGGTCAGCGCCACCCGAGTCACAAACTTGACCGCTTGCAGCGCCTGCATTTTCCCACTGCGCAGCGTCGCCGTCGCGAGCGAGGATAGCGGCTTGTACGGCACCTTCGGCCCGCCGGTGCCCGATGTGAGCAATCCGGGGCAGGCGCAGCTACAGCCCGACTCCCCGCGGGCCGGCATTCTCTTTGGCGAAACCCCTGATGAGGAGAACGGAGTCTCAGGCCAGCCGACGAATGCCGGGATCAGTATGTTGCCCGGTCTCAAAGGCCTGCTCTCGACGCCCGGCTTCAACCTCCTTTCCGCCGCGTATTTCCGGATTCCGGTGGAAGGCGAAATAGATAACAGTCGGAATGCTTCTGGTCATGCTGTGAGAACTTCCGGTCCGATAGGAAGTGTCTCGTTGACGGTGCTCCCGGCGAAATCTGACTGGGACCCCGATCTGATCAACGCCCATGTGAGGTACCTGGTCCTCACCAGCGGCCTTCCTCTCGGAGTCCCGCTGCTGCTTGATTTCGGGCTGCCTTACCCATCTGCTGAGTTCATCTTGAAACGAGCTCTGGGGAACACGACCCCCGGCCCCGCGACCGAAAATACGACGATCGAAATGAAGGATGCCGTTGTCCTAGGTCAGAGCGGAACTCGCGTCGGACCTCTCGCTCTCGACATCAAGTTTCAGAACGTAAACGATATGCCTCGGATGCCGGTGGCCAGCACGCCATGGCAATCCGGAAAAGCGGATTACAATATAACCTTCACAGCTAGTAACCATGGCGAAGAGTGACGTGCGGCCCTGCGAAACCCAAGCCGGAAGGGAGATGTTTCATGGCGTTCTGTGAGAACTGCGGCACACAATTATCGGATACAGCCAAATTCTGCAGCTCGTGCGGCAAGGCTGTGGCGGCGGGTCTCGCTTCACCGCCCCCCGTAGCATCGAAGAGAAGCGCTTCAGCCACGAAATTGATTCTCGTGGCCTTCGCTTTATTGGTCCTCCTGGGTAGCGGAGCTGTGTTCTACTTTTCTCATGGCGGCAGCAAACGTGCCGAGCAAGTCACACAAGGCCTTCCCGACGTCGCCGCCATTGCGAACGCTCTGCAAAGTGCGGGTCTGCAGGCTGTTCCTAGTGCGAGCCAGCAGGCTACTCAAAGTGCGGAGCCACAAGCTCCTGCCGTGGCGGCTACCACGGCGCATCTGGACGAAAACAAGATTGTCACTGCCAGGGACGGCCAGTGTGCGCTCTTCAGCAGAGAGGAACTCACTCGGGTGCTCGGGACCAATTTCACACATTCCGATGCCGATGCGACCGGCTGTACATATAAAGGAGACGCACCGCGCGAGTTTGTGAGGACGGAGGCACTGTGGAAGGGCGGACGGGCTCTCGTCAAGCTGAAGAGCGATGCATATGCGGGTTTACATCAATCGATGGTCAACCAGCATTACACCAAGGCTGAAATAGAGGCCCATGCTTTTCCGATAGTGCCATATCCCGGAATCGGCGACGAGGCGTGGGTCGACCTCATCAATGTCGTCACCGCGCGCAAGGCAGATGTCGGCATCACCATGGATCTGCGCTACTACCGTGATTCTGAGGATCTCACCAAGATGCTAGTCAACACTGCGCTCGCACGATTGGGGGGCAACGACGCTGCGGTCGCCGCAAAGCCAGACACCGCCGCCCAATAAGGCAAGATATGGCAAGGCAATTCATCTCGAGGCAGTTTCGCGCGACAGCTATTAGACCGACGGCGGCCGACGCGCCCACCGGCGAGCCCTCGGCCGCGTCCACCGAGGCCCAAACTGGTCCGACACAGAGCGCTCGCCCGGATGGTTCATGTTCTCGCTTGGGGAAGATTCCTCTACGCTTTGTGGTTTCCGTCCTGACAGCCGCGGTACTTGCGCTGTCTCCCGGCAACGAGGCGGTGGCACAGGTTAAGGCCTTGCCTGACTCAGTGACGATAGTCGTCAAGGACAACATGGGACTGTGCCAGATAAGCGTTCCCGACGGCTGGCGGCCTGGAAAATCCGGTGTGAGTTGGGCCAATGGACCGGGAGGAAATGGACCCGACGGGACTAGAGCGCACGTGCAGGCAGAGAAGTCATCAGATTCCTGGGAAGCCCAGAAGAAATCCCTGAAGGAGCGAACCCGTGGCGAGACGATCCTCTATGACGATGCCAATATCCTGATGTTCGAATACTCAGGACTCAACTCCCGTGGCTACACTCTCACCGCCGCGCGTCCGGGATCAGGCTGTTTCTGCTGGGTAGTGATCGATACTGGCGCGCCTGACGCACGAGCACAATTCGCGCACGACTTCCGGGGAATTGCGGACTCACTCAAACCTGTGCGTAATTGACGTGAGGGTCGGCTTTGGGTTTCGTATTTCGGCCTTCCAACTGATCAATGCTGGTGACTGCTGTGCGCGAATGTGCGAACGCGAATCGGCTCGGCAATAAATGGCGTGGGCGCCGAGTACACGCCCGGGCGGTGTGGAAAGTACAAGCGCCGATCGCCGAGGTCGCGGATTCGTGGCGCGAACCGGGAACTCGTGCGCGTGGCAGAGAAGGAGGACGTGGTCGGTAAAGCCGAGGGTGTCGGTGGCATTGCGCACTGCCGCGGCAATCACATTGGTAGGGGGTCGCGCCCGATGCCCGCGCACGCTGAGAAGCTCCCGATAGTGAGACAGCTAAGCGTTGAGTCAGCCTTCTCACTGAGCGATTAGACAGTAACGGATGTCAAATTACATAAGGTACTGCGCATAATAGCTATTGAGAAACATGGCGCCGGCCAAGCACCACGCGCTGATCAGGGTACCAGCGACTTTATGAGGTCAATCAGCATCCACAGCGGTACTGAAACGCGGCTTGCAAGGGAGGATGTTGCCGACGTGCGCGCTTAGCGGCGCTGATAGCCGGAGATAAACGCCTCGACGGCGCGCCGCACGGCGCCACTGATCATCTCCGGCTTGACGGAGTCGAGGACACCGAGCAGTACGCGCTGCAGCAGCTCGGATTCGAGTAGGCTCAGAAGGTGGATGGCGGCAATCTTGGCATCGGCGGTGCGAAGCTCTCCACGCTTCATGGCCTTCTTGAGGAATTCGGCCACCTGTTTCTCAACCGGAACGACCGCGCGTTCAAAGGTCAATTTGCCGCTGTTGGAGCGCCTGGACTCGGCGATGCTCAGATGCCGGATGCCGATCGCTTCGGGTGAATAGAGCACGGTTAGGAACTTCTGACCGAAACGCTGTAGTTCCTGCTTGAGGTCGTCCGCCTCGGAGTTCAGGCTGCCAGCGGTCTCCTCGAGCTCGTGTGTCTTGGCCTGGTGCATGACCTCGAAGAAAAGCTTCTCCTTCGAGGCAAAGTAATTGTAGAGAGTCTCCTTGGAACCCCCGATCCGAGCACGGATGTCGGACATGGACGCGCGCTCGAACCCCACCTCCCGGAACACTTCGCTGGCGGCTTTGAGAATCGCTAGGCGCTTGGCTTCAGTCTTGGATTTCATGCTGCGGATTCAAGGAACCGGTGGGTACAGTTTAGTTTGGGCACTGCTTGAGCTGCAACGCCAGCGGGCGCATCGGGGCATAAGCTCTTAGGAACGCATCGACCGCGCGTTTTGCTGCCCGCGCTGTCTCCCGTTTGTCCGGAGAATCTTCGCGCACCTGCAGCAGCAGCGGCTCGAGCATTTCGGCCTCGAGCATGGCACCCAGCTGCTCGGCTGCGAGT
>Ga0182024_10027278_pt1 | contig 9998 bp, 7 predicted proteins | sample P32metaG_FD_120480 | JGI IMG/M metagenome (GOLD analysis project Ga0182024, IMG submission 120480) | Permafrost microbial communities from Stordalen Mire, Sweden - P3-2 metaG (Illumina Assembly) | ecosystem: Environmental > Terrestrial > Soil > Wetlands > Permafrost | place: Sweden: Stordalen...
CATCTCACCGGCTTGTCCGGCACAGCCGGCGCCATCACCAGCACCTCTACGACATCGCGCCAGGTACAATTCGGCTGGAAGCTCCTGTGGTGATGCTGGGGTAGAAGTGAGTAGCGCCAGCCCTGCGACGCATTCCCGTTTTCCGGCAGACCAAGAGGGCAACCGTCACGGGTGGCCCTGTGCCTGTCCAAGACGCGCAGCTCCGCCATCTGGCTGATAAAAAACCGCTTAGTCGCTGGCTCGCAGCCGTTCGTTTCAACAGATGCTGCTTGGGTTGTAACAATGCTGTAACACGAATACGAGACACTCCTGCATCGCAACTAAAGTCGAGAAATGTAGACGGAGCAAAGGCATGAAGCGGATCGCCGGATTACTAACGGCTGTTTTGGTGCTCGCCAGCGCAGGAATCGTTTGGGCAGATAACCCTCTATCCATCAATGGCGCGGGCGCAACCTTTCCCTACCCCATGTATTCGAAATGGTTTGACGATTATCACAAAAAGAATTCCAATGTGCAGATTAACTACCAGTCCATCGGTTCCGGCGGCGGAATCAAGCAGGTAACCGAGGGCACGGTAGACTTCGGCGCCTCCGATGGTCCCATGAACGACGACCAGCTGAAGGCTTTTAAAGATAAGCACGGATTCGGCATCCTCCACTTCCCAACCGTTCTCGGCGCCGACATTCCCACCTACAACATCCCCGGCGTCACCGCCGAATTGAATTTCACGCCCGAAGCTCTCGGCGGAATTTTCCTCGGCAAAATCACGAAATGGAATGACCCCGCAATCGCCAGCGCCAATCCCGGCGTAAAATTACCAGCCAACGATATCGTCGTGGTTCATCGTTCCGACGGTAGCGGCACCACCTACATCTGGACCGACTATCTTTCCAAAGTCAGCGATGAATGGAAGAACAAAGTGGGCAAAGGCGCTTCCGTGAACTGGCCCGTCGGCCTGGGCGGCAAAGGCAATGAAGGTGTTGCGGGTCTAATCAAGCAAACCCCCAACGCTTTCGGCTACATCGAATTGATCTACGCTATTCAAAACAACATGCCCTACGGCAAAGTGAAAAATTCTTCGGGCGCCTTCATCAAAGCCGATCTCGCCAGCGTCACCGCAGCAGCCGCTGGCGCCGCAAAAGACATGCCCAGCGACTTCCGCGTCTCCATTACCAACGCCCCGGGAAAGACCGCCTATCCCATTTCCAGCTTTACTTGGCTGCTCATTCCTGAGAAGTTCTCCGACGCCAACAAACGCGACGCCATCAAAGGTTTCGTAAGCTGGATGCTCACCGACGGCCAAAACTCCGCCGAGGCTCTATCCTATGCCAAGCTCCCCAAGGAAGTGGTGGTGAAAGAAAAGCAAGCTCTGACGCAAGTCCAATAAAAGTGGCTACCACAACGACAACGGTGCACGGCGCGGGCCCTTTAACGGGCTCACGCTCTTTTGTGAGCCGCCTGCGCGACGGTGACGAGATCGTTCGCTTGATCACCTTTGTTTTCGCGGCGTCCGTAGTCCTAGTTACGCTTTTGCTGGTCTACGAACTTTGGATTGGCTCAAGCTTGCCGCGCCACAAGTTCGGTTTCCATTTCTTCGTCACCAGTGTTTGGGATCCCATCGCTGATCAATTCGGCGCTCTACCGTTTATCTACGGAACGCTCGTTACCGCCGCCATCTCGCTTATTCTCGCTGTTCCACTCGGCATCGGTGCCGCCATATTTCTCGCCGAGCTCGCACCGGCTAGGGTCTCCGATGTCCTGCAGTTTTTCATTGATTTGCTAGCCGCCGTTCCCAGCGTCATCTACGGCGTCCTCGGTGTATTCATCGTCATTCCGGTCATGCGCCAATACGTCCAACCAGCCCTGAAGAATACGCTGGGATTCCTCCCGCTCTTCCAGGGGCCCGCGTACGGTGTCGGCTTCTTCACCGCCGGAATTGTTCTTGCCATCATGGTGATCCCCTACATTATTTCCGTCTCGCGCGAAGTGCTGCTCTCGGTCCCGCGCGATCAGCGCGAAGCCGCTCTGGCATTGGGCGCCACGCGCTGGGAATCCACCTGGAAGGTAGTGGTCCCGTTCGCCCGCGCCGGCATCATGGGCTCCATCTTCCTGGCTCTCGCTCGCGCGCTCGGCGAGACCATGGCCGTCACCATGGTCATCGGCAACACCCCCACCATCAGCACCTCGCTCTTTTCTCCGGGCTATTCCATCGCCGCAGTCATCGCCAATGAATTCACCGAGGCAACTGGAGATCTCTATCTGCAATCTCTGATCGAACTCGGCCTGGTTCTGTTCCTTTTGACCTTCATCCTTAACGGCCTAGCCCGCCTGCTGATCGTCGCGACCTCCCAGCGCGGCAGCGGAATGGGGCAGGCATGAGCCCCCGCCTGCGTTGGCGCAAATTCGTAAGCGGCTTCATGCTCACCATGACCGGCGTCTGCGCTGTCGTCGCCGTCGTGGTCTTGTTCTTCATTCTCGGCTATCTCGTCTATCACGGCAGCACTTCTATTAACTGGAACTTCTTCACGAAGCTGCCAGCTCCACTGGGCGAAACCGGCGGCGGCATGGCCAATGCCATCGTCGGCAGCGGCAAGCTCCTTCTCCTGGCAGCTCTTATCGGCGTTCCGGTCGGCTTCCTCGGCGCGATCTACCTCGCCGAGTTCAGCGGTACCACCGTAGCCTTCATCGTCCGCTACGCCGCCGACCTCCTAAACGGCGTGCCTTCCATCGTCATCGGAATTTTCGCCTACATCCTTGCCGTACTTCCGTTCAAGCACTTCTCCACTCTCGCGGGTGGATTAGCTCTAGGCTTGATGATGATCCCCATCACCTTGCGCAGCACCGAGGAGTTCCTCCGCGCCGTGCCCCGCAACTTACGCGAAGGCGCCATGGCCTTGGGCGCCAGCAAAGCCACGACCATCGCCACGGTTATCGTCCCAGCCGCCTACCGCGGCATCCTCACCGCCGTGCTCCTCGCTTTCGCGCGCGTCGCCGGAGAAACCGCTCCCTTGCTCTTCACCGCATTAGGCAATCGTTACTGGAGCCCTGGCTGGAACCAACCCACCTCTTCGCTACCGGTAATGATCTATAATTACGCTCTCTCGCCGTACGAAGATTGGCACCGGCAGGCTTGGGCTGCGGGGCTCGTACTGCTAGGCCTGATTTTGGTCATCAATATCCTCGCGCGGGCGATCCTGTCCCGTGGCGTTGCGGTTCCGAGGTCCTAAACCATGCACGCTTCTGTGAGGCCGGCTGTGTCCGTAAACATCACACCAACTGGCACGGGTTCCGCAAGCCGCGAAGCCGCAGCCCCGCTGCCGATGCGCATGAGCATCAACCACGTGAACTTCTTCTACGGCACCAAGCAGACTCTTTTCGACATCAGCTTGGGTATCGCCGTAAGCAAAGTCACCGCTCTGATCGGTCCGTCCGGCTGCGGGAAATCGACACTGCTCCGCACCCTGAATCGCATGCACGAAACCGTGCGCCACGCACGCCTCGAAGGCGAAATCCTCCTCGACGGTCAAAACATCCTGGCCCAGGATGTAACCCAACTTCGCCGCCGCGTTGGCATGGTCTTCCAGCGACCCAACCCCTTCCCTAAATCCATCTTCGACAACGTAGCCTACGGTCTCCGCATCAACGGCACCAAGCTCCCCATTGCAGAAGCTGTAGAGAAAAGCCTCCGTCACGCCGCCCTCTGGGACGAAGTAAAAGATCAACTCCACAAATCCGCCTACGACCTCTCCGGCGGCCAGCAACAACGCCTTTGCATTGCGAGAGCCCTGGCGGTAGAACCCGAAGTCCTGCTGCTCGACGAGCCGTGCTCCGCTCTCGACCCCATCAGTACCGCGAAAATTGAAGAGCTCCTGGTCTCCCTGAAAGACCTTTGCACCATAGCCATCGTCACCCACAACATGCAGCAAGCCGCCCGCGTCAGCGACTTCACCGCCTTCCTCCTGACCGGCCAGCTCATCGAATTCAGCCCGACGCCGCACCTATTCACAACGCCGGCCGACCCACGCACCGAAGCCTACATAACCGGTCGCTTCGGCTGAGCCGCAGGCAAATGTAGGGGCGCGCTTTAGCGCCACCGTTGCAGTTTTGAAATGTCGGCCGCCAACCGCCTCGGGCATTCATGGCACGGAGAGGAGTCGGCGCCGGGAAGCTTTAGCTCCGACGCACGGGGCTTTAAGCCGCAGAGGAAACGTCTTACTGCTTTCGAAGCTTACGGAGCACTGAGGGAACCATGGAACGCCACTTCGAAAAAGATCTAAACGAACTAAAAGAGCGCCTGCTCTGGATGGGCAGCCTAGCCGAGCGCGCCGTCCACCAATCCGTCCACTCCGTGCTCGACTCCGACGAGCAACTAGCCAAACGCGTCCTCGACGAAGAAGACGCCATCAATGAACTCCAACTGGAAATCGACGACCGCGTCGTCCAGCTCCTCGCCCTGCATCAATTGATGGCCGTCGATCTGCGTTTCGTCCTGGCCGTCTCACGCATCAACAACGACTTGGAACGCATCGGCGATCAAGCCGTAAACATAGCCCAAGCGTCAGTCCGAATCCTCCGCCACCCGCGCGTAAAGCCTTATGTAGATCTCCCCCGCATGAGCGAAGTAGCCGAAGAAATGGTCCGCGACGCCCTGAACGCCGTAGTCCGCCGCGACGTAGATCTAGCCCAAAAGGTTTTAGCCATGGACGACCAGGTAGACCACTTCCGCGACCAAATCTTCCGCGAACTCCTAACCTACATGATGGGGGACTCCAGCGTAGTCTTCCCGGCCTTCGAACTAATCCTGGTAGCCAAAAATCTCGAGCGCATAGGCGACCACGCCACCAACATAGCCGAAGACGTAATCTACATAGTCCAAGGCCAAGACGTCCGCCACCCCACAGTAGACCGCCGGTAGCCGTAAGCCGCACCGACGCTCCGGGGTCCCGGAATCCGGCGCGCCGATTTTCTCGAAGGCAGACCTCGTCTTACGCTTAGGGTTCGGTCGATCCGCCACGCTTCGTCTTAACCATTAAAACGATCGCTAGCAGCGCGCTTATCAAGCTCAAAACTCCGCCCAGCGTCCGGTCGCCAGTCCGAACAAATCGTACGCTTACCGGAGACTCGCCTGCCGGCAGTTCCAGAATCATTTGACCTGAGTCCGCAGCACGCTCGGGCACCACCCGCTGGCCGTTCACCTCGACTCGCCAGGCCGGATAATTCAGCAAGCGCATTCCGACCCGCACAGGACCAAGCGCAGTAACTCGCAATTTTTTTTCCGTAGCTGTCCACCGCTCCATCAAAACAGTGGCACCCGCCGCACGATCCGAAGCATCCGGCAGGATCTTAACTGGGGGCGCGGTGGCCGGAAGGTTGTAATGATCAGCTCCCACCGGATCGTACTCATCCACGCCGTCAAACCCAGTGCCAGCCGCAATCCCCGCCCTGAGGGTAGAGACGTCGTCGCTGTCCCACCAGGTCGCCCGCACAAAAAATGTCGCCAGCCCGGCAAGCACGACCAGCATGCCGCCAACCCAAATCCAGCGGAACCGCCGCGTCGCCACAGCCGCCGCAACAAAATAAGCGAACGACACGCCAAGGATCGACATCCACCGCCAAGGAAACTGCACGAACCGCAATTTCGGCAACACCTGCCACAAAACGAAAGAAGGCCGGAGCATCAGCAACGTAGCTAGGACCTCCAGCAGCAACAGCGCACGCCAAACTTCTTCTGCGACCCCCTTGCTCCCAAGCTGGCTTTCACATTCCTTGTCGGGGCCGGGCTCTGCTCCGCCCGTCGATCCCCCTCGGCAACGCCCCGCTAATGACGCCACCGCCGCGACCACCATCATCACCATCGCGGTAGTCGAAGCGATCCAATTAAACAAAGTGTGTTCCGGATCGTTAATCACGGTATACAGAAAATTCTCAGAAGGCAGCAATCCCGCCGACAATGCCTGCCCAATATTCACCCAACGCTGTTCATAAGCTGCTGGCACCAAATAAAATGCCGCCAACCCAAAACCCAATGCGATGCCGCCAACGCCGCGCGCCAGCGGCCACCAGGATTTCTCGCGAAACGCCATCCAGGTAAACAACAGCATCGCGCTGTAACTAGCCATCACCCCAGCAGGAGCGTTCGACAACCAAACCGCTGCAAACGCTACCGAAAAAAAGACTACCGCACCACCCTTCGATTCGCTGCGATTCCCTAGCAAGCCGCCCAGCCCGAGCGCCGCCAAAAATAACAACGGAAAAAACGCCGAAGCCAACAGCTCCGCATAATCGCTGCGCATATAAATGATCAGCAGCGCATTGGGATTCGCCGCGTAACACACCGCCCCAAAAAGCGCCGCCCGCTCCGGCAAAATCCGCCGCGCGAACGCAAACGCAGAAATTCCAGCGAAGGTCTGCACGAAAACGATGAAAGCCATGGGGACGTAATTCCAAGGCACCAGAAAGCTCAGCAAAGGTCCCAGCAGCCACGAAAGCGGCGGATAAAAAATAAACCGCGGCTCGCCAAATCCGTGATTCGCCCACTCCGCCCACCGCGGAAAAACAATTCCTTCCTTCCACTGCCCCGCAACATCCAGCCACGAAGCCACGTGAAACTCAAAGTCGTGCCCCGAAGCGCTCCCGAACCAAAAAAATGGAGCCACTATCAGCAACGAAGCAGCCAAGGAAAGGCCGCAGGCGAAAAGCCACCCGTGAGCCATTCTGTAGCGCCGGGCGGAGTCCGCGGAACCCTGCGGTTTTTGCGCAGACGACGAATCCGGAGTGGAAGGCGAAGCGGTAGAAGTCATGCGGCGTTCATGGAATTGTAACCAGCAACGAATGTGAGCCGTCGGCCCGATCCAAGTAGGCGATGCCTCGAAACTTGAGCCATAATACACGCACTCATGAGCACTCCCGTCACCGCCGAAGCCCCCATTATCGAGGCCCGCAAACTGGAAAAATTCTACGGCCAACCGGACGGCAGCCGCATCCAGGTCATCGCTCCAACCGACCTGGCCGTCTATCCCGGCCAGATCGTCGCGCTGCTGGGCCCCTCCGGCTGCGGCAAGTCTACCCTGCTTCGCATGTTAACCGGGCTTTCCCCATCCTCCGCTGGCGGCGTGTTCTGGCACGGTCAGCCAGTCCGCGACGAATCCCCCAACGTGTCCATCGTGTTCCAAAGTTTCGCTCTGTTCCCGTGGCTAACGGTCTTGGAAAACGTCGAAGCCCCGCTCGAAGCCCGCGGCATGCTGCCCATCGAACGCCACAAGCGCGCCCTGCGCATAATCGACGCCGTGGGCCTGGACGGGTTCGAGAGCGCCTACCCCAAAGAACTCTCTGGAGGCATGAAGCAACGCGTAGGTGTAGCCCGCGCCCTGGTCGTCGAGCCCGAAGTCCTGTTCATGGACGAACCGTTCTCGGCGCTCGACGTGCTCACCGCCGAAACCCTGCGTGGCGAACTACTCGAACTCTGGATCGGCCACAAAATTCCCACTCGCGCCATCTTCATCGTCACCCACAACATCGAAGAAGCCGTGGTCCTCGCCGACCGCATTATCGTGCTGGGCCGCAACCCTGCCCACATCCATGCGGACTTTGCGGTCAACCTGCCTCAGCCCCGTAATCGCAAGGACCCGCAATTCATTGAGTTCGTCGATGCCATCTATCGGGTACTCACCACCCCGGACGCGAAAGAAGACGTGATCCACACCGCGCCCGGCACCAGCACGCCGGTACAACATCATGCCCTGATGTTGCCGCACACGCGTCCAGGAGGAATGGCCGGCTTGCTCGAAATTGTGGCCGACCATGGTGACCGTGTCGATCTCCATCACCTCGCTGGCGAGTTGAGCCTCGAAGTCGACGCCCTGCTTCCCACCGTGGACACCGCCGTGCTCCTGGGCTTACTCCGCCTCGAAGAAGGTGAAGCCATCATCACGCCAGAAGGCAAGGCCTTCGCGAAAGGAGACATTCAGACGCGCAAAGCCATGTTCCGCAAAGCCGCGCTCGCGAACGTGCCGATCCTCCGGCAGATGGAGCAATCCCTGAAAGCGAAATCCGATCGCACCCTACCCGACGAATTTTTCCACGACCTGATCGACGAACATTTCAGCGAAGACGAATCGCGCCGCCAGCTGGAGACCGCCATCCAGTGGGGCCGCTACGCCGAAATTTTCGACTACGACGCCGCCACCGGCAAGCTGACGCTGACCGAGGCCTGACCCTATCGTGCCGGCCACCGCTCCGCTCGTCGCAACGCTACATCAGACTCCGCTCCCGCCGACCGCGGCGCGGCCTGCAGGTTCGCGATGGACCTGGAGTTTTCTGATCGACATCGCCGTTTTTCTTTTCGTCTTCGCCGGCATCTACGGGGTTTACGCGATCGGCCGCTCGTGGATGGGACCGATGGCCCCGACCTCGCACATTTCGCAGAGCCCGCGCTCGCTCCCGCTCTACGCTCTGTACTCGGTAGTCCGCATCACCATCGCCTACGCACTGAGCCTAGTGTTCGCGCTGGGCTACGGCTATGTAGCGGCCAGTTCTCGCCGCGCGGAAGTGGTTCTCGTTCCGCTGCTCGATATCCTGCAATCGATTCCGGTGTTGAGTTTTCTTCCAGGCGTGATGCTCGCAATGGTAGCGATCTTCCCGCACAAGCAGATCGGCGTCGAACTCGGCTCCATTCTGCTGATCTTTACGGGACAAGTCTGGAACATCGCCTTCAGTTTTTATTCTTCCCTGAAGGGCCAGCCTCGCGAACTGCGAGAAGCCGCCATCATCTACCGCTTCGGCTACTGGCAAAAATTTCTGCAACTGGACTTGCCCTTCTCCACCATTGGCCTGGTCTGGAATTCGATGATGTCGGTAGCCGGCGGCTGGTTTTTTCTAATGGCTTGCGAAATGTTTGTGCTCGGCGATCGCGATTTCCGGCTGCCCGGCCTCGGCTCGTTTTTGCAGACGGCCGCAGGGAATGGCGACACCCGCGCCATACTCTGGGGACTGGCCACCATGGTCGGTGTCATCGTGCTGCTGGATCAACTGATTTGGCGGCCGGTGATCGTCTGGGCGGACAAATTCAAGTTCGAGCAAGTGGAAAGCGCCAGCTTAACTCCCAACACATTACTCCGTCTTCTCGGCCGCGCTTCACTGGTCATTCGCGGGTATCGAATGATCGTCGGCCCGATCACCGATTGGCTCACGCGAACTTTCGCCGTAGGTGCCCGCCGCGCTGCGGCCACATTTTCCGCGCCCAAGCAAGATAGCACCCGCCGGGTGCTCCTGTTTATTCTGGCGGCAGTCATTCTTGTTGGTTTGGGTTTCGCCGTTTATCACGCGGTAGGCGAACTGTCCGACCTTCGTCGTTCGGATTATTTCGATCTGCTGCGCAGCGCCGCGCTCACCTTTTTACGCGTCAACGCCGCTCTCCTGATCGGAGCTCTTTGGACCGTTCCCGTGGGCGTCGCGATCGGCTCCAACCCGCGACTCGCTCGCATCGCCCAGCCACTCGCGCAGTTGGCCGCATCCATTCCCGCAACCGCGCTTTTCCCCGTGATCCTTCTTTTTCTAATCCGTTTGCGTGGTGGTCTGGAAATCGCCGCCATGACCCTCATGCTGCTCGGCACTCAGTGGTACATCCTGTTCAATGTGATTGCCGGCGCCATGGCCATTCCCACCGATCTGAAAGAAACCGCACGCATTTTCCGGTTCGGCCGATGGGACTGCTGGCGCTACCTGATCCTTCCAGGAATTTTTCCGTACTTGATCACCGGCATGGTGACCGCCTCGGGCGGCGCCTGGAATGCCAGCATCATTGCGGAATATTTTCACTTTCAAGGCAAGATTCTTTCCGCCCCGGGCTTAGGCAGCACCATCAGTCGCGCCAGCGATGCCGGGCGCTTCGATGTGCTGCTAGCCTCGACGCTGATTATGGCCACCGTGGTGGTGTTGATTAATCGATTGGTGTGGCGCCGTTTGTATCGCCTGGCGTCATCGCGATTTAAGTTGGAAAC
>Ga0182024_10027279_pt1 | contig 9998 bp, 8 predicted proteins | sample P32metaG_FD_120480 | JGI IMG/M metagenome (GOLD analysis project Ga0182024, IMG submission 120480) | Permafrost microbial communities from Stordalen Mire, Sweden - P3-2 metaG (Illumina Assembly) | ecosystem: Environmental > Terrestrial > Soil > Wetlands > Permafrost | place: Sweden: Stordalen...
CTGGCTTCCCATCCGCTCAAGTCTGGGACGTACATTCCATCATAGTCAACCAGCCGCAGTTCGTCTTCAGACACGATGATGTTATCAGGCTGTAAGTCACCATGTGCGATACCATATTTGCGCAGGTCGAGCGTCATGCTTTTAAAGCAGGTCGCCAACAGATTAATCGCCACGCTGTTCGAAACGTTTCTGGTGACAAATTCGCCCAAGGTAATGCCAGCGACCCATTGCATTTTAAGCACGGGATACCAATCGCCATGAACGACTATCCCTCGCTCGACATATTCAAAAGGTACGGTGGACGGGAGATCGTCACTTTGCACGAAGCTTGAGATTGCCGCATATCTTTGCTGTTGGTCATGGACATCGCGCAGAAAACAACGCACAGCTACAACGCGATTCTTGCATCGCAGGCAGAAGACGCTCGCGAAATTTCCGGACATGCACCACGGCAGTCCCAGCGCATTCACTTGAAGCTCGGCTTGCCTCAGCTCCTCGTCGGCAAAGCTGCTCGCCGGCGTTTGTATCGCCTCGTTATAATCTTGCGGCGCGGGCCAGCCTGACGAAGAAATAGCTCTCATTCCGCTAGTAGTGCCTGCCCATAAAGTCCGGTTCTCCTGCTCAATTTGTACCCATAAACTTGAAAGGAGCCAGCGTTTTGCATCGCCCCTTCAAGCCGAGTCCGAGACCGAAAGACAAATCGTAGAACTCATAGGACCCACCCTCATCGGCTCCTATGACACTGTAGTTCTCGGGGCCAATTCGTCCAAGAAACGGATGCCAACTTCTCCATTCGAATCGGAACGGCGACGGCCGAACAAAGTCGGTATTGAAGAGAATGCCGGGACGTCCAAATCCAGATGACTCTATACAGCCATCATCGGAATATGTCGAACATTGACTATACTTCCGAAGAACTTGCTGAACCACTGAATCGGCATTCATTCTATCGTCGGCTCTCCTTATTTCTATGTCGGGCGGAATTCTTCAACCTCTCGGCAATTTCATGCGCGATCTCGGCGCCGTACAGCAGCTCGGCGAGCCTGATTTTGAGCTGTGCTTCGGTGTCAGTTGGGTGACGAGAGCGCAATCCGCTCATTGCGAGTGTGCACATAGTGGCGCTCATCTGGCAAACCATCCGCATCTTTTCGGCCGGAGTTTTCTTTGCGAGCAATTCAAAGTACAGTCGTTCTGATTCGGGTGTCGTATCGGCTGACAGTGGATAATCTTTGTAGCTGCCCATCACCGACCTACAAAAAATCGGCTTATCTCAAGAGATTGCCGACACATCCCATTCACAATCGCTAATTTAGAGGGTTTACGCCCATCCTGTCAAGGAAAACTGACTCTACTGCTACGACACAAAGCCTCTTCCGTTGGCCGCTGTAGCAGCCTGCATTACAGGTATACTGTCCCGGTGGAATGGAGCTATAAGATGAAACATAGAGCAATGTGCGAACTCTTCATCGCGATGGTGTGCGTCTTTCTCGTGCAAGAATGCTGTTACGCACAGGCGAAACCACGGTCTGCGACGGCAGCGAAGACACCCTCTTCAGGTATGCCGGTCGAATCTTCAATAACAGGGACGTACGCTTCTTCCGGTAACATCATAAGGGTGCAAAAGCTTACACCCGCGAAAGTTAAAGTGAGCATGAGTCTCTACTGGGCGAAGGGACAGCCCAACGAACATCTGGGGACTTTTCTGGAAACCCTGCCACTACTGAAAAACAATCGAGCCGTATATGTTTGTCCCGACGATGATGACTCCAAATCAAAATTCCAGATCACCATGATGTTCTCAAAAAACCAGGTGATCGTTACGCAAGAAGGCACAGACTTGGACTGTGTATCGATAAACTTTGGAGCCAATGTCAACGCGACAGGCACTTATAAAAAGACCAGCTCCAAAATTCCAGTGTTTCCCAAGGATGAAGAGTAAACTCACTCGATAGCCAGATTCAGTTGGTTGCGAATTGCTTTTCCAGCTGCGATGCCTCTGACGATCGCTTCAATTTTCGCAAGACGAATGTGTATGAGTTTAGTGCTGCGATGAAATTTGGATGTTTATGTGCCAACTGTTTCTCCATAATGTCAAAGGATCGTTTGTAAACTGGCTCAGCCTCGACGTATTTGCCCTGACACACCAAAACCTTGCCCAGAGAGTTCAGATAGATTGCCGTGCGAACGCTATTGGTGCCATAGGCTTTTTCTCCAAATGTAAGCGCCTGTCTTATTGCTGCCTCTGCATCTGAAAGCTTCTGCTGTCCAGCCAACATGGCCGCCAGGTTTGCGTAGCACAGGGCTAAGTCTTTTGGCGATGGTTTGTCCAGTCGAGCATATATGCCTTTAGCCTTGATTAGATACACCACGGCTGAATCATACTTCCCTTGCCTGCCGAACAATGCGCCGAAGTTCACTAGCTCACTGGCAACATCTGGCGAGTTTTCGCCGAAAGACTGCTCGCTGACAAGCAAGCTCCGCTTCATGTAGGACTCAGCCACATCAAACTTGCCCTGGTCGAGATTAATCGCCCCTAGATCATTCAGAACAGTTGCCTGTTTCCAGTTAGTTGGCCCGTAAGCTTGTGATACTACAGACAGTGCTCGCTTCAACAGAGGCTCAGCGTCCTTGAATTTGCGCTCTTGTCCATAAAGCGATCCGAGATTTACCAATACATCGCCCACTAATGGATGAGACGAAGGAAGATACCTATGTGCCAGATCAAGGGCTTTTTTGAATCCGTCTTCTGCAGCTTGTTGCTGGTCTTTCATCACGCTGGCTACGGCCAGGCAATTCAGCGCATTGATTTGTAGAGGCATGGCTTGCCCGGTATTTTTTCGTTCCCACTGACTCGCCTGTACATTAAGCTCATGAGCCAAAGGAACTGCTCCGATACTGCGCAACGCCACAGCGTAGTTGCGCACCATGCATATAAGCGCGGGATCATTGGCATCGAGCCGTTTCTTTCGTATCGCAAGAGCCTCCTTCCATAGCTCTTGCGCCCTATCGTAGTGCCCTTCTTGAATCGCACTTTGTGCATCACAATCAAGCACGCGCGCCTGGATTAGCGAACCATCTTTTGAATGCTTCGCCGCCTCTGATGCTTTCTGGCGCAAATTCGCCGCCTCCGACCACTTCTTCTGAAGCTGCCGCAGCTCAGCCAATGAAAGCCACGATCGCGCTAACGCCGTCTGATCGGATGAAGCATTGTTCTGCGCAAATGACAGTGATTTGCTCAATGCCGCATTCGCTTTGTCGAATAGTCCCAGCTGAATATAAGTTTCTCCGAGCGAATATGCGGCCTCCCACTTTTGGTCTTTGTGGTCCGGAACGGTGCCGATATCAGCGAGGATGGCAGAAAACAGATGTTCGGCTTGCGAGAACTCACCATCATCAAATCGTGCCTCGGCATCAGCGATTCGCTTGTCGTAATCTGTGTCGGCACAAACACCAATACCTGTACTGCCGATTAGTGCCAGCAACAAAAGCAAAATTAACGGTTTCGCGGCGAATCCAGCACTGCGGTCATGTACTTGTAGCCAACAACACTTTGAATTCATCTTCACTTCACTCAGGGTTCGCGTTCTGAGGCCAAAACTATTACAGGCATTATGATCCTGATTCTTCTACATTACACCGCATTGTTCGCTTAAAAATCAAACTATTGACCAATCGTTGCCTCATTGAAGCTTCACGGGCGAATTCTTACTGTCCACGTTCAATCTCCTCCCCTTTCATCATTATGCCTGGACGATCAGTAGCGCTCGAATTCAAGCGCTCTGCTGTACTGTCGTTCGAATCTGATCGTTTCATTTGTGGCAGAACTGATTAAAATCAGAACATCCTTGTCGGCACGATTTTCTTGGAACCGGAAAAATTCCTTGCTCGGTTTTATCTCGTCTTTTATAACGACTGTCCGATGCACAAATTTGCGACGTGCATTGGGGTCGAACATATCGACCACGTAGTGTTCAGGATTGCCTTGAATCAACAGGACTGGGCGGCGCGTTTCTATGGCCAGCCTGTAGCATTTTGAATGTGGTCTGTACTGGCGGAACGGCTTGATCTCTACCCACAGTCTGAATTCAGGCAACCAAAAGTCCGGAGTGTACTTATCGATTCCTAAATCGATTTTGATCAACTCATACTTGTGCCGGATTTTGGTACTGTCAAAGAATTGCGCCCAGCGTGCTTCTAATTTGCTGCGATACAAGATGCCACCATATTCGGTGTCCTTCGCTTTGAACATGACATAAATCCTCATCTACTTTAGATGACGATAGCCGATAAAATCGATAAAAGCAGTGTTGAATTCAACAGTCGGGGCAAGGAGGTGGCAACCGACGATAATCCTCGGTTGTGCTCGTATAGACTTGATTGAGCAGGTTCCAACCAGATTCATATCTTGAGACCAATCGAAAAATTCAAAGATGGTGGTTACCTGCCGGCCCGGCATGATCACCATTGCAGATTTGCACCGCCTTTAGCGACACCGATCCAATTAAGCGCGCACGAACGGGTTGGTCGTTGGTTGAAATTCGGGGAAGATGGCGGCGAGAGCCGTGGTGGAGAGCCGCATGTGGTCGGTGAGGGCATAACAGAGCACGCTGCGAAAGTCGGTGGTGGCGGCGAGATCACGTGACTCGTAAAGACCGGCGGTTTTCAGCCCCGCCCAGCGGGCGTAGACTTTGCCACCGGGAATGGTGCCACCCAACAGCCACATGACGTTGCCGTGACCATGGTCGGTGCCGCCGTTGCCGTTCTCATGAGCGGTGCGGCCGAATTCGGACATGACGATGATTTGCGTGTCCTTGTAGAGCGGGCCGAGCCCGTGCGCCAGATCGGCGAGCCCCGCTGCAAGCGGCGTCAGGTGGTTGGCAAGTTGGCCCTGAGCAGCGCCCTGATTGATGTGCGTGTCCCAGCCGCCAAAGTCGACGAAAGCCACCTGCACCGAGGGGTCGGTGCGGAAGAGCGCCGCGATCTGTTTGCCGAAGTAGTTGTAGTTTCTCGGCAGCGGCGCGCCCCGGTTGGCAATGATCTGCTCGCGCCGCATTTGCTCGTCTTGCTTCTGGGCGATGTCGAGCGCTTGATTGACTTCTTTGTGCGCAGCCAGCGCCTCGCCGTAGACTTTGCTCAATTCGTCGCCTTTGCGTCCGAGGTAAAGCTGATCGAAGGCTTTTTGAATCGCCGGGTGATCGACCACCATCGGATGATCCTTCGTCTCCGGAGCGACGGTGGCGACAGTGGCGGGTCCAGAGAAGATGCGGGGCAAGGTCGGTCCGATGCTGATCGCCCGCACGGGGGAATTCTTGGCGGGCAGCTGCGCGATCAAGCGATTGAGCCAGCCGGTGCTGACCATTTTCGAACCGGGAACACCCGATTCGAGATAATCTTGCGCGTCGAAATGCGATCTGGTCGGGTCCGGTGAACCACTGGCATGCACGAATGCCAGCGTTTTGTCTTGCCAGAAAGGCTGCAAGGCCGACAACGCCGGATGCATGCCGAAGTGTCCGTCAAGATTGAAGAGACTGGCACTGGGAACAGCGATGATCGAGCGAATGGCATAGTACTCAGGATCGCCGTGGGGAACAATCACATTCAAGCCATCGACGCCGCCACGCAAGATCACGACGATCAGTTTCTTGCTGTCATTATTCGGTTGATCGCTTTTGATCGCCCAGGCACGGCAATGAGGAACGAGATAACTGGCACACGTAGCAGCCATGAGACCAAGAAACTCGCGTCTTCTCATAGGACCTCCTAATAGCGCATAAACTCGGGGCTTCCGAGCAAGAGAGGCGATCGAAGCTCTTCCGGCTGGGCAGCGATTGTCGCCACCGTTTGCGGTGAAAACTTGCCACCGGCGATGGTAGCACCCAGCCGGCGATACTCGGGCGGTGAGTAGCGATTGCCGGGCAGGGCACCGGCACCGACTGTGGTGGCAAAATTGATTCGCTTCAGAAAAGAGTCTGGGTTCAGCCAGGCGTCTTTCGTGTTTTTGTAACCATCCGGCGTCAGGTAAGCATAAGGCGCTTCGCCTTGCTGCCTGAGCATGTCGATCAGGGGACCGTAATCTTGCGGCTCGAAACCGATTGCTCTGACGGAGGAAACAACAAATCGCAGCGGCGTCTTATATTTGTTGTTCTCGTTTTCCGCGGCCCAGAATTCCGGGCTGTGCAGCATCGTGGTGATCACGGCCTTGATATCGCCATCGGTGGCGAGAAAGGTCTTGGCCATTCGATCGACCAACGCCCGCGGCGGGGAGTCGGCGACAAAATACTGCGCCATTTTGGAGGAAATGTAGTGGGCCGTCGACGGATGCCGCGCCAGCATATCGAGAGCCTCTTCCACCTCGGCTTCGCCTGTGCCGGAAAAATGGCGCCTCAACAGAGTCTTGTCACCGAAATCATGACGTGACGGATCAAAAGTCGCACCAAAGTTTCCAACCGGCTCTAGTCCAGGCGCCAATTTTGGCGTTTGCGAAAACCCCAGCCCCGTCAAAATGCGAGCGAGCTCGATCACGTCCCTCTGCGTGTAGCCGCCGTCGACTCCAAGCGTGTGCAGTTCCATCAGCTCACGCGCATAGTTTTCGTTCAGCCCTTTTTGGTTTCCCTTGGCGCCCTTGCTTTGCGGCGCAGTGTTCTGCCAGTTGTCCAGGTAGAACAACATCGCCGGATGGTGGCAGGTGGCGCCGAGCAAGTCGCGAAAACGCCCGAGCGCGTATGGTCTGATCGCCTGGTCCTCGTACGGTCCGACCCACGCCCGATCTATATCCTTATTTATGCAAACATTGAAGTGCTGGTACCAAAACTCGGTCAGCACTTCCTGCAATTGCCGCGGGCTATCGATCGCTCTTTGCAGTTTGGCAGTGACATATTGCTTGTCCATGTTGCGATATAAATTCTGCGTCTCGCTCATGGCACGCCGCCCGCGCACCTGATTGTCGGCATAGTTCATGGTATTTGTGCGCTCTGACGCGCGTATCTGGTTGTATTCGGCGAGCAGCTCGATCGGATTGCGCCGAGAAGCCTCAATCGGCCCACTGTGAATCGAGTTGAACGGATCGGGAATATTTTGCGGATTGAGTTGTTCGTTGACGTAGGGCCAAATCCCCATAGCTTGCACTCGCTCAATGTCGCCCGGTCGAGGGCCGAAACTGAGCCGATTCAAAATATGAATCACCTGGTCCTGACTGGCAGCGGCAGAGCGGTCTTGAACGGCTGAAGCAGCCGGCACATGCGGCGTTTTCGCCGCGCCACCGCTACTCTCAGAGGTTGAGCCCGCAGCGGAGCCCGCAGCTTCCACCGTTTGCGGCACACTGGCTGAGAAAAATGCCAGGGAGAAGAGGACGACCCAAAAGTTCTTCATGACGCCGAATTCTTACCGTGCGGGAGATTAACTCTATCAGGAAACAGATAGCCTATTCAATAATATGCCATCGACGTGGGGGACTTGTGAATCCAAGTATGCGCAGTGGGTGTCTCAAATACGTTCCATGCATTGTTCACCGTCGTGGGTGCAATTGCTACAACGTCGTCGTTCAATCGTAATTGAGATGAAGGTAAAGGCCACAACCGCGCCTTGCCTACTACTCGACTGGGCTAAGCTCTGCGTTTTTACAGATCCACATGGATCCGATTATCCAATACAGCAATGGGAACTCTCCCAATGAGCACTGCTCACGAGGCTTTCTGGTCGCCATCCCACAGTTCCAGATGCGGCAAAATCCCATTGCCATTTGCGACTTCGTCGACATCAAGTTTTGGTGAGTGTTCGATCAGTTTCTTGAGGGAATGGCGCAGTATTTCGCCAGCCTCTTTCTGTTCTTCTTTAGATTCGCTCTGTTTCTCTTTATGCTCATGTCCTCCCAAAACCTTGCGGACGAGTTTTTGTTTTTCCTTTCTCTCATGGGAATCCTCGCCCTCTTCTGATTTCTCAGATCCGCCTTCGTCTTCGGGTGTATCGGGATCCGCTGTCGATGGGGAAGCGTCGGCAACTTCATTTTCAGCGGCTGTAGAGTCAGCTGTACTCTCGACTTCAGGCGCCAAATCCGCAGTTCCGTCGGCAACTCCTTCCGCCGCGTCACCTGTACCCAAAGTGGCAACAGCAAGCAAAGTATCAATCGCTACTTCAGGTATCAGGCGAATTCCGTTGAGTCCGAATTGCTCCGGGTCGTACATTGCCCTGTTACCTACCTTGTCCAGAAATGTAAGTGTGCCTTGCGTGGAGTTGCCTATATCCTGCGTCAGGTCGGCGAGCTGTTGCAACGCAGTCGCCGTTGGATTCTCTTCGAATTGCTGGGCCACTTGCCCGATTTGCTTAACTTCGTTCGACACTCTGTTTCCAAGCGCGGTCTCGAATTTGCCATTGCCGATGTCCTCGCAGAGTTTTCCGAGAGCCTCGTATTTCTTGTTCTGGTCACTACAGCCTTTTTCAAACGAGGTTGCCATGTCGTCCATTGTTGGAACAACGTTCTTCGCCATGGTGCTAAGGAGAGTTTGTGCAAAGGCGCCCACCACTTTCGCTTGCCCTTCCAGAGACAATTTGCCGAAGTCTTGAACGATCGTGCCCAGTTGGTTCATTGTGTGACGCTCTTGCAGTGCATGTTTTTCAGTGTTTGCGTCAATCTCCGCTATTGTGTCGAGCTTGGGATGGTGCCTTTGATTGTTCGTATCTGTTGATTTAGTTTCGTCTTTTTTGCGATTCTCTTCGACAGATTGGTTTTCCTTTTTCTGATTTGCTTCGGCGGACTTGTTTTGATCGCTTTGACGAGCTTTTTCCGCGCTGTTGGCTTCGTACTTTTGGTGCTGCGCCTCATCAGATTTGCTTTCCGGTTTCTCACGGCGCTCATCGATTTGATCGCTTTCTTTTCGATGTTTTATTGATTCAGGTTTTGATGTTTCGCGCTTTTGTTCTTCCGGCATGGCGCGAACATTCTCGCTGGCTTTCAGTTTGAAACTAGGCGTTTCGCTTTTATCCTCTTGCGACTTCGCGGGAGCATCTTCGGTTTCGTTGAGCTTGGACGAGGGTGTTTCTTTTTTGTTTTCTTGTGGCTTCGCTGGACCATCCTCCGTTGCCCTGAGCTTGAAAGTGGGTGTTTCTTTCTTCTGCTCGTCCGGCTTGGCATTTGAATCGATGGGCACGGAGAGGTCGAGGCTTGGAGTTTCGCTTTTGAGCGGATCAATCTGCGCGGAATTATCTTTGGTTGCGGACAGCTTGAACGCGCATTCATTGACTTGATTAGCCATGTTTCCTGAATGTTTGGGGAAGCCGGCCATAAGATAATCCGAAAATTCTTTATTGAGACCAGACGGTTTGGCAGCTTCATCTTTGGGAGCTTTCGGGGCTTCGATTTTCGCGACATCAAAATCAGGCATGGTAAGTTATCTCCGATAGAAACTGGAGAGAGCAGGTTGACGTTCCGCTTGGGGTGGGGTGGTCAGCCGACCATACTCACAAGTTAGCTCTTGCGGGCTGAGTAAATCCTGAGCACGCGCTCTCGACGCAAGGGCGTGTGAAACCCCTGAGAACAAGCCAGTCTCATCGGATCGTTAGCACCGAATCTGGAGAAATTCTGAAGCTGTTCGCGTCGAAGTGCGCACATGCAATAAGGCGACTTCGTTTCATGCCACCACTGAGCAAGTCTCCATCTGATCTGCCATATCAGCGCGGTTTAGTCAAAAGTCGAATTGTCTGCACGATTGATTTGGCATCTATTCCTCTTTCGTAGACCGCACGGCATTACTGCTTTCAGCCATTCAAGCTCGCGTAAGACGGCAACAGAGTCTACGGAACATACGACGGATCGGGGGAAGATTAGCTGCCGATGCCCTGAATCTGTGGGCTATGCATCCACTGGCGGCCCGGATTGCGGCACTACAGTAGATTTCTCTTTTACTGGCGTGTCTGCAAGAATATCAGGATATTCTCTATGTAATAGCCTGTGCACAGGCTATTACATAGAGAATATCCTGATATTCTTGCAGACACGCCAGTAA
>Ga0182024_10027280_pt1 | contig 9998 bp, 10 predicted proteins | sample P32metaG_FD_120480 | JGI IMG/M metagenome (GOLD analysis project Ga0182024, IMG submission 120480) | Permafrost microbial communities from Stordalen Mire, Sweden - P3-2 metaG (Illumina Assembly) | ecosystem: Environmental > Terrestrial > Soil > Wetlands > Permafrost | place: Sweden: Stordalen...
CGCCCCGTTCGCGCAGCAGATCCACGCAGCGGCCCTGTGCGCGGACCGCGGGCGGCCGGGGGTCGTCGGGGTCGTAGAACGGGAACGGGCGCACGTCGCTCGTCCAGGCCGTGCGCTGCGCCTCCTCGTACTGCGGTTCCATCACGAACAGCGTCGGCTCGCCGCTCAGCGGCACGACCGCGATGTCGTAGCCCTTCATCGGCCAGTAGTTGGTCAGGTAGCAGACGTTGTCCGGGGAGCGCACGACGAGCGTGTCGAGGCCTTCGGCGGCCATCATCGTGCGCACGCGGTCGAGCTTGACGGTGTCGATCTCCCAGCCCATGCGCGTCACCAGCGGTGCAGCGGCGGCGCCGGCACGCCGTGGGCCTGCTCCCAGGAGATCACGGGGTTGGACAGCGTGCCGATCCGCTCGATCTCGCATTCGACGACGTCGCCGGGCTGCAGGTAGAGCTCGGCGGCGTTCTCGCTGAAGCCTGCGACGCCCGAGACGGTGCCGGTGGAGATGATGTCGCCGGGGCTGTAGCCGAGCGGCGAGTAGTGGGCGATGATCTCCGGGATCGTCACGGACATCTTGCCCGAGTGCGACTCCTGGCGCAGGTCGCCGTTGACCCGCAGGGTCATCTTCAGGTCGTGCGGGTCACCCACCTCGTCGGGGGTGACGATCCACGGGCCGAGCGGGCAGAAGGTGTCGATCGCCTTGCAGAAGGAGAACACGCCGGAGCGCATCTCGCGCCGCTGGATGTCGCGCGCCGTGATGTCGTTGAAGATCGTGTAGCCGGCGATGTAGGACTCCGCCTCGCGCGCGTCGAAATGCCGTCCCGCCTTGCCGATGACGACCGCCAGCTCGAGCTCGTGGTCGAGTTCCTCGGTCAGATGGGCGGGGTAGATGATCGGCTCGTCCGGGCCGATGATCGCGTCGACGTTCTGGAAGAACACGATCCACGGGGCGATCTCGTGCGTCCACCCGACGGTCTTCGACTCCTCCTCGTGCTCGCGGAAGTTGCCGGCGGTGTGAAAGAACTTCTTCGGCACGATCGGTGCGCAGAGGCGCACGTCGGCGAGCGCCAGGCGCTCGCCGGCGGCGGCGGCGGCGCGTGGGTCGAGGCCGCGCTCGTAGAGCGTGCGCATGTCGGGCACGTCGAAGAGGGCGATCTCGTCGCCCTCGATCGAGCCGGCGTGGCGGCGGCCGTCGGCGGTCTCGACGGTCGCCAGCTTCACCCGCTCACCCCGCAGATCTCGGCTGCGACGAGCGTGTAGACCGTCGCCATCGAGCGCAGGCCGGCGATCTCCAGGTTCTCGCCGTCCGCGCTCGGCAGCCCGCTGGAGGTGCCGTAGTTGACGGTCTCGATGCCGTAGCGCGTCAGCGCGGAGGCATCGGAGAACCAGCGCACGGTGTCGCGCTCCGGCGGCGTGCCGAAGAGGTGCGCGTGGCCGGCGTCGATCGCCGCGACCAGCGGGCTGGACTCCTCGATCTGCGCGCCGGGCGCGGTGACGAAGACCTCGAAGCTGATCCCGAAGTCGGGGTGGCGCGCGCGCAGTTCGCGCGCCAGCTCCGCGAACTCCTCACGGGCGACCGTCATCGCCATCGTCGGTGGCACGCGGATGTCGAGGAAGAGATCCGCCCGGTGGGGGGTGCGGCTGACCCGCCACGGCGCTCCGGCGGCGATCGCGCCGACGTTCACCACGCCGTCGATCCCGCCGTAGGCGGAGCGGCGCTCCCAGCCGGGAATCCAGGCGAGCACGTCGGCGAGCACGCTGTGCATCCGCACGATCGCGTTCTCCCCGAGGCGGCCGTGCGAGAAGGCGGTGTGCACGAACGGTCCCTGCGTCGAGATGCGCGCCCACATCGTTCCGTAGTGGCCGAGCACGACCCGCTGCTCGGTCGGCTCGCCGAGGATGCAGTAGTCGGCGATCCCGCCGTGGGTGGGCAGGTAGCGGCTGCCGGCCGCGTAACCGCGGTACTGCGCGCCGCGGAACTCCTCGCCCCACTGCGTCTTCTCGATCTCGCCGACGACGGCGGCGATCACGACGTCGCCGCGCAGGCGCAGCCCGGCGTCGGCGATCGCGCGGACCGCCTCTACGTAACAGGCGAGCGCACCTTTCATGTTCGAGATCCCGAGCCCCCAGATGTGCCCGTCGCGCACCTCCGCGTGGGGCTGGAAACCGGGCTTCGAGCGCAGATGCTCCTCGCGCCCCGAGTAGGAGGTGTCCATGTGGCCGTTGAACATCAGGCTCGGAGCGCCGCCCGAGCCCTCGAGCCGCCCGACGACGTTGGGCCGCCCGTCCTCGACCTCCTGCCAGCTGACCGCCAGGCCCATCGCCTCGAGCACCTCGCGCATGCGCTCGGCCATCTCCTGTTCGCTGCCGGTGGGGCTCGGGACGTCGACGAACGAGCCCGCCGTCGCGACCAGCCGGGCCTCGTCCACCGCGGCGATCAGCCGGTCGCGCTGCTCGGCGGTGAGCGGCTCGCTCATCGGTCGAGCCGGGGCAGGACCGCGGTGGCGAACAGCTCGATCTGGCGTTCGCGATCCTCGCCCCACAGCTCGAGCATCACGTGCGTGCAGCCGGCGTCGCGGTAGGACTCGATCGCCGCGACGCAGTCCGCGGGCGTGCCCGCGATCGGCCGGCACTTCTCGAGGATCGAGTCGCTGACCGCGGCGGCCGCGGCCCGGCGCCCGCCGCGCTCCATCGCGTCGGCGATCGGGCGGATCTCCTCCTGGCTGAGCCCGGCGAGCTCGAGCAGCACGTCCGCCGCACCCTGGATGTTCTGCACCTTGTTCGCGAGGTACATGCCGGCGATCTCGCGGGCCCCTTCGCGTCCCGTTGCACGGTCCTCGTCGATCGACGCGACGATCGTGCAGCCGACGTCGATCTGCGCCGGATCGCGCCCGGCCTCGGCGGCGCCCGCAGCCATGTTCGCGCAGCTGTAGCGCACGAAGTCGGGGGTCGTGATCGAGGCGGTCAGCAGGCCGTCGGCCTCCTCACCGGCGTAGCGCTGCATCCGCGGGCCGGTCCCGGCGATGTAGATCGGGACCGCGCCGCGCGGGGTGTCGGCGTCGTCGGCGAGGGCGGGCACGTGGGCGCTGAAGGCCGGGCCGTCGTAGTCGAACTGCGCGCCGCCGAGCACGCCGCGGACGATCCGCACGGAGTCGCGTGTCGGGTTCAGCGGCTTGACCTCGTCGGCTCCGATCTCCTTCATGAAGATCCGCGAGGCGCCGAAGCCGAGCCGGAAGCGCTCCGGTCCGGCCGCCTCCTGTGTGACGCGCGCGTCCATCGCGACCTCGATCGGGTGGCGCGTGAACGGCGAGATGATCCCCCAGCCGATCGTCAGCCGCTCCGTCTCACGCGCGATCAGCGGCGAGATCGCAGTCGCCGACCTCGCCTCCATCGAATGCTTGCGCCACCACGGGTACGCCTCGGCCAGCCAGATCGTGTCGAAGCCGTGGCGGTCGAGCGCGCGCGCGTGACCGAGGATGTCCGCGAGCGGCTCCATCGTCAGCTGCATCACGCCAATCCGAAACGGCACGCCCGGCACGCAGCAACTCCCTCCTCTGGACAAACATCGCGCCCAACGACGGCGTGGGGCGGTCCTGCGGTTTGGATATTTGATCACATCTGCCCCCGCCTGCGCCGGCGACCCGCGCCTGCCGGCCCCGCGCCGGCGGCCTGAGGCATCGGGATCGCGAGCAGCGGGATGAACTTGTGGGCCAGCGGCCCGATCGACAGCGCGTAGACGACGGTGCCGATGCCGACGGTGCCACCGAGCGCCCAGCCGATCGCCAGCACCGAGATCTCGATCGTCGTGCGCACCACGCGGATCGAGTGACCACGCGCCGCCCACCCGGTCATCAGCCCGTCACGCGGGCCTGGCCCGAGGCCCGCCCCGATGTACGCGCCGGTCGCGAAGCCGTTGAGCAGGACGCCGCCGAGCAGGAGCGGCACACGCACGGCGAGCGCGTGCGGCGCCGGCACGACCGCCAGCAGCAGGTCGATCACGGCGCCGACCACGACGACGTTGCTGAGCGTGCCGATCCCGGGCCGCTGCCGCAGCGGGATCCACAGCAGAAGGACCGCGAAGCCGACGATGATCGCCCAGGTGCCGACTCCCAGCCCGATGCGCCGCGAGAGCCCTTGGTGAAGCACGTCCCAGGGGTCGAGCCCGAGGCCGGCCAGCAGCAACATCGACGAGCTGACGCCGAAGAGGATCAGGCCGACGAAGAGCTGCACGAGGCGGCGTACGTGCGGTTGCGGCACCCCGCGACGGTCGCAGATCTCGGCGGGCGGCGGAGCGTCAGCCGAGCCCGATGAAGACCTTCCCGCCCTCGACCTTCACCGGGTAGGTGCACAGGCTGATGCGTGCCGGCGCGCGCTTGGCTTCGCCGGTCTTGTAGTTGAAGCGCCCGTTGTGCTTCGGGCACTCGATGAGATCGCCCATCACGAGCCCGTCGGCGAGGTGCGCGCGCTCGTGTGAACACAAGCCGTCGGTCGCGTAGAAGCGGCCGTCCGGGCTGCGAACGACCGCGAAGGTCAGTTCGCCGTGGTCGAAGCGCAGAACATCCTCCGTGTCGACGTCGTCGACGGCGCACGCCTCGAGCCACATCTCGTCGCCGGCAGACATCATCATGGCTCGCCCTCAGGCCTCGAACAGCGCGGGGTGGAGCTCCGGCCGGAAGGGCTTCGCGGACACGGGCAGCTCCCGGCGTATGTGGTAGCTGGGGTCGTGCAGCTGCCGCCGCAGGGCCGGCAGGATCTCGCGGTAGGCGGCCAGCAGGCTTGGGCAAGGCGGCGGCATGTCGTGGCGGAGCTCGGCGTGCAGGCGCGGCAGGGCGTGGTAGGGCACCATCGGGAACATGTGGTGCTCCACGTGGTAGTTCATGTTCCAGTAGACGAACCGGAACGCGGGGTTCATGCGGATGGTGCGTGAGTTCAGGCGATGGTCGAGCACGTTCTCCGCCAGTCCGGCGTGCTGGGAGACCCCGAACAGGAGGGCCAGCCAGTGGCCGCCGACGAGCGGCAGGAAGAGGTACACGATCGGCAGCCATGACCGCAGGACAATCGCCGCGGCCACGACGGCGAGGTAGATCACGACCCACGCGCGAGCCTCGCGACGCACGCGCCCGCGCTCGCTCCCGGGGATGAACGTCTGCTCCTCGGCGGTGAGCCGGCCCGTCGCGTGGCGTGCGACGCTGCGAGCGGTGCTCACGGCGTCCGCGAGGCCGAAGATGTTGAGCAGGAGCCGGCGCACGTTCGGAGGTCGCATCGCCGCGATCTCCCGATCCCTCCCGACGATGATCGTGTCGGTGTGGTGGCGGGCGTGACTCCAACGCCAGTAGGTGGGCTCCTTCGCGTTCATGAACGATGCGACCTGGTAGAGCGCGTCGTTGAGCCACGCCGTCCTGAACGCGGTTCCGTGCCCGCTCTCGTGCCAGCGAGAGTCGGACGCCGATCCGTAGAGGACGGCGTAACCGAGGAAGAACGGAACGCAGAGCCAGCCGCCCCAGAACCAGTAGCCGCCCAAGGCCAGGCCGGCGAGCAGCGCGAACCAGATCACGGTGTCGCGGATCGCCGGTCCATTTCGACGCCGCATCAGCTCCTTCATGCGCGCGCGCGGCACGTCGGTGTGGTACCACTCCGCGGCCACCAGCCCCTGCTCGGCTGCCCGTTCCCCGCACGGGCCGATCAGGCTGTAGTCGCCGCAGCGGTCGAAGGTCCGCTCGGGGTATGGCGGTGCGTCGGCGATCATCGATCCCAGCTCGCCGGAGAGTCTAATTGGGCGTGCCGCTCCCCCGGCGCAGGTGCGTAACCGACCGCAACACGTACCCAGCGGAGAGGGAGGGATTCGAACCCTCGGACGAGGTTTCCCCCGTCACGCGATTTCCAGTCGCGCCCGTTCAACCGCTCCGGCACCTCTCCGGGAGGCGAGCGGAGTGGAAGGCTACGCGACGCGCTAATCTGCCGCACACCCGCCTGCCCCCCGCACGGGGGGTTCGCCCGCAGCGACAGAGGAGCACCGTGCTCGCCGTCAGCAAGGCCGTTTCGATCACCTTTGGACTGATCGCCACCTTCGGCGGCATCGGCGTGATCGTCAACGTGATCCTGGTCTACATCGCGATCCAGGTCCGCGGCGAGCACCAGCAGAACGAGCAGTACCGCGCCGAACGCCAGCGCCGCTTCGGCTCCTAGCCCCCGTTGTGGTTGCGGCTGGTGCATGCACCAGCCGCCGGGACGGCGCATGCGCCGTCCCGCGGATCGGCGCATGCGCCGATCCGAAAAGCATCCCCTGCCTCAGATCAGCTCGACCGGGTCGCCGAGGCGCACGGTCCCCGGCTGGAGCACCATGCCGTGGACGCCGCACGCCAGCGGCTCCGTCGTCTCGGCCTCGCGGCGGTAGCTCGCGAGCGCGCCCAGCGTGTCGAGGTCGGTCTCGCCGCTCTCGGGGTCGCGCTTGGTGACAGCGCAGCGGCCGACGTGCCCGAGCGCCTGCACGACCGCGCCGCCGATGCGCAGCGGCCGCCCCAGCCATTCGTCCTCCTCGTGCGCGGCGGTGCCGTCGATCTCGAAGAGCATGCGCAGGCGGCGCGGATCGACGGGTCGTGCGGCCGCGGCCGCGTGGGTGAGCGCGTCCATGCTGGCCGACGAGACCAGCGACACGGTGCCCTCGCGGCCGCGGTCGACGGCCCCCCAATCGCTGACGCTCTCCACCAGGCGCAGCGGTGAGCCGGCGTGCTGCGAGAGCGCGTCCGACCATGGCCCGAGCACCTCGGTCGCGGCGATCGTGCTCGAGTAGAACCGCGCCGCGAGCCTGCGCCCCGCCCGGATCTCACCGCTCACCGCCACCTCGCCCGGAAACCGCAGCGTCAGCGTGCGATCGGCGTCTGAGTAGTCGGGGACGACCGCCTGCAGCGAGCCGAAGCGCTTCCCGTTGACCATCGTGCCCTCCGCGTCGACCAGGAAGAAGCGGCGGTTCTCGCGCACGCCCAGGGCGCCCACCTCGACCTGCTCGCGCTCGAGCACGCGCAGCGCCTTGACCGGTGAGACCAGGATCGCGACGACCCGCGCGCTCACGGCGAGATTGGGGTCACCGCGTAGATCGTCGCCACCGCCGCCGCCTGCGCGTTGATGCCGCCGGCGACGATGATCTCGTTGCCGGCGCTGACCGCGGCGGTGTCCGCGAGCGCGAGCGGCAGAACGCCGGCCAGGCTCACGCCGCCGGTGACCGGGTTGATCGCGTAGATCGCGCGCGAGCGAAGCCCGGCGGCCGTGGCGCCGCCGATCGCGTAGATCAGGCTGCCGAGCGTGGCCGCGCTCTGGCGAACGCGTGCGCTCGGCAGTTTCGTGAAGGCGACGACCGCGTTCGTCGCCGGGTCGAAGCGGTAGATCGTGTCGCTCGGGACCCCGGCGGTCGAGCCGCCGATGATGTACACCTGCCCGTTGTAGGTCGCGGCCGCCGGATAGCGCAGCGTCACCGGCAGCGTCGCCACCGTCTGCGGGGTCGACCCGGGCGTGTAGGCGACGATCGTGGCCAGCTCCGCTGTGCCGGTGTAGCCCCCGATCACGTACGCGGTGTTGCCGACGGTCGCGGCGGCGGCGTCCTCGGTGTCGGCCGGGAGGCTGCCGACCTCGGTGAAGCTCGTACCGCTCAGCTCGTAGATCGTGGAGGTCGGGCCGCCGAACACGTAGATGTTCTGCCCGAGCACGGCCGCTACGGCGGAGGCCGCCGGCACCGGCAGCGTCCCGGCGGCCGTCACCGTCCCCGCCTGGAAGTTCTGGATCGCGTCGGTCGCGGCCCCGTTCGCGTCGTAGCCGCCGAGGAAGAGCGCGCCGCCCGTGCCGTACGGGACGGCCGCCACGCGCGACGCCGCCGCACTCAGCGCGCCGAGCGTCGAGACCGAGACGGTGCGCGATCTGGCCGGCTTGGTCGGGCCTGTGGGGCCGGTGTGCCCGGTCGCGTTGACGGGCGGCGAGCGTTTCGCGTTCAGCCCGAACGGGAGGTGCACGTGCAACGAGTACGCCACCACCGCGGCGACCGCGAGCACCGCCAGCGCGAACGCGGCGACGGCGCGCAGGCGCCGGCTCAGCCGGGACTCGCGTGGGGCGCGTCGAGCGGGTGGCTGTCGTGCTCGAGGCATCAGGTATCGATCGCGCGCTCGCCGCGGCGCGCACCGGCGCGCGCCGCGCCCCAGCCGGGGACGCGCTAGGCGACCCCTTCGCTGGAGGCCCGACCGGCGATCGGGCTGCTGGTCAGCTTGAGGTTTCCGATGCGCCACAGTATCCCGGTGGTCGGATCGGATCGCGCCGGCGGCGCCGGGCGGCAGCGCTCCGCGACGCCCACTACGCTGGAGCGATCTGCGGGCGCTACACGAACACCGCCGAACCTGACGCGCTGGAGCGGCGCTTCGGCGTGAGCATCCCCTTTCGCGAGGGATCGCGCCGCTACAACATCGCGCCGACGCAGACGATCATCGCAATCGTTCGTGACGAGGACGGCGAGCCCGTGGCCCGCGCGATGCGCTGGGGCCTGATACCGCCGTGGGCGAAGGACGCGAAGATCGCCTACAAGATGATCAACGCACGCTCCGAGAGCGCCGACGAGAAGAGCTCCTACCGCCGCCTGCTGGCCAGCGCCGACCGCCGCGCCCTGCTGCTGGCCGACGGCTTCTACGAGTGGCTGCGCCCCGAGGATCGCAAGCTTCCGCGCGTGCCGTTCCGCTTCACCCTCGCGGACGGCGAGCCGTTCGCCTTCGCCGGCCTGTGGACTCCAGGCACCGTCGACGGCGAGGCGGTCGAGTCGGCGACGATCCTGACGACGGCCGCCAACGGCCTGGTCGCACCAGTTCACGACCGCATGCCGGTGATCCTCGCCGGCGTGGACGGCGAGCGCGCCTGGCTTTCGCCGGAGCTCGACGCCGCCGCCGCGAAGGCGCTGTGCGTCCCGTTCCCCGCCGAGCTGATGGCGGTCTCGCCGGCCAACCCGCTCGTCAACAAGGTCGGCGCCGGGGTGGAGGAGGGACCCGAGCTGCTGATCGCCCCCCCAGGCGCGCCCTCATTGTGAAAGTCGTTCTTAGGCTCGAGGGGCTGGTTCAGCTCGTGTCGGCGGGACTGCCAGGGCGTCGAGCCAGGGCACGAATGTGTCGTTTCGCTCAATCTTCTGCGCGTTTGGGCCGATGAAGCCTTGATGGCGGTGTGCGGCCCTGGTTAGGGAGGTGTGTTGGCAGGCCTACGGTGTGATCCGGATTCGAAGCTCTCCTCGCCGGACGAGGTCAGGCGGTTGTGCATGGACAATCTGATCGCGAGTCCCGAGGAGCGGGTGTTCTTCAAGGATCTGGAGAGCCGCTTCCTGCTGGTCAGCGCCGGCTGGCTTGAAGCCGAGGGGCAGGAACGCTCGCTCGAGGACGTCGTCGGGAAGACGGATTTCGACATCTTCAGCAGCTCGCATGCGCGCTCCGCGCTCGAGGATGAGCAGCGTGTGATCGAGACGGGCGAGCCGATGTCCGCCAAGCTCGAGCTCGAGACGTTCGAGGACGGTCCCGACGTCTGGGTGTCGACAACCAAGCTGCCGCTGCGCGATCACCAACGCCAGGTTGTCGGGACGTGGGGGATCTCTCGCGACGTGACCGCGCAGGTGGAGGCCGAGCGGGCGCTGGAGCACCAGGCGCTGCACGACGCGGTGACCGGACTGGCGAACCGCGTGGCGTTGATGGACCGGCTCGCGCAGGCGCTCGTCGCGCTGGAGCGCAGGTCCGGGCGTGTTGGCCTGTTGTTCGTCGATCTGGACGAGTTCAAGGGCATCAACGACACGCTGGGCCATGACGCCGGCGACAAGGTGCTGATCGAGGTCGCCCGACGGCTGACCGAGGTCGCGCGCCGCACCGACACGGTCGCTCGGCTTGGCGGCGACGAGTTCGTGCTGCTGTGCGCGCAGCTCAACGACGACGACGATCTGCGGCTGGTCGGCGACCGGGTCGTGCGTGCGATCCGCCAGCCGCTGACGATCAACG